>Ga0307379_10012546_pt1 | contig 11040 bp, 2 predicted proteins | sample UN2MG_FD_202237 | JGI IMG/M metagenome (GOLD analysis project Ga0307379, IMG submission 202237) | Soil microbial communities from Risofladan, Vaasa, Finland - UN-2 | ecosystem: Environmental > Terrestrial > Soil > Coastal area > Acid sulfate soil | place: Finland: Risofladan, Vaasa | collected... | reverse complement strand
GCGCCTCGCTGGTCAAAAGGCTCGCCGACAACGAGACTGTGCTGCTCGCGGCTTATCGCAGCATCGCCGAGGCGGTCGATGCCGGCGCGGAGATTACCCCCGCGGCCGAGTGGCTGATCGACAACTTCCATGTGGTCAAGAAGCAGATCCGCGAGGTCCGAGCGGATCTGCCGCCCAGCTACTATCGGCAGCTGCCCAAGCTCGCCGGCGGGCCGCTCGCGGGCTACCCGCGCGTCTTTGGCGTGGCCTGGGCGTTCGTGGCCCATACCGACAGCCACTTCGACCCGGAGGTCCTGCGCCGCTACCTGCGCGCCTATCAGGAGGTGCAGCCGCTGACCATAGGCGAACTATGGGCGGCGGCGATCACCCTGCGCATCGTACTCGTCGAGAACCTCAGGCGGATCGCCAAGCGCGTCGTCGACAGCCGGACCGGACGCCGCACCGCAAACATCATGGCTGACCGGTTGCTGGGGGCTGGTGGCCGTGTCGCCGAACCAGCCGAGGCGGTGCTTCCGCCTCACGCGGAGACGAAGGTTCCAGACAGTTTTCTCATGCAGCTGGTCCATCGGCTGCGCGATCAGGATCCTAGCATCGCACCGGCATTGGAGTGGCTCGACATCCAACTGGCCCGGCAGGGAACGTCCGCTGACGCCGTCGTCCGCGACGAGCACCACAGGCAAGTCGCAGGCAGCGTCACGGTGCGCAATATCATCACCAGCATGCGGCTCATCTCCGACGTAGATTGGACGGAGCTGTTCGAGCGCGTCAGCCTGGTGGATGACGTATTCAAGGCCGGAAGCGCCTTCGAGGGCATGGATTTCCCGACGCGCAATCTCTATCGCGACGCCGTCGAACACCTCGCCCGCAACTGTGAACTTACCGAACTGGAGGTGGCCCATGCGGCCGTGGAAATGGCACGAGTGCTTGGGGCGAACGGCGACGCCCGCTTGGCCGATCCCGGCTACTGTCTGATCGCGGGCGGGCGGCCCGGGTTCGAAGCGGCGATCGGCTTTAGGCCGTCTCCGAAGACCTGGCCGGGACGGGCCTTCCGTGCGCTGGGGATCGGCGGATATGTCGGCACCGGTGCAGTCCTCGCAGCCGGTCTGCTGGCTATCCCACTGTCATTCGCGGCGTTGAGCGGTGTGGAGTTGAGTTGGTTGCTGCTGCTCGGGATTTTGGGATTGGTCCCGGCCATCGACGTGGCCGTTGCGCTCGTCAATCACATGGTTACCCGAGGTTTCCGCGCCACCCTGCTGCCGGCGCTCGATCTGAGGAGCGGAGTCCCCGCGGAGTTGCGCACCCTCGTTGCCGTGCCAACGCTGCTGACATCGCTTAAGGACATTGAGGAGCTGATCGACCGGCTCGAGATCCACTACCTGGCGAGCGCCCAGGGCCACCTCTATTTCGCGCTGCTGTCCGATTGGCGCGATGCGCCAAGCGAACGCGTAGACGGCGACGAAGAGCTGCTAGCCGCCGCGAAAGAAGGCATCGCGAAGTTAAACCAACGTTACGGGTCTGCACCGGCCGGCGACCGTTTCCTGCTGTTACATCGGCGGCGCGTGTGGAACGAGGGTGAAAGCTGCTGTATGGGGTGGGAACGCAAGCGCGGTAAGTTATGCGAGCTCAATCGGATCCTGCGGGGTGCCAAAGACACCACATTTTTGGAGCCGCCTGCCGTGCCTGCCGACGTCCGGTATGTAATCACCCTGGACGCAGATACGCGGCTGCCGCGCGAGACGGTCGGCAGGCTCATCGGCAAGATGGCACATCCTCTCAACCAGCCGCGATTTGACGTCGGTCTTAGCCGAGTCGTCGAAGGCTACGGCATCATACAGCCGCGGGTCACGCCGGCGCTGCCTGTAGGGCGCGAAGGCTCGTTCTTCCTGCGCGTTTTTTCCAGCGCCACCGGCATCGACCCCTACGCTTCGGCCGTCTCGGACGTCTACCAGGACCTTTTCGGTGAAGGCTCCTACACGGGCAAGGGCATCTACGACGTGGACGCCTTCGAGGCGGCGCTCGACGGACGTGTGCCCGAGTCAATGCTCCTCAGCCATGACCTCTTCGAGGGTATCTTCGCGCGCGCCGGCCTGGCTTCCGACGTGGAGGTCGTTGAGGATTTCCCGGCCCGCTATGACATCGCCGCCCTTCGTCACCACCGCTGGGCGCGCGGTGACTGGCAGCTGCTCCCTTGGATTTTTGGACGGGGGCCAAAAAGGGCCGATCGTCGGCTGCGAAGGGGCATTCCCGCGATCGGCCGCTGGAAGATGCTCGACAACCTACGGCGGACGCTGTCGGCGCCGTCTGTCGTTCTGGCCCTGATCGCTGGATGGACCTTGCCGCTTGAAGACGCGGCGGTCTGGACCGGTTTCATCCTGTCGACGATCGTTCTGCCGCCTCTCATTCCCGTGATGGCGGAGATCGCGCCGCGTCGCCCCGGCGTGACACTCCGCAGTCACGTCCGCGCACTTGGCGCGGCGCTGCGCCTTGCCCTTATCCAGTCCGGCCTGATGATCGTTTTCCTGGCGCACCAAGCCTGGCTGATGGGTGACGCAATGCTTCGTACCCTGGTCCGGATCACGGTGACGCGCCGCCGCCTTCTCGAATGGGTCCCGGCGGCCTACGCAGCATTCGGGCCGCGTCCGCGGGCGCTGGATTTCTACCGCCGGATGTCGGGGGCGTTGGTCATCGGCGCTGTGGCGATAGCCTCAGCTTGGTTCTGGGGAGGGCAAGCGTGGCCGTTGGCCGCCGTTTTCGCAGGCGTCTGGTTCACCTCTCCGGCCGTCGCTTTTTGGGCGAGCCTGTCGCCTCGGATCTTGGGCCGCCGTCCGCTGGCCGAAGCCGACGCGCATAGTTTGCGCCTGGTTGCCCGAAGGACGTGGCGCTTCTTCGAAGCCTTCGTCACACCGGCCGACAACATGTTGCCCCCGGACAACTTCCAAGAGGCTCCAGAGTCGGTGGCGGCCCATCGCACATCGCCTACCAATATCGGCCTCTATTTGTTGTCGGTAGCGTGCGCGCGGGACTTCGGATGGATCGGAACGCTCGAGGCCGTGGAGCGGCTGGAGGCAACGTTCGCGACCATGGTTCGCATGGCCAAGCACCGCGGCCACTTCTACAATTGGTACAATACACACGACCTGGGTGCGCTCGATCCACAGTATGTGTCCTCGGTCGACAGCGGGAACCTCGCTGGACACCTGATCGCGCTCGCAAATGCGTGCCATGACTGGCGCTCCTCGTCCCTGGCGGAACGGCAGCGTTTCCAGGGTGTGGCGGACGCTCTCGACCTGGTCCGGGACGAGGCTCGCCGGTTGCGCGACCTGCGCAAGTCGCAGGCGGTGTCATGGCGGCGGCTCGATGACGAGATCGGACGCCTAGCGTCTGGTTTTTCTCAGGAAAGCGCCAGCGGCGCCGGCATCGAAACGCGGCTGGCGGAACTCTCCGAACAGGCGGCGATCCTGGCCGACGCAGTCCGCCAGATCGTTCTCGAAGAAATCGACCAGGCTGGGACGGACCTGCAGTTCTGGGCAGATGCGGTCCGCGCCTCAATAGAGAGCCACCGACGCGATATCGGAGATCCGCGCCGGGCCTCGCTTGAGGAGCGGCTGCAGGCCCTCGGGAAGGCCGCGCAGTCGATGGCGCTGTCGATGGAGTTCGACTTTCTGCTCGACCCCGACCGGCTGTTACTCTCAATCGGCTATCGGGTGTCCGAGGGTGTGCTCGATCCGAGCTGCTATGACCTACTCGCCTCGGAGGCGAGGCTCGCAAGCTTCATAGCCATCGCCAAGAGGGACGCACCGGCGCGCCACTGGTTCCGCCTAGGCCGTGCGGTGACTCGGGTGGCGAACGGTGCAGCATTGATCTCGTGGTCCGGCTCGATGTTCGAGTACCTGATGCCCTCGCTCGTTATGAGGGCGCCGGCCGAGAGTCTGCTCGAGCAGACCAATCGGCTGATCGTCGGCCGCCAGATCGAGTATGGAGCGACGATGCGGGCGCCGTGGGGCGTATCAGAGTCCGCTTATAACGCACGAGACCTGGAGTTCACGTACCAGTACTCCAACTTCGGCGTTCCGGGTCTCGGCCTGAAGAGGGGGCTGGCCGACAATGCTGTAGTCGCTCCCTACGCCACCGCCTTAGCGAGCATGGTTGACCCTCGGGCCGCCGTGCAAAACTTTGAGCACCTTGAGGCCATCGGCGCCCGCGGCCGTTACGGTTTCTACGAGGCACTGGACTTCACGCGGACCCGGGTCCCGGACGGCGAGCGCGCCGCCATCGTACGCGCGTTCATGGCCCACCACCAAGGGATGACGATCGCTGCCATCGCCGACACCTTGCTCGACGGTGTGATGCGCAGCCGCTTCCACGCCGAGCCGATTGTTCGGGCGACCGAGCTCCTTCTCCAGGAGCGCGTGCCACGCCAGGTCACGGCGACCCCGCCGTCGGTCTTGGAGACGATGGCGGCGGCCAGGATCCGTGAGATCGAAGGACCCGCTGCTTGGCGAAAGGCCAGCCCACACAGCTCCACGCCGGCTACGCAGCTGCTGTCGAACGGGCGCTACTCGGTGATACTCACGGCTGCCGGGTCCGGCTACAGCACCTGGCACGACCTGGCGGTGACCCGGTGGCGAGAGGATGCCACCTGCGATGATCGGGGCTCTTACATCTTCTTGAGGGACGTCGCGAGTGGCGAAGTCTGGTCGGCGACCTACCAGCCAATCGGAGTCGAACCCGAGACGTACGAGGTTACCTTCAATGAGGATCGCACCGAGTTCGCGCGTCGGGACGGGGGGCTTTCGACCACCCTGGAGGTGCTGGTTTCCGCCGAAGACGATGCGGAAGTGCGCCGCGTGACGATCTCAAACTTCGGCGACCAACCGCGCGAGGTCGAGGTGACTTCCTACGCCGAACTGGTTCTGGCGTCCCAGGCCGCAGACGTGGTGCACCCGGCTTTCTCGAAGCTGTTCACCGAGACCGAACACCTCGCCGGCCTCGGCGCCATACTGGCGACGAGGCGGCGGCGGGTGCCCACGGAGCCGCAGGTCTGGGCGGCGCACCTGGCGGTTGTCGACGGCGAAGCGGCGGGCAAGCGCGAGTTCGAGACCGATCGCGCGCGGTTCCTGGATCGCGGAGGCAGCATTCGCGCGCCGGGCGCAGTGATGGGCGGCCGGCCACTCTCTGGCGCGACGGGGGCGGTGCTCGACCCGATATTTGCCCTGCGCCGCCGGGTGCGGATCGCGCCGAGCGCGACGGCGAGGATCGACTTCTGGACGATGGTCGCCTCCTCACGCGAGGAGATCCTTGTTCTGGTCGACAAGCACCACGACGTCGGCGCCTTCGAGCGCGCCGCCACGCTCGCCTGGACGCAGGCCCAGGTGCAATTGCACCACCTCGGCATCGGCCGAGGCGAAGCGGGGCAATACCAGCGTCTGGCCGGGCACCTCGTCTACGCGGCGCCCATGCTACGCCCGCCGTCGGAAACCATCGAAAGCGGCAGCGGCGGGCAGCCGGGTCTGTGGCCCCTGGGCATATCCGGCGATCTGCCGATCATCCTTGTCCGCATCTCCGACATCAACCAACTCGACGTCGCCCGCGAGGCGCTGCAGGCGGTGGAATACTGGCGGATGAAGCGGTTTGCGGTGGACCTAGTCATCCTGAACGAGCGCGGCTCGTCCTACGTCCAGGATCTCCAGATCGCGCTGGAGACTCTTGTGCGGGCCAGTCAATCCCGGCCCCAGATTGGCGAGGAGCGGCTGCCCGGACACATCTTCATGCTCCGCGCCGACCTGATCTCGCCTGAGGCTCGAGCCCTTCTCGCGTCCGTCGCGCGTGTCGTCCTGTTAGGAGAGCGCGGACGGCTCGCCGATCAGATTGAGCGCGCGCCCGAGGCTAGGCCATTGCCTCGGGCCGTGGCAAAGCGAGCCGCGCCCGCTTCCGAGCTTCAGGTGCCGCGCCCGTCGCCCGGCGTGGAGTACTTCAACGGGCTGGGCGGCTTCGCCGAAGGCGGCCGCGAATATGTGACGATCCTGGGCCCTGGCCAGTCGACTCCAGCGCCGTGGATCAACGTGGTCGCCAACACTGGCTTCGGCTTTCAGGTGTCCGCGGAAGGCAGCGGCTACGCCTGGTCAGTGAACAGCCGCGAGCATCAATTGACGCCGTGGTCCAACGACCCAGTTACCGATCTCCCAGGCCAAGCTTTCTATCTTCGGGATGAGGAGACGGGACGTCTCTGGAGCCCCACGGCGCTGCCGATCCGGGACGAAGCGGCCACCTATGTGGCGCGGCATGGATGGGGTTACAGCCGCTTCGAGCACGCCTCACACGGGATAGCCGCGGAACTGCTTGAGTACGCGCCGCTTGCCGATCCGATAAAGATTTCGCGCCTTAAGCTGCGAAACACCACGCGCCGCACCAAACGGCTGTCGTTGACCGCCTACGTCGAATGGGTTCTCGGCGCTTCCCGCGGCGCCGGAGCGCCCTTCGTAGCCACCCGCGTCGACCCGGCGACCCGAGCATTGCTCGCGAGCAACCCTTGGAACCCCGCCTTCGAGCACCGTGTCGCTTTCGCCGACCTCTGCGGGCTACAGACGAGCTGGACGGGTGATCGCCGCGAGTTCATAGGCCGCAACGGCGCGCTCGCCTCGCCGGCGGCGCTGATCAACGGGACTTCGCTCTCGGGGCGGGTCGGCTCCGGACTCGATCCCTGCGCCGCTCTCCAGACCACGGTCGAGATCGCGCCGAACGGCGTCGCCGAGATCGTCTTCTTCCTCGGTGACGCCCAGGACGAGGCAGAGGCGCAATCGTTGATCGCCCGTTACCGTCGGGCGGACTTGGACGCCGTGCTCGCGGAGGTCAAAGCATTCTGGGACAAGACCACGGGCGCGGTCCAGGTCAAGACGCCCGACCGATCGATGGACATCATGCTCAACGGATGGCTTATCTACCAGACGCTCGCCTGCCGCGTCTGGGCCCGATCGGCGTTTTACCAGGCCGGCGGCGCCTACGGTTTCCGGGACCAGCTGCAGGACTGCATGGCCTTGGCCACGGTCCGGCCGTCGATGACTCGAGAGCACCTGCTCAGAGCCGCGAGCCGCCAGTTCGTGGAGGGCGACGTCCAGCACTGGTGGCTGCCGCATTCCGGCCAGGGCGTGCGCACTCGCATATCGGACGACCGCGTTTGGCTCGCCTACGCCGCCGCGCATTATGTCGGGGTCACCGCCGATGCCGCCGTTCTGGACGAGGTCGTCCCCTTCCTAGCGGGCCCGACGCTGGAGCCGGACGAAAGCGAACGTTTCTTCCAACCGACCGTTTCGGACGAGACCGCCAGCCTCTACGAGCACTGCGCGCGCGCGCTGGACGCCAGCCTGGCGGTTGGCGGCCATGGCCTGCCGCTGATCGGCGGCGGCGATTGGAACGACGGCATGAACCGCGTCGGCGAAGCGGGCCGCGGCGAGAGTGTCTGGCTCGGCTGGCTACTGCACGCCGCGCTCGACGCCTTCGCAAGTCTCGCCGATGCGCGCGGTGATGCGACGCGAGCGGCGAGCTGGCGGACGCACATGCAGGTGCTGACGACCGGCTTCGAAAGCCAGGCCTGGGATGGCGACTGGTATCGGCGCGCCTGGTACGACGATGGCACTCCGCTCGGCTCGGCCGTGAACGAAGAGTGCCGCATCGACTCCATCGCCCAATCCTGGGCCGTGCTCTCCGGTGCAGCACGGCGCGACCGCGCAGCCCAGGCCATGGCGGCCGTCGACCGCGAGTTGATCCTGCCCCACGACGGGTTGGCGTTGCTGTTCATGCCGCCATTCGGTGGCACGCTGCTCGACCCCGGCTACATCAAGGGCTATCCACCGGGCGTCCGCGAAAACGGGGGGCAGTACACCCATGCCGCCCTGTGGTCCGTGATGGCCCTTGCGGGTCTTGGGGAAGGCGACAAAGCGGCGGCGCTCTTCTGGATCCTCAATCCGATCAATCACGCGCGCACGCGCACCGACACGCATCGTTACAAGGTGGAGCCCTATGTCGTCGCCGCCGATATCTACTCCGCCCCCGGTCATGTCGGGCGTGGCGGTTGGACCTGGTACACCGGCTCGGCGGCTTGGATGCAGCGCGCCGGCGTCGAGAGCATCCTTGGACTTCGCATCGAGGGCGGCGTCCTGCGTCTCGACCCTTGCATCCCAAGGTCTTGGCCCCGGTTCGAGATCATGTTCCGGCACGGCGAGTCACAGTACGAAATCCTAGTAGAGAACCCACAGAGCGTGCAGCGCGGCGTCGCCGCCGCCGAGCTCGATGGCGCTATGATCGACGTACCCCTCTCCATCCAGCTAAAGGATGACGGCGCCGCCCATCGCCTGCAGGTCTGGTTGGGTTGATCCGCGCGGCGCAGCCCTGCTTTAGAGGCTATGATGTTTGGCTGCTGATTTTTACCTGGGCCCTGGACTCATAAACGCACAGCCATAGGCGAATGCAGGCGAGTTTGACGAAGGTGAGATAAGTTGGCTGCGAGCGCGTCATACCGGGTCGCAACGCGCCGGCACTGCTTGATCTTGTACACATGGCCGCCTCGGGATACTGAAAGGTGCGGGGCTCGCCCGTTTCGGGTCTCATCTGCGGTGAGGTTTGAGCCATGCTCCAGGCTTGGCTGTCTATCGGTTACATCGTCCTGCTCGCGATTCTCGTGCTCGCCTTTATCTTATGGCGGAGGGGAAGTCCCGTTCTAGCCATCGCTGCACTCGTGCTGGGTATCCCCCTCTGGTTTGGATGGGAATACGCACGTCCAACATGGACAACTGGCGTCATCACAGGAACGGAAGTGCGCCGCAGCGATCCCGACGCCCGCGGTAATTCGACCGACATCGAATACATCTACATGCGCAACCGGTCCGACAGGGGGCTCGAGCTGATCAACGACGATTCCTGGTGGTGGTTGAAGCGCAACAGCGAGCGCGTCTTCAACGACGCCAAGACCGCGCAGGATCGCAACACGGAAGTGACCCTCATGTGGAATCGGTGGCGCTCCACGCTCTTCAGTTGGTACCCCAACGCGATCGCCATCGGCTCCGGCTCCTGGCCGTGGTGGTCGGTGCGAACCATCATCTTTTACGGCCTCTCCGTCGTCCTCTGGCTCAGCTATTTCTACGCCTTCTTCAGGCTGCGCCGATCGAGCGCACCGCTGCGAGATCGTGACCCCGATCGTGGGTAGGCTTCTCGAATCTTAGTTTGCAAAACGCCCAATTTGCCGAATGCCACAACCGCGTGCGTTTACCGACCGATCTAACTACTTAAGGCCATGGTGCCTTTGCTACCTAATGCCGTAACGTCCGGCCATCCCCACTGCTGCTGAAGGTGCTTAACTCCCACCGAAGGCGCCTCACGCTGAGGCAATTGCCGCCATCGATATGTGCGTTGTGCCGACGCTGACCTTTGATCTCTTGTTTGTGTTCCTGGTTCTGGGTCACGGCCGGTGACAGCTGTTGTGGTTCGAGGTGACACGGCATCCGACAGCCGCGTGGCTGGCTCGGCAGATCACCGAGGCGTTTCCCTGGACCTCGGCGCCAGGCTACCTGGTGCGCGACAACGACCGTGCCTACGGACATGTCTTCACGACCCGGGTGAGGGCGATGGGTATCCGCGATCGACCGATCTCTTCCGGGTCGTCGTGGCAGAATGGCTGTGCTGAACGTTTGATCGGCACGTTGCGCCGCGAGTGCCTGGATCAAGTGGTAATTCTCAGTGAGATGCACCTGCGGCGAGTTCTTTCCGCCTATGCGGCGTATTACAATCAGGCGCGCACGCACCTGGCATTACATAAAGATGCGCCCTCGCATCGATCGGTCCAGCGATCTGGCGCCATTGTCGGCATTCCGATCTTGGCTGGACTGCACCATTAATACGTTCGGATATGATTTTCGGAAAGGACAGGCCTGACGTCGGAAGCATGGTACAGCGGTAAGCTCACAGGCACTATCGTGTCTGGTTCGGTTTTAGAGGCAAAGCCGACATTGCGGGTTCACAACTCAAGTTCTCATTCTTGGAGCGGAACCTTCCCGCCTCCAAAAGCCTTTAACGAGATCGCTCGTCACGTGGGCCGCTGCACCAGGTTGCCCAGGCAATACCAATTCAAACCCTGGACAACGCGCGGCGTTGACCGCGATTTCTGAGGCCTGCTGAAGCGAGGTGGCATAGGCATCGGCTTCCGCCGTTTCTTCCAAGGCCTTGACGGGCGCGCCTGCAGCATCGGCGCCCCAGTAGCCGACAAGGATCCTGCAGCCTGAGGGGAGGATGCGCCGTAGCCGTCGCACGAGATAGCGGTCCTGAGCTGGGCTGCTTCCAATGCCGAGAAAAGACAGGCAGACGAGCTTGGTCTTGGCGGCATCGAGAGAGACGATGTGTCCGGCCGAGATCGCCTCACTTTCAACGAGGCGCGCTTTCAGGCCGTGCTTCTTCAACAGCCCGGCAAGTATGGCAGCGGCTGCCTCATCGAGGATCGTTCGGCCACCGATGCATAGGACTGAGTCTTCTTCTTCCCAGCCTGGCGCGAGATCGGCCGGCTCAAGAATCGGAAGCGAGTCCTCATCCACCTCATCCATGGCGCTGACCGAATCCAATCCGGTTTCCGCCGCCTCCTTCTCGGCGGGCGCCACGCGGCTCATCCTTAAGGGCAAGCTCGGCATGATAAGTGGCACCCGCTGAATCGCCCGTTAACACTCGTTGAAAGAAGCTCTGCTGCGGTGTGAGCGCTGGCTTGTCGCCGAGCAGCACCTCGAAGAAATTCAATCCCTCGACATGGCGGCCGAGAACCACGAGGCAGACCGTGAACGGCATGGCGAGCAAGAGACCGATCGGCCCCCACAGCCACGCGCCGCAGGGTGAGATGGGCCAAAAGTATCTCGTCGCCGGCAAGCGCGTTTCGATGCGCCTCTGGGTGGAAGAGCCAGGTGGCAAGCTCAAGGCGCCCACGACGAGAGATTACGAAACTGTGGGCTATGTCATCTCGGGCAGCGCAAGACTCGATCTGGAAGGACAGACTCTGAATCTAAAAGC
>Ga0307379_10012545_pt1 | contig 11041 bp, 12 predicted proteins | sample UN2MG_FD_202237 | JGI IMG/M metagenome (GOLD analysis project Ga0307379, IMG submission 202237) | Soil microbial communities from Risofladan, Vaasa, Finland - UN-2 | ecosystem: Environmental > Terrestrial > Soil > Coastal area > Acid sulfate soil | place: Finland: Risofladan, Vaasa | collected... | reverse complement strand
GGGTACTGGCAGCAGCAGGCTTGCTGGTGTTTCTGGCGTCCTGGGCCCGCCTGCCGGAAACCAACCTGTCCCTGCAGCCGGACGCGCGGCTTGTGCGCACAAAACTGTACGCCAGCCTGCTGAAAAACCGTGCCTTTCAAGGCTACACGGCCACCATCTCTTTCGGTTCTGCGGTGTTCTTCTGCTACCTCGCGGTGGCTCCCTTCATCATGGTCACCGTGCGCGGGTTTTCACCCATCGACTATGGCACATGGTTCATGTGTTCCGCACTGGGTTACATGGGAGGCAACTTCTTTTCCGGGCGCTACTCCGAGCGCCTCGGCAACGACCGGATGATCCGCATTGGCAACCTGCTCACACTCGCAGGCGCGGTCATCATGCTGGGTTTTGCCACCACCGGATTTCTGCATCCGGCAACGCTGTTCCTGCCAATGGCGTTATGCGCGTTCGGCAATGGCCTGACCATCCCCAATGGCATCACCGCCGCCATCTCGGTGGACCCGAAGAACATTGGCTCTGGCGCAGGTCTTGCCGGTTTCATCCAGATGACCCTCGGTGCGCTTGCCTCGCAAGGCGTTGGGTATTTTCAGGGTACCTGGACCAACATCGGTTTCTGGGTCATGGCAATCGCCGCGTTGACAGCGGTCGTGGCCCATCAAAAGAATATAGGCAATTGACAAATATCAAGGACATCTCCGCGCCTCGGCAGCAAGCTGACAGCCATGAAACTGTCACCTGCAAATATCGCATTGATGATGCTGATTGCCATTCCGGCTGCACCTGCACTGGCACAGGGCGACCCGGTCAATGGCAAGGCATTCGTTGAGAAAAACTGTGCACGCTGCCATGCCGTCGGGCTGGATGACGACAGCCATCTGCCCGAGGCTCCGCCCTTGCGCCATCTGCACAACCGCTATCCCATAGACAGCCTGGCCGAAGCCTTCGCGGAAGGCATCGTGACAGGTCATCCGAAGATGCCGCAGTTCCAGCTTGACCTGCAAACCGTCGACAACATGCTGGCCTATATCAAGAGTTTGGCCGGGCCGGGCGAGTAAGCCAGCAATTGACCCCCCTCTCTTGCGTTTGTCCTTGGCAGACCTGCCTGTGCCCGGTCATAGTCTCCTGATGAACACTGATTCCAAAACCAGCAGCCCCCGCGGCGAACTCACCATGCGCGTACCTGCCATGCCCGCTGACGCCAATGCTGCAGGCGATGTCTTCGGGGGGTGGGTCATGGCCCAGATGGACCTTGCCGCCGGCATTCGTTCTGGTGAACGCGCCACGGGTCGCGTCGTGACAGCCGCCATCAACGCCTTGTCATTCAAGCTGCCGGTCAAGATCGGCGACACGCTGGAGCTTTATACCAACGTCGCCAAGGTTGGCCGGTCATCCATGACAATAGAGGTTGAAGCCTGGGCACAACGGTATCTCACCCTGGAAAAGGTCAAGGTCACCGACGCCGACTTCGTCATGGTCGCAGTGGACGAGAATGGAAAGTCCCGGGAAGTCCCGGCGGAGTGATGCAGCTTGACTCACCGTCTGCATTACCCGGCACGGCCCATTGAAATGAATCATTTATTTCAACCAGCTTGAGACAACGCCGGCAAGCCGCTACCTATGCCTCCAGCACAGTTTCAAAGCGCCCGAATATCATCCGCTTGCCGTCAAATGGCATGGCCATGTCCTTCATGCTTTCGTCGGCCATGATCTTTGCCCAGCCTTCCTCATGCGCCTTCTTCGAAGACCACACGACCCACGAGAACACCACGGTTTCATCGACTTGCTTTTTCACCGCCAGGGGGAATGATGTCAGCTTGCCGTCAGGCACATCATCACCCCAGTTCTCCATCACCTTCAGCGCACCGTGGCTCTTGGCCAGCTTTGCAAATTTCCTGGCATGATCAATGAATGCCTGCTTGTTGGCATTCGGCACGGCGACAACCAATCCATCTACATAACTCATTTGTCTTTCTCCTGTTCACGCACCTTGAAATGTTATTTTCCGCACATCAGTATCAGTGCTTTCAAGCTACATCTTGACGGCCACTGCACATCGCGCCTCAGTACCACGCCTCTCTCGGCCCCTTATATTCCATCAGCGTGTTGCCGCCGTCCGCTACAATCAGTTGACCGGTCACGAAGCTGGCTTCCTCACCTGCCAGGAACAACACCACCTGCCCTATCTCGTCCGGCGTACCGGGCCTGCCGATGGGCGCCTGCTTTGCTGCAAACACCTCTTCCGGCGAGGAGGACGGTGTTTCAATCCAACCCGGCCCGATGCCGTTCACGGTGATGTTGTATGGCGCAAGCTCTATCGCCTGCGCCCGCGTCATGCCCATGATCGCCGCCTTTGCCGCGCCATAGATCGTGCCCCTGGGGTTTGACACAATCGGCCCCGTCACCGAACTCATGTTGACGATGCGGCCATACTTGCGCTCGATCATGCCGGGCACCACGCGGCGCGTCACGTTGAACACCGTGGTCAGGTTGATGTCCATGCCGCGCCGCCACTGTGCGTCCGGGATATCCTGTATCAGCTGCGACGGCTCGTCATGTCCGGTCTGCACCATGCCTGCGTTGTTGACCACAATGTCGATCGGCCCAAGCGCCTGCTCGGCCAGTTTCACCAGCGCGTCCACTTCCAGAGGCTCGACCAGATCGGCGGGGTGGGCAAACACACCATCACCCAGTTCGGCCGCACGTTCTTCAATGCGGCTGGTCGTTGACGTGATCGCAACCCTGGCCCCAGCTGCCAGCAGCAGTTTTGCACAGGCAAAGCCAATGCCACCTGCGCTGCCACAGCCCGTCACCAGCGCCACCTTGTTCTGAACACCCGGCATCAACATCGCTCCTTGATTTTGCTGCGCTTGCCAGTCATCTTCTGTACTGTTTCGCAAACTTGCAACCGGAAGCACCATTTTCATGTCCAGACATCTCGCAATCGCGCTTGCCGCCCTGCTTGCCACATCTTCCGCAGCACTTGCCGAAAGAGCAGTTTTCGACGTTGCCAAGACTGCTTCTTGCGGTTGCTGCAAGGCATGGGTCGAGCACATCCGCGCCGCAGGCTACGACGTCAAAACTTCGGACATGGATATGGGTTCACTGACCCAGCTCAAGCTGAAGAACGGTATCAGGCCGCAGTACGCCTCCTGCCACACGGCCACGGTGGAAGGGTATGTCATTGAGGGTCACGTGCCGGTCGCCGACATTGAACGCCTGCTGAAACAACGCCCGCAAGCCATAGGCCTGGCAGCATCGGGCATGCCCGCCGGTTCACCGGGCATGGAGATGGGCACCTATCGCGAGGCTCACGACATTTTCCTCGTCAAACTGGACGGCACCAGCGAAGTCTGGACCCACTACCCCGAGACGCAATAGCAAAAGCGCTGCGATCCCCCAGGGGCGCAACCGCGTCCCGACACCATTACGCGCCAAAGCCGGTAACCCATCCAGCTCGCGTGAGCAAATTCACGCTCTGAACACAACAGCCGCACCACCTGCTATCATGGCAAACCCGACACCGTGCTGCCAGGTGATCGCTTCTTTCAGATACACCACCGAAAACACGCAAAACACCGCCAGCGTGATCACTTCCTGCATGGTTTTCAGCTGCGCTGCCGAACATACCGAATGGCCGATGCGATTGGCTGGCACTGCCAGGCAGTACTCGACAAACGCAATGCCTCACGAAATCAGGATAACCGCGATTAGTGGTGCAGACTTGTATTTCAGGTGCCCATACCAGGGCAGTGTCATAAAGATGTTGGACGCGGCCAGCATCAGAATCGGCCACAGATAGGCAGGTGAGAAAACAGGCATGGAAGTGTTCCCGGCAGGTGATGAACATATCCACGCTATTGCGCCCGAAGTCGCACCGCCGTCATCAGGCTGTTATTCGCCGTTGATCCACTCTATGCGCCACGAGCCTTTTTCCTGCCGCAGGCGGTCCGACAGAGCAGGAAGCAGGACCGGCAGTTCTTCCGCCAGCGGCCATGGCGGGTTGAGGATGATCAGCCCCGACCCTGCGAGCCCGCCATCCAGCCTTGCAGGACGTACCAGCAGTTCCACCTGAAGCATTTTCGGATAGTTCATCTCGTGCGCAATGTCGGTCAGCCGGCGCAACAGGCCATCACCGGTGATCGGATACCAGACCATGAAGCAGCCCGTAGCGAAGCGCTTTTGCCCGTGCCACAGCATCGACATGGCATGGCGGTCATCATCGCGTTTTTCGTAAGGTGGATCGATCAGCACAAGCCCGCGCTTTTCCGGTGGCGGCAAGGTCGATTTCACCGCAACCATCGCCTCGGTATTGCTCACCCGCACCCGCTTGTCGCGCGCATAAAGCTCTGAAAGCGTCGCATGATCTTCCGGATGCAGTTCATTGAACACCAGCCTGTCGTCAGGCCGCGTCAGCAAAACTGACAGCTCCGGCGATCCAGGATACCACTCCAGCTGCTTGTCGCGCAAGTTTACCGCCTCAACCATCGACCGCCATGGCTCCAGCAGCTCTTCCGCCGCCTTGCCTTGAAGCGCCAGCCGTTTGCCCGACGTGTCGAAAAGCCGTCCCACGCCATCCTGCCATTCAAACGTCTTGCCGGCCTGCTCGCTCAACAGGCTGTACAGCCCGATGCCAGCATGGGCGTCGATGATGCGCAACGGCTTGTCCTTGCGTGTCATGTGACCGATGGCACGCGCCAGAATGACGTGTTTCAGCACATCTGCGTGGTTTCCGGCGTGATAGGCGTGGCGGTAGTTCATCTTTGCTCCGGCAGCTTGTTGAAGCTTGCGCCCTTGTCCACCAGATGGCGGCAAACTGCAACTTTTACAATCAGCACCCTGATGTGACTGATCCACACACATTTGTCACACTTCCGCCAACCGGCGAACACCACTATTGTGTTTAGCTTCCGGCAATAATAATTAAACCTGAGGAACTCAGACAATGCTGTTCAAGCACATCATCTCCAGTGTCGCCATCGTGGGCGTCATGGCTACCTTTGCGGTCGCGGGCTCACCTGCCTTCGCTGCCAACAAGAAGCCGACCGAAGTCACCGTATATGGCAACTACAACCGTGGCCATGACGAAGTGCCACAGGACAAGTTCATTCCCGGTCCAGACCCTGTTGAAGGTGTTGCCGAAGGCGTCTATTTCACCGGCAAGGGCATTGTTGATGGTGGCCGCGAAGTTGTGGACGGCATTGGTGAAAGCGGCGGCAAGGTTGCCGATGACGCGGTGGCCTATGGCCCTCCCGGCCTGGTTTCCGGCACCGTCAAGGGCGTTGGCCGCATTGGTGAAGGCGCTGTACGCGGCGTTGGCGCTGTCGGCTATGGCGTCATCAAGGGCGGCGGCTGCATCCTGACTTTCGGCGCGACCTGCTGATACGCAGACTTCATAACAATTAGGATTAATGGCCCTCTTGCATTGACATGTAGGGGGGGCATCAGGCCTTGTGCGCGCATCATCTTTATCGAGTCTGAATTGTTCGGACTTGAACCGGGAGAACGCTCATGAAAATCGTTACCAAGACAACTGCCATCGCCCTTATTGCGCTGGGTGCATTCGCTTTGCCGGCACTCGCGGGTTCAACCCCGAACCCTGTTGATGGCACTGCCAAGGGTGTCGTCAAGGCTGGTCAGGGCACTGTTGACGGTGTGGGCAAGGTTGGTGGCGGTGTTGTCAAAGCCGGCGATGCAATCGCTGAAGACACAAAGACACTCGGCCCCCTCGGTCTGGTTACCGGTGCCGTCAAGGGCGCTGGCGAGATTGCCAAAGGCACGGTTGAAGGTGTTGTCAATGTGACCAATGGCGCCGTGCAGGGTGCAGGTTGCATTGCAACAGCAGGCACCGTCTGCGATTGATCGCGATATCCGAAACCTGAGTCCGGCAGACGCTGGATTCCAGAAACCCCGGCTTCAGCGATGAGGCCGGGGTTTTTGTTTGCGATCAAACACTAAGCTTGTTGCAATACCTTCCCTGACAAATCACACTGACTTTGGATGGACGATTATTGATGCAAGGTCCTCATATTGGGCGACAGCGAAACCTATGGATCAGACTGGAGTGAGGAAGACGTCCGCTTGGTTGTGATGTCATACTTTCACTATCGCGATCTCGATCTCCGGCAACAGCCCTTTGTGAAGTTACACGTCTACAAAGAGCTTGCAGCAAAGATCGGGCGCACACACAAATCAGTTGAGCGAAAAATTCAATACATCTCATCTGATGTGATCGCAGAACAGCTTGACCGATTTATCTGGAAAGAAGAAGGCGGTTCAGGAGGCAAGTCTTCCAGATCACATGCAATTCCTTGCGCGCAAATTTGACCCTGTCGTCCGGGATATGCGCAACAGGTCCCTCGGCGAAGCTGGCGAGCGGCGTATATATGAAAACGAACGTACCAGATTGGCCCTTTCAGGACGCTCTGATCTAGCAGAGAAAGTGGAGTGGACATCCAAAGAGCTTGGCGATGGCGCTGGATATGACATTCTGTCTTTTGATCAGAACGGCAAAGAGAGGTTTTTGGAAAATTGAGACGACTAATGGGTGGCAGCACACTCCATTTTTTATGAGCAAGAACGAGCTGGATTTCGCAAACCAATCGAATGAACGCTACTCAATAATCCGGCTTTATGATTTCAATCGCAGTCAACGAGCTTTCGAGATTTCGAATCCAATTCGCAACCGCCTCAATATTATTCCCGATCATTTCAGAATGATATTTCGATGAAAGAGGAATCAGAAACTACATTCAAGAAGTGGCTCGCCGAAATCGACCGATACATGATCAAGAAATCCGCCCTCAATGTCGAGCATGCAGGTTGGGATGGCGGTACGATGAAAAACCCCTTCAACGATGGCGAGAACCCCGTTGAAGTCGTTGAATAGTATGTCGAAAAATTCGATTTCATAAGTCGCAAAGATTTTATGGCTTATCGCTAAGTTCCCCTAAATCTCCTGCCTATTCTTCAACAGTCTATCAATCAGGCCATGCTGGTTGATGTCCCGCACTGGTTCATCCTCCCTCCACCGCCCTCACCACTCCTGACATAATGCTGTCAGTAGCAGGCGCTTTAATCTGTCCGGCACTTCCTCTATATGAGTGGATATGGGACACAACAAACAGTCAGGCGGGTTCAAGGAAGCCCCTCAGCAATCGATCGAGGGCTATGAGGCGATTCCAACCGCCGATGAGCTCGCCCGAGCCAAGCGCGACCGCGCGCCGGCCGGTCAGGCTGCCCCCGCGGCGCCGTCAGGCGATGCGCAAGATCCGGATCACCAGAAGAACGGCGCGAGCGAAGCGAGTAAAGCTGTTCGGCCAAAGCAAGCCTTCGACCCTGTCACCGGCCAGCCGCTGTCCGAAGCCCTGCGCGCCCGGCCCGACCCTGCCGCCGGCAAGAAACTGCAGGAGGCCCGTGCCGCCGAGGCCATCGAGCAGCAGCAGCGCATCGAGGCCGGCGCCACCACCCGTCCGCGCGACGGGCTGGAGTTCCTGCGCCCGCAGCTGGAGGACCTGCCGACGCCGGACATCTTCGTGCCCTACAAGCCCGAGCGCCCGGCCAAGTCGGAGGCTGGCATCGCGCTGAAAACCGTGTCGGAGTTCGAGCCCAAGGGCGACCAGCCCACCGCCATCGCCGAGCTGGTGGCCGGCATCAGGGCGGCCGAGCGCGATCAGGTGCTGCTCGGCGTCACCGGTTCGGGCAAGACCTTCACCATGGCCAAGGTGATCGAGACGACCCAGCGCCCCGCCCTCATCCTGGCGCCCAATAAGACGCTGGCCGCGCAGCTTTACGGCGAGTTCAGATCGTTCTTCCCCAACAATTCGGTGGAGTATTTCGTTTCCTACTACGACTACTACCAGCCGGAAGCCTACGTGCCGCGCACCGACACCTACATCGAGAAGGAAAGCTCGATCAACGAGCAGATCGACCGCATGCGCCACTCCGCCACCCGCTCGCTGCTGGAGCGCGACGACGTCATCGTGGTGGCGTCGGTGTCGTGCATCTACGGCATCGGCGACGTGGAAACCTACTCCGCCATGACCTTCCAGCTTAAGGTTGGAGAGCGCATCGCCCAGCGCCAGCTGCTGACCGACCTCGTCGCCCTGCAGTACAAGCGCAACGACCACGCCTTCACCCGCGGCACCTTCCGGGTGCGCGGCGACACCGTCGAGGTGTTCCCGTCGCACCTTGATGACCGGGCGTGGCGGCTGTCGCTGTTCGGCGACGAACTGGAGACCATCACCGAGTTCGACCCGCTCACCGGCCAGAAGACCGCCGAACTCGACAGCGTCAAGATCTACGCCAACTCGCACTATGTCACGCCCAAGCCGACGCTCGACCAGGCGGTCAAGCGCATCAAGCACGAGCTCGCCACCCGGCTAGGCGAATTCCACGCCGCCGGCCGCGTGCTCGAGGCCCAGCGGCTGGAACAGCGCACCCTGTTCGACATCGAGATGATGATGGCAACGGGCAGTTGCGCCGGCATCGAGAACTATTCGCGCTACCTGACGGGCCGCGCGCCGGGCGAGCCGCCACCGACGCTGTTTGAATACCTGCCCGACAACTGCCTGGTGTTCCTCGATGAAAGCCACGTCACCGTGCCGCAGATCGGCGGCATGTTCCGCGGCGACTTCAACCGCAAGGCGACGCTGGCCGAGTTCGGCTTCCGCCTGCCGTCGGCCATCGACAACCGCCCGCTGCGCTTCGAGGAGTGGGAGGCGATGCGTCCGCAGACCATCCACGTCTCCGCCACGCCCGGCAGCTGGGAGATGGAGCGCACCGGCGGGGTGTTCGCCGAACAGGTCATCCGCCCCACCGGGCTGATCGATCCGCCGGTGGAAATCCGCCCTGTCGGCACCCAGGTCGACGACCTGATCGCCGAATGCCACGAGGTGGCGAAGGCCGGCTACAGGTCGCTGGTGACAGTGCTGACCAAGCGCATGGCCGAAGACCTGACCGAGTACATGCATGAACAGGGCATCCGGGTGCGCTACATGCACTCCGACATCGACACGCTGGAGCGGATCGAGATCATCCGCGACCTGCGGCTTGGCGCGTTTGACGTGCTGGTCGGCATCAACCTGCTGCGCGAGGGCCTCGATATTCCCGAGTGCGCGCTGGTGGCCATTCTGGATGCCGACAAGGAGGGGTTCCTGCGTTCCGAAACCTCGCTCATCCAGACCATTGGCCGGGCCGCGCGCAACGTCGATGGCCGGGTGCTGATGTATGCCGACCGGGTGACCGGCTCGATGCAGCGCGCGCTGGACGAGACGTCGCGCCGCCGCACCAAGCAGCTTGAGTACAATGAGGCCAACAACATCACGCCGCAGTCGATCAAGCGCAACATCGCCGACATTCTGGACTCGGTCTACGAAGGCGACCATGTGCGCGTGAAGGCGACACACGGCACCGGGCTCAACGAGGCCGAAGGCGCGTTCGTCGGCCATAACCTCAAGGCGGTGATCGAGGACATGGAGAAGAAGATGCGCACCGCCGCCGCAGACCTCGAGTTTGAAACGGCGGCGCGGCTGCGCGATGAAATCAAGCGCCTGCGCGAGACCGAACTGGCGGTGATGGACGACCCGCTGCCCAAGCAGACCGGCCATGAGGCTGGCCGCTCCGCTGGTTCAGGCACGTCCCAATCCCGTTCACCGAATAAAAAGGCCGGTTCAGGGACGGAGAACGGCGCGAGTGGCGCAGCCACGAGTAAAGCTGTTCGACCACAGGAAAAAAGCCGCATCATCCAGCCCGAAGACCTCTGGCCCAAAGGCAAACCCGTGGTGAAAGGCAAATCCACCGCCGGCAGACCGGGCCAGCGCGGCGGTTTCAAGGCTAACAAGCGGGGGAAGTGAAATACTGCGCCACGAAACCTCTGGGTACAAAGCGGGTGTCCTTGACCTATCAAAGCAAACTGAAATGGTGAAAGCGCGCCGCAAACACCAATCATTAATTGTGCTCTGACAACCAATCTGCTTTTGTTTACAGCACCAAAAGAGTGGAAGAAATGAAATTATGGCCCAAGAGTACGAAGACAAAGACTCAGAGTTTGAAAACTTGGATGCAACCGAAGGCTCAGAAGACTTTGGTTTAGGCGTAGATGATTTTGCTGATCTAGTGATCTCTCCTGCGGATTGGACAATAGAGACACTATATAGTTTGATTGAACGCCAAATTGATTTAGGGTCCGGACCCTAAATGAAACTTAACGCACGGCCGTGATAAGAAACTGGAAGTCAGAACCAGTATTATACGAGATATTCTTTAGACTTAATACTGAATCGGTAAAACTCTCACCTATGGAACTGAGAATGTCCCTTCATCCAGGGCTATTCCTGAAATTTGTCATTAGATGGTCAGAAAATATTGGGCCACTACATGCTTTATTGTCAAAAAAAGAACTCGACCCGAGAATGAACGACGTGGAATTGGCTGTGCGATATTTGGCATTTCGCGATGACAAATTCGTTTACAAAGGCGATTTGAAAAAATTTTTGGACCAGGCCTGCATTGAGCTTAATTCTGAGTTTCAAGACAGGCCGGAGTTTGAAGAAATTATTGAGGATGAACTGCAGAACATGTTAGACGCAATAGATGCAGGAATTGAAATATTTGGTAGAAAATCTTTTTGTAGAAAATTCATTGATGGCAATTTTGAGAATCGTTTCAATAGAGCGGTTTTTGATGTCTAAGTAGGAGCCCTATCAAATCTGGAATTGAGGAAGAAAGCTCTGACTAAGAAGAAACTATTTAAGAAAATTGTCCTAGTTATTTCGGAGAACACAGCATTTGTCAGGGCAATCGAAACCACGACAAAATCAACCACCGCAACTACACTTACGTTTGAAACTTTCTATAACGCCTTATCAAAGGCATTCGAAGTTAGCCTCCAAATACCCAAAATAGCAGACGCATAGGTTGGCATGAGATCGCCAACTGACCCTGAGTTCCAACGCGAAGTGCAACGTTTTCAAGCAAACGTCAATCTGACATCTCTGCCAAGGTTTTGAAAGAGCGCCTGGATTGGTGTGATGTAGCCAAGGCT
>Ga0307379_10012544_pt1 | contig 11041 bp, 9 predicted proteins | sample UN2MG_FD_202237 | JGI IMG/M metagenome (GOLD analysis project Ga0307379, IMG submission 202237) | Soil microbial communities from Risofladan, Vaasa, Finland - UN-2 | ecosystem: Environmental > Terrestrial > Soil > Coastal area > Acid sulfate soil | place: Finland: Risofladan, Vaasa | collected... | reverse complement strand
CTTGCCGCCAGGTTGCCCAAAAAAGAGAATTTTTCGGAGCGACTCAACAGCGCTTGAGATTTTTTCAGCTCCGCCATCTGTTCTTGCAGCCTGCTGTAAAGTTTCGCATTTTCTATGGCTATGGCGATCTGTGGAGCAAAGACCTCCAGTGTCTCCCGGGTCTCTTTCGGGACACCCTTGCCATCCACTGCATCCGTAGCAATGACTCCGATAACCTTGGAGCGGGTGATCAGGGGAACGACAAAGACCGAAGTCGGATTGCCGTGAGTTAACATAATGTTTTCTTTTCTTAGACTTGAACTTTTTACTTCAGGCACATACTCTGGCCGTCCTGTATTGGTTACCCTGACCAGAATATTACTTAAACGATTCAGGGAAACCCTGTAATTTTGGATCATCTCCGGCACTTCACCACCAAAACCAATGCCGTGTATATATTCAAGAGCCCCCTCATCTTCATTGACGAGCATGATTATGGCACCGTTGATCCGACAGACGTTGGATAGAATATTCATGATAACCGTCAACAGCTGTTCCTGATCGAGTACCGAGAGGATCGCCTTGCCCGTCTCATGTATGGCCATAAGTTGTCTTATTTTATAATTCAGTTCTAAATTGAGCTGATTGACTTCCTCATATTTTTCTTCAATTAATTTTTTGTCTTCTTCCATTTCAGCGATGGTTTCCATCAGCACCGATTTTGTGGTGAAAAACTTTGAAAAAATCTCATAAAGTCTGTTCCGATGAGACCATTTTATATGATATTCGCAGTAGGGGGCGCCTTCAAAGTAGCAGCATTTTTCTTTAAGGTCGACGGGTTTCCCTCCCCATGTGAGCGGCATGGAAGTGTAGGCGCCTTGATTATACAGACAGATGTCTTTGGATACATCCATCCGTGTATTCCAGTGTAATCGCATAATGGCCCTGTTTCCCTTGATTTTTACGACTTCAACTTGTTTGTTTCTGTTCCATTTATCGTTTATTTTTTGAGCATTTTTTATTAGGGTTTTAATCGACCAGAATGTCTTAACGATGATTCTTTGAGTATAGCCCAGTGAGGATTTTTCAAAAGCGTATCTGGCCATCTTGTAGGCAGCCATTTCATCATCAAGAAGCAATCTTGCCCGTTCATATAACTTTGAAATAACAGTGCAGGAAATCCAGTTGTTGGGATCACTTAAAAAACTTTCAGGGTCTGAGAGAGAATTGATTTCAGGGTCAAGGTTCTCGAGAAGACCGGAACAGTCCCCCTTATAATGATCCTTCATATAATTAATGATGGCCCTGGAATTTATGCAGCTCGTTTCTTTTTCCATTTTTATTTTTGCCTAAAACCGGGTGCTTTGCACCCGGTAGCAAATGCAACGATTAAAGCACTAACGTGCTTTTGCCTTCTCGGCCAATGGCCGAAAATCCAAACCCCCCGTTTTACGGGGGGTCGTTGACGCATCATAAGGGTAAATTTCGGGTGCTTCTTTGATCTGACATCAATGGATTATAAAATTTAGTTAAATCGGGGACCAACTTCCTGAACGTTGAAAGGCTTTCTCCCTGCACGTTAAATATCGTCCTGTTCTCGTCCCTGAAGCATTTGTCCGGGAGGATACTGTCCGTTAGGGCTTGGGCTGGAAGCCTGAAAAAAGGCATGATGTTTAAGAGCGCATTCTGAAGTTTCGGCGTGTAATTGGAAAGATTGAAGATTTCTTTAGAATAATCAAGAATGTTGTCAAAGTTTAAGTGTTTAGACGGCTGCCGGACAATATTTTGTCCAAAAACACCGTTGTCTTCAAAAACAACATCCGGAAGGGAAACGGCGAGGTCATATATCTTGGTTCTGGGATATACGTGACATTCTCCGATCTTAAAAACATGTCCTCCTGGGCCTGTGTTCTTTGACAACCTTTGGGCAAAGGCTAAGCTTTTTTTAAGATCTTCTTCCGTATCACCCGGGTATCCGGCAATCATGAAGATCATCATCGGAATTTCATTCCGGGCGGCTTCTTTGAATATGGCCAGGGTATTTGCCATATATTTTTCATAGTGCGATTTGTCTTTGACCTTATTCATCCGTCTTAATGTATGGTAGCTGGCCGACTCAAATCCAAGGGCAATTGCCCCGCAAGCATCTGAAATTTCTGATATCATGGATGGATCCAGAACATCGCAACGGGTTTCAAAATTAACTTTTAAACCCAAGGATCGAAGCAATGGGAAGATATCAAACGACTTGAAAAGCGCATCGCTGACCAACAGGGTATGGGCGTTGGTCTGATGTCGTAAATTTTTCAGATCGAGATGGATGATGTCATTGGGGACTGCTTTTCTGTGGGGTCGTATGGACGATTCCATACAAAAATTACAGTTATAGGGACATCCCCGGCTGAAAGCATACGGCAGTATATCATATCCGCTCGGATGTTTTAGTAAACTTGGGTTTAGAAGCGCTTTTTTGCTGAGATCAAACGGTTTTCCTTTTTGGGTGAGGTGGATTCTGCCGTCTGTTTTCCAAGCCAGGTTGGGAATGTTATGGTTTATGGGATTTTCACCGCTTTCTAAGGATTCAATGATCTTGAGTGCGGATATTTCACCTTCACCCAACACGATCAAATCGACGGCTGAAGTTCTGGAAAATATTTCTTCGTAATAAAGGGTTGGAAAGTATCCGCCTAAGAATATAAAAATATCCGGATGGTGGATCTTGATAAGGTCGCACAGGTTGACGACTTCTTCCGCCTGTGAAATCGCCGTGCATGAGATTCCGACCCCCTTGGGTTTTATTGTGGACAGATCTTTTAAGAATTCCTTGTATATCTGTTCTTTTCCATCTTTGGTAAGCGGTAAACCATAGTCCATGGGTATGGATGTAACTTTAATTTCGACATCGGGGAGGTTGAATTTAACAAAGCTTGCGATTTCCATGATGGGCAATGGATACGCCGGAACATACATTCCTGTATTTTTTGAAATCGGTTCAACAAATAAGAACATCGTAGAATCCTTATTTAAATAAGGGAAGGCTTCAGAACCGGAACCGATGCCGGTGTTTTGACATCAGCACCAGAGGTAGCGAACACATCCAACCCTTTGTATTTCTTCCACTGATACCATTCTTCGGGATATTTGTATATATAATGTTCCATAAATTTTAACGCCATCGCTCCCATAGACATGTTTATGGATCGCTGATACTGTTTTGCGATTTCTTCGTATGACGTTGCAATAAATTTATATCGATGATTATCATTTCTGTGCATAACACCGAAAACAACTGCGGCCCCGCACCTTTTTGATAAGATGTTAACGGTTTTGTCCATACGGATCTGTTTGCCTAGAAAAAATAGCTTGTCATAACGACTCGGTTTCCATTCATCGATTTCGTCGCACTGGGTTATTACAATTCGATTGGCCTTGAGGTCATCAAAAATTGCCCGTATTATATTGGGTGTCTGGTCTGCGTCGATGATTTTTGTCGAAAAATTATTTGCCTGCTGAACCGAAGCATCCCGCAAATCCTTTGATTTGAATTTTGCGACGATCGATACCGGAAAATTGTTCGCACCGAGAAACGCGGGAATGAACTCAACTCCGCCGAAATGTCCGGTGATCAAAAGTATTCCTTTACCCTTTGCAAGCCCTTTTTTGATGACGTTCAGGTCTTCACTTCCCATGTGGTTGATAACGAAATTATGTAATGTTTCGGCAGTGGAATAGGCGTTAAAGAATTTTTCGAAGTAATGAGAGAATATCCCTCGAAAAACGTTTTTGGTCATCGATCTTATTTCAGGTCTGTATTTGTGGTCGGAAAAAACGGTTTTCACAGCTTTTCTGATTTTCCATTTTTCTTTCGGGTTAAAGAAAAAGTATAATTTCCCCAGCATTCTGATGTAAAAGAAAGTTATTCTCCATCCAAGCATCCTGCACAAAAAAATGTTAAACCGCCATTGCAGAAAAGCGCTTAAGTTTAGCTTCATGATAAGTCCTCCTTTAGTGATCGAAATGTTTCAATACAGCGAGTGAATTGTGAACTCAGGGGCATTGCCCAATTGGACCCATGGAAATATGGAACTTTGGAAAAATGGGTCATTATGGAAATTGGCCGATTAATAAAAAATGTGGGTTTATGAACGCTCATTGGACCGGTAATATTCTGCTTTTTATTTCCCCAACAGCCCTTGTGGTTTTATAAGCAGATGGATTAAATATCAAATGGTTGTTAACTTCCGAGACGTTAAATCGGATAAGAATCGACGACATTCACATAGAAATGAAGACACGAAGAGAACGCAACTGGCAGAATTAAAACGATATTCTTTACGAAATATTCAGACTGAACTGCAACAACGAGGGCATTTCTCTCGGTTTGCTGCAGGGAGCTTCAATATGGGATGTTTATCAATCCGTTTGTTTGGTTTTATTCCTCACAAAAAGCGTGCCAAAACCACACCGGTGCGTCGGGATTTGAAACAAAAACCGTTTTTTTTAAATGTGCTGTTGGTATTGCCGGAGATCCTTGATTCATTGGGCATTCTTTTACCTCATGACGGCGTGCGGATCGCCGGAGTGTTCAATCAATCCCATGAATCTTATTCAATTATATCGATAAGGGTTAAACTTGCACATAAAAATGTGCATTCATGCACATTTTTATGTGCAAGTTTAACCCCCCTATGATTGACGATGGTTCAATTTTGTGTTCATATAAAATCCTAGACGTTTCGGTATTCGATCCGACCGGAAGATCAAAAAAACATGGCATAAAAATTGCTTTAACATACTGTGTGGATCTGTAAAGATCCAATAGGATTTCGACCGGCAGTCGGTTGGTGGTTTCGTAAAATTTTATTTTGCCCATTTTGTGAGTATTTTTTGGATCATTACCTATGAAAAAAAATGATACAATTTTAGTCGTTGATGATGAAAATGGCGTCCGCCAATCGTTTAATATGGTTCTCAAAGACAAATACAATGTGCTTCTGGCCGAAACAGGACAAGAAGCAATGGATATTTTTATAAAAAATTCAGTTGATCTGATTCTGCTCGACATCCTTTTACCGGATATCGACGGCCTTGATCTCCTGTCAAAACTTGTAGAAACAGACCCGAATACGGAAATTATCATGGTCACCGCTGTAAATGAAATTCAATCGGCGGTAAAGGCGATTAAGCTGGGGGCTTATGAATATATCATTAAACCTTTTGTGGTGGATGATGTATTAACCGTGATCTGCCGGGCTTTGGAGAAACGACGCCTTGTAAAGGAAGTTGCCTATCTCAGAAACGAACTGGAACGGTACCACCCATTTGAAAAGATGGTCGGTAAAAACAAAAAAATGAGAAAAATTTTTGAGTTGATATCAACGATTGCCATTAGCGACGGGACCGTACTTGTTCAGGGGGAGAGTGGAACCGGTAAAGAACTGGTGGCCCGAGCCATACATAACCGCAGCAATAGACACCGACAGCCGTTTGTGGTGATTAATTGCGCCGTCATACCGCCGACCCTGATGGAGAGTAAAATTTTCGGGCATAATAGAGGGGCATTTACAGGGGCGATCAGTACCTGTATCGGAAAGCTTGAGCTTGCTGATGGGGGTACGGTCTTTCTCGATGATATTGATTCTCTGGATGTCAATATGCAGGCAAAACTTTTGAGGATAATCCAGGAAAAGGAATTTGAAAGACTGGGTAGCACAAAGGTTATCAAGGCCGACGTCAGGTTCGTAGCAGCTTCCAATAAGAACATCAAGGATTTGATTTTACAGGGTGAATTCCGGGAAGATCTTTATTATCGGCTCAATGTTTTCCCGATAGGGTTACCCCCGTTGAGAGAGCGGGGAAATGATGTTTTGTTGCTTTTGGATCACGCTTTGGAGTTGAATTCCAAAAAGACCGGTAAACCCCCGAAAAGGTTCTCTAAAAGAGCTGTTAAAGTGTTTATGGAATACGATTGGCCGGGGAACGTCCGGGAGCTTGAGAATCTGGTGGAAAGATTGTTTACCATTACCGAAGGTCCGGTGATCCATCTTAAAGATAATGCCTCCTTTAATATCGGTAATAAGGAAATCAAGGGGTTACCTTTAAAAGAAGCGGTGGGTATATTTGAAAGAAAATATATTTCTGAAGTGCTTGAAAGCGTTGATGGAAATCGAACAAAAGCCTCGGTGAGACTTGGCATTCATCGTAATACCCTATTGTCAAAAATCAATGAATTCGGTCTGAATTTGAACAAATAATGCTTGCACGGACAGCCCCGTTTCCAACCATAAATTTTCTGCCTGAATTTATCCACACCGATGTATTAAGCTGGACATAATCCAAAAATCCAGACTACCATGCACATAAATGTGTGCACCGGTGCACATGAAAAATGGCGCTTTTCGTGTTGAGCTGCAACAGCGAGCGCGTTCCCCGCAGTTTATCGGGAAAAAATTTACGCAAACAGTACACCCTTTAATAAAAGATCATCCATTCCGCTGATACATACGGTGGTATAAAAATACGTATCGAACCCGCGATGATATGCCTGTCCGATGGGGTTTGGAACCGGTTTGTCTGAGTCCTAAAATGTTACTCACTTTATATATTGGATATCTTTTTTTCATTTATCCTTGACATGAAATTTTAAAATGTCTATAGGACTTCTCTTAAATGTATTTATCCTTATTTTTTCGCCTGATACTGCCGATTAAGTAAAAAATTTAATATCATTGACCTCTGATCGACAATAGAATTAGGAATTTGGAGCCGTCCTAAATATGAGGCTGAATAATCTACTTGCGCAAGGAAAAACCGCCATTGTAAAAAAGTGGTTCGTCTTGGCGATCGAAACGTATCCATCCGACACCGCAAAATTTCTAAAGCGCCAGAAGGATCCTTTTGCAAACCCGGTCGGCAGAACCATTTACCGCGGACTGGAGGCATTATTTGATCAACTCCTTGAGGATATGGATTATGAAGCCATTACTTCCTTCCTTGACCCGATCATCAGAATCAGAGCCGTTCAGAATTTTTCCCCTTCACAAGCCACCAGTTTCATCTTTTTTTTAAAAGATGTTATCAGAGAACATACACAGAAAGAAGTTTCCGAAGCACGGCTTTTCAACGAACTGCTGTTGTTTGAGTCAAAAATCGACAAACTCAGCCTGATTGCCTTTGAACTATACATGCAATGCAGGGAAAAGATATACGAACTCAAAGCCAATGAGATGAAAAACAGGACATTCAGGGCTTTCGAGCGGGCGGGCTTGGTGAGTGAGATCCCGGCGGATACGCCGGATCTGGTTAACATTAATATATGTAAAGAGGCTTCAAGCGATACATAGATTTTTCGTAGAATCGTGATCTGGCTTTTTTTATTAAAGCGGCGTGAGCCATTTGAGATACATTCTATTGTCGTCATGGGGCCATTGAGTGAGGTAATGATATATGAATATTAGTTACATGTATTCCCTCATAGCGGTCATCGTTCTATTTCTGCTTGCTTATGTAGGTGTTAAATTTCCGGGGGGCGAGGTATTTTTCGGCATTATCATACCTTATCTGGCGCTAATTATTTTCATTTTGGGATTTATCAACCGCGTTATAGACTGGGCGCGTTCTCCGGTGCCTTTCCGAATTCCCACAACGTGCGGACAACAGAAATCTCTGCCCTGGATTAAATCGGCCAACATTGACAATCCGTCCACCACCGGCGGCGTTGTCGTGCGGATGATCCTTGAGGTTGTCTTTTTACGGTCGTTGTTCAGAAATACAAAATGTGAGCTAAAAGAGGGCGACAAAATTTCCTATGAATGGGAAAAATGGCTGTGGCTTTTTTCACTGACATTTCATTGGGCGTTTTTCACCGTGCTGTTCAGACATCTGCGATTATTTACCGAACCGGTGCCGGCTTGTGTGCAATTGGTGGCAAAACTCGACGGTTTTCTGCAGATCGGCTTGCCGGGACTCATGTTGTCCGGCGTCGCCCTTTTGGCAGCCGTAACATTTCTATTTTTAAGAAGAATACTTATCCCCCAGGTGAAGTATATTTCACTGGGTTCGGACTATTTTCCCCTCTTTCTTATTTTCGGCATCGCCTTTACCGGCATCCTGATGCGGTATTTTACCAAGGTGGATATTGTGGGCGTCAAAGAATTCACCATGAGCCTGGTCACCCTTAACCCTCATGTTATAAAAGGGATCGGCGGCGTCTTTTATGTCCATCTGTTTTTTGTCAGTGTTCTTTTGGTATATTTCCCGTTTAGCAAACTCATGCATTTGGGGGGAATCTTTATGAGCCCCACCAGAAATCTGGTCAATAACAGCCGCGCCAAAAGACATGTCAACCCATGGAATTACCCGGTTAAAATTCATACATACGACGCTTATGAAGATGAATTCAGGGAAAAAATGATAGAAGCAAATCTTCCTGTGGAAAAAATGATAGCGCCGGAAACGCCGGAGGAACCCGAGGAAAAGGAGTAAATAATGTCAGATGTTCCAAAACCTGATGAATTGCTTTCAAACATAGATTATCGACCTTCCCGAACGGGATGGATGGATACCCCTGTTGACATCCAAAAGGGGATCTATTCTTATGCCGCAAACCCAAAGAGCGTTGAATATGTCGGCCTTCCCTACCCAAGACAATGGAATCCTATTGAAGAAGATTGGCAGCTGCCTGAAAACTGGAAAGAGATAATTTCCAAAGGATTCAGGGAACGGCTCGACCGGTTTCGATCTGTTAAAGTATTTATGGACATCTGTGTCCGCTGCGGTGCCTGTGCAGACAAATGTCACTTTTTTATCGGGTCCGGCGATCCCAAGAACATGCCGGTTTTAAGGGCCGAATTGCTTCGTTCGGTATACCGAAACGATTTTACCACCGCCGGAAAAATTATCGGATCCATCGGAAAGAACTTCAAAAAGATTATCGGCGCCAGGGAACTGGATCTGCAAGTCTTGAAAGAATGGTGGTACTATCTATTTCAGTGCTCAGAGTGCCGGCGCTGTTCGGTTTTCTGCCCTTACGGCATCGATACGGCTGAGATTACCATCATGGGAAGGGAGCTGTTAAATCTAATCGGCCTCAACATAGACTGGATTGCCACGCCTGTGGCCAACTGTTACAGAACAGGGAACCACCTTGGAATTCAGCCCCATGCGTATAAGGACATGATGGATTTCTTTGCCGATGATATTGAAGAGATCACCGGTGTAAAGGTGGAACCCAGTTTTAATAGAAAGGGCGCGGAAATTCTCTTTGTCACGCCTTCCGGTGATATTTTTGCCGACCCCGGCACATATACCTGTGTGGGGTACATGATGCTGTTTCATTATTTACAGGAAAAATATGGGTTTGACATCACCTGGAGCACCTATGCTTCCGAGGGTGGAAACTTCGGTTTTTTTACCTCTCATGAGATGATGAAACGGCTGAATGCAAAGATGTACGCTGAAGCCAAAAGGCTGGGCGTAAAATGGATCATCGGGGGAGAGTGTGGTCATATGTGGCGGGTCATTCACCAGTATATGGATACGATGAACGGCCCGGCCGATTTTTTGGAAGAGCCGGTTTCTCCCATCACCGGAACCAAGTTTGAAAATGCCAAATCGACCAAGATGGTGCATATTACCGAATTTACCGCCGATCTTATCAAACACAATAAACTCGAACTGGATCCCAGTCGCAATGATCATTTGAAGGTGACCTATCACGACTCCTGCAACACGTCCCGTGGCATGGGATTGCTGGAGGAGCCCCGGTATATTATTAAAAACGTATGCAATAATTTCTATGAGATGCCTGCAAACACGATCCGTGAACAGACGTTCTGCTGCGGCAGCGGGTCCGGTCTCAATGCCGGCGAAAACATGGAATTGAGGATGCAGGGCGGGCTACCCAGGGCCAATGCGGTCAAATATGTTCATGAAAAACACGGGGTGAATATGCTGTCATGTGTTTGCGCCATTGACCGGGCGGCGCTGTCTGCATCCATGGAATACTGGGTACCTGGAGTGGGAGTGACCGGCGTTCACGAGATGGTGGGCAATGCACTGATTCTGCCCGGTGAACAAAAAAGAACGACAGATCTGCGCAGTGAACCCCTGCCGGGAATGGAGGAGGATGATGCCGAATAACAAGAAGATGTATGATAAGGGAAAAATCGTTGCAGGTCTATGCATCTTTGTGGTGTTGATAACATTTCCTTTCTGGTTCAACCTTGGAAAGGCTGCTCCGGCGCCCGAACCCAAACTCAGCGATAAAGCTAAAGCCGCCAAAGAATGTGTGATGCCCAAGGCAACTATGAAGACGGAGCATATGCAGATTCTCAATGAGTGGCGGGATACGGTTGTACGCAACGCCAAAAGGATCTATACGAATCCCAGTGGGAAGAAATTTAATATGAGTCTTTCCAATACCTGTTTGGACTGTCACGTAGAAAAGGCTGAATTTTGTGACAAGTGCCACAATTATGCTTCGGTAACCCCTTACTGCTGGGATTGCCACATCGATCCGAAGGAGGCAAAGTGATGAAAAGCAGTAGAAGACGCTTTTTAAAAATAGCTGGAATTTCAGCGCTGGGTTTAGGGGCCAAACCGGTCCTCGATGTAATGGCTTCCTCTAGTGAAACGGCAGCACCGAAAACCACAAAGGGTGAAAATGTCCTAACAGCCAAACGATGGGGAATGGTCATCGATACCCGGAAATTGCAATCAGAAGAAGATCTTGAGCCGATGATCGAGATCTGTGACAAGATTCATAATGTTCCCAAGTTTGAGAATAAGAATCACGAGATCAAGTGGCTCTGGGCGGAAGAGTTCAAACATGAATTTCCCATGCAGGAACCGGACTTTCTAAATGACAGACTCAAGCACATGTCTTTTTTGACGCTATGCAATCATTGTGAAAAGGCGCCTTGTGTCCGGGTGTGTCCCACAAAGGCAACCTTTAAACGTGAAGACGGCATTGTGCTGATGGATTTTCACCGATGCATCGGCTGCAGATTCTGCATGGCAGCCTGCCCCTATGGATCGAGAAGTTTCAACTTTAGAGATCCAC
>Ga0307379_10012543_pt1 | contig 11041 bp, 10 predicted proteins | sample UN2MG_FD_202237 | JGI IMG/M metagenome (GOLD analysis project Ga0307379, IMG submission 202237) | Soil microbial communities from Risofladan, Vaasa, Finland - UN-2 | ecosystem: Environmental > Terrestrial > Soil > Coastal area > Acid sulfate soil | place: Finland: Risofladan, Vaasa | collected... | reverse complement strand
AGGCGGCGCTGCGGCGTCCTGTGCCGTTGCTAGACGTTGGTGTCTCCAGGGAAGGTGCCGTCGGGATGCGGGCACTTCACCAATCTTACATACCAGCCTGGGTGGTCCTTCTCCCAATCGGCGGTCTCGCTCATCGACATGCGCGAGCACACATTCGGGTTGGATAGGTCCGGATGTTGCGGCAAGGCCAGCCCTTCGGTCTGATCGTAGATCTGCACGATCTCGTTGCGGCAGGTGCCGTAGTCGAGCTTGACGCCGTCGGCGGGGAAGCCGTTCACGTCCACGGGTCCCTGATCGGCTAAGGCGCGACACACGACAAAAATGAGAGCGGCCGGGGTCATGTGGTCTCTCCGTTGTCTTCCCGACAGCATAGGCCGCGCTGGCCCCAACTCACCAGCCAGGGAGGCGCGAGCCCCATCATTTGTTGGTGATCGGCGGGAAATGGCCCGTCAGTCGGCCGGCGGCCGATCCCCGGCCTCAAGATCAGCTCTGCGGGCGTGGATTCGGAAAGAAGAGCTGCTGGCCGTCGATCTTGTAGGCGGCGATCGCGGCTTGGCCTTGGGCGCCGGTCAACCAATCGATGAAGGCCTGACCCTCTTTGGCCTTCACATTCTGGTGCCTCTCCGGATTGACCAGGATGACGCCATATTGGTTGAACAGCTTGTCGTCACCTTCGACCAGAACCTTGAAATCGTGCTTGTTGGCGAAGGCCAGCCAGGTGGCGCGATCAGTCAACGCGTAGCCCCGCTTGCCGACCGCGGTGTTGAGCGTCGCGCCCATGCCGGAGCCGGTTTCCAGATACCAATTGCCGCTCGCGCCCTTGGGGTCGATCCCGGCCGCCTGCCATAGCTTGAGCTCGGCCTTGTAGGTGCCGGAATCGTCGGCGCGGGAGGCGAAGGGCGCCTTGGCTTCGGCGATCCTCTTCAAGGCCTCGGGCGCTTGCTTCAGCCTCGCGATCTTGGCGGGATCGTCGGCCGGGCCAACGATGATGAAATCGTTATACATCACGGGGTAGCGCTTCACGCCCCAACCGTCCGCCACGAACTTCGCCTCATCCGGCTCGGAATGAACGAGCACCACGTCGCCATCGCCGTTCTTTGCGTTCTTCAGAGCCTGGCCCGTACCGACCGCGACCACGCGAACCTCGATTCCGGTCTTCTTGGTGAAGAGCGGCAGGATGTGCTCGAACAACCCCGAATTCTGGGTGGATGTGGTCGATTGGACGATGATGAAATTGTCCGCGGTCCACGCGACTGGAACGCCACAGGCGAGAAACGCAAGACCCGCGAGTGCAAGTCCCAGAACATTCCGTCGCGTGCAGACACCCATCATCGGCCTGTTCCCAATATTCAAAGGACCAGCCCGCCGGCCATGAAGGCGCGCGCGGCGTCGCTCTCGGGCTGCTCGAAAAAGCACGGCGCCGGTTGATGCTCGATCATGCGGCCGTGATGCACGAAGATGACGTCTTGCGCCAGCCTTCGCGCCTGGCCCAATTCATGGGTCACGACGATCACCTTGATGCCGCGGTGCTTCGCTTCGATGAGTAGCCGCTCGATGGCGAGGGTGGAGGCGGGGTCGAGGCTCGCCGTCGGCTCGTCGAGGAACAGGATCTCTGGGTCGAGGCTGAGGGCGCGCGCCAGGCAAAGCCGCTGCTGCTCGCCGCCAGACAGCACCCGCGCCGGCGTGAAGGCTTGCCGCTCCAGCCCGGCGGCTTGCAAAGCCTGGATGGCGCGCGCGCCGCGCTCGCTTCTGGCAACGCCGCGCAAGCCGAGCGCGTGGGTGATATTGGCCGCCGCGGTGCGGCGGAGCAGCACCGGCTTCTGGAACACCATGGCCTGACGCCGTCTGATCTGGCCATCCATCGTGGCGCCACCCCAGAGAATGGCACCTTCGGTCGGCACGATCAGGCCATGCATGAGGCGGAGCAGCAGGCTCTTGCCCGCGCCGTTCGGCCCCATGATGACGCTGATGCCCGGCTCCGAGATCCTGAGGTCGACATTGTCGATCAAGCGCCGCCCGCCCGTCTCGAGCGAAAGGCTCTTGAGCTCGAGCGGCAGCAGGCGTCCGGAGGACAGCGCGCGCGCGTCCAGCGCGGTGAGGGATGTCGGCTGCTCAAGCATAGGCAAAATGGGAGGCGAGCCTCCTTATCCCCATCAGCGCCATGTTGATGGCGAGGGCGATAACAAGAAGGATCATGCCCAAGGCAAGCGCAAGCGCAATGTTGCCCTTCGAGGTTTCCAAGGCGATGGCCGTGGTCATGGTGCGGGTCACGTGGTCGATATTGCCGCCGACAATCATCACCGCCCCGACCTCGGCGATGGCCCGGCCAAAGCCGGCGAGCACGGCCGTGGTCAGACGGTAGCGGCCATCCCACAGGAGGGTGGTCACGATCGACGCGGATGAGGCTCCGAGCGAGCGGAGCTGCTCGCGATATTCCTCAAGCAAATCCTCGCAGGTCTGGCGGGTCAGGGCCGCGACGATGGGGGTAACCAGGATCACTTGGGCGATGATCATGGCCTGCGGCGTGTAGAGCAGTTGCAGCACGCCGAGTGGGCCCGCATTGGACAGGAGCAGGTAGACGATGAGGCCCGCTACAACCGGGGGGAGGCCCATCAGCGCGCTCAGAAGCGCGGCCACCGCGCCGCGCCCGGGAAAGCGGTAGACCGCAAGCACGCCGCCGAGGGCGAAGCCGATGACCGTGGCGATGGCGACCGCGGTCAGCGTTACCCGCAGCGACAGGCCGATGATCTCGATCAGCTGGGGGTCGAGCGCGGCGATTTGCCGTAGGGCGGCGCGGAAGGCTTCGGAGAGGTCCAACATTGGGGGCCCTTACAACAGCGGCGAGAAACACTAACTTCGTGTGGAGATTAGGGCCTGCGGCCCGGGAAAAGAAGGCAAGTGATGAGGCTTACTTGCCGGTCGGCGTTCAGCCCTGTAAGGATTTGCAGCATTTATCGGCACAGCCGTTGCCGGGTCTGCCTCCCGTGGGTCGTGACCGAATGAAGAAGGGCAAAAGTGGAGTGGGGCAGAAAATCGTAGCCAATGGTGGTGGCCCGGACCGCCCGGCCCGCAATATCGGGTCGCGGAAGCGGGCCCGAGGCTTTCCCAAGGGACGCCAGCTCGAGGACGCGGCGCTGCGCGAGGTGCGCGAATTGCTGGGCTCCCGGCCGCGGCGTCCGGATCTCCTCATCGAATTCCTGCATTTGATCCAGGATCGCTATCATTACCTCTCGGCGCGGCACTTGCGGGCGCTGTGCGAGGAAATGCGCTTGTCGCAGGCGGCGGTCTACGAGGTCGCGACCTTCTATTCCCATTTCGACGTGATCAAGGAGGGCGACACGCCGCCGCCGCCGACCACCATAAGGGTCTGCGACTCCATCACCTGCGAGCTCAAGGGGGCGGAAGCGCTGCACGCGGCGCTCAAGGCCCACGCCAATCCCTCGCAGGTTCGCGTGCTTAGGGCGCCCTGCATGGGCCGCTGCGACACGGCGCCGGTGTGCGAGATCGGTCACCTGCATGTCGATCATGCCACGGTCGATTCGGTGGAGGCGGTGGTCGAAAGCGGCAAGCGGGAGCCCGTGATCCCGCCTTATCAGACGCTCGCCGAATACCGGGCAAAGGGCGGATATTCGGTGCTCCAGAGCTGCCGGACAGGCGCACGCACCGTCGAATCCGTTATCAGCACCCTTTCCGACGCATCGCTCAAGGGGCTGGGCGGGGCCGGCTTCCCCGTCGGACGCAAATGGCAGATCGTCCGATCCTATCACGGCCCGAGATTGATGACGATCAATGGCGACGAGGGCGAGCCCGGCACCTTCAAGGACCGCTTCTATCTGGAGCGCGAGCCACACGGCATGTTCGAAGGCGCGCTGATCGGGGCCTGGGCGGTCGAAGCCGAACGGATTTACCTTTATATGCGTGACGAATACCCGGCCGTGCTCCACATCCTGGCGCATGAGATCGCCGCTCTCGAACAGGCCGGCCTGATCGAGCCTGGCTTCATCGAGCTCCGCCGCGGCGCCGGCGCCTATATTTGCGGTGAAGAGTCGGCGATGATCGAATCGATCGAAGGCAAGCGCGGCTACCCGCGCAACCGGCCGCCTTATATCGCCGAGGTCGGCCTGTTCGACCGCCCGACCCTCAACCAGAATGTCGAGACCCTGCATTGGATACCCCAGATTCTGGCCAAGGGCGCCAAATGGTTCGCCGACCACGGCGTCAATGGCGGCAAGGGCTTTCGCTCATGGTCGGTGTCCGGCCGGGTGCGAAAGCCGGGCGTGATCGTGGCTCCGGCCGGCATCACCGCGCGCGAGCTGATCGAGCGCGCCGGCGGCATGGAGGAGGGCCAAACCTTCAAGGCCTATCTTCCCGGCGGCGCCTCCGGCGGCATCCTGCCGGCAAGTCTTGCCGATTTGCCCCTCGATTTCGGAACCCTCGATAAATACGGCTCGTTTGTCGGTAGCCATGCCATCGTCATCTTCTCCGACCGCGACGACATTGGCGCCGTGGTCCTCAACCTGTTGCGGTTCTTCAAGGACGAATCCTGCGGCCAGTGCACGCCATGCCGCGTCGGCTGCGACAAGGCCGTTGCCCTGCTCGAGCGAGACAAGTGGGACGAAGAGCTTCTGAATGAGCTCGCTCAAGCCATGCGCGACGCCTCGATCTGCGGGCTTGGCCAGGCTGCGCCGAATGCCTTTATCACCGCCATGGAGCATTTCCCGCACGCGACCGCCCGCTCGGATGTGGCCGGCCGTCCCGATCGATACTAGAGTGGACCTGCAAGGGCGAACGGATAGCGAAATAGGACCATGACAGACCAACTGCTCTTCACCCTCGATGGACATGTCGTCGCCGCCAGGCCGGGCGAGACCATTTGGCAGGTGGCCAAGCGCGAGGGTATCGACATCCCGCATCTGTGCTGGCTGCCGGAGCCCGGTTACCGCGCCGACGGCAATTGCCGCGCCTGCATGGTCGAGGTCGAGGGCGAGCGCGTGCTCGCCGCCTCCTGCATCAGGAAGCCGACCCCGGACATGGTGGTGAAAACGGCGACGGATCGGGCCGTGAAGGCACGCCGCATGATCATGGAGCTGTTGCTTGCCGATCAGCCGCCGCGCGAGGATTCGCCCGACCGCGTTTCGCCATTCTGGCACTGGGCCGAGGCGGAGAAGATCGAGACCTCCCGCTTCCCGGCCCACGGTATTCTCAAGCCCGATGTCTCTCATCCCGCCATGGCGGTCAATCTCGATGCCTGCATCGATTGTGGCCTCTGCGTGCGCGCCTGCCGCGAAGTTCAGGTCAATGACGTGATCGGCATGGCCTTCCGTACTATCGATACGAAGCCGGTATTCGACTTCGACGACCCCATGGGCGCTTCTACTTGCGTCGCTTGCGGCGAATGCGTCCAGGCCTGTCCAACCGGCGCGCTGATGCCGAAATCGATTGTCGATCCGATCACCCAGCACGGCAGTCGCGAGGTCGACCGGGAGGTTCACTCGGTCTGCCCCTATTGCGGGGTTGGTTGTCAGATCAGCTATCAGATCAAGGACAACACCATCGCCTTCGTGCAGGGCCGCGACGGTTATTCCAACGAGAACCGCCTCTGCGTCAAAGGCCGCTTCGGCTTCGACTACATCACCAATCCGCAGCGGCTGATGAAGCCGCTGATCAGGAAGCCGGGGTTGCCGAAGGGCGTCGATGTCGATCCTTCGAACCCGTTCACGCATTTCCGCGAGGCGAGCTGGGATGAGGCCCTCGATTTTGCCGCGAACGGCTTGGCCCGGGTGGCGAAGGACCATGGCAACGCGACGCTCGCCGGATTTGGCTCGGCCAAATGCTCGAACGAGGAAGCCTATCTATTCCAGAAGCTGATGCGAACGCGCTTCCGCAACAACAATATCGATCACTGCACGCGGCTGTGCCATGCATCATCGGTCGCCGCCTTGATCGAGGGCATCGGGTCCGGCGCCGTGACCGCGACCTTCAACGAGGTCGAGCATGCAGACGTGGTCATGATCATCGGCGCCAATCCGACCGAAAATCATCCCGTCGCCGCGACCTTTTTCAAGCAGGCGGCAAAACGCGGCGCCAAGCTGATCGTCATCGATCCGCGCGGCACGGCGCTGCGCGAATACGCCACCTATATGCTGCAATTCAAGCCGGCGAGCGACGTCGCCCTCCTCAATGCCATCATGCATGTGATCGTGGAGGAGAAGCTCTACGACGTTCAGTATCTGCAAGCCTATACCGAGCATTTCGAGAGCCTGAAGGACCACCTCACCAGCTACAGCCCCGAATCCGTGGCCGAGATCTGCGGCATCGAGGCCAAGACCATCCGTGAGGTCGCGCGCGCCTTCGGCCGGGCCGAACGCGCCATGATCTTCTGGGGCATGGGCATCTCGCAACACGTGCACGGCACCGACAATGCGCGCTGCCTCATCGCGCTGGCGCTGATGTGCGGCCAGGTCGGCAGGTCCGGCACCGGGCTCCATCCCTTGCGCGGGCAGAACAACGTGCAGGGCGCTTCCGACGCGGGCCTGATCCCGATGTTCTATCCGGACTATGCCGACGTTAAGAGCGAGGACGTCCACAAGAAATTCGAGGAGCTGTGGCACACGCCGCTATCGACGAAGCCTGGCCTGACCGTGGTCGAGATCATCAACGCGGCGAATGCGGGCGAGATCAAGGGCATGTATATCCATGGCGAGAACCCCGCCATGTCGGACCCCGATCTCGACCATGCGCGCGCCGGTATCGCCAAGCTTGAGCATCTCGTCGTGCAGGATATCTTCCTCACCGAGACGGCGATGATGGCCGACGTCGTGCTCCCAGCCTCGGCCTGGCCGGAGAAAACCGGCACCGTCACCAATACCAACCGCCAGGTGCAGATGGGGCGCAAGGCGCTCGACTTGCCAGGCGACACGCGCGAGGATCTGTGGATCATCATCGAGCTGGCCAAGCGCCTCGGCCTGGCTTGGACCTACGCCCATCCCTCGCAAGTCTTCGCCGAGATGAAGCTTGCCATGCCCTCGCTCGACAACATCACCTGGGACCGGCTGGAGCGGGAGTCCTCGATCATCTATCCCTGTCCCGAGCCGGATTCTCCGGGCGACCCGATCGTGTTCGGCGACGGCTTTCCGACCAAGACCGGCCGCGCCAAGCTGGTTCCCGTCGACGTCCTGCCTCCGGCTGAGGTCCCCGACCGCGACTATCCTCTGGTGCTGATCACCGGGCGTCAGCTCGAGCATTGGCATACTGGCGCCATGACGCGCCGCGCCGAGGTGCTGGACTTGCTGGAGCCTGCACCCACCGTGAGCCTCAACCCGAACACGCTTGCCAGACATGGGGTTACGCCCGGGCAAATGGTGAAGGTGACGACGCGGCGAGGGTCCATCGAGCTCACCGCCCGCGCCGACCGCGCCATCCAGGAGGGCACGATCTTCATTCCCTTCGCCTATGTCGAGGCGGCTGCCAATGTGCTCACCAACCCGCAGCTCGATCCAATCGGCAAGATCCCGGAATATAAATATTGCGCCGTGAAGATCGAACCGTCCCACGGCACAGAGCAGCCCGCGGTCGAGTTCAGCCGGAACGTGACAGCGTCCGGCATCTAGTCCTAGACTCCGCGCATGGAATTGGCAGAAGCCGTCGTCGGTGTTCTTCTAGCCGGCGGCAAATCGAGCCGCATGGGCGGCGGCGACAAATGCCTGCTGCCGCTCGCGGGCAGGCCGATGCTCGCTCATATTGCCGGCCGCCTGGGCCCCCAAGTCTCGGACCTTGTGCTCAATGCCAATGGTGACGTTGCTCGCTTTGCCGATTTCGGCTTGCCGATCGTCGCCGACAGCCTCGGCGGCCAGGCGGGACCCCTTGCCGGCGTCCATGCCGGCATCGAATGGGCCAAAGCCAATCGCCCGGAAAGTCGCTTCGTGATTACCGCCGCGACCGACACGCCCTTCTTTCCCACCGATCTCGTCGCCCGGTTCCGCGCCGGCCTCGCGGGAGGGGAAGCGAAACTTCTGGTGGCCCGCTCGGACGAGGGAGTGCACCCGGTGTTTGGCCTCTGGCCGATCTCGCTCGCGCCCGCGCTCGAGGATTCGTTGAGAGCCGGCCAGCGAAAGGTCACGGACTGGGTCAAGGATCACGGCGCCAAGGAAGTCTTCTTCCCGGAACTGAAGGCTGGTGGCCGCAAGCTCGATCCCTTCTTCAACATCAATCGGCCCGAGGATCTGGCCGAGGCTGAAGCGATCCTACATGGGCTCGCGCCATGACCCCGCCCGTCTTCGGCGTCACCGGCTGGAAGAACTCCGGCAAGACAACGCTCGCGGCGCGCTTGGTGGCCGAGCTGTCCAAGCGCGGTTATGGCGTCACGGCGATCAAACACGCCCATGAGCGCTTCGACATCGATCATCCCGGACGCGACTCTTATAGGCTGCGAGAGGCCGGCGCGCGGCGGGTCATCATCTCCTCGCCCAAACGCTGGGCGCTGATGCATGAACTTGGCGACGAGCCGGAAATCGCCTTCGGCCAAATTATCTCCGAGGCGGGCCCGTGCGACCTGATCCTGGTCGAGGGCTATAAGCGCGAATCCTTTCCCAAGATCGAGATCCGCCGCGACGGCGCTACGTCGCGGCAGCCGCTCGCCAGGACCTCGCCCGAGATCGTGGCCATCGCCTCCGACCGGCCGGGCGAGGAGGAGGATGGCCTGCCCACTTTTCATCTCGACGATGTGGCCGGCATGACCGACTTCATCGCCGGTCATCTGGGACTTGCCCGGCGATGAAGACGCTCGCCGACGATTGCTTCTTCCACGACAAGGACCGCCTTCCGCATGGCGAGGCGCTCGCCATCCTTAAAGCGCGCGTGCGGCCGGTCGTCGGCACCGAAGCCGTCGCCTTGGACGCCGCCGCCGGACGCTACCTGGCCGCAGCCGTCGTGGCGCCGAGGTCAATCCCAGCCCATGACAACGCCGCGGTCGATGGCTACGCCTTCGCCCACGCCGCCTATGACATCGAGGCTGGGTCGCGGCTCAAGATCGTGGGAGTGGCGTCGGCCGGGCATCCGCTGGCCGCAGTCCTGCTTCCGGATGGCGCGGTTCGCATCTTCACCGGCGCGGTCATGCCGGGCGGATATGACAGCGTGGCGATGCAGGAGGATGCGACCCTCGAGACCCGAGGCGAAGAGCGCTTCGTCCTGATCCCCCCGGGTCTGAAGGCGGGCGCTAACCGCCGGCTTGACGGTGAGGATTCCAAGGAAGGCGCATGTCTGGTCGAGCCCGGCACTCGGCTCAGGCCGCAAGATGTGGCGAGCGCCGCCGCCTGCGGCCTCGGCCAGCTTCGCTGCTACGCCCGGCTCAAGGTCGCCATCGTCTCGACCGGGGACGAGATCCTTCGCGCCGGGGACGCTTTCGTGCCGGGCAAGGTCTATGACGCCAACGCCCCCATGCTGGAAGGCCTGGTGCAGGCCGCTGGCGCGGAAGCGGTCGATTTGGGCGTTCTGCCGGACGACGCGGAGCGCATGCGCGCGGCCTTGGAAGACGCGTCGCGCCGCTACGACGTCTTGGTCATTTCGGGCGGGGCCAGCCAAGGCGCCGAGGATTATGTGGTGAAGACCATTGACGCCTTGGGCAAGCGGCACCTTTGGCAAATCGCGATCAAGCCGGGACGACCGATGAGCTTCGGGCAGATTGGCGACTGCGTGGTTCTCGGACTCCCTGGAAATCCGGTCGCCGTCTTCGTCTGCTTCTTGATCTATGTGCGGCCGGTGCTGGCGCGACTGGCGGGAGGCACATGGCCGGAGCCTGTGCGCTATCCAATCCCGGCCGCGTTCACGCAATCCAAGAAGCCGGGGCGGCGCGAATTCTGGCGGGCGCAGCTGACGCGGAAGGATGGGCGGCTGGCCGTCGCCAAATTTCCCCGCGACGGATCGGGGCTGATCTCCTCTCTGCGGGATGCGGACGGGCTGGTCGAAGTCGCCGAGGAGGTGAGCGAAGTCAAGGAGGGCGATTTGGTCGACTTCATCCCCTTCACCGAATTCGGCCTGCCATGCTGACGCTTCGGTGAGGACCGTGGGCTTCGAGGCGCCACGACCAGGTCCTTGTATGGAACTAAGCTAAACTGCCGGTCGAAAGCAGGCGGTTGCTAACCTTGATCTTATGGGCGAGCTCGCGACCCAGAAGTTGATAAATAAGACCCGCAACATCTGCCTCGTTGAGGAAAAGCCGACTGAGCTTGTCTCTGTCAAAGGCAAGCGCCCGTACGGTGCCCTCAGCAATCACCGTCGCTGTGGCAGGCCTTTCGGTCAGGAACGCAACTTCGCCAACGAGATTGCCTCGTTCCAAGTGCGAGACCGCACGGCCCGCGATCATGACTCTCACGCGGCCTGCGCAAATGATGAAAAGTTTTTCGAGCGCTTGATCCTCTTCAGCCATGGCCGTGCCGTCGGCAATATCGCAAAACTCGCCGACGGAGAGGAGCCGCGCGATCTGTGCATCGTTGAGGCCGGTAAAAACACGGCGGAGCAGTTCGCAATCAGCCTCGGGCAGCTGGAGCGATAGGTGGTCCTGCAAGAGCCGATAGAGCTGGTAGACATTGATGCCAATAAAGATAAGGTCCCATCCAATTCCAGTGCGCAGATCACCGCCTGAGAGCCAAAAATAGAGGATCTCGAGCGACAGTCCGACAACCGCCACAAGTCGCAACCGAAACATATCGGTCAGCCAATAGGAGACCGCAATAAGCACGTAGGAAAGATGACCGGGCCAATTATTGAGACTGAATATCGCCCCTAGATCGTCCATGGATGCTCCCTTTATAGGACCCGCTCAGTTTTCAGATTTGCCTATCGCCAATTCCTTGTCAGCAGAGTTCGATTTTATCGAGGGCCAACTAAGTCTGCCTCAACTGTTCCTCCTTCCGCTCATAGAGGTGGGTCCGTTTTCCGAGACAGTTTGGCGGCTTGGCTAAGGTGGATTCTGGGTTCGATTACGCCGCCAGTTTCTCCGCTTGCAGTTCGATAGCATAGATCTCGTCGGGCGTCCTGCCGGCGA
>Ga0307379_10012542_pt1 | contig 11042 bp, 8 predicted proteins | sample UN2MG_FD_202237 | JGI IMG/M metagenome (GOLD analysis project Ga0307379, IMG submission 202237) | Soil microbial communities from Risofladan, Vaasa, Finland - UN-2 | ecosystem: Environmental > Terrestrial > Soil > Coastal area > Acid sulfate soil | place: Finland: Risofladan, Vaasa | collected... | reverse complement strand
TCTTTCTTAATAGTATTAGAATATCTCACCATATATACCGTCAATAACCCCTAAAGATGATACTCAGGGTGATTTTTCTACTCCCACATCTCACCCCCTTACCGCCATTCCCCACCTTTTCATTAACCCAACCGCATTCTTTTTGTGCAAAAAATGTTATTAATCCGGGATTTAGAAATGCCTCCTCGAGTCTGGGGATTGTTGTATTTTGGTACCGAGTGTGGTATTGGTTTATCAATGATACCAGAGAATAAAAAGGTCCTTGCGATTTGCTGTGTTATCTTTATCTTCTTCCTCGGATTATCTCTGTTCATAAACCTCCCGGCCCTGCAAGGGAATTTTCTCTTTGCCGATGAGGCGATTTATTATTCGATGACACAGAGCCTCGCCGAGGACTTTGACCTTGAATACACCAAGAAGGACCTGATCCGTTATTACAAGGCCTTCGATTCGGGCCCTCTGGGGATCTTTTTGAAAAAAGGAAAAGATGACCGGCTGTTCTTTGCAAAATCCTACATCTACCCTCTTTTCGCCTCTCCCTTCGTAAAGATCTTCGGGAGTAATGGTTTTTTGGTCTTTCACTCCATCCTCCTCTTCTTCTTTCTGATCATGGGCTATGCGTATCTCTCACTTTCCAACACAACACCTCTTTCTTTTGCCGCCGTCCTCACTTTTCTCTTTGCTTCTGTGGCCTGTGTGTACTTCTTTTGGATACATCCGGATTTTTTCAACTTTTTTCTCGTATTTTTTGTGCTTTTTTTATGGCTCTATAAACACAAAAAAGAAGAGATGCCCCCAAATGAGGAACAGAAAACCAAATTTGACAGTTTCCTCCTCTCCGATGGGTCCGACTATCTGGCATCGCTTTTTGCTGGTCTCGCGGTTTTCTCCAAACCAACCCATATCATCATCATGGGTCCCATAGTGCTCTATGCCATATTCAAGAAAAAATTTGTGAAGGCGGTACTTATCGTTCTGATCTTTGCATTCACTGCAGGTCTGTTTTTCGGGATCAACTATCTCGCGACGGGCGACTGGAATTACCAGGGGGGTGAACGAAGGACCTTCTATGGCGAAGGAGGCTTCCCCCTCGAGAAAGACCATATCACCTTCGACACGGCTAAGGGTGGCGCCATGACTTCGGAAGGCTATATGGAAAAGCATCTCCTGCCAGTGAAATTTATCGTCTACAACCTCTTCTATTATTTCTTTGGCAGATTCACGGGACTCACCTGGTATTTTTTCCCAGCGATCCTTGCTCTGATCCTCTTTCTTATGGGAGCTAAGAGGATCTACCAATGGTTTCTCCTTGTCGCAATTCTCGGGGGAATCCTGTTTTATATCGTGATTATGCCGGATAACTACGCCGGTGGCGGCGGGGCATTGGGTAATAGATACTTTTTAAGTATCTATCCCCTGTTTCTCTTTCTCCCCAATCTCAAAAGAAAGCCCAAAGAGATCGTACTCTGCTGGATTATGGCCGGTCTGTTCATTGCGCCGATCCTCACAAATCCCATTCTCCATTCCCACTATCCCGCAACGCATGCCAAAAAAGCTCCCTTCAAATGGCTCCCTTTGGAGATGACTCTCGTGAACAATTTCCCCACGAACACAAATCCCAGCGCTCGCAGACAGCCCATCGGCTTAAAATACAGCTGGATCCATTTTCTGGATGATAACTTTATTCCCAGGCAGGATGAATCGGAACTGGAGAAATTCGGCTTCTGGACACGGGGGCCACACACAGCAGAGATGATCCTCAAAACCTACTATCCGATCAAAACACTCACAGTAAATCTGCTCAACAATCCCCGGATGCGCAATGACATCACGGTCAAGGTCGGAGGAGAAAAGAAAAAGATCGCCCTCGGACAAAACCAGCGAGGGACTCTCACATTCACCACTCTCAAACCATTCCAGATCAAGGCCATCCATCTCTACAGGATTAAAATCGGCGCCTCAAAAGGATCTATACCTTATTTTGAGGATGAATACAGCCAGGAAAAAAGATACTTGGGTGTCTATTTCGAATTCGTGATCGAACCTGAGTACATGCCGGAATATTGATGTGTGGCATCTGCGGAACAGTCAATATTGAGAAGGGAGCACCCGTCTCCCGGTCACTCCTCTCTTCGATGTGTGCAACCATAAAACATCGAGGCCCTGATGATGAAGGGATCTTTGTCGAGAACAATGTCGGCCTCGGCACCCGTCGCTTGAGCATTATCGACATTGAGGGAGGTCATCAGCCTCTATCCAACGAGGACGGCTCTGTGTGGGTGGCTTTCAACGGAGAGATCTACAATTTCCCCGACCTCCGCAAGGAACTCATTGCTTGCGGTCACACATTTAAAACCCGAACAGACACCGAAACCATCGTCCACAGCTATGAGAAATGGGGTGAGCTGTGTTTCCATAAATTCCGGGGCATGTTCGCCTTCGCTCTTTGGGATAGTCATAAAAAAAAGCTCCTGATCGTTCGGGACCGGATGGGTATAAAACCTCTCTACTACACGTTGATCGAAAACAGAGATCGTACTCTTGTCTTTGGCTCGGAACTTAAGGCCATCCTCGTCCATCCCGAGGTCAAACGATCTCTCGAACCTCAGGCTATTGACCTCTATTTGACTTTAGAATATATTCCGGAACCCTTTTCCGCCTTCAAGAATATCTACAAATTGCCGGCAGGCGCATTTCTGGTCTATGAGCGGGGCGAAATCCGTATCGAAAAGTATTGGGATGTTTCGGGGGAACAAGAAAGGGATGCCTCTACTACGATTCGCGGCACAACCCTTGCTTCACTGGAGGACGAACTGTACGAGCGGCTTAAGGAATCGGTCAAGGCACGGCTTTTATCCGATGTGCCTCTTGGGGCTTTCTTGAGCGGCGGTATTGATTCTTCGGCCATCGTGGGCCTGATGCACGAACTGGGCGTCTCGCCCATAAAAACCTTCTCCATCGGCTTTGAAGATGCCACCTATAATGAGCTCGAGCATGCCCGCCGTATTTCTCAGAAATTTAACACAGACCACGAAGAGTTCATCCTAAAACCCCAAGCATTAGAGCTAACGGAAAAACTCGTCCATCACCTTGACGAACCATTCGCAGACTTCTCCATCTTCCCCACCTATCTGATCTCGAAAATGGCCCGGGCACATGTCAAAGTCATCCTCTCCGGAGACGGCGGAGACGAACTCTTTGCCGGATATGAACATTATCAGGCCCAAAAGCTATCCCGTTTACCTCTTGTGTCTTTTCTGTCCAAACCCATGCCCATTTTCCTGAGAAAACTTCCACCCTCCTCCAAAAAGAAAGGCCTCTGGAACAAGCTGCAGCGGTATGCACAAGGTTTCGAGCATCCACAGGACTTAAGGCACCTCCGGTGGATGATGGTCCTCAACCAAAAAGAACGGGAAGAGCTGTATTCCAAGGACTTCCGCCACGAACTGGGAGGGATCAAACCCTTCCGTTCGATCCCTCCTCTTGATAGATTGTACCCACAACTGGACCGATTTGATGACATCAATGGAGAACTCTATCTCGACCTGAAGTCATACCTGGTCGACGATATTCTGGTCAAGGTTGACAGGATGAGCATGGCGACATCTCTTGAGACACGGGTTCCGCTGATCGATCATAAGGTCGTTGAATTTGCTTTCCGGATCCCAGGACATCTCAAGCTAAGGGGCATGACCACAAAATGGATCTTCAAAAAAACCATGGAAAGACTTCTCCCGCATCAAAACATCTACCGGAGCAAAGAAGGTTTCTCTATCCCGATCAAACACTGGTTGAAGAATGAATTAAAAGAGTTGATGCTCCATTATCTCAGTGAAAGCCGGATCCAGGACGCCGGGCTCTTTAACTCGAACTCAATCAAACACAAAATCGACACACACATGGAGGGGAGAGAGAACTACAGCCACCAGCTATGGGCTCTTCTCGTCTTCGAGATCTGGCGTGAAAAGTTCCTAAAATCCTGATGGGCTGCATCCCCAAAACCGTGATGAATGACGGTCCGTTACATCGGTCCATTCGGGGAATGCACCCTACATAGCAAGGGGCCATGCCCGTCCCGCCCTTCTCACGGTTTTCTCCACCACACAATTTGAACACTCAAAAACGTACTATGTTTCCTGCTATCATGGTTTGGAGATGCTTGCAATCCTTATGATCGGTTAGGAACTTCATTAGGAATAACCGAAACAACAAAAACTTTGCGCGTTTCAGGGGAGACCTTGTGCTTTTCTGAGACAGGAAGGCCGAGAACCCAGACGATCTCATCTCCTGAGAGGAAGACGGGATGTCTGTCCCGCTCTGGCTGGGGAATACCCTTCGCACGCATGATCTCCTTAAGCTTTTTTCGGCCGGGAGAACCCAGGGGTTGGTACCTATCTCCTTCCCAGCGGTTCCGCACACGGAGGGGGAATTTGAGTTTACTCCAATCCAGATATACCTCCATATTATTGTCTGTTCTCAAAGAGGAATGCTCTATATTCTCCTGACTTGTCCCCTTAAAGCACATGCCCAGTTCCTGGATATCCAAAATTTGGTCCCAAGTCCATGAATATGCGTACTGGACTTTTGGGAGCAGGTCCTCTTTTAAAAAGACCGATCCCTGCTCTCTTTTTAACACGAATCTCTCCTTGAGGGAAAATTCTTTTCCTTCGTTAAGCTTCAAGATTTGTTCCACGTCCTCGAAAGAAATTCTCCGGAGGTCGCCTCTGAGCCTGTGTATGAAATGGCGGACCACTCGCCTTTGGATAGCGAGAGGCAAGCTGTGCAACTTTCTGATATCAAGCGCCACACGATTTTCCCCTTCCAACAGAACATCCCGGGCCTTGGCAGCCGAGAGTGAATCCAGGAATGTCTCTTCCTCCATCAACAGAGAGGTCAGTTTGCCCAAACGAGGAACGATCTTTGGATCAAAATTCTCTTTAAGATAGGGGATCAGGTCAATCCGGATCCTGTTCCTCAGGAATGAAGAGTCGAAATTGCTCTCATCGATGCGGTATTCAAGCCCTTTTTTCTCCAGATAATCCTCGATCTCCTCCCTCTCGATTCTCAACAACGGCCTGATCACCCTGCCGTCGATGACAGGATAGATCCCGGCCAACCCTCTCAAACCACTCCCCCTGAGCAGGCGGAGGAAAAACGTCTCCGCTTGATCGGACATGGTGTGTCCGGTTGCGATCTTGGCTCCACCGACCGTCTTGGCGATCCTGCCCAGGAATTCATATCTCAGCAACCGGCCCGCTTCCTCAAGGTTCAGCTTATTCTGTTTGGCATAGGACGGCACATCGGAAGACTCCACAAAAAGAGGGATCTTTTGGGATGAGGCGATGGTTCGAACAAAACTCTCATCGTCGACCGAGCTGGCGCGAATGCCATGATTGAAGTGGCCCAGATAGAGCGAAATATCCCAATCTCTTTGGATCTCAAGAAATAAAGACAGCAGTGCTGTAGAATCTCTCCCGCCTGAGTAAGCCACACAGACTTTATCTCCCTTCTGAAGCAGGTTGAAGTCATGAATGGCATCTAAAAACTTGTCGAGGATCATATTTTTTCCAATTCAAAAGCCTCAAATCGAAGGTTACATTATTATTCGCTCAATATAAAAAATCCCCCTCCCGCCTTTAGCCCCCAGCGAGAGAATTTCTGCTGTTTCAGGTGCAGAGAGTAAAGAAAAAAGTGGTGGCGGTGGAGGGATTTGAACCCCCGACACTACGGATATGAGCCGTATGCTCTAACCTCTGAGCTACACCGCCAGTGGCAAAGATTTTAGCGAAAATATCCCTCTAAGTCAATTTGCAGCAGAGAAAATCTTTGTGTTTTAGCGGATGGTGATGTCGGATTCGCGTGATGTGAAACTCACAGATTGACCAGTGGGGCTGTTCGCCGAAATCCCGGAAAATGCAATCGAGCTTTCCCCCTTGCCTTTCGAAGTAAAAACCAAGGTGGCCACCCGGCCACGTCCCCTGAATCCTTTAGCGACCTCAGGACTCGAAAAACCGATGGTGCACATACCGGCAGAATTGTCGATGTTTTGCAGAAAAGAGGGATTTTTTCCGAACTGCTGGGCATAGCCACCCACGATCACCTGTTTCAACTCGAGGACTTGAGGATTAAAGGACAGATTAAAGGACATATTCCCGATCTCCCCTGAGGAGCTGATGTTCACATTGACGCGAAAATCTCTGTTTTGCGGTCCTTCGAAATTGGCAGGATTGAGTGTGATCTGATTCTGCCCTCCGGGCTCTTGATCCCGTTCTCTGTCCATGAGCAACCTCTCCCGCGACATCCGTTCATCAAAGAGGTCGTCATCTGATGACCTAACACCCGTTTGCCCCGCAGGTGTCCCGCCCAGATTCACCCACACTGGCTTTTCATCCTCTTCATCCAGAGGAATCGAGCGGATAATTGTGGGCGTGATCGTAATAATGAGGTCTGTCTGCTTGACCTCCAGGTCTGTCTTCGAAAACAATCCCCCTAGAACAGGCACATCTTTGAGTCCCACGATCCCTTTAATGCTCTGTCGTTCCTCATCCTTGAGCAAACCAGCAAGAAGATTCGTCTCGCCATCTTTCAACCGGATGATATTTTTTACCTTTCGCGTAGCGATGATCGGAATGTTTGCAAAACCGCTCCCGCTGATAACCTTGAGTTCCAGCTCCATCTCCAGCGTGACTTCATCTGCCCCATGGATCCAGGGTGTTATCTTGATTATTATCCCAACATCTTTGTACTCAAAACTGGTTATGGGCTGCTGATTCACACCGCCGGCAGCGATGGGCGTAAAGGTCGTGATGGGAATGGGAACTTGGTCACCGACCATATATTCGATCGGTTCTCCCACCACACCGCGGAGACGCGGTTGAGCCAAGATCTTGGTATCCGAATCCGTGGCCAAAAATTTAACGAACGCCGTCGGAAGCGTGATCTGAAAGTTCTCCGCCTTGGTAAAATCGAGGTTTGCCAAGTTCAGCCAAGACGTTTCCGAGGATTCAGGCGCATAACGGAAGCCAACCACATGACTGTCGAAATCCAGGCCGATCTCTTTTATCTTGATACGCGAGACTTCCATGAACTCCACATCCACCACGACTTCGCCCTTGGGTTTATCCCACAGCCGGATCAACCGTTCGGCTAAAGCCACAACTTCGGGTGTATCTCTGACCGTTATCGAGTTCAGGTTTTTATCCACGATGATGGATGGTGCCTTGAATTGCGTCCGCGTCATCGTCGTCAGGGACCCGAGGATCTCCTGGGCATTGATGTTTGAGAGATAGAATGTCTTGATGACATTCACCTCATACTTGGCCCTGTTCATGGGTTGATCCGGGACCACGATGAGAGTCTTGGGGTCAATGATCCTGAAGAAATTCTTAGACGCCAAACAGAGGGACTGCACGGCCTGTTCAAAATCCATATCGGACAGGTCGATGGAAAAGGGCTTATCGCTGAACGTCTCATCAAAAAGGATGTTCACGCCGGTATGTTTTCCTAGCGCTTGAAATATGGAGCGGAGGCTCGCCTCTTGCATAAATTTGAGTTGTATTTTCTCTTCGCTCACATCAAGGCTGATGTATTTTTCAACGATGATCTCTTTGGGTTTCTCCTCCTTGGCACCTTTTAGTGCGAACCGTCTGGCCTCCTCGTATATCTTCATATTGGTGGTATCGTAGGAGAAGGCCACCTCGTATTTTTTGAGTGCTTCTTCCTTTTTCCCTTCGGCCGCCAAGTTTCTAGCGATATAGAGATGGGAATAGCTGGCTGCAACCTTGGCTCGATAGAGAGCCAGTCTGTAAACAGAGCTCTCCGGATCTTCGAGCACGGCTTTTTCATAGAGCTCGACAGCCTTATCCCAATCCTTACTCATCGCGGCTTCGTATCCCGATTTATAGTGTTGACTGATCGTTGAGCAACTCCATAAAACTGAGACAATCACAAACACAAAAGTTATTTTTTTCATGGGAATTCTCCCTCTATGGAAAACATCACTGGCTTTGAATCCGGCCTTAGAACCTCTATCTCCTCAGGACTTATTCGACCGACTGTGAAGCCATCGGTGATCAAATCCCCCTCTACAACGGCCAAGGCTTCGCCCTCAAAAACGATCAAGCCCACGATCTTCCGGCCCGAGAGCACGTAGCCGAGGTATCTTAAATTCAAGGAGGACATCGAGTTCTCTCCTTGAGACTGCGTATTATGGCTGTTCCTTATCTCTTCCATCCTCTCTTCTAATGCCTCCGGACTAAGTTCCTCCGCGACACTGGTGCTTCCCACGGTAAAAATGTTCCTATCAGGGGGAGGCATCGGTTTCATTTCCGAGGAGAGCAAGTCCATCCGGATGAAGCTGTCTGCGCTGGCCTTCGCCGATTCTGTCTTCTGTGGCTTTTCCTGCACCCAACCAAATACAAGAGAGGCACAACACACAAAAAGCACTTTGGCATAAACCCATTGGTTGTTATTATTCATAGTAACCCACTAAAGCCACTTGGACCTTTAATCCTCCAGAAAAGGGGTCTACATCCAAGAAATCGATCTTTTGGACGACCAGGAACCGGGGAAAAACCTCAACAGAATGGATGAATTTTTTCAAGTCCGTATAAGAGCCGGTTGTTTCAAAAGTGATCCTAACGACGCGGTAATTGCCTTCTTTGAGGTTCGCGTAATCATATCTTTTTTGAGACACCCGAATCCTCGCGCCGTTGAGGATTTGCTGAGTATCCCGCATGAGCGGCGAGATCCCCTCTTCCTCGTTGTAGAAATACTTCGCCTTCAACTCCTTCATATCGTCCAGAGTCCTCTGCCATTTGAGCCACTCCGCGTTCTTATCCCGCCTCGCTTTTCCCATATCTCGAGCACTCTCTTTCTTGGAGGCGAGACGGTCGAGAGATTCAGAATGTGATCGTTTTTCCCCGAGAGCCACGACAAAAAGGAAGAGGAGAGCGAGGACTAAAAACAGACAGAGCACTCCTAATATTCTCTTGTCTTTACGGTCCAAAAGCTCAAATATTCCGTTCATAGCGTAGAGAAACCTCCGATAGTGAGTAACCCTCCTGGCCTTTAGACTCACTGAGGATCTGGATATCTTTAAATCCCTTTGCTGCCAATCTTGCGATAAAATTAAGGAGCTCATTTAAAGAGGCAGAAGCCACTTTGAACCGGACTTCCATGGACAATCCCTCTTCAGGGAAGGGCCTCATGGAAACGATATAACTGGAGGCAGGCAGAGCCTCCTCAAGGGCAGAAAAAAAGTCCATCCAAGAAAAGCTTTTACTGTAAACCAGGCTGTTGATGAGTGCCACAGCCTCAGCATGCTGTTCATTCAATTCTTCGATCTTGATGTTCAGCTGATTGGCCTCTCTCTGGTCATCCGAGATCTGACTCTCGATCTGGACAACCTCCTTCTGGGCTTCTTGCGCCAAGTCTCTGTATTCGTAGAAAATCTTTCCCCCCAGAGCCAAAACAAGGCCTGCGGAAATCCCGAGAAAAGCGAACAGGATTAGAAACAGCCTTCTGTTCCGCATGGGAGCGGTGGCCAGGTTCAAATTCAGTTTCTTGTGATTTTTCATGAAAGTTGCCCCAATAGCGGCGCGAGCAGTCTTTTCTCCTCCTGCGGAAGATTGGACTTCAAGGATGATTCTATGGCTTTCACAGGACACTGACACCTATCCTCTAGGCTAGAGAGGATAAGCTCTGTAGAACCGAACACCCCCGTTCGTACCCAAAGGCACTTTATCTTTCTTTTTTCTTTGTTCTCAACAAACTGTACGGTGTTCTCAACCTCTTGAACGATATCCATCCACTGATCCATCGATGCCTTCTGGTCCATAAAATCTTCTGTAATGGGCTTTTGACGGTAGAGGGATATCTCGGATTTCGTGATAGCCAGAAGGCTGAATGCATCTCGCTCTAGGTCGATAAGCATAAAATCTTTGTCTTTCTCACTGTCGATCAGATTGTAGAGGTTGAGTGAGGGAACTCCCACGACCCTCACTTTCAAACGCAGCCGGCTTAAGATCTCTTCGTACTCCTCCACGACTGCGGACCTCGAGATCGTTGCAAGTACCTTTTTCTTGGCATTCGACTTTATCATGGCGTAAGAAAGACGTGTATCTTTTGGCAGAACTGGAATCTGTTTTTTTATCCGGAACAGGATGATCTGCTCCCTTTCCTTCGGAGAAATGGGCATGGCATCGAAGACAAATACGAAGGTTTTCTGGGATAATTCCGGAAGCAGGAGTACAACTTTATGGTCTGTCATATGGAGCTTGGCTAAACCCTGCTGCACCATATTTTCCAGTGCGGCACTGTCTTTGATGTTTTTTTTGTGGAAAGACGACGCGATCACATCTTCCGGGAGTGGAAGAACAAAATAGTGCTTCAGTTTCCTGTCATTGGGAGATACGCGTATTCCGCTGAGATAACGGGATGAAACCTGAAGAGCAGATTGTGGCAAGGGCTGCTGAGAGAAATAATATTTGACCTTGTCAATGAGAGGGATCATTATCCTCCTCTTCTCCGCTTTATTTTTCTTAATATTTGTTTTGTCGCCCATCACACCAAGGACCTTTATTCCACAAATGTCACTTTGTTCAGTTCTTTCAGGCTGGTCACTCCTTTGAGAACCTTTTCCATTCCCACCTCTCTCAAAAAGACCATACCTTCAGCTTTGGCTCTCTTCTTGACCTCGGAGAGAGGTTTTTTGGCGAGGATTATCTCACGGATCTCATCGGAAAGCTCGAGCAGTTCGGCAATCGCTGTCCGTCCTTGATAGCCCTTGTAATTGCATTCTGGACACCCTTCTACCTCATAGAAAGACTGACCTCTGTATTTTTGAGGGGAAAGACCCGATTCGATCAATTCGTTATCTTCGTAATGGACTAATTTTTTGCACTTCGGACAGAGGATTCTCACCAGCCTCTGTGCAAGAATACAATTGAGGGCAGAGATAAAACTGTAGGGATCCACCTGCATGTGAAGAAATCGGCCGATGACATCAAAGACATTATTGGCATGCACAGTCGTGAAAACCA
>Ga0307379_10012539_pt1 | contig 11044 bp, 8 predicted proteins | sample UN2MG_FD_202237 | JGI IMG/M metagenome (GOLD analysis project Ga0307379, IMG submission 202237) | Soil microbial communities from Risofladan, Vaasa, Finland - UN-2 | ecosystem: Environmental > Terrestrial > Soil > Coastal area > Acid sulfate soil | place: Finland: Risofladan, Vaasa | collected... | reverse complement strand
CAGACGGCCGAGGCCTTTTGGGTCACGGCGGTGACGGTCGCCGGTTGGCTCCGGCGAGTGGACGAGCAAGGCCCGAACGCCTTGCTCCAACTCCGCACGCCGGCCGACCGCAAACCACGTTTCGAGTTGCGCGAACGCCGGCCGCCTGGATCTCCGTGCGTCAAGCCCTGGGCCCTGGTGAGGGGCAAACCGGTCGTAAGGATCGAGCCGGGTGTCGAATTCCAGGCTGGACGCCGACGTCCGGCCATCGTGTGCATCAAGCGTGCCGCGTAGCGGGAGAAGCTTTCTTCGTGCGTCGGCGATCACGTTCTGCGCAAGCAGTGTGGAGCCGCCTCCCGTGAGGCGGTTTGGCTTTCGTTTTGCCAAAGATCTACGCGGGGTTCGCCGCAACGGTGTGCCTGACAGCCCGATTTCCGTTGCCTTGCCGTCGTCCTTACCCGCCGTCACGCGGGGTTCGATCCCCCGTCGCGTCGGCTGTCACAAGTCGGTAGACTATGACACCCCTGGAGAATCCATAGGCGCCGTTGTGGCGAAAGACGTTATCGTGGATGTGCGAGCGTTTTGTCCGGACGGCCAGCCCCGATCCGGCACTCGAGTATTCGAGGAGGTTGTCGCGGAGCGTGACCATCGCATTCTGGTGAGGATCGCGCAAGAAACAACTGTCGCGATATGGCCGTGGGGCACGTTTCCAACGTGCCTGGCACGATGGAATCGTGTCCCACTTATTGTTTCTGCGATCCTAAGCATAGCAGGATCTCCAGGGCGACATTCGCGATGACACGCTCACTTTTCGGCGGCAAGGTACCAACAACTGGCCAGCGGGTTGTTGTGAACGAAGTCAAGGAGCAAGTTGGCCACCTTTTCGCGTCCTGAATCGCTGGGATGCGTGCGATCGGAAGAGACCACGTCATCTTCCAGCCAGACAAGGTTGTCTCCCTGGCGCGGCTTGATACCGTCGGTCCACAAGTACGGTCCCCAGAGAACGGCCGGCGACGTCACGGTTCCCTTGCCGGGGTCGAAGTTCAACTGCGGGTCTCCCTTGATCTGTTTCTGAATCACCCAACGCACGGCGAAGGCCCCCTCGTAGGCGTAAGGCTCGGGGTTGAGCGCCGTGGTGGCGTACCCGGCATAGATCCGGCTCGACAGATAGGCCACCCGCAAGTTGGGGAACCGTTCGTGGAGTTTTTCCAGGGTGAGGATGGTGTTTTCCGCCAGGATGTCGGCATGTTTTGGAAACTCGCCTTGCTGAGCAGGCCGCGACTGCGCATGCTTGATCCAGGCCACCTGCACCTGCTGGGGGCTGATGCCGGCATCTTCGAGCCTCTGGTCGACGACCGGCCAGGGATCGACGTTCTTCACGGCGGACTTGTTGATGCCCGGAGTTACTCCTTCTGCGCCGCGAGCCCAGACCGAAGCCACCCGGCCGCCCTGCGCCCCGTCGACGATCACCACTTGCGGCGACTTCTTTGGATCGGCGTCGGCGTTGCGTTTGAAGGTCTGAAACTCCATGGTCGTGTTGGACATGCCCACCGAGAGGAAGACGATCTTGCCGTCCGGGGCAGGGTTGCCTCGAGCGTCGCGGGGTTGAACGAGTTCAAGCTGCTTCTCAACGGCGGCGCGACGTCCAGCAGGCGGTTCGTTGCTGCCGCCTCCATAGAGACCGCCGTCTTCACCCTTGTACTTGTCCGTGCCGAGATCCGTCAGCGGGATCAGGCCGGTGGACTTTTTAGCCGGCGGCACGGGCCCCATGTCGCGGCCAGGTCGACCTGGCTGGCTCTTTGCGCCGGCCTGTTGCGGCCGACGTTGAACTTCCCGGCGTACACGATCGAGATAGGCCTGCTCTTCCGGTGCAAGCGTCCCGCCCGCCTGTCTCTTGCGAAACAACTGTTTGGCGCGCTCAATGTCGATGGGCGGTGCCTCAGCAGCCGCACAAGGCCGAACGAAAAGCCCTGGGATGCCTGCCGTGTCATGGTTCCGCTTGGGCACTGATGCAAAGACGGCTACCGCCGCCAACAACGCCGACGTCAGGAGGATGTACCGATTCATTTTCTTACCCTTTCTTTCATTCAGCCACCGATCACAAAATCGCACTTTACGGTTCCACGAACCACTTGCGTGCCGGTGGATCGGTCTTGAAGAAATTCAAGAGCATCCGGGCCACTTTCTGCTTGCCGGACGGGCTGGGATGCATGCCGTCCATCTCGCCTTAATCCGACGGTTCCCAGATCAAACCGTCGCTCTTGCGCGGCGTGGTGCCGTTGGCCCAGAGATAGGGCCCCCAGAGCAACAGCGGCGCGGTCACCGGGCCGCGCGCCGGGTCGTGGTTGAGTCGGGGATCGCCCTGGAGTTGCGACTGAATCACCCAGCGGACGGAGAAGGCGTTCTCATACGCATAGGGCTCGGGATTCTTCCCGTCGTGGGCGTAACCGCCGAAGGAGCGACTGGATAGATAGGCGATCCGCAGATTCGGATAACGTTTCCTGGCGACGACGAGCATGGACGTGATGTCCGCCGCCATGGCCCGTGCGTGGGCGGGAAATTCACCCAAGAGCGACGGCATCGGGACCGTCTCCTTGAGCCAGATCACCTGGACCTCGAGCGGCGTCACGCCGGCCGACTCGAGCCGATCGTCGGCGACGTCCCATTCATTGATTCGGTCGCCTTGCGGGACAAACCCTTTCTCGGCTTCCACTTCCTTTTCCAGGCGCTGGACTTCTTCGTTGGGGAGGAACTGCGCACCCGACAGGGCCCAGGTAACGGCCGGTTTTCCGCCTTGTGCCCCATCCACGACCACCAACTTGGGCGACTTTTGCGGGTCCGCATCGGCCGCTCTCTTGAACTCGGAAAACTCCATGGTCGTATGCGACAGACCGATGGAGAGCAGTACGATCTTGCCGTCCTCGGCAGGCTGGCCCTGCTCGTCGAGCGGCCGAATCTTGGCCGATTCACTGCACGCGGCCGCGAGGTGCGTTTCCGGCGGTTCGTTGCGGCCGCCGCCGTAAAGCCCGCCGTCCTCGCCCTTGTAGCGGCCGGTTAATTCGGTGAGCGGCACCAGCGCGCGGACCATCTCCGGATTGTTGACGCTTGGATCGCGCGGGACCGGTTCGCGTTTCTTGCCCCTCATCGGGCCGCCACCCCCCTGAGCGCTACGTCTGCGAATCTCCCGGCGCACGCGATCCAGGTAGGCCTCTTCCTCGGGCGCGAGTTTCTCGCCCGACGAAAATCTTCGCATCAGTTGCTTTCCGCGTTCCACGTTAATGGGTTCATTTGCGCCAGGTAGCGTCGCAGTGGGTTTGGTGGCCGGGCTCGACGGGGAAACTGCGGTATTCGGCGTTGCAGTAGTGGAGGGATCGCTGAGGTTGCCTGCCGCCGGATTGACGAACCAGCGGCGCGTGCCGGGGTCGCTCTTGAGGAAGTCAAGCAACATGGCCGTGACCTTCCGGCACCCCTCTTCGCTGGGGTGCAAGTGGTCGTCGGCACGTACATCCCTTTCGCTCCAGACCATGCCATCAAACGTGCGCGCTGAATCGCCGCGGGCCCAGAGGTAGGGTCCCCAAAGCAAGATCGGCGATTTCACTTCGCCGCATGCAGGATCGTAGTTGAGCTGCGGATCGCCTTGGATCTGTCGTTGGATCAGCCAGCGAACCGCAAAGCCGCACTCGTAGGCAAACGGTTCGGGGCTGCCGCTGTTGGGGCCGGCCCAGCCGCCGTAGGTGCGACTGGAAAGAAACGCGGCCCGCAGGTTGGGGAAACGTTTCTTCGCGATGATCAGGATGTCGGCCATGTCGGCTTCGAGTGCCTTGGCGTGGGCGGGGAAGTTTCCCAGGGCGCGGGGGCCGGCCTCCACGTGTTTCATCCACAAAGCCTGCACCTGCTCGGGCGAGAGCCCCTCGGCTTTCAACCGTTGGTCGAGCGTGGGCCAGGTGTCTCTGTCGGGAGCGCCGGGAGGCCCCTTGCGGTTGGTCTTCGGCATGCGGAGCTGGTCCATTTCCTTGTCGAGCCGCTCCTGCTCCGACGCGGGCAGGAGATCCGCCCCGTCGTAAGCCCACATGACGGCAGCCCGCAGCCCCATGGCGCCATCCACGATCACCACGCGCGGCGACTTCTGCGGGTCGCTGTCGGCGGTTCTCTTGAAGTCCGCCGACTCCAGATGGGTATTGGAGAAACCGATCGTCACGAGCCCGATCTTCCCGTCGGTTGCCGGCCGGCCGTCGGCGTCGAGCGGCTGGATTTTCCGGGATTCTTTCAAGTAGGCGGCCAAATGGGCTTCGGGCGGAGTGTTGCGCCCGCCGCCGTAAAGGCCGCCATCCTCGCCGTTGTACGGGGTGGTCACGTCGGTCAGCTGCACCAGGCCGCTGGTGTCGACGGTGCCCCAACCCGCGCTTGGCGGCCCGGCCTTGCCCGGGGTTTGACCGGCGCGGGACCGCATCTGCTGCCGTGCCCGGTCGACGTAGGCTTGCTCCTCGGGCGTGAGCTTTTCACCCGCCCTGACCTTTTCGATAAGCGGCCGGAGACGGCGCATGTCGATGGAAGCATCTTCTGCCGCCCCGGCCGAGGCGAGAAGGCCGACGCCGTGTTGGGGGCCGGCCTGGCAGGCCAGGATGACTGCGACCGCAGCGGCCAAGGCCAAGGCCGACAAAGCAGAACGCCGACAAATCCTGTTTCGAATTGGGATCATGATCCTACTCATCTGCGTTCACTTCTTACTCTGCGGCGCCGGCGAAAACGGGATCGCCTTATCGGAGACCACCACGTTACGGCCGAGGAGATGCTTGTCGAAGAAATTGCGGACACGGTTCAGCACTTCGATGCCGCGAATGCCATGGCCGCCGCCCTCAATCTTGACGAACGTGGCATCGGCGCCGGATATCTTCAGTGCCTCGTAGAGCGACTCGGCCTGTGCGAGGGGAACCGTGTTGTCGGCAGTGCCGTGAACGATCAGAAACGGCGGCGCGTCCTTGGAGACATAACTCAGGGGCGAGGCCGCCTTCGCCAATTCCTCGTTCTCCTCGACGGGGCCGCCGAGCAACTTCGAAACCGGACCATAAGCGTTACGCCCGGCGTCGGCCTTCACCTTGGCAATGGACGGGAAGTCGGAAGGGCCGCAGAAATCGACGACGCAGGCGACCCGGCTGGACTGATCGGGCCAGCCGCCATCTCCCTCCAACTCCCGGACGCCGCCGGTGAGCCCCAGCATGCTCACCAGATGGCCGCCGGCCGATCCGCCCCAAACGCCGATCCTCTTCGGGTCGATGTTGTACTTCTTGGCGTTGGCCTTCAACCAGCGGACGGCGGCCTTGCAGTCCTGGATCTGGGCAGGCCAAATCGCTTCGCCGGAAAGGCGATACTCGACGGTGGCACAGAAGTAATTGCCCGTGGAGGCGAAAGGGATCAACGAGCCGACGGCACTCTCCTTGTTGCCCCCGCTCCAGCCACCGCCGTGGACAAAGACGATTGCCGGCCGAGGTTTCTCGCCTGCCTCGCGGGGCCGGACGACGTCGAGCACGAGCGCCCGCCCGCCGGCGTTCCCGTACTGGACGTTGCTCTCCAGAACGACGTTTTCCGGAATGACCGGCGTCTTGGCAGCGGATTTCGGCTTCTGTTTTCCAGGCTGTTGACACCGCGCAGCAGTGCATGGTACAAGCGTCAACAGTACGACGATCACGAGCCAACGACGTCGCAAACTAACCATGGCATGCTCCTCGAAGGAGTTGGATAAAACAGTCTAGTTGGACAAAACCCTGGTCTCACGCAGTTGAATCGTTTCTCGAGCGTGATATTGCCTCTCTCGCGAAGCTGTCAGTCCGACGACGCCGGCTCGAACCGCACGTCGGTGATCCGCTCCGTAGTGCGAGGCTTGACAAGTCGCAAAAAGGTGCCGGCGTGCTCGCCGTCATAATGGGAAAACCGCCGCTGGGGCGTGAATCGCGTGTGATAGAGCACAACCAGCCGATTCCGCCCGCGCAACAGTCTTGCCGGTCCGCCGGTCACGTCGCTGCCGTTCAGGAAGATTCTTTGAACGGTGTCTCTGCTAGGAAGGAAGCCGACCGGCTGCTCGCGTTCGGAAAGAACGCGGCTTTGCAGGATATAGAAGCCCGACTCCTTGCAACTAAACGCGCCCGTGGTCCGGATCGTCTCCGGGTCGAGCGGCGGCTCCTCGAAGGGAGTGTCGCCCGTCGAGGTCCACGCGAGGTTCTTGCCGTCCTTGAGCGGCCACGGCTCTTTCAGGAGCCCGTCGCGCCGGATGTCGTTGGTCAGCCTGTCCAGGTCCATCTCGTCGTCGGGCACCAGGCCGAGCCGCGCGAAACCACCCTGAGGGTAGGACGGATTGCGATCGATCGGGTTCTTGACGCGGCAGTCGAGATGCAGCCGACCGGCCACGGCGCCAAGGACGAAGTCGACTTGCGCCTGATAGTAGGCCGTTCCAGCCGTGTACTTGTAGTCGGTGGTCGGGCTCGACGGCTTCACCATGTCGTTCCACTGGACTCCCGGACCGATATCCTCTCCAAGAGTCCGGCGAATCAGACCTTCTTTCCAGGAGAGGGGTAGCCGGTAGGTGATCCGGACGTTGCTCAGCGGAGTCGCCGTACGGTTGTTCAGGACCAGATGCAGCCCGTCGCCGTGCAAAGAAAACAGCCCCTGGAGGCCGGGGAAGTCGGGGTCCTCGTCGCCGTCCGCCAGGACCGGTCGATTCTGGGCGTTGGAGACCAGCCCGATCTTGGCAGGAAGCGACATGTCCCGATCGTGGAAGACGTGGAACAGGAACACATCGGTGTTTCGCTGCGAGGGAACGCAGTCGGCCGTGTCGCTCTGGATGGCGACCACGTCCTCGCGAGCAACGTTCTTTACGCGCACGGTCATCGGCGTCGGATCGTTCAAGTCGAGCATGAGAGGCCGCTGGAGACGCACTCGCAGCGTTTTCCCATCGCAGATGGGAGCAGCGATCTGGGTGTGCAAGAACTGGTACCGATAGGCGGCGTACTGGTTGTGGTTACAGTACCACCAGTCGGGATTGTGGCCGTACTTGTCGAGTTGCCCCTCGAATTTCGCCCAGCCCTCGGGTGTGGTATACCAGACGTGCATCGAATGGGAGAGCATGGGAAATTCGCGATGGGCGGCCTCGTCGTCGAGCGCCCGGTGCACATAGTCGTCGATATCGGCGCCGTCGCCCGGCAGGAGGAGCAGCCCTACCATATCGGTGAAGAGATTATCGTTGTACTGACGCTCGGCCGAGAGATAGAACCCCGCACGGCGCAGCGCCCGGTTGACGTTGATCTGGCCTGCGTTGCCCATCATGCTGTTGCGGAAATTGCAGTAGGCGAAGGCATAGCAAGTTACGAGCGTGTCGGCCGCCGCTTCCCATTCGACCCGGTCGCGCGCCACCTCTTCGAAGAGCCGGTTGCAGTTCAGGTAGGAGAGCACGGGGTGAGTAAGCCCGTGGGCGCCGATGGAATTGCCGCCTTGCAGGATTTCTTTCCCGGTCGCGCTGAAATCGATGCCGCGATTGTTGACGCCGTTCAGATAGAACGTCGCGTGATAGCCGTGCCTTTCCAGCACGTCGCGCATCTTCCGGTCGGCCCGGTTGTTGTCGTCCCAGCGCGAACTGGTGGCCCAGGCGTAATCGTTGTAGAGGGGCGCCAGTTCCACGACCGCCTCTTTCGCTGCATCCTCGCTGCGGAACGCCACGGTGAACTGTTGGCGGTACCTCTGGATCGCTTCCGGCACCGCGCCGCCTTCGTCGTAAGCGGTCAGTCGTTCGTGCGTTCGTGGGTAGGCGAATGCATTGGCCGGCTTCGGCACGCGGGGCGGCTCGCCGGCCCCGGCCACGGCGCAAAGGAGCACGGGAATGCCGAGCGATACAATCCATCGGGACGGCCGGATCATGAACATCTTCCGGAAATTTCGCTTCATCGGTCGCAGAAGTGTCACGGGTCTATCCCTTCGTTCAGGCAGGATTCCTTCCCTGTCTCGGTCAAACAGGATCACTCGGCCTCGCGCGGAAAATGTTTCCGGAAGAACTCGACCATGTCGCGCTGGTGCAGGAATCCCTGGTTCGCGGGATACTCGCTCACGTTCCGCACAACACACTCGATGCCCAGTCTATCCATGCGCTCCTTGAGAGCGAACCCGAAGCGGATGTTGTGCATGGCCTCGTCCTGCGGCGTGGCGGACGTCAACGGCCTCTCGGGGTACGAGTAGTACATGAAAACCGGCGGATCGCCGGGCTTGACGTGTTTGAGTCCCGAGGAGTCCTCGAAGAGCGGGAACACCCGCTTCGCTTCCATTACGTCTTCGTCTTTGCGAAGGCCAAACAGGGAGGTCAACGCCATGCGTCCCATCTTCCGGGCGTTCTCTTCGCCGATTATTTCGGCAATCTCCCGCGGATCGTAAGTAGTCTGGCCATTCGAAAAGCCGACAACGCAGAGACGAGTCGATTGGCGCTTGACGGGGTCCGTGCTTGAGGGGTCCGCCATGTCGTCGTGGAAGGCAAGCCAAACCGATATCCCGGCCCCCGCGGAAGACCCCGTTGCCGCAAAAGCTTTGGGATTCAGGTTCCAACCTTTCGCGTGCAGGCGAAGGAACTGAATAGCGCGAGCGCTATCCTCCACCTGAGCTGGCCAGCGGGCCTGGAACGAGTATCGATAATTAGCCGTCGCCACCGAGATGCCGTTGTTCAGGCAGTCCTCCAACAGGGTCAATGGGATCCAGGTCTTGTCGCCAAGACCGAATCCTCCGGGATGAAAAAAGACCACCAAAGGCGTCGGGCGGTCGGACTTGGCTTTCCAGAAGTCGAGAACGTTTCTCGCGTGCTCGCCGTAGGCGACGTTCTCCAGGTCCGGCTTGCGTTCGTAAGAACGAGGCGCCCTTTTGTCCTCGGCCTGGGCGGGCAATTTGACCTGGCTCCGAAAGGGCGGACTATCCTCCAGTCGCCAAAGCCTGGCCGTATTATCATCGCTTGCCGAGGCTAGCCACCGCCCGTCCCGGCTGAGGGCGACCGCTTCAATCGCCTCAGTGTGGCCCGTGAGCTCGCTCAGCTTCTGGCCGCTCTCGGCATCCCAGAACTGCACCCGTCCCGCGCCGTTGCCGGAGACGATCCAGCGGCCCTCGGCGCCAAAGGCGAGCGGCCAGACGTAGGGCTGGGTATTGCCGATGGAGTCGATCCATACGGGCTCTCCGGTCGCCACGTCGAACATTCGCATCCCGCCGCCCGTGCTCCCGGAGGCCAGCCGGCATCCATCGGGACTGAAGGCGATCGAGTAAACATAGTACTGCCCGGGGCCGATCTTGAGGGTTCTCAGCCGTTTGCCGCCGGCCACCTCCCAGAACACGATCGTCGCGTCACGGCTGCCCGAGGCCAACTGCCGGCCGTCGGGGCTGAACGCCAGGCAGTATACGGCCATGGTTTGCCCCTCCAGGGAGCGGACCTCTTGCCCGCTCGATACGTCCCAGAGCTTGATCTTTCCATGCGCCGTGGATGAGGCCAGCAATCGCCCGTCCGGGCTGAAGGTGACCGACAGGACGTAACTCGAATGCTCGTCCAGTGTCCGCACCAAGCGGCCCGTAGCCACTTCCCAGAGCGTAACCGTCGTGTCGTCGCTGCCCACGGCCAGCAGGCGGCCGTCGGGGCTGAAGGCCACCGAAATCACGGCCATCTTGTGATGGGCCAGCGTGCGCACCTCTTTTCCCGACGCCACGTCCCACAGCCGAGCCGTCCCGTCCCAACTGCCCGTGACCAGCAGGCTGTCATCCGGGCTGAAAGCCACGGCGGAAACGTATCCGCCATGGCCGGTGAGGGTATGCGCGAGGGTAACTCTGGGAGCCACGGTTGAATTGCCTGCCGAGGCGTCGGCGCGAGCGGACGCCAAGCTGCAAAGCAAACCCCAACATCCGGTCGCCAGCAGCAATCCGCTCATCTGGCTAGTACGCTTGCGCCACATGGTTCTTTCTCCGCTGAAGCTTGCATTGCTTGTTGGGCGGCTACTTTCGTGCCGGGTACTGCTTGGCGAACCCATTGCGCTTGTTAGTGACCGTAAACGAACCGTCCGCCGCGGCCGACACCTTGATCCAATCGCCACCCTTGGAGGTGGCCGTGCTGAGACAGGCGATGAACTGCTCGGGCGCGTTGTTGTCGGGTCCGCCCTGGGCCTGGTAGTGCGTCTGCCAGATGTCTTCCAAACCCGGCGAGTGGCGCACGGTCTGCCAAGCTTCGGGAGTGGCCAGCCTGGAGATATAGTCCTCGCGACAACTCAGAATGGCCACGCGCGGCCGCAATCCATACACCTCGCACGGCGGGCAGGCCGACGCGCTTTGGTGCGCTTCGCCGACCGACTCTTTGTCCATGGTCAACGCATGGTGCGTAATCAAATACAAATCGACCGGCCCGACCTTGTTATCGGGGCAGAACAGCCGATGCGACACATTCCAAGTCAAGTCTCCCAGGTCGATGAAGCGGAACTTGCCAAACTCCACGAGGACTCCAACCGATTGGCTGTCTTCCTGCTCATTGTCGGCCATCTTCTTGGTCAACGAGCATGCCTGGTTGAAGCCGCCACCGCCTTGGACCGGGGCGGAAATGACTTTGCCCGCGGAGGTCAAGACCTGCACCTCCGTCCCCTCCAGGGGAATCCGGTCGCCCGGCTTGGCCACGATGTGGTTGCCCTTCTCCCGCGTTTCCATATACTGGTCGTATAGGGGATTATGTTTGCTCCCGCCGTGCGTCAGGTACCACTCCCGGCTCCGGTTGAGTTCTACGTTCGGACCGTGATCGACGTAATTGCGAATAGGCAGCTTTTCGGCCAACTCCGGGATGGTCCCATAGTGGTCCCAGTGATAATGGCTGACCACCGCGTAGTCAATCTGCCTGGCCCCCGCATCTTCCATGGCCGACAGAATCAGGTCGGTGTACTTCTCGTCCGGGTAAGCATTCACAGCGTCCGGCTGAGACCAGCATTCCAGGCAACCAGTGGGTTGCCGGGCTTACGGGGGTGGGCGCGACGTAGGAGGATGTGAGCGTCGGGAAGAGGGGTGAGGCGGGACCGTCGGG
>Ga0307379_10012536_pt1 | contig 11045 bp, 10 predicted proteins | sample UN2MG_FD_202237 | JGI IMG/M metagenome (GOLD analysis project Ga0307379, IMG submission 202237) | Soil microbial communities from Risofladan, Vaasa, Finland - UN-2 | ecosystem: Environmental > Terrestrial > Soil > Coastal area > Acid sulfate soil | place: Finland: Risofladan, Vaasa | collected... | reverse complement strand
CAGATGCCGAGCCGGTGGTCCGCTCGTCTTTGCAGGCTAAGGTAGAGGCAAGCATGTTGGTTCGCAAGTTTGCGGAATACGTTTGGACAATGATGGATATGGTCTTTGATGCGCTTGTGGACTCCGAACAGGAGCCTGCTGGGCGCGCTCAGATGGCCACAGAGGTCCTGGGTGATTTCGTAGACGTGGTAGTGCCTCTTGTAACACAGCTTGCGAATGATGGAGCAATGCGGAGGTCGGATATGGTAGCGGCCATTCACGAACGGGTCGAATTGTCCGACGCTCAATTCTCTCGTGCCCGCATTGGTGCCCTTCAGGGCGCAATGGATGGCATGATGATGCACTTTGCTAGCCTAGTCAACTTGATGGAGTCTGCTGATGTAGTTGACGTGGTGACACCTAGTGTTGAGAAAGTTCTCCAAGTGGAGAGTGATGAGCCGGAGCCTGTACAGCGAACGAATGCGCTCAAGCAGGCTGTTGAGGATGCCATGGTTGGCTTGAAGAGTGATCTTCTAGCGAAAATGGCTTCCCTAGAGGGTGCTCAGAGCAAGCTGCTCGCAGACACCTTGTCTGCTGTGGAGGAGCTTACTACGACACCGGTGGAACCCAGGGGTAATGTGGCAAAGGTAGAGGCACCATCTCCCGGGGATCGCCGGTCTGCTTCGAAGAAGGCTTTCCTGTCCTCAATTGGATAGGTAGTGATTTTCTAGGTGTATTTTAGTAAAACTGTTGGAGGTAATGCGTCATGGCTAATGACTATGTTTCAACCACGTTCCCAGGAATGTGGAACAATGCCGAGAATACCTACGGCATCCCGCGTGACATGATCGCGGGGTTGTACCAGCCCAACTCCCTGGTGGACCTTTTCGGCTGGCAGTTTGACAATCGCCCCGTTTTGCCGCAGGACTGGTTGACTTCTGTTGCTGGCGAGAGTGGCGATGGTTCGTTCGTGGAGGGTGGGTGCCCGGTTGAGGTGGAGTGGAGCAAGACGCAGTTTACCTACACTGCCAAGTCACTGGGTCGCTGCACGCCGCGTACGTCCTATGTCGGGTTGGCTGCCAAGCAGAATGTCTACCCGCCACAGCGACGGATCATCAACTCCGAAGGTGTCGAAGTTGAGTTGGAAGATGAGTGGGATTTCCAGATGTTCACGGTGCTCAAGGCTGCCCGTAACTCCCTGGAATACCTGACCCTCAATGGTGATAGCACTGCCAATGCCAACAACTTCGATGGCCTAAACCGTATCATCCGCGCTCCTGTTGGTGGTCGGTTAGACGTGAACGGTGTTGGTGTGGCCGATGCCAACTCTATCGTCATTGATAATGCGAATGCAAGGGTTTCTGTTAACTTGCTGTTCGAGTTCATCGGTGCGCTAGAAGCGAATGGCGCTGACCCATCCGAAATCTACTTCATCACCCGTAGTGGTATGATCAACGAGATCGCCCGCCTGATTGCCCTGGATTATAATGATCCTGGTTCTGAGCGTCAGGATGTGCTGAGGCGAAAGACCATCCCGCTGTACGGTCAAGAGATTCCGTATGTGACCAGCGGCTGGGTAGGATCGACTGGCACCGGATCAACGTACTACACCACCATCTACGCGATCACACCTACGTTTGGTGGGTTGCCGAACTTGTACTACGAGTTCTTCGATCTGAGCAAGCTGGTTGTTAACAGCGACCTGTTCAATGCTCCAGGCAATGTGCCGTCGCACTGGTATATGGTTCCCTGGGATCGTGGCACCACGTACTGCACGAGCACAAAGTTCTGTCTGTGGGCTCATGGTCGGCTGGTGGCGGCTGCTCCGCAGGTCCTGGGCAAGATCGAGAATGTCCGGTACGATTTCCGCAACGTGCGCACGGTTGATCAGCCTTAGTTTTTAACCTGAGGAAGGTGCAGCCGTGAGTATCCTTACTCAGCAGGAGTACCGTCGCCTGTCTGGTGATACCGTCACGCCCTGGACTAGTGAGGGTTTTACGTTAGGGGCCGAGGATTGGGTAGCGCAGGCCGTCGAAAGAATGTCCAACTACCTGTCCACGTACCTTGAGCCGACGTTGGTGTCTGAAGAGCGTCATCGTGCTTTTCCAGACAGCACATATGTATACCCCTGGGGTGTAGGGGGTACATGGCGAGAGGTCTGGCTTAATAAATATCGAATGCTGACTGGCGTGCTCTACCCAATCACGGTCACCCTAACTCATCACAACTTCTGTGCTTGCACAGAGACTACAGTAGTAACTTGTGCATCGGTACTGGACGCTAAGAGGTCCGTTGTCAATATCACGCCATGTGTCACGGCATCAAGTAGTGGTCAATGTTGTTGGTGGTCTTCATCGGTCCCGCACTACGCTGAGTTCGATTACTGGGCAGGTTTCGTTTCAGTTCCCGAGCAACTGAAGTGGTGTGTGGCCGACCTTGCTCGTGAGATGATTCGGGGGCTTCCGGGTTGCGGGGACCTCCGGACGGAGAAGCCCACGGGTGCTCCTCTCACGAGTATGTCGCACCTAGGGGTGAGTCGTTCGTGGGCCGCGCCACACACCGATACTCCGTTTGGTAGGACGCACTTCGGGTTGACTATGGTTAATAGATTAAGCGTGTACAAAGTAAAACGGGTAATCGCCTTGTAGTAAAATGCACCGCATGTAAAGCAGAAGGGGAGATGTGATGCGAATACTTGGTTTGCCATCGGATATAGGTGATCCGCGCCAGGGTCGTAGGACCGAGGGTGAGAAGTACCCTATCGGTGCTTGTGGGTGCTATCGCATTAGCTGGCCCCTGGAGGCTCTTGAGCGGGCGGGGTATGCTGAGGTTGAGTGGGGGGCATATTCATTGCCTTATGCCTTTGAGTTTGCCAGGGAGTATGACCTGGTGGTGCTACAGAGGCAGACGGACCCGTATATCCGCAACTTTGTCCGGCATTGCCGGAGGCTGTTGGGGATCGGTGTCGTCTTTGACTTTGATGACGATCTCCTGAATCTTGAGGAGGTCAATCCGTCCTATGTGCACTGGGGCACAGATAGGGATGCGATATGGTCTATTTACCAACGTCTTCTTGAAGAGGGTAATGTTGACCCACGGATCGCAGAGCAATGGACGCCCCAGTTAGCCTGGCAGGTGGCGCATGAGCGCCGTGCTGGTCTAAAACAGGTCTTGAGTGAGGCGAGCTTGGTCACTGTGACCACCTCCTACCTAGAGACCCGTTATAGTAAGTATACCGAGGTGCCCATTAGGGTATTGCCAAATGCCATTCAGACAGAAGGGTGGCGGGCCTTAAAGCCAGAACGTCCGGCTGGTTCTGATGATTATCTGATGATTGGGTGGGCCGGTGGTGATAGTCACAAGCGAGACATCGCTGTTGTAATGGATGGGTTGATCGCTGTTCTCGAACGGCACGATGGCGTGGCGTTGGCCTTTATAGGGATAGAGAATATCAAGGGGTTGTTCCCTGAGCACCTGCGAAATCGCGTGTTTGTAGTGCCTTGGATGGCCATAGAGGAGTATAGGAATTACGTGGCGGGGTTTGATATTGGTATTGCTCCGTCTGTGGATTGTCCTACTAACAGGGGCAAGTCCGGCATTCGCATTTACGAACTCGCCGTAGCCAAATCTGGCGGAATGCCGATAGTGGCTTCCCCGGTGCCTTACGCCGATGATGTGCATGAGGGTATGGGGCTGGTGGCTCACAGTGCGGCGGATTTTCGTAACGCACTGGGGTGGATGATACAAAACACCCGTGAGGCTCGTCAGATGGGACAACGCTTGCACGATCATGTACTAGCCGAACATACTTATTCGGCGCAAGTTGATCTGTGGCATAGTGCTTATGAGTCATTGCTATGAGGAAGATGGAGGTATTGGCTCTCGCACTGGCCTTGGTATTGTTAGTGGTCATGGCCAGAATGACGACGACCAGGATGCAGGGGGCCCAAGTCATAAACGAGCGGGTGGTTAATGACAGGATATCCGAACCCCGCTTTTACCAATTAGCAACACCCGAGAGGGAACTGGCACCAACGCCGCAGGGTATAGATTACGGTAATCTACGTCGGACTCCCGGGTACCCATATTGGTTGTTGCCCCGCAGCCTGGAGGACCCTGGGGCGAAGCGGGTCCCAATACCGCATGGCCCGAAGGGGAGTAAGCCCGCACCGGTGCCCTGTACGACTTGCGGGGGATAACGGAGCGCCATGGACAAGGTGTTGCTGGATATATGGAGGATCGCAAAGGCCCGGGACGATGCGGGGTCATGGGTGGCAACCATAGCCCGTGTACTTCGATCTGCTAGGGGTATGGTGGGCCCAGCTTTATCATTTATTAATTACCTTGGCATAGGAATGCTTGAGCAGTATGATGTAGCCGTTTTGTTTGAGTGTGATTGCAACAACATTGGCCTCTGGGATATTTTGAGGGATGCGCCGCACGATTTATGGTTGTTGGTTGCTGGAGATAGTAGCTTTCTCTATCAGAGGGCTTTGCATGTAGAGAATGTACAGGCAGCGGCTTTGGATATGCAGAGCGCCGACTTTTTTGTCATATTGCTATGTAGGCACATAGCACCGGAGGATAACGTTAAGGTCGATACGACAACCATGACGCTTGGGGTGTAGCTATGGGCTTCATAAGCACCTTGCTAAGCTCCCTTGCAGGCAGCAACAGTTTCCTGTCTGGCCTGGTCAATAAGCTTGTTGGTTCTGGGGGTGGGGGCCAGACCTATACAGCCGCAGATTTTATACCAGTGAGGGTGCCTACTTTTGCAGCAGAGCATCCCTGGGATAAGTCGGTTCTAGTTGAGGCAACAGTTGATGTTACGAGGTTTGTTTCTGACCAACAACTTATCACGATGATGGTGCAGGAACTTCAAGCCTCTACCGGACTAGCGATAGACATGTTCATCAGGCCGCAGACACCTTCTAAGACGGGTGCCCTGCGGAACACTTTGAGATCGTCGGTCTACTTGGATGGCAATGATATAGTTATGGTATTTCTGGCTGGTAGTCCCACTGTGGACTATGCCAAGTACCTGGAGTTGCCGTGGTACGCGGGTCGCATTCAACATTACACAACGCCGGGAACGCGGACACCATTCTTGCAGCCGGGAGTAGTAGATGCAATACCCTTTATCATTGACCGGTTGGTGGATATGGTTAACGATGTGGGGTGACATATGACATTACCATTCCCACCAAATGAAGCCGTAATACGAGCGGCCCTTATCGATCTGATCACCAATGATACTGGTGTACAGGCATGGCTGGCTGGTGGCAATCCAGGATCAGAAACTTACGATCTGGATATAGCCGAGTACAATATGTTTGAGGTGCCACAGGAAGAGTTGTCGGTGCGCATTCAGGTGTTAAGTGTCGCACCATCAGGAGAGGATCGTTTTGATCGATGCCTAGAATTCTTTTGCCGGATAACGATTTGGTTGTTTTTCTTCTCGGCTGGTTCTAGTCTGGCGCACAGTTATCTTGGGGCTATCGAAGAGGCTATTCAGGATACGATGAAGCATACAGTTACGTTCCAGGGAAAGTCAGTGGTGTTACACGACATTATCTTTGCTGGGAGGGTGACCCAGGTGCCATCGGCACAAAGGTGGGCAATTCCGTCCACATTTACTTTCATGTGTAGGTACTATTAGGAGGTACAGCAACATGGCTACTCCCCTTCTCGTCAGTGGCAGTGGCACAACCAGAACTCCGCTTAAGTATCGACTGTCGAACTATCCGTGGGTCTATCTTGGCGGAGCAGTAGATACGTTGACTTCTGGGTCGGGTTCGACTCAGGTCACGTATTACGGGCTAGACAATACATCAACGGATGTGTTGGCGCTAGGGTGTTACAAGGATATCACGTGGTCGCCGCAGTGGAGTTCCTTTGAGGATTACTGCGAGGGCGTAATGGTGCGGAAGGCGTCTCTGCAAGGCTACACCTGCACCCTTACGATTACCGAGGACCTGATGGACCTCCGGTACCTGCGGTACTTCATGCGCCAGGCGGCTGGCAGTTGGGTTCAGAACACGACGACTCACTTTGAGTCGTTGCTGATCGACAGCCCGACTACTTGGTATATGCCCGTGCTCATGGAGCAGCACTACAGGAATCCCACCTCGACCGCCGATGAGTACATCGGCATCCTTGCGTTCGAGTGCGAGCTGGCTCTAGGAGACATCTCGATGGACCCGAATGAGGGATGGTCTGCGGAGCTAACTATCGAAGCGCGTCGATCAGACACCTATGGTGGTTACCTGAGTTTCATGCGATATGATGCAGTAAACCTGACCTAGCCTAGCCTAGCGTCTTAACTTGTAGTAAAGAGAAGTAGAAGCCATATGAAAGCCGATGTCGTGAAGCTTATTGACTCCCCGGCACATGTATGTGTGCTGGGGGGTCGAGAAGTAGAGGTCAAGCGAGTAGACATTGTGCAGTGGTATGCATTGAATGCGATCAAGCAGGCTATCCTCAGCATGTGTGAGGAGCCCTTTGGGTGGCTTGAGGCTACCCTACGCCTGGGTGATTTCTTCAAAGTGGCCACTGGGACCTCTTCTTTTGACATCCTTCTGTCTGAGGCCCTAGTGGCCATTCCCGCGTTATGGCACTTTAACGAATTGCGGTACATAGACCCCGCGGTTATGGGGATGAGTAGCGAGCGAGCGAGTGATGTTTTTGAAGAGGGGTTAGATAACGCTTCGCTCGTGGATATCGTTGTAACGTTAGCTTCCAGGTTCAGCATGAAGGAGATTCGGAAATTATCACCCGAGTTTGCATTCCTGGCCTGGCAGCGCATTGTTGACGAGCAGGCCAGTCTTAAGACGGCGATTTTCTATTCGACTGAACTGGGGTATGATAGGACACCGGCGACGAAAGATGGCAAGTACAAATTACGACCAAAGGATTCCCCATATGCGTCTCCATGGCAAGAGGCCCGTATACGTGGGGCAAGAATAGCGGAGCAGGAGTGGAGACGAACGAGTGCAATACCGCAATCTCCATTCATTAAGCACCCGGATAGGGTAATAGACAAACGAAGAAGGAGCGAGTCTGATGGCACGGAAACCATACACTAAGCCACTGTCAAAGTGGCGACCGCAGCTTGTTGGTGAACCCAGCGAGCCCAAGAGTACCCTGATTGGCCTTGGTGGCCAAGAGGTTAGGGTCTATGAGATGACACTGGCTGGTGCCCAAGGGGTTTTGCAGATTTCATTACCCCACATCCGCTCTATTCTCGGCGGTCTGTCGAGCGGCCTGCGCGATGACAGTTTGGCACAGCAGAAGGATGTCGTTGCGAAGGCAGCCGAAGAGGGTGGTGGAGCGGAGCAGGTGCAGACGGTGCTGGAAAGCCTACGTAGTCAGGCTACCACCCAGGGTCTTGACTCGTTTCTGGGTGACGGGCTCATGGAGGCCATTGTCGAGCTACCCGTTGATCTCATCAACTTGCTAGCACTCATGATCAACATTGATCCAGATGGAGATCAGGAGATGATGGAATTCATGTACGGTGCCGTGCGAGTCAGTGAGTTGCCCGGTTTGTTCGAGGCTATTGGTGAGTTGAACGACTTTAGTACCTTGATTAACCGGCTGATCGGTTCCTTCCAGAATATTGCTCGTAACTACGGGCTACGGTTGCCCGAGGCCGAGATCAAGAAGGTTGATGGGGCGAGCGATGTTCCTAGTGATGTAGTTGATGCTCAAGATGCCGTGCAGCAGGGGGGCAGTGTGCTTGTGGAATAACAAAGTGAGGTAGCTCTTTATGGCTACAGGTGGTGGCACCGGTGGCGGGCAGGGCTCTGGTAATCTTGCTCAGATGGCTGTTACGCTGGTATTGCAATCAGCGACGTTTTTGCAACAGCTTAATCAGACATTGCAGCAAGCCCAACAGCAAGCCCAGCAGGCAGCTAACCAAGTTGCTTCGTCCCTTGGTAATGTAATCCAGGGCATAACCTCCCCGGTGAAAAGTGCGGTAGGCGCAATAGGCTCTGCCTTCAATAGCGTTGTGGGGTTTGTGGGCAAAACCGTTGGGGGCATTAGCCAGGCTTTTACTACGATGGCTAATGACCTCCGGTACGCCGCGGCAACTTTGTCTGTTGTTCTCACCGCGCCCTTTTTACGGATGGCGTCGGCGGCAGCGGAAACGGTTGTAGAGCTTGATCGTGAAATTCGTAATATCCAGGCTCTCCTGCATGGTGCCGGTGAAGATTATGAGGCTATGGGCCTGGGATATCAGAGTCTCCTCGATGACATTCTTGATCTATCTCTGAGGTTTCCTTTTGCTGCTGAGACTATTGCTAAAGGAATGCGTTATATTTACGAAAGTGGCTTCTATGATCCGGAATCGGCTGTGCTGGTGCTGGAAGCCTCCCTAAAAGCTGCTACAGCCGGTATGACTACAGTGTCTACAGCAGCCCAGGTTCTAATCGGTGTGCTACATTCCTATGGGCTAGAAGCCAAGTGGGCCGGTTATGTATCTGATGTTCTTTTCCAGTCTGTCAATATTGGCCGCATCACGTTTGAGGAACTAGCGCGATACATGGGCATTGTGACTGCCCAGTCGTCCATTCTCAATCTTCGTTTGGAAGAAGTTGGCGCTGCCATTTCAACGATTACCAAGCGCGGCTTGCCTGCCCGTCGCGCTATGACTGCCATTGCCTGGTTGATGCAGTCGGTCCAGAAGCCCACGGTAGAAGCAGCCAAGCTTTTTACTTATGCCTACGGTTTGAGCGTGGATCAAGCGGCAGAAGCCTCGGCGCGGCTTATCGAGGAAGTGTCTGAGAAGGGCTTAATTCCTACCCTTATGCGGTTGAGAAAAGAGCTTGGTGAGCACCCTGGCCTGTGGTCTCGCCTTACAACAAGTGTCCGTGGTGCCCGAGCCCTCGTGTTGCTTTCTGTTGATGATTGGGAAATGGCCATTGATGATCTTAAGCGTTTTGGCCTGGAGATGGATGAGACCACGGGTGGTTATATTGCCAATACACAAAGCTTGATTGGTGTTACTGATCGTGTGTATGAAATTATGGCCAAGTCATACTGGGTACAGTTACAACTAATCAAGAACCAGATCAGTTATGTGAAAATCCTGATTGGATATAACGTGGCTGATCTCATGGTCGAAGTTGGTGATGCCGCTGCGTATCTGGCTGAGACCTTTGCCCAGCTTGATCCCGTTCTGCGTGCTAACATTATCAAATGGCTTATCTTTGTTTCTCTCCTTCCTCCAATTATACTTTTCGTGTCACAGATGTTCCTTGCAATGCGCCGTCTATTAACCGTAGCTCTAAACCCATTGACACTAGCTTTGGTTGGCCTGGCGTATGCTTTCTATCGTGTGGTGGCAGCGCAAGGGCCAGTGGAGAATATCTGGCAGTTTATTTCTCGTGCTGCCCTAATGCTAGGTGATGGTATCAGGAAAGCCACCGACATTGCCCTGAGCGCACTGGAGAAATTTACCGACTTTCTCTCGGGTCCATTTACGCGGGCATTCGAGTGGGGCACTAATATGATCTACCAGTTTGCCCAGGGTATGATTAGTGCTGCTGGCTACGTGGTACAGGCCATGTCTGTTATTGCATCGACTATTGCCCACTGGCTTGCTCCTGGATCGCCGCCACGAATAGCGCCTGACGTTACTACTTGGGGACAATCCCTGATTGAGCAATTTGCTGCTGGCTTCGAAAAGGCCAATGTGACGTTTCATAGGGTAGCAGCCCTTGTTGAAGATCGTTTACAGGCGGCTCGTGACAGGATCAACACAGCACTCACAAATGCTGCTGAAAGCGCTGGCCCCGCTATCGCAAATGGAGTATCAAGGGCAATAGATATAGCACGCAGGGCCACGCGAGCATTACCTGAGGTTGTGCGGTGGGGCTTGGAGACAATGCAGTTGTATCTCCAGGGCTTTACTACAGCCGACTTTGGTGTCCTGTCTGCTGTAACGGGCAAGTTGCACGAATTTCTAGTCTCGGCTTTTGATCTTGAGGATGAAGAGATTAGGAATATCAGTATCAAGATGCGTGTGGCATTGGCCAAGGTGATTAAGGAATTCACTGGTAGTGCCCGCGATATTACTGAGGACACATGGAATACTTTTGTAGACTCTCTTGAGATGGGCACCGAAGATATGCCAGTGCTCACGACTGAGGGGTTGGTAATGCCAGATGACATTACTGACCCGCTTGTGAACATGCGTAATCTCTTGTTGCAGTACACCTATGAGATGTTGGTGTTGAGTGATGCAGAGAAAGACCTGGAGAAACTTGAGGCCCGGCGCGCTGCTACAATGGAGGAATTCCAGCGCCGCCAGCTAGAGATGGAGAAGCGTCATAAGGAGGAGTTGAAAGAAAAGGAGCGACTGCTTCAGGGTGCCGAAAGTGAGATGTATGCGTTCACTCAGACGTATAAGGACATGACACTGAGTGAGGCACTGGTGCGCGGCAAATCTATCCATGACCGCCTGGCTGCTTTAGCGATAGAGAAGAAGCTTGCTGAGAAACGTCATGGTGATGAAAAAGATGCACTTTCGGATGAGAAGGCGGCTGAGAAAGAGCGCCTTGACAGCTTAGTCGATGCGATGAAGGAGGCAGTTGAGGCCCAGAAGGAGGTTGCTAAGGCTATTAGTGAGGAGGCTGAGGCACTTCAGGAGATTTTGGAATTACAGACAAGGATAAATGAGGAGAAAGGGAAGGGGAAGGAGAAGGAGGGGCCTAAGGCCCCCATGTTTGCCGAACTGATTGGTAGGGAGTGGGACCCTGAGACTTGGGCTGATAAGCTGGAGGAGGAACTTGGAAACATTGAGGCCGCCGTCGCCCGCGCCCAGGAAGCCTTTACTACGTTCCGGGTTTTCCTCGGCGGCCTGTTTGGTGAAGACCCATTTGGCCTAGGTCTCTGGATAGTAGATGGGGTCACCACGCCCTTATCAGATGCTTACACGGCAGGTCAAAACCTGCGCACCACCCTCGATGGTGTCGGGACAGCTATTCAACTTGCCGTTGATAAATTAAAGCCCTTCCTGAGCGGACTTCTTGGCATAGAGGACTGGAAACCAGACCTTGTGG
>Ga0307379_10012532_pt1 | contig 11046 bp, 16 predicted proteins | sample UN2MG_FD_202237 | JGI IMG/M metagenome (GOLD analysis project Ga0307379, IMG submission 202237) | Soil microbial communities from Risofladan, Vaasa, Finland - UN-2 | ecosystem: Environmental > Terrestrial > Soil > Coastal area > Acid sulfate soil | place: Finland: Risofladan, Vaasa | collected... | reverse complement strand
GAGGCCTGACCGTGAGATGCCGGTTGACCGAGGACCTGCGTGCCTGTGGCCAGAGCGGCTGTCCAGCCCATCTGGCGCGGGACCGGCCGCCTGGGACGCCGTAATCTTACCATAACTTGCGCATCCCTGCAATGTGGCCGGCCACAGGGATTAGGGCAATCGTCGCTTAACCCATTAGCGCGTTGAGCAGATACGCTTCATCCCAGCCGCGCTACCTGGTCCAGGCCCGCCGTCTGAAGCGTCCACTCCTGGCGGATGTGCACCACCAGGGGCAGCATCCTGAGCACCAGGGTCATTCCCGACCGCTGGCCGCCCTCGTCCACGCCGTAGACGCACCCACCGAGAATCTGGGAGATGAGGCCGGCCTCTTGCTGCAAAGCACGCCCAGAGTTCTCGCACCACACGCGGTTCACCAGGTCGGTGAGCCGGGCTGCCGCGTCGCGCTGTTCCTGGCTACTGTCTCGCCCGCCCGGCTCGATCACCGTGGATACCAGCGGCTCGGTGCTGTCTGAGACTTCGCCGTACAGGAAGCCAGCGTGCAAGAGGCAGGCCATGTTGAACGGGTTGAGTTTGAGCGGGAACACGGGATACCCCTCCGGGTCTGCCGGTTGGGGAGTCACGTTGAATATGGATCGCGTCATCTTTCCTCTGTCACCATGATCGTGACAGACCCACCAGACCGGTCTGGTATGCGGGTCGGGAGTTCGATCCACTCGCGGCGCAACGGGTCGAAGGCCACGAGTTTCCCGCCTGAAATGCGGAGCCCCAACCGGGCCAGGCTGCCGTTCTCCAGTTGCGCGTGGAGCGCTCCCTTCTTGCCGATGCAGAAACCAGTTGGCTGCATGCTCACCGCCAAAAAGAAAGAGCCCGGCCGCTTACGACTTGCGGCCGGGCTCTGTGATCGTACCCAGGGTAGAAAACAGACGCCCTGTGTCTCTAATGGTGCCTGTGGGATGACCCACAGGGGATTATTCGATTGCCCGTATTATACCGCAGTCTGCGCCGCTGCATAGGCTATCCTGGTCAACTCGCCGGGCTTTTCTCAAGTCCATCGAGCCAGACGGCCAGTGTGAGCTTCTGCGGCAGAAGCTGGCGTGGGACCACCACTCCGTCCACCGGCTGCGCGGTGCATTTTGGTTTTGACTTCCACATAGAGTTGCACTACAATGTATGTGCTCCCAATGAAGGGCAGCCAATCTATGGATGAGGTCGACACTTGTGTCTCGCTGGCGTGCCTCCACTGTGAGTAGCTTATCCGTCGCGCCGGTGGGCCACCCAGTATTCAATTAGGACTTAATTGGCTACAGGGAGGGTAGAATGATGGCAGCACCAGTTAACATGACGCCCAAAGAACCTGATACGAGCAATTGGACTCCTGATGAAATCGCGAGATGGAACGAAGAGGCAGCACAGTGGAAAACCCTGAATCCAGGGAATCCTGACTTCCATCCCTTGACCGTCAAGGCAGGATACGTTATTGGCGTCATATACGACATTTGTGAAAGTGTCAGCTGTCTGCTGAAGGACTCGGGTTTTGCTCGTCGAACGAGCTACATCCCAGCCTATGGGATCTTCGCATCGGGAGTTGAGATACTAGGACGCTGTGTAAAAGGTGAACCTAAGAGCTACCGTAGCACTCTGTGTGCCGGGTTCAAGTGGCTAGCGGACCCAACTCCCTCTTCGTATCAGACGGTTAGTCAAAATCGAACGCTAGTCACGACCAGTCAAAGGGCTTACACTATTGAGGAACTGGTATACTTGAGGAATTTCGCCGCTCATGGTCAAGCAGCAGCGCAGTTCTGCAACATTGACTATGAACTCCTGAGCAGGTTACATCCGCTCCTGACAGCTGGTCTGGAGCATTACTGGACCAAGCTCACGATGCCAGGCAACGACGAGCTCTCTACCAATCTTGCACGAGCTAACGTTGTTGGCTTGCGAGACTGGCCAGTCTTCAAATGCTGGTCGCTGTTCAGTCGAGATAGACAAGGAAAGCACCACTCAGTTACCGAGATTTTCAACAAGTTCAAGGATGAGTGGAAAGTGTGAGTCGCACACCAGTGTTGTACGGAGGGCGGGATGTCCATTTCCATGGATCCTATCACACGAAGAAAACTAATCCTGGTCAAACAACTGTACCAGCAGGCAGAAAAGCAATCCAATCTGCAGCACAGCATTTCTATCAGGATTATGTCTGTCATTGGGTTTGACTTGGCTATTGAAACTCTATTGAAGGTGATCGTCGGTGTATTGGATCAGCGCAAACAACCCAATGAAGGCTTCCCTGGGTTACTTGACCAATGTGATGACTTATTGTCAAAACAAGGTTTGCCGTTACTGCCTCATAGAGCACAGGTTCTGCATGTGCACTCGATCAGGAATGACGCTCAACATAAGGCGAAGTATCCCAATCAGACAGATATTAGCGATTGCCGCACATATGTGAGGGATTTCTGCATAGAGGTCATATGCAACATCTGGGGTGTGTCATTCGGTGAAATCTCGCCACTTGAGTGGATAGATGACACCACTTTGCGCGAATTGCTTGAGCTCTCTTGGGCAGATATCCAAGCACAAAACTATAAGAAGGGGCTTACTCTTGCTAAATTCGCCTTTGATCGGGCAAGTGCGAGTATATTGGATTTCCTACCACAAGGAGCTGACGGTCTGTATGACGGACAAGTCCCAGAGCTTGCACGAAACACCGTCAAGTACGTTAATGCAGTTCTCAAGAATATCGAGAACACAGCGAAACATTTTGCAGCCATGATGTCGACCGGCATCAGTATCGTGGATTACAAACAATTCAAGAAAGCGACCCCTACTATGTGTTTCAATTACTCCTCGTCAGTCCAGGCTCCTGCCGATGTGCGGGTCAGGGTAGATGTGCAATGGCGAGGTAATGAGCCGGACGAGGAAACGGCTTCATGGGTTCATGCTTTTGTGGTTGACTCGGTAGTAAGCTGGCAGACACTTGGTCTCGCTCCAAGAATTCCAAACGAAGACAGCAAGAAACAAGCACAGATATTGATCAAGTGGGACGAAAATCAGGTCAAGATGATTGGCCCGTGAAGGCGGCCCAGGTTATGGTGGGCACCGGGATCACTCTCGCCACCCCCACTCCCGACCCGCATGTAACGGCTTTCCCGTAGGGGACAGAAAGAATACTCTACGCAAAAAGCTCCGGCTTTTGTGAGCCGGGGCTTTCTGTTTGAGCAGGCCTGGGCAGCGGCCGCCAGGGGCACGATGAGCACCATGCCCTGACTCTAGCACGCCTCAGCATCACAAAGAGCCGACTTTGGAAAAGCCCTCGCCCACTCTTTCGCGTCCTGCTCTGGCTCCACCTTCGCCACCTTGACGATGTGGCCCAAATGGACGATGACCAGCCACTTGCCAGGCTCACTCAGAATTCTCTTGAGCACCTCGATGTCGTCCTGTATCGTCATCGCTGTACCCTCCCACCTGTGCGCTGGTGCCGCGTAGCCTTGCGACGATGCGGACGGCGGCGCACGTGGGCGACGTCCTCGTACTCTGAGCCGTCTTCCTCCGCCTCTTGCTCCTCGTCAATGATGAAGAGGCGGTTCAGCACGTCCGCCGCGATGAACAGGCACGACGCGATGTCCTGGCGCAACTTGGTGTCGGGCATCCTCCAGCCCGCCAACTGCATCCAGATGCCCTGAATCTCCTTCGGCATGAGCAGTTTCTGCTTGCCCAGGATCAGTTTCAGGGCCACCACCATGCGCATCTTGTTGGCGTTCACCTGCACGCCCTCGACCAGCATCCCCTTCTGGGCGAACACCAGCTCGTCGAAGCCCTTCTGCGTACCGGAGGCGTCGAAGGCGGTGTAGATGGGCCTGTACGCCCTGTACCACTCCTCCATCTGGTTGATGAAGGGCCAGTAGGAACCCTGCCCGTCTACCCAGTGGAAGGCGGCCACCTCGGCGGGGGTCTGGGGGAACCCCGTGACCTTCAGCGCCACGACCACGCCACTGTTCCGGTCAGGCGGGGTGTTCTGGCCGGGGTCCCCGATCAGGACGTAGCGGTCGAACTCGTTGGGCGGCGTGACCCACAGCACCGTGCCCGCCCGCTGGGCCTCCTCCACGTAGTACCCGCGCAGGTTGTTCTCCCTGGCGTGCCTCATAACGTCGTCCATCTCCCGCGACTGGCACGGCTCCAGGAGTTCCGGCGTGAACTCGTTGCCCCTCGGCAGCGGGCGCTCGGACTTTGTCAACTGCTTGCGCTTTTCAGGGTCCTTGATGCGGCGCTCGATGGCCCCCAACTGGTCGGCGGTCAGGTACGGGTTGTCGGCGGACATGAACTCGATGGTCGAGCCGTTGTGGAAGGTGATCTTGGGATATGGCTTTTCCACCACCCGGGTAATGAGCCTGCTCAGGCGGGTTGGCCGTTCGTGCCGGTTGTCGTAGCCGGCCAACTCCTGGCGGATGGCGTCGTACATCTGCTTGGCCTGCCAGCCAACCGGGGCCGCGTCCATCGCCTTGAAGTTCGGGATCATGCAGCACCAGTACGTGAACACGGCCCCGATGCCCACGGTCTTGCCGGAGCCGAATTCGGCGATGATCGTGGAGTCCAGCCGCTTGTCGTGGGCGACGGTCATCTGCCAGGCCAGGGGAACCCAGGGCACGAACTCGCCCTCTGCCAGGTCCCAGGTATCCGGCGACGTGGCCACCAAGGTGCACGCCCTCGGCGTCCGCGTGAAGGCGGAGGAGGACCAGACGCCCCAGGAAGCGCTGCGCGACACGTTCGCGTGGTTCCTGGGCGCTGAGGTGGGCGGGTGGGAGTATGAACTGCCCACCGCCGATGGCCTCCGCAGGAGCGTGGAAGAGTGGGTGGGGAGGGCGTGTAACGCGAAGGGGGTATGGCCGTCGCAGGCCGCCGCGATCCAGGCGCTGGCGCTGTACGGTGCCAGTCCCACGGAGGCGCGGGCTGCTGCTCAGGCGGCTTTCAGCGCCCGCCAGGGCAGGACGAGAGTTCGGGGCAACCCGGACTCTCGTTTTTTGCGCTCATACGGTCGAATGGAAGCCCCCTGCCAGTATGGTGGGCTTGGGCTCGGGCATACAGCACCGACCGAGGGCTCACAGTCACTCCCCCCCCCCTTGTGCTACCAGGCGGGGGTTTCTACTGTGGCGCGGGAGTTTTCTCTGGGTTGGGAAGTTTTTCTGCTGGCGGCGGGGCTCTGTGGTGGGCATCCTGGCCGCCGCGATCTAGGCGAGCAATGGAAAGTAGACAACATTGGGTAGCCTGATGCTAACCGCTTCCCCCCCACCGGCGTGAGAGGAACCAGGATTCTTACGCCCAGGCGGGGGTATTTCAGCGCAGAACAAGGCCGCCCCAACCGGTATGTCAGGGCGGTCGGTTCGACGGCAGCCGTATAACCAAGAACGTCTACTCAGAAACAGAGCTTAACGCAAAATCAACGGCGGGCGTATCGTTGGGGGCGTTGACCGTCACCACCGTGGCAGATGCCTCGTCAGCGGCGGAGTGATAGAATTGAGACTTGTGACCTGACACAGTGGCCTGAACCTTGTACTCGCCCGAGGGGAGACCCTCAATGGTGTAACTGCCGTCAGAGGCCGTGTTAGCACCGCTACCAGGGTGGTCCACGATAGTAGAGAAGGCATACACACTAGCCCCGGCGATGGGGGTGACGCCATCTTCTTCGTAGACGTGTCCCGATATGCTGCCAGCCTTTGCCAGGTAGAAATCTATACCTGAAGTATCATGAGGAGCCACGACCTGAACTGGAGTAGCGTTTTTCATATCATAGTGGTCGTCGTACCATTCATTAACATATTTCCCCTCACCACCTGACCCGGTTCCCATCACATAACTGCCCGTCCGCAGCCAAAGGATGTAACTCCCGTCGTGCTCGGTCCAGGGAAACAAGCAAACCCATTCACCAGTCGATAACCACACTGCCAAGTCGAGTCCACTTATGGGAGTCACTCCATCTTCCTCGTAAACGTGACCGGTGACCGCTCCGCCGGCATCCAGAGTGAAGTTGATGTCAGGTGTATCCGTACCATCCGTGACAGTGACCCTATCGGCAGTGGCGTACACGTACTTGGAATCATAATATTCAAAAGCGAAACCCGGTTTCTTAACTCGTACACGGTAGTCCGAGGAGAGCAAATCAACTATGGTGTAACCACCATCGGCTAGTGTATCGGTGGAATCCCCAACCCAGTCACCGTTTGGCAGCTGAGTCTCTGCAACCACGTGGGCTCCCTGAATAGGGGTAATCCCATCGCTTTCATACACGAAACCAGATATCGTCCCCCCACGTCCTAGATTGACGTTGATGTTCGGGGTGTTCTCGGGCGGTGTGACTGCCACTTCTGTGGCAAAAGCCCAATCATAGGCACCGCCATAGAACTGTGTTATCCAGCCTCGGGCTCCAGCTCTTACTGTGTACTGCCCTAAAGCCAGCCCCTCTATGGTATAGCTACCATCTCGAGCTGTGTTCGTTCTGAACCCGTGATCGCTTTCCTCGCCGCTTGGCCGCACAAACACTTCCGCCCTATAGATTGGCGTGATCCCATCGCTCTGATGTACGTACCCAGTTATGGAACCGTCTTCGGTGAGATCAAAGTCAATGTCGGTTGTCTCGTGGTGCGAGGTGATGTAGATCACCTGGGCCTCACGAGATGGAACTACGTTGTCATAGTGCTCCCTGGCATAGCCAGAAGCGGTAACTCGCGCCACGTACTCGCCCGCAGGAAGGCCGAAGATAGCATAGCTGCCATCCCAAGCTGTAGTGGCTGAGTGGTGCCATCCGTACGGAGCCAGCCCAGGAGGCCGTGCCTCTACCTTTGCACCGGGTATGCCCTGGCCTGTTGCTGCGTCCGTCACCCGGCCGGATAGAGAGGGGGCAGGGGTAGGGGTGGGCATGGGAGTATCGGTCGGCCTTGGTGTTGGGGTCTGAGTCGGGGTGGCGGTGGGAGTCTTGGCTGGTAGTGGCGTGGCCGTCGGCGACAGGGTGGCCGTCAGCTGCGGCACACAGGCCACTGCCACCGGCACAAGCAGCAATACGGTCGCTGCCAGCAAGCATACTCGCTTCATCACTTGTTTGCCAAACATCGCTGCCTCCTTTCCCAAGCCATAGAGAAAGATGCCCGTCTCAACCATGACGGCGGGCAGGCTCCGTAACGCTTCGATGTTTGCCGTCAATGGTCATGCTGCATTGACGCCTTCGTTGGTCGCGCATTCACATTATAGTGCAACTTTGCTTGAAAGTCAATACCCAAATTCGTGCCCAGGCTTGATGGTCGGACTGACTGGCTCCGCCAACCTCTGCCACAGAAGGTGGGAGTCTCCCGCACGACGGGGGTATTTCGCTGGGGGCCAGGGTTTTCACACTGCCCGCCCGGTGCTTCAACGCGGGGCGGATTCATTCCCAAACGGCCTGCCAACCGCATTTCTACTGTAGAAAATCACACCGATCACATGGGCGTGCTATCATCGCCCGCCGGGAGGTATCTGATGTGGTACACGTGCTACGCCGTGTTCGTAATCCCAACTGCCATCTCCATTGCCCTGGTGGCGCTGGATGCCTGGGTCTACCAGGAGTGGCCGCCGGTGATCTGGAGGGTGCGCAGACCACACGCCAGGAGAATGAGCAAGTGATGCCTGAAGAGCGGGCCGCGCTCGTGGCCTGGCAACTGCTCGCGCCAGGCGCATCTATCGAGCGGTTCAAGGGCCAACTGGAACAGCAGACTCGTCCCGAATGGAACCGTGCCGTCCGCCTGATCTCCGATGCCATCCGCGATGCCGAGGTCGAAGTACGAGAGGCAGCGCGGGAGGCCATCGAGGGCTGGCGCGAACGTGAGTACAGCCTGGAGGCAGACCTGGCCAAGGAGGCTGACGCCGAACGCTCTGTGGGTGAGATCTATGGGCTGGGCGACGAGACTCCCCTGGCAGAGCGCCTTGAGGAGTACCCGGAGACTCCTGACTGGGTAGAGACATACGAGACAGTGGGGGCTTTCTGATGAAACGCGTGATTGTACTGGCCGGCGTATCCGGCGTGGGCAAGACCCACACCAGGCTGAACGATCCTGAACTCAGGGACCTTCCCCACCTCGACATCGCCGACGTGTACCGACAGTTTCCTGAGCTTGACTGGATGGAAGCCTTCTGGGCGCTCGTCAAGCGGGTCAGGGAAGCCCTCAAGGACCACCCCGCCGTAGTGATCGAGGGGTACTTGCCGCCGAACAGTACGACCCGCCGCTTTCTACTGAACGATCTGAAGGTGGCTGGCGTGCATATAGAAGTGCGCGATCTCTGGGCACCTTTCGAGGTGTGCCAGGAGCGGATCGCCGTCCAGTATGAACGCGGGGAGATTTCTACCGTAGAATGCCAGCGGCGCATTGAATTGCTCAAACAGTGCTGGAGACCACAGGAGGCCGCATGAGCGAACTGGAACAGGGCGAAGAGCACGAGTACGGATTGCTGGTGCCGGTGGGGCACGTCCAGTGCCCCGACGCCGTGGAGCCTGGCCAGGCTGCCACACAGGCAGAGCCGGTCTACGTTCTCACGCGGGGAGAGGTTGGCGGCATATGTGGCATTTCAGATGCCTCACCTGTTAGAGAGTGTCCGGTAGTGAAGTGTACCAACGAAGGCCCTGGCGCGGCGCGCAGGCCAGGCGAACACCTCTGAGTCAGAGGAGGAGGGCACAACAGGCGGGGCAGTGACAGCGATCGCCCACTGCAACCGAACAGCGGAAGGATCGCTGGTTCTACACTGTCGAGAAGTTGGAACAGAAACTCGGAGTGAGTTAACAGAGGGCTGTACTTGGCTCGCTAAGGTTTGCTTGTTTTCTGCCTACATAGATGCCGTATCCCAGGTGTGTGAACAGGCTCTTGATGACTCCAAGGGAGGGGGTGATCTCTTTCGCATATTTCCTAAAGTTTGCATTACCCGCGTAAAGGCCGACGAAACTTTTCCACGCCCGTAACCGGTCTAATAGATCTTGAAAATCCAGCCCCTGCATCTCATTGAGCCGCTGGCTGAGCGCGTTGAGCCGGTGGGTGCTCACTACGACGTCGGCCAGGCCAGCGCTTTCCAACAGTGCCTGCCAGCCATCTGGCGTGAGGAACCTGGCTTGTGCCATCACGCGACCGACATACTGGACCAACTCGGCCGGCGGCGCCTTGAGCCAAGTGCCTTCATTCAGCCCAACGTATCCGCCCGGCCTGGTCACCCGCACGTACTCGCTGACCGCTCTCTGCTGATCTTGCGGGAAAGCGGTTACGGATTCGCAAATGACGGCGTCGAACAGGCCAGCCTCGAATGGCAGGTTCTGGGCGTCGGCGGTTCTGAACTCACACCTGTGTTCGATGAACCTCCGTTTGGCTCGTTTCCTGGACCATTCGACCATCTTGTCCGAGAGGTCCACACCGACCACCCGGCAACCATAGCGCTTTACGAGGTGGCAGGCCGTAATGCCCACGCCGCAGCCCACTTCCAAGACGTACTTGTCCTGGTCTACGTGGCACAGGGCGGCCAGTTCGTCGGTGGCCTCTAATCCCCCCATGTGCTTGGTGACGCCCCAGTAGGACTGAATCTCAAAGTAAGAGAATTCCGGTGCTGCGGTCGAGATCTCTTTGCGCTCCATTTTGGCCCCCATTATACCCGATCAGGCGGTCATAACCGATGCAGTTCCTTCTGCATCGAGTACCGCGTGTACCCGATGGGCATGTTCTCCAGTACACCGAACACCGTGTAACCACGCTTCTGGTAGAACGGTAGCGCCTGGAAATCCTGGGTGTCGAGGTAGGCGTGGTGGCAGCCGCGCCGTAGGGCTTCCCGCTCCGCTTCTGCCATCAGCCGGCTACCATAGTCCTGCCCGCGCAGGTGCTCGGCGACCCACAGGTGTGTGACGTAAAGCCAGCCCCAGTAGGTGCCGCCTGTCAGTCCACCGACGACGGTACCCTGTGCGTCGCGCACGAACAGCGCCAGGGGCACCCAATCCACAGGGGCCCCCTGTGTGGCACTGTGCGCATCCAACCCCGCGCGGACGGCCTGCACGTCCGCCGGATCCGGTGAGTCAGTCAAGGTGATGGTGTATGTGCCGTCCATAAGGCAGGTAGATCACAAACGTGCAATCACAGAGGGCAGGTCTCACGACTCGCCACGGGGCCGCTTAAAGGTCGCCCGGTAGAACGCCGGCTCAATGGCCCATTGTCCGAATCCGGGATAGGCCTGGAATCGCACCGGCATCAGGCTCACCAGTTCCCAGCCCTGTGCGCCGTGCTCCTCCAGGATCGCTTGCAGCCCAACCAGTGGAGGCCGGTTGTCGCGCACGACGACCCAGTTCTTGTGCTTCTTACGGTCATAACCGATGTCGAACGTCAAGTATTCCCACACCACCATGTTCAGTCCCTCCTCACAGAGCCCCCAACGCAGCGGGGGAGTACAGTGACCGCCTGCCCGCCATCAGACGTCATTCCCTCTATTGTGCCGGTTCACGACCTCGCCGACGACTGCGCCAATGGCCAAGCCGGCCCCAACGGCAACCCCAAGACTGACGACGGCACCCGCGAGGGCTGTGTCGCTTACCGCGATGATGACCGCGATCGCCAGCACCAACCCGACGACGACGCCCACGCCGATACGGCTCGTCCTTTCGGAAAGTGGATCGTTTGTCCTCTCAGCCATACCTGGTCCTCCTATCCAGACCACTTGCGCTCTTGCCAACGCTCCACTGGCGGCCCCGGCGGTGCCCGCCCGACGTTCGCTATCCTGTCGGACCGGCAACGCTTCAGGCAGGGTCAGACCATCCATTGTGCTCCCAGTATACCCGTAAACTGGGTGAGTCGTCATCCCCCAAATAGGTGATTTGGAAGTTGGAGGTTGGCCGGCGATGCCGGCGGGAGCCTCCATGGATTCCCGCGGACGTCACCTCCTCCATCGCAGTTGTAGATCAGAGGATGTACCACTATAATATAGAGCGACGTCAAAATGGCCACACCCATCCTGAAAACCAAACTCTATATCCCTCCCGTCCGGCCAGAGATGGTCTCGCGCCCG
>Ga0307379_10012530_pt1 | contig 11047 bp, 7 predicted proteins | sample UN2MG_FD_202237 | JGI IMG/M metagenome (GOLD analysis project Ga0307379, IMG submission 202237) | Soil microbial communities from Risofladan, Vaasa, Finland - UN-2 | ecosystem: Environmental > Terrestrial > Soil > Coastal area > Acid sulfate soil | place: Finland: Risofladan, Vaasa | collected... | reverse complement strand
GAGGCCGCCCAGACGATTGTGCTCGAACTCCAAGACTGCCTCCTCAGCCTGAACACCAAGTTTTCGCCTTGCATCAAGTGCCTTTGTGAGATCCTCTTCTCTTGCCCCGCCTCGGTCAGCCAGCAACTGGACAACCGATGCCACGTATTCTGGCGCCACCCGAAGGATTCCATCGGCCTCCGCCAATACGCCCAAGTGTCGAAGCAGATAGACTGCAGAGCTGTACCGCAAAGGCAGGGGGTTCTCTGCCACACAGAGTTCATAGGTTACTTCGGAGTGGTTCGGGCTGAAACTCAGGAATAGGTCTCGTGCACGTGCTTGCCAAGGTCCCGACAGAATGAGACGCTCGGCCACCAACCGCTTCTGCGCATCAGTAAGCTCGTAAAACCGATTTGGGTTCGCATTCAGAAACTCCCTGCCGTCCTTGGTTACTGTGACCGTTCCTCTGTCTATCGAAAGGAGCCCAGCAAAAGCGCACAGCCTCAAGGTATTTCTGTGGTCTGCCGGGCGGCCTCCAAGGGCGAACGATGAACAGAGCGCCACAACCGATTTCACCGAGCAACTCTCTCCTGGACCACCAAGCTCGGTGACAGCCGTCAACGCGCGATTGAGTTCGTCAACCTCCGAAGCCTGCGGTAACTTCACAGCGCGCGATCCACGCTGCTGAATACGACCGCACTCAGCGGGCGGTCTAGCCCCCTGCTACTGTAGTGCATTGCCTGGCCTAGCAGATTGGAGTTGCCGATGGATGTCCCTCATCGTTTCTTCGAAGTCAATGACCTCTTCATCCTCAGAGCGTGCCATCTGTTGTTCGTCGACCTCGAGGGTCCCCATTGGCAACTCGTCTTCCAGAAGGCGAATCATGTTTGCTTGCTTCTCGTCCAGTCTCCGATCTATCGTCTCATCGATCGTATTGGCCGCCATAAGGATATGATATGTTACGATCTCGTCTGGTGCCAGACCGATCCGATGAATACGATCGAGGGACTGCATGTACTGACCGCAATTGAAGGTTCGATCTAGGTATACCGCGTGGTGGCAAGCCTTATGAAGAGATATTGACTCGGCGCAAGCCGCCGGGTTTGCCAGAAGGACAGCCGGTTGGTCGCTCTCCTTGAACTGTCGAATCTGCTGCTCCCTGTTGAATTCAATATCCTCACTCGCGTCTCGCGGTACCGCGCCGTATACGATGAAAACCCCAACATCTCCTAGCAGGCGCTCCAACATCTTGATGTTGTGAACGAAAGATGTCCAGACGATGACTTTCTCCCCCCGTCCCAGCAGTTCACGCACCAACTGGGTTGCCCGGTCAACCTTGGCGGGAAGCTCATATCTGGGATACTGGCCAATAAGCTGGATGATTGACGCTCCTTCTCCACTGAGTGGGGGGACGTCAAACTCTTCAGAGTACTGAGCTAGGAGTGCAGGGTTGGAAGCCGCCTGTATCAGCCGCACCATTCTCGCTTTGCGCCAACGACGCAGCACTTGACGGTCTTCAGGCGGAGCGCTGACCTCTCGAAGGAACCTCACCGACAAAGCACGATAGATACTCTGTTGATATGGCTTCAGATTGCATCCTATTGTTTCGATGTTGGGCGGCGGCAGCCCAAGCGCCGACTTCGGTACCCGCGAGAAGAATGGGCGGATTGCTTCGCGAATGGTTGCATGCTGCATGGCATCCTTGCACCGGTAGCGATAGGGGGCACGATCTCCAAGAACCTGTTTTCCAGGCCACAAGAACGTAAACTGGGTCCACAGATCCGCGTAGCTGTTTGGCATCGGTGTTCCCGAGAGGGTCGCCCGACGTGCTGCATATGGAGCGATCCCCACCACCGCCTCTGCCCAAACACCACCATCAAGCTTCTTGATATTGTGGGACTCGTCAATCACGACGAGCATCGCGTGTCTCTTGCACAGATCTACCAAGTCGTCAACGTCATTGGCAGCCGTCTGATAGGTACAGAGGAAAAGATCATACCTATGGGACTCCAAGTAGGAGCCATAGCGCGATTCCTTGGAGCCAGTCAAGCGTGCACTGAGGGCCGGAAGTCCGAAACAAGCCACGAATTCCTCTTCCCAGGGAAGAAAACAGCTGCGAGGACCGATGACCAACAGTTTCTCCACTGTTCCTTCTCTACGCAGAGCTTCAAAGACAGCATATATCACTGTCGTCTTGCCACTCCCTGGGACAGAGAAGTTCGCCCCGTGTTTGACGGCTAGCAAATGTCTTACGCCTGATACCTGGTACGGTTTGAGTTGGCGGACCAAGGTAGGGGGTAGAACTACTTCCTCCTCCGAAGGCTGTGCCGCGGGTCCTCGCTGAAGCGCGCGTTGGTAGTCTTCCTGTTCATCCCTCCCTCGCGCTACGAGTCTAGCGACCTCTTCGTCCACTTCAAAGTCGATGCCCTCATCGGTCAGGTATTCAATTGTCTCCTTCAAGATCTCGGGTATCTCAGTCTCCTCCGAGAACACGAAGCAGTCCCGCTCCTCGTGAAGCTCGTATCCTGCTATGATATTGAGGAAGAGCCGGTGCTCCCATCCAGCCAGCTCTCCCTTCCGGGTAGCATCGAGCCGAAGCGATCGGTTGACAAGTCGTATTCTTATCATCGCATGCCGCTCCAGATGCTACTGGCCAGATTGTCCCTCCGCCAGTTGCCGTTGGATATCCGTAGCCAACTCCAGAAGCCTTTCGACCTTCTCGACGACACTTTGGTTGAATAGATGCTGGCTCCCCATATCGATGCTCTCCAAAGCGTTGATTGCTCGCTCTATCAGGCGTGCGGGTCTGTCACGTTCTTCCTTCATGACAAGAATCTCGGCTGCGTCCTGAAAGTCCTCTATCACTTCCTCCACCGGCACTGCGCGGATATCCTTCGCTCCCTGCATTCTTTCGACGAAGGCGCCTCTAGCGTGCGCATCCGAGAATACCTTGTGCAGGTTTCGGATATCCCAGTGGGTGAACCCCTTCCTCTTGGTGGAGCCCCTGCTTTGCGCAAGAATGCCAGCGCGTATTAGCGCGAAAGCATAGCCCAATCTCTCCTTTTCTTCTCGTCTATTCACGCCCTCCCGTCTTGCCGGGGCAATCAGTCGCTTCTGAATATCAATGAAATACTCGGCGAGTCCGAACTTCTTGATGAGTCCGTAGTTCCCTGGCTGCCCGAAGAAATCTAGGAATCGTTCGATCAGCTGCAGTCTTTGCAGCGCCTCCTTGACTTCGTCGACCTTCCACGCGTACATCGCGGCGGCCACTTCCTTGGGTGAGAGCCCCCGGTTGATCCCCTCCTTTATCTTCAGTAGTTCGTTGACCGGATGATACTCAGCAACCCTGCCCTTCGACAGCTGTAGCCCAGCCTCGATCTTCCAGAGATCTTTCTCGCTTATCTCCTCGGGTAATCGCACCGCCTCGAGGACCGTCCACCTGCCAGTCGACTCCTCGCGGTGCAGCTCTTCGATGATAGCCATCCTTCTGTTGCCGTTTATGACGATCCCATCATGACTGATGACACCTGGCTCCATCTGACCCTTCTTGCGCAAGTCCTCCTTCAGGGCAAGTGTCATCTTTGCGTCCAGGTCGAGAAGAATCTGGCGCACAACAGCAGCGTCTGCGGGGTCGGAGCCATTCAGTTTCCGACCGTTTTCGAGCTCCCACTGCCTCGTTTCCATCGCCAACCGCCCATTGTTGGCGTTGTAGCAGAGCAATTCAGTCGGAAAGGCGTAGAACGGTAGCACCCTCTTCACACCTCCGATCTCCATCGGCCATCTCCCGATCTCGGTCTTGAGTGCGGGATGCTGATCAATCAGCCTCGCCCTCTCGCTTCTGAGCTTCATCAGACCTCCTTTCCCCTGAGAATGCTGAAGCCAGCACCAGGATATGCGGGCCCGCGGGTAGCATCGCCTCGAAACTCCAGGACCAGGTTGCCATGTTGTACACCCCAGTGCGCGGATCGACCGGTCTCTTGCCGCCGGCCCCGCGTCCGCTAGTTTCGATCTCCTCTCCGGATGTACCGAACTCAAGAATCGTAACACTCCTCGGGAGGAAGGGCAGTGATCAAAGCGGATACCTCTCAGACGGGATTCTTCGCGCTCGGAGGGTGGGAGCCCGTATCGCGTCGCCGGCAGCTTCAATGAGACTGAGTGTCTCCTGTGCCGATAGCTTCCTCATTCGATTCCTCCTCGCTGGAGAGGCCCACTCATCAAGACCCATTACGGGCGCGGCGACCGGCTCACTATGCCACAATGCAAGCCGATCGGCGGGGTGCCCAAACATAAGGAAGTGGCGCTCATTGCCTTTCCATCCAGTCGGGGCGGACACTAGGTCTATGCATCGCAGACTGGCGAGGTTTGCGGATTCATATAGCTCTTCCGAATCGAACAGCATCGGACAGGCATAGCATACGCTCGCCGAATTGATGCGACTCAAACGAACCATCGTTTCATGGTGCGATACCCTTGTCTTCGGATTTCGCGCGTCTGCCAGAGCCAGATGCCAAGTGTTGCATTGTCCATGCTTGAGAACGTCCTCCACGTATTCCGCCCGCTGCTGCTGGCGGTCCAGGTGCGAACTCACGCCATGCTCAGTTGGAATTCTGCCTCCCGGGTCGGCTCCAACCTCAACCTGGGCGGGTCTCCTTTGGGCCAAGGTGCGACCCCGTTCTCCAGCATCCACTGCCCTATCTTCGCGGAACGGAGCTCGCTACAGCCTCTCCAAAAGGCCGGCGATAGAATCACCCGCACACTCTCTCCTCCCCCCAGCCGAAGGGTCACCTCGGACCAGAGTCGGCGGAAGTAGGCGTCTCTGTCCCGCCTGGCCACTCTCACCCCCAAACCTGCCCCCGTCACCAGATTCGGGCGCCCGTTGCTCCACGCCGTCACGACTATTTGCAACTGCCCCCTCGCCGTACTTGAGCCTGTCCCCCGCGCGGCAACGAGCTCTTCTTTGAGGATAATGGGCAGCAGCCGTGCCCATCGTCGTACACAGTCATAACCCGAGAGTTTGCCTCGCTTGCCCCTTGTCTTCCTCAGTGAACAGATCGGGAAGGCGATCGAGTACGACTCGCTCCAAGCTCAGTCCGCCCCGCTGGTCCAACCTCCATCCGTTGACTCGGCTCTGGCCGCAGAGCACGCGCTGCACGAACCTGACCAGGGATTGCTTGTCACCGCGGTATTGACGCCATTTCGCGAGTCTATTGGCCGCTGGCTTGCCGATGATCCTAGCCGTGTCCCTCTCGCATTCCCCCAGAAGCTCTTCTAGTATCCGGGCTTCGCGGTCCGTCATGGTACTCGTACCTCGCAGTCTGTGGGGGCGTGCAAGCGGGTGCTCGAGTCAACCCTCGCCATGAAACAAAGGCCCGCCTGCGCACACAAGGCGAGCCTCATCGATGTAGAGACCGTGGCAGGGGGCTCCCCCTGCGAGTTGCGACCCGATTATAGCACAAGCCGGTGCCGATAGTCAATGCGCAATGACCAGCGCTCGCCGGTGGCTACGGCCCTCCGTCGCTTCCGGGCAACCCTTCGCGCCCTTCGTCCCGTTCGCCCCTTCGCGATCCAGTCCTCCTTCCCAGCCATTCGCGATCGGAGATTCTTCGCTGCGCTCAGAATGACGCGGGAGAGCAACCCTTCGCGCCCTTCGCCCCATTCGCCCCTTCGCGACCCAGCCCACCCTCGCGAGCGTCGAGCTCGGAGCTCCGGAAGCCTACCAGTTCCTCTTGAAGATGATGTTGGACTGCTGACCTGCGGCGACGTAGGAGTTCATCTTCAGCCCATACGTCGGCGAGAGCGGCGTGTGAGCCCCCTGATACTTTCTCGCGCGACGACGCTCACCTCGCGCGTCATTCCTCGCTCACGGCTTCGGGCACATAGACCCGCTTGAGGGGGATCATGCCCTGGTAGCGAGGATCGAGTTCCTCGTAGTGCGCGAATATCAGATCCACAAGCTCGTCGCCGTCGATCAGACGAAGGTTGCCTTTGCTGAATGCAAAGTCGACCGCTTGTCTGGACAGTGAACCCAGTGTGACAAGCAATCCGAACTCCTTCTCTCCCACTTTGCCGTAGAGGGCCGAGGCCACAGGCTCACCGACCGAACCCTCGGAGCTCTTGACCTGCACCTTCACCAATGGAGGTTCGAAACCCAGTTCATCTCGATGAGCAATGATATCGATGCCGTGATCCGCGCCCACGGCACTGACTCTCGTCCTGTAGCCCATCTTCTCGAGCAGGTGCGCAACGAAGTGCTCGAACGGGTGACCCTTCAGCCGCCGGGCGAGTTGCTTGAGGACGTAGTCCCGCGTTTGGTCCTCAATGTCGGAGGTTATCTCGGCTATATCCTCATCCTCGTCAACGGGCTCAATAGCCTCCCCTTCGAGGAGGGCTATGATCTCGTCGGCATGAGAGGATATCTGAAAGAGCGTCAGAGCAGAACCCATTTCGTACAGAGCTCCCTGCGTGAAGCCGGTTCGAGGCACACTCTCAAGCCACTCAACCTTCCTCATGTTGGGATAGCGGTCGTCCAGGTCAGGCACATGCTGGTACTCCCCGACGACCTTGCCAATTCGAACCTCCCGGACCAGCTTCAAAGGACATACCACTAGGTCGCCCCTCTGCATTTCGTGCACGAAACGATAGAGCTGCCCCGCCTTGGTAGGGATCGCTCCAGGCTTTTCGTCAGTGTACACCTCAGAAAAGGCAGCCTTGAAAGCTTGACGGTCACTCCACTGGCTGAGATCGCCCATGTTGGCCCAGCCGATCGCTATCACCTTGCGGCGGACAAAGAGATCCTCCGCTGCACCTCCTTTCCCAGGATGAATTCCCCAAATGGTCTGTTCTGACATCGCGCCCCTCACATTGGTGTAGGGGCACGGCATGCCGTGCCCCTACCTATTCCTCTTGCAGGTCCTCGTAGATGCCGTTGAACTGCTCCAGCGCCGCCTGAAGGTTCTGTACGATCTCTGCGGCCAGCACGTCTGGATCTGGCAGATTGTCTGTGTCCTCCAGGCTCTCGTCTCTCAGCCAGAAGATGTCCAGGCTTGCCTTGTCGCGCTGCATCAGGTCATCGTATCCGAACGGACGAAAGCGCTCCGTCTCCTCGCGGTCGTGGCGATTCTCAGGGTTGTAGCAATCAATGAAATCTTGAAGGTCTTCAAACCCCAACGGGTTCTCTTTGAGGGTGAAGTGCACATTCGTGCGCAGGTCGTAGATCCACAGCTTCTCGGTCCAAGGTTTCTCGCTGCCTGGTTTGCGATCGAAGAAGAGCACGTTTGCCTTCACACCCTGAGCGTAGAAGACACCCGTGGGCAGCCGCAGCAGGGTGTGGACGTCACACTCGTGAAGCAGCTTGCGTCTGACCGTTTCGCCCGCGCCACCCTCAAAGAGCACGTTGTCGGGCACGACAATGGCCGCGCGACCGTTCATCTTGAGCAGGGTCTTGACATGTTGCAGGAAGTTGAGTTGCTTGTTTGAGCTGCTGGCCCAGAAATCATCCCGCTCGTAGGTCAGTGCCGACCTGCTGCCTTTGCCCTCGCCGTTGACAATGGTGATGCTGCTTTTCCTGCCGAACGGGGGATTGGTCAGCACCATGGCAAACCGCTCGCGTGGGTCGGAGATCAGGCTGTCGGCCACCTCTACCGGGCTATCGTCGCCACCAATGCCATGCAGATACAGGTTCATCACACAGAGCCTGGCGGTGCTGTCCACGATCTCCCAACCCTTGAAGGTATCGAACTTGAGGGACCTCTTCTGGTCTCTGTCGATTGGGTACTCGTGAGAGATGTACTCGTGAGCGGCCAAGAAGAAACCTCCCGTGCCGCAGGCGGGGTCGCAGATGGTCATGCCTGGCTCGGGGCGTGCGGCATGGACCATGGCCTTGATCAAGGGGCGAGGGGTGAAGTACTGCCCCGCGCCGCTCTTGATATCCTCGGCGTTCTTCTGGAGCAGCCCCTCGTAGATCTCTCCCTTGACGTCGATGCCTAGCCCCACCCAGGTCTCCGAGTCGATCATGGTGATGAGCCGGCGCAGTTTGGCTGGGTCCTGAATCTTGTTCTGTGCCTTGCGGAAGATGACCCCCAGAAGGCCGGTCTCCTTGCCCAGTTCCTCCAGAACGTGGCGGTAGTGCCTCTCCAGCTCGTCGCCATCTTTGGCCGCCAAGCTGGGCCAGTCGTAGCCTGCGGGGATAGTGGAAGGTTTGTCGAAGGGAGGCTTGGTCTGCTCATCGGCCATCTTGAGGAAGAGCAGATAGGTCAATTGCTCCACATAGTCACCGTAGCTCACTCCGTCGTCCCGAAGGACGTTGCAGTAGTTCCACAGGCGCTGTACGATGTTGGTTGCTTCGTTTGTCATTTCAGATTAGCTCCAGCTGTTGTGGTGTGTCCTTCCTCGGCTTCTTCTTTCTGGTCTTCTTCTCGGTCTCACGCTTGTCCTTGTCCGCCTTGATCCGCTCCAGAAGCACTGAGGCTGCTTCATCGGTCGGGTCTTGCGCGACTAGCTTGCCCTCAAAAGCCCTTTTAAGGATACCCTGGCGCAAACGTCGTGCTCGTTTCAGGCTCTGCTCCACAGCCCTTCGCGTCTCTGCAGCCACAGACAAACGCCTTTCGACCTCCTCAACAATGACACCTTGCTCGATCAGCGGCGGTACAGGTATCGCCGTTCTAGAAAGTAGTGATGCTTTGATTGTTTGTATGGTTGTGGCACTGACATTCTTTCTGATTGAGCTCTGCCCCCGGAACGACATCAAATAGAAGAGCACTACCTTAGGCAAACAGTGTCTACTGAGAATTGATATTCTTATGCAGTTTGGAGAGACCTGAGCACCTTGTAGCTTCTCATCTATGAGACCCAGCTTTCCGACAGACCCACGAACGCTCATGGTGAGGTCACCAACTTCGACGATTGTCCGTGGAAATTCCCGTGATAGCTCCTCAGAAACGAACCAGTAGTTGTCCCAATCGTGCGATATGGTGCCGTCTTGGTTGAGATGCTCCCCCCTTATCACAGGAACACCTTGTTCGAGATGCTCCATGCCATAGAAGGTTGGATACCTGGCGATCTCTCCAGCAGCGGCATCCAGACTCGTCCACAGCCACCCCTCCGGCAATTCGGGCAAACCAGTCATGTCCGGTGCGGCAGGCTCTTTGTACTTGTTCTTCCAGCTGTCATCCTTGGGCACCTTGCCCTTGGCTCTCATCTTCTCGAGTTGCTCGGCCTCCCACTTCGCTCGGCGCTCTTCAAGGATGCGATCCAGCAGCGCCGAGGCGGGCTCAAGCTCGTCTTTGTGGGCCTCGCGCCACTCCCTGGTCAAATCGCCCGACATGGCCGCCTTGAAGACCGCCTGCCGGTAGCGCTGCAACTGTGCCTTGGCCTTCTCCAGCGCGGCCACCCCCGCGTCCAGTTGGGAGAACAGTTCGTCAATCTTGGCCACAATACGCCGCTGCTCCGCCGATGGCGGAAGTGCAATGGGGAAGTGCCGCAGGGCGTCGAAGTGGACTCGCGGGTGCTGCACGCCCGTCATGTTCTGGGTAGCATAGTCCACAAAGTCGGTCGACAGAACCCTGAAGCCCAGGAACTGGGTGGACAGGTGCTGGTCCCCCGGGAATACCAGAATGTCGGTGGAGCAAACGCCATCGAAGTCTGCTACCCAGACCTTGTTCAGGTAGGGCCTGAGCTTGCCGTACAGGATGTCGCCGCAATGGAACGCGGACTTCGTGCTGCTCACGTCGTCCGACCATCCCGAGCCGGAGAGTACGCCGGTGGCTTTCTCTATATGCTTCAGTCCAACATACGGGGTCTTCTCAATCGCCAGGGGGTCGACCTTCTCGGCGGACGGCTCGATCATTTCCCCCAGTGTAGTCACCACCCATCCCTTAGGCAGCGCTGGCGAGCCGTGGCTTGTGTACATTATGCCACCAATGCCTCGTTAAGCTCCTCGAGTAGGCTTTCCGGGTGTCCGCCGAACACTCGGCTGGCCCTAAGCCGCCCACCCATCCCAAAGAAGGGCGCGTATTCAAAGTCGGCCATTTCGACCCGCACGCTCGCGGAGATGTGATCTTTGATCGTCGCAAGCCACTCCATCTGTTCGGGTGTGAACCGGCGACCCGCCTCTGCCTGCGCAGCTAGCCAGCGCTGGAATCGCTGATCGACCGTCAGGGGGAAAGGCTCCAGCACATCGGTCTGCCCGGCGGCGAAGCGGACCAGGGATACGATGTCTGTGAGCAATCTCTCAGGCCCCGCGCCTCTCACCCTGGACTGTTCCAGTTGCTCGTAGGCGCGCCACACGGCCTCGCGGGTCAGTGCGTATGGCGGCTTCTGGATGGCCTCGGCCAAGTCCTTGATCTGCTCGTAGGTTACCTCACGCAAGGAGTAGGGCTCCTGGTAGATCATCTGAAGGGCGGTCAGGTGGTCCTTGTTGTCCTCGATGAACTGCCGGAAGGTGTTGACAACGGTCCGCGCCTTCTCCCTCGCCGCATCGTCGAAGTCAGCGGCCAGAACTTCGTCTTTGCTGATGGTGTCTATGACCTGCTCCTTGCGCTGCCGCAAGTCAACCAAGGTCTTACGGAGGCGGGGATTGTCGAAAGGTGCACAGCCGAGCTTGACTAGCCGCTCCGTCGCCTCGTGTGTCTCCTCGACGGTCGCAGCCTCAGTCCCGAACATCTCCTCTGCCGTTGCCACCTGTTTGTCGGCATCCACCGCATCGAGGAGGCCGTTGACCAGTTGGTTGAGAGTTACGCCGCCGGACGCCGCCTCCAATTCGGCGCGATCCCGCGGCTCCAGTCGGCAGTCCAGGCGCGCCAACCGGCCTGCCAGAGAGGTGAGGGTGTCCTCGTCCCGAACGCCCAGAGCCACGCGCTCCAGCAGCTTGTCAAAGGGAACGCTGGGCTTTCTCTCCAGGGGCTGGCTGTCTGTCTTGTCGGTTTCGCAGACACCGACCGCATCCACGATGACGAAGTGAGTCTTGCATGGAGCGCCAGGAGTGACAGCTCTCAGATCATCGGCTAGGATGGTGCGCGTGCCTCTGCCTTTCATCTGCTCGAAGTAGACCCTGGACTTGACGTCTCTCATG
>Ga0307379_10012529_pt1 | contig 11048 bp, 1 predicted proteins | sample UN2MG_FD_202237 | JGI IMG/M metagenome (GOLD analysis project Ga0307379, IMG submission 202237) | Soil microbial communities from Risofladan, Vaasa, Finland - UN-2 | ecosystem: Environmental > Terrestrial > Soil > Coastal area > Acid sulfate soil | place: Finland: Risofladan, Vaasa | collected... | reverse complement strand
CACAGTATCTTTGTACAGATAGATACTAACGCACGTGAGCTGGCTAATGGCCATTTTGGTGTCATACAGGGTATCTACAACATCTCTATCGCCCTGTTTGATCTACAGATTAAAGCCTATTCTGCTGAAGTGGCAGTTTATGAGGCCAATATCCAGATCGAGTTAGCGAAAATAGAGTCCTATAAAGTCAGTATTGACGCCCTCCGCTTGCGGAGTGAGATCAATCTGGTGGAAGTTGAGGTATACAAAGCACAAATTGAAGCATCCGAGAGCCTTGTGGGTATTTATACCGCGCAAGTATCGGCATTTAACGGGCTGATTCAGTCAGACTTGGCCAAAGTATCGGCGTTCAATGCCAAGGTTAACGCCTATTCTGCTGAAGTAGAGGCAGTTTCGAAAGAGATAAACATCTATGAGGCTGAGGTACGCGCCGAAGGCACGAAGGCACAAGTATATGGCACCACAGTCGACGCGTACCGTGCGCGGGTAGAGGGCTACGCAGCTCAGCTTGGGGCCGAAGCCACCAAGACCACGAGCATAAACAGCGTTGTACTTGCTGAGAGTGAGGTCTATAAAACACGGGTAGATGCTTGGTCAGCGGGCGTTAATACCGACGTACGGCGCATTGAATCCTCCGTGGCTCAGTTCCGGGCAGAGGTTGAAGCCTACTCTGCAGAGCTGTCACGTGATGAAACCGCTGGTAGACTTGAGGCACTGGGGTTTGATAAGGAGCTTGAGCTTGCCAAGTTAATCGTGGCGAACGAAATCAAGAATATTGACCGTGCGCTGGCTCAACTGACTACAGCCTCCGAGCTGGAGCTGGCCCGCTTGTCAGACTCAGCCAAAATTAATGCACAACTTGCAGCGGCGTCCATGGCGTCACTGAACATTTCAGCGAGCTTGCAGGGTAGTGATTCTTGGACCGCCGGTTCCAGTTCATCATGCACCACAACATATTCCGGTTCACTGACCGGGTAGGACTTTAAAATGGGTACTTTCTCACGTAACAACCGAGGTTTACGGGACCAGCAGCTCTCCGCAGATCCGCGAGCGCTAGCGCGCCTGTATAACGCCCGAGCAGCTGAGATTGAGCAAGGGCTGCGCAGAAGCCCGCTGTCTTTTATCGGCGGACAGAAGGTTGGCGGCGATAACCCAGAGGAGAATGCTGCGTACAACGCGAAGGCTATTATGCGGGACGAAGCTGCCTCTTATGCCAATGCTCGTATGCAGATGCAGCAGCCAGCTACGTTTGGTAGGGCTGCTGTTGGTCCGGGCGGAAGCACCATATTACAGCAGTCTGGCAATGCCCCCGGTCAGCCCGGTCAGCCCGGTCAGCCCGGTCAGCCCGGAATGAATGGTGATTCTGTCTATCCCGGTGGTCCGTCATTCGAAAGTTTGCTGGACCCACAACAAGGCGGCGTTCCAACACCTTTTTCAATGGTGCCGCAGCAGGCGCAGCAAAGTCAGCGAAATACCCCCGACTTCTTCGCGGAAGACGGAGGCACGCCTACATCACAGCGGCGGTCAAGAGATAGTGGCTACGGCGGTTCTGACTACGGCGGTGGCGGTAGCCCTTTCAACGAACCTTTAGCTGTGTTCCGCCACGGTGGTCAGGTCCAAGGTCTGCGTGAACTACGTCGCGGTGGGCAGGAAGAAATCCCAGCCCAAAAAATGGTTCGTCCTCCCGGATACAAGTGGGGCACGCAGCCCCAGCCAGCTCAGCAGCAACCTGCGCAGCAGCAAGCGCCTGTGCGTGATGGTTACAAGTGGGATGACCAAAAAGACATGCGCGGCCTGCGCCAAAATTTTAACCGAGGGGGTGTTGTACACCCCGGCGTACCGAAGGCGGGCAAGATCAAGATACCTGAAGGAGCGCATAACGTTGCACCCGACATAGGCTCCTACGCGGAGCCTACTGGCCCTATCGGCGACGAGGCGTACGACACCGGCGAAGATACTGTTGACGCCAAGGTGCGCCCCGGTGAAGTACTGATCAACCCGCCGACTGTGGAATATTTTGGCGGCGGTGACTACGATAAAGGACTCCGCGTGTTGAACGAAGCGACCATGGCTGCTACCGGCGAACCTATGGGCGCGGAGTATGAAGATGACGGCTCTATCAAGGCGCAGCAGGGTTGGATGCCGCCGGGGGCTACTGTCTATGTAGACCCAGCAGGAACGGGCCGCCCTACTTTAAATACGGGCCTAGTCCCATACGAAGCTCCGGCATTTACAGCAGACCAGTTTAAGGACATCCCTAATGACGGGCCGAGACGGGGTCGGGGGGCTGACGCTCGCCAAGAAGCTCGCTTCGCTGCTGACAAAGCAGCGTGGGAAGCGGAGACGGCCCGCCAAAACTCCGGTCCTGCTCAGCAGCAGGCCCCACGGGGTGCAGCGGCAGAACAGTGGGCCAAAAGCAACCCTGACGTTAATATGGAGGGGCTGCGCAATGTCGGACGCCAAGTAATACAGAAGGGTAAATACGCACTTAAACCCGTCGAGTGGGCGGTAAAAGGTGCTAACAAAGCCATGCCGTATGTAGCGCCTGCGTTTGAAGGCGCGGCTATCGCTGATGTCGCTACTGATCCCCGCATGAACGGTTATGATATAGCCGAGCAAGGTTTTGAAAGTGCAGGCAAATTGGCCGCTATGGGTATTGGTGCGAAGGTCGGAGCGACTGCCGGTGCCGGTATTGGCACTGCGCTCTTCCCGGGTCCGGGCACGGTGGTGGGGACAGCGCTTGGGGGCCTTATTGGCGGTGCGGGGGGTTATATTGCGTCAGATTACGGGCTAGATAAAGCTCGCGGCGCACTGCCCGGACATAACGGCGAGGGCAGCTCGCCTTCTGATCGCTCTTACGGGGCTGTTAGGCAGGCATTTGGTATGGATGATCCGATGAACCCCGGCGGCGTTGTGCAGCAAAACGGGCAGCAGCAAGTTGCACCCCCGGCTCCCTATGGCCGCGCCTTCGGTGCGGGTGATGTTGATCTAGGCGCTGCCCAAGAAAGAGGTCTGCGTTCCGCGTCTGAGGCAGTAGGCCCCGGCGGTATGAACATCGTGCAGAACACCGGTGGTCCGAACGGGGAAGTGATTATCCGTGAGGACCTACCTAATCCGAACGGAGTTGGCAACGGAATGCAGGAGACTATCCCGACCTTCTCCAACCTGCGCCGAGGCGGATTTAGAGGTGGCGCGCGGACCCTCCAAGCCGAAGCTGACGCTCGTGCCGCGCAGGATGTAGGTATCCGCCAGATGCAGGCACAGGCTGTGCAGCAGATGCGTGACAACGCACCGATCTACGATCAGGCTGGCGTTGCTAACAGGCGTAGTGAAGAACTTGCAATGCAGCAGACTGCGATGGAAGCAGCCGGTCGTGCGGGCAACGGGACAAAAGCGACAGTCTTCCGTAAATCACTTGAGGACAGGTATCAGGTGTTGGGTGAGGATGGGACGCCTCAGGGTGCCGACCTCGGTAAGGTTGATATAGTTGAAAAGGTAATCTCCCAACTGAACCCGGGCATAATTGAGAGATGGGGCGTGCCATTCCAAGAGTTGCCTGAGCATATGCGGCAGGCGGTCTTCACTCAAGACATAGACCCAATACTCAACGACACAACGATTGCCAGACAGGCGCAGAAAAACCAAGACTATCCGACCAGTAACATACCGCGCACAGGCAGGAACTCTCTGCGCACCATACCCGAAAGTGATATATCGTTCTGGGGTGACGCTGTCTTCGGAAATGCAACGCTGGGCGAGTACTGGAACGGTGTTAATGACACCAACTCCATAAACGACAGGATGGTACGCGACCCGCTTGGCGATCAGAAGAACCTCGCCAACAATCGTATCCCGTTGCAACGCTTCCTGAAAGGAGTCGCAGATGAGCAGCGAACGCTGGAAGACCTAGGGTATGATGGCTGATGGCTGGTGTACTAGATGGCATCACAGCGCGGCGCTCCACTGTACTTGACGGAGTCAGCGCTGGGACGGCGGCGTCCCCAGAAGAACAGGAGTACCTATCTCAGATAGCTGCTGCCCGACAGGGGGAGTTCAGTAGAGGTCTCCGCAGGGCGGGATATAACACGTCCCAAACCGTGGACGCTTTCGTCGGCGGTTTGGCTGAACCCTATGCGCCTGACTTCGCTGATCGTCAGTTTGCAAAAGCTGAGAACATGCAGCGTAATACGCAAGGGCTGGAAGCAAAAGTACAGTCCTTCCGTGATGTCGACAGTGTCGGCAGCGCAGTGGACTACGGCGCTGGCGCGCTCGGTGAAGGCATTACTTCTGTTGCCAGTATCATAGCCGGTGGTGTGGCTGCTCGGCTTGGTCTCGGCACAGCGCTGCGCCTAGGAGCAGCAGGCAAGAATGCAGCTCAGTTCGGTGGTGGCGTGGCCGCTATGCTCCCACAGGAAGGTGGCGAGACAGCCCTGACCCTACGCAACAACCCCGAAGCCATGGCTAATACGACGGCTTCTGAACGACGAAATCTAATGTTAGGCAAGGGTACGATAGCTTCTGCGATGGAGAGCATCGTACCGAACCTCATCTTCACCAACGCCATCGCTGGTACCGCCCGTCGCATCGCAGCAGGTGGTGCCCCAGCACTGGGTAACATAGGTCGTAAGGCCGTAGCAGGTGCGGCTGGTGAATTCGCCACAGAGGGCGCACAGGAGCTGTCAGGTCAGGTCGCTGAGAATTTAGCCGTACCGGGTACCGGGTATGACTTCGAACGTGCACTGGAGGCAGCCGTAAAAGGCTCGGTCACCGGTGGTGTACTTGGTGGTCTTGGTGGGGGAGTGCAGGCTGCTCGCTCTAATATCGACGCAGCAGCGGAGACTGCGCTGGAGAAGGGGAAGCCAGCAGCAACCAGCGCGATGAACAAGGCCGTCGAGACGATAGACAACTTTATCCGCAACCCTGAACAAGTCGGTTTCGACATGACCGATGCCACGATGGGTACGCTGGCGGAAGCTGCGAGGCGGACACGTGAGGCAGGCGAGAAAGCTGGGCCTGCCGCTGCGCAGGGTATGGACGCTATCGCCGCCATACGGGCTAAGTTCGACAACGCTGTAGTAGACCAACTGACCCCAGAGAACACGAAGAAGTACGTTGAGCTAACTAAAAATTTACGTATGCTGTCACCGACAGAATATGAAATTCTGCGTGATGCCCTAGAAACATCGGACTCTGCCACGATAAACGAAGCTATCGGCAGTGTTTCACGCAAGTTAGCTGATCGTGTTCCACGTGAAACAATGGAGGGTCTGAAGAACCTTACCGACTGGGCTAAAAAGTTCGGGAGTGGTGTCACCCGCGCGGCCCGCGAGGGGCGTAAAGCCTCGCAAGCGTTTGATGACAACGACATTGGCCGTTTTCATGAGTTCTTGCGTATAAATTACCCCGAGATGGCGAAGACCTTGGACCTTTTAGACGGCCCTATCAACGACAAGGTGACGCGCATACTGTTGGCTCTTCGGGAAAGACCGGAGTTGCTACACCCTGACTCCCCCCAACGCATTGACCCCGGCCTCCTCAGGAATCTGGCGCTCGACAAAGGTGGTGTGGAGCTGGAACAGCTGATAGACCACTCACGGCAGCAGCGTAACGACACCACCAAGAAGAAGGAAGGGAAGGCCCTGTACGCAGAAAAAACACCGGGGCTCAGCCCGATGGCGCGTATGCTGGCGCACGCGAAAACCTTTATGACGGACGCGACGCTGGAGGCTTTCGAAGGCATGGGTGCCCAAATGGGTCCGGGGGCCACATTCAATCCCGACGACGCGGGGCTGGACGAGACTTCTGAAGGGACTGGTACGCTGGGTGAACAGATGAAGAAGGGGGGCGTCTTCAGCGATGATAATAAGCTGATGAACGTGGAGAACAAGAGTCTTACCCCATTCAACTCGCTGCCATTGGTCAAGCGGGTCATCGCGGCTAACAACCAACCAGCCCACCCGAGACATACTCTGCCTTTTATGCTGTCATCTAAAGATAATGGTGTAACGTCTGAGTTCATTGGCCAGTTATTTGGGGGTAAGAATTCAAACGAGACCGATGGAGAATGGACGCAAGTGCCGCGCGATCTGACGCCACGTGAGATCCAACAGAACGTCACTGCAGATGGCTACCGGCAGAACTTCAACAGCATCGATATCACTGGCCAGACAGGCAAACCAGAGGCGAGTGGTGGTTCGCGGGAGAACTTCGAAGGCTACGTACCGGAGTTTAATGGTAGTCATAGCGACCTGAACATTCAGGGGTGGCGCTTTATGGCAGCGCTCGCCTCCCTGAACACCGATGGCATCGACATCCCGCGTACTGACGTACCCCAAGCCATGGTGGAGTCGTTGGTCAGGGAGAACGCTGAAAAACTGGCTGGGGAGAATGCTACAGATCAGCAGAAGGCTGCTGCTGTCGCTGCTGCTGTCAAAATTTGGCGCGACGACGTAGCCATTCACATCGACGTGGCAGTACCTAAAGTTGACGGAAAGAACGATCTGTCCAAGTTCATAAGCAATGAGACTGTCGTACAGGTAGGTCGCGGCAAGCGGCAAGTAACTCTAGGCGACTTGAACGGCGCTAATCGCGGGGCGCGTACCTTGGAAGCCCAATTTGCGCTGTTGGAGGCCCTCGGCCCACAAAATCCCAACGGCGATCTGTACGCTATGAAGAATGGTGGTGGGCGACTCCGCGAAGTGACTATCGCTGCTGCGGGTTCGCTTGAGGACTTATCCCGCACGCGTGAGAAAGCGAAGGGCCGCAACTACGACAAAATGTCGAAAAAGCAGCAGGCCGAAGCGCGGACGCGGTGGTCCGAAGCCTACGACGACCGCGTTAATGAACGCAAACGTGTCACGCAGCTCACTACTACTGCATTGAGCGGAGGTTTGTGGAATTTTGCGGTCGAACAAGAGCAAGCCAAACCCAATGGATTTGATCTTTCTAATAAGAGTAAGAAAGTTAGTGGTAATACTAAACGCAACATAGTCAACAGCCACGCTATAGCCTTCCACGCTGATCTTAAAAGCCGTATTGATGACAAGGAATTAGGGTTGGAGCATAGAGACAACCTGAATATCCTGAAAGCGGAACTGACCAACAAAAACATTACGCCGGAGGAAGTAAACGCCTACATCCAAGCGCTGGACCCCCGCTACGAGTATGAAGAGGGCGACCCCACTGACCAAGACGCATTGGGGTGGGCGGACGCTTTGGAGCTGGAGTATCGCAACAGCGATCGCATTCTCATGGAACTGTTAACTGATTTCCGTGACGACGACATGATGATGTATGAGTTCCAACAGGCCGAGCACGATAAAGAGCTTGAACACGGCGATACGATACAGAAAGAATTTAATGCTCGTGACCCATCAAAGGAAACTGCGTTGCGGCACAAAGGTATAGACAAGCAGAATGATGCGTTGATGAAGCGCACCACCCCCATGACGGTCGCTCATCAGCGGCGGGTAGCGGAGACGCTTCCTACGGAACTGAAAGCGCTGGTCGATGAGCAGGCTCCGTTCCTGTACGACCCCGCAGTTCAACAACTTGAATTTAATCTGTCCGTCCCGTTATGGTACGACGGGCGGGAATTTATCGATGTCTCCCATATAGGTGTGTCCTACAAAACGCATACATCGACCCCGGTATTAGATGAAGATGGAGAGCCTACAGGCGTACTAAATATTGAAAAGGTAGCAGAAGACCGTTTGGGTCCCTTCAGCCAAAAAGATTATGACGATTATTCGGTAAAGTTGGAGAAGGCGCAGGCTGACCGGGCAGAGTTGATAGCGGCACGCGAGCAGCGTGTTGGGCCTACACGTGTTGATGCAGAGCGCGCCGACAAGCAGGCACAAGCGGAGCTGGACGCCAAGCTCGCAACGCAGGAGACGGGCAACGCCCCAGTCTCTGAGCCTACAGCAGAAGCGACGCACCCAATTGTCCCAGCCACCGTGGAGCAGTCGCGTTCAGGTTGGAGCCAAAAGCTGAACACCGCTCTTCAGGCAGCAACCACATCTGCGGAGATCGCAGCGGCGCGCAAAGAAGCTGTGAAAGATCAGGACGCCCACAGCATCAAGGGCATCGACAAAACTGTAGCCGAGCGCAGAAAAGAACTGACCGCCGCGAAGAAGAAGGCCCGGTCGGTAGTGAAGAAAAAGCCTACGCCCAAGCCCAAGCCCAAGCAGGAGACCCCCGCTACCACGGAGGAAGAGGTAGCCCTCGAAGAGCAGCGTCAGGTGGTAGTTGATGCAGTCGCGGCAGCTGACTCTATTGAAGTATTGGACGAGTTGCAGGACGCCTTCCTCAAAATAGATGGCATGACGACTGACCTCGCCACCTTTGTGAACGAGATTATTGAGAAGCGCCGCGCAGAACTGACTGCCCCACCTACTGACGCATACACGCAGCGGATCATTGATGGCACGGAGTTCCTCGGGAAAAAGACCCTGCTTGCGAGCGCTGTAAATAACTGGTCCAAAAAGTATCTGGGTGGTATGGAAGTACGTGTCGTCGAGTTCGATCCGAAGGACCCGGACGTACAGGCACACTTTGAGGCCATGAAGAAATTCACCAAAGGTGAGTTCCCCTCGGGGCGCGCACTACCGGCGAACCATTTCGCACCCAATACACCTCCTATAATTATGCTCAGGAAGAATACGTCCAGCCTTGCGGGCACAAAGTACGGGCGGATGCACGTGCTGGCTCATGAGTTCGGCCATGTTATCGACCATGCTGTGCTGCGGAACGCACCGGCGGAGGTACAGGCAGGCATCGACAACGCCTACAAGCGGTTGGTGACGGACGTAGTCAAGGGGGGCAACACCGCGCAGGCCATGTTCAACTCTGGCTCTGTGCTTCGGTTCCTCCGCGAAAAGAGGAAGAACAAAATTCTTACAGGGGACGCTGAATACGACACGAACGTCCTCACTATATCGGAGGGCATTGACGGGCGGAAGGAGAAGGGGGACACGGACTACATACTAAGCCGCTCTGAGTTCTTCGCTGAGCAGTTCGCCAAGTACGCCGTGGGTGACCCGAACATCTTCGCTGAGGAAGGCAGCGCTGTACGGAAGTATCTCGACAAAGCTATCGAAGGGATAAAGAAATTCTACCGCGAAGTTATCCTGCGACTGGATAAGACTGCGCCGGAGTTCAACACGTACATGAAGTGGTTGGGCACCCCTGCTACTGAACGCCAAGCGTTTCCAGACTACGATCCAACGTCCTTCGACAAGCGCAACCCGCCCACACCAACAGGTGAGGAGGAGCAGACGCCACCACCTCAGGAGCCACCGGGGCAAGGACCCCCTCAGGAGCCACCGGGTGACAAGCCCCCGCCCCCACCACCTGATGAGGCTGCGCGGGCTAAATTCATCGCCACGATTAAGCGTATTCTCGGGGACCGGGTTGCTGTCGAGTTCGAGGCTGCGCTCCCCGAAAGCATAGCGGGTGAGTATCAAAGCCGCTTCGGTAAAGACCTCGAAGATACAGGTACGGCCCTGAAGGTTGTGCAGGAGAGTCGCCGTCAGGAGCTGCGCGCGCTGAAGAAAAGACGCAACGCTACTGCCGAGGACATCGCTGAAGAGCGCGTGGACCCCCGGACAGTTGAGCAGATTCAGGCGAGTATCGCTAAGCTGGTGGAGCAGGAGCAGACGTATCTCAATGATCTGGCGGTACGTGGCACGATCCGCGTCGCGCAGGGCAGAGAAGCACAGGCTGGTCTGGCTGAGCACGAGGCATTCCACGCTGCCTTTGCGATATTCTTTGGTGATAACAACGCGGCTGACCGTAAGGTAGTGACCACGGCGTTCACGCGGGGTGTGTTGAGCAACCGGCTGCAAAAATATTTCGCCGGAAATGAGGAAGTGTTGGCGGTGATCGACCCGACCAGCCCGGACTTCAATGCCGAGGAGGCTGCGGCCTACGCCTTCCAAGTCTTCGTGCATGACCCGAGTGCACTCCAGATGGGGCAGAAAGTAGAGGGGATTTTCAATAAGTTCTTGGCGTATCTGCAGAAACTGGTGGGGTATAAGACCTACGAGGAGCGGGCGCGCACGATCTTCAACGACCTGAACAGCGGCAAGAGGGAAGAGCGGGGCGTCTCCGTGCTGCGGGATAACCCGAGCATGGAGAAGAGTATGCTCGAACAGTCGCAGAATTTTGTACGGGGAGTGGGTACAGGCTTCATGCACATGTATGACACGGTGCTGACCTCATCCTACGCGCGGCTGGAGGGCAGCGGCAACGTGGCCATGGCACAGATTGCGCGGCTTGGGTACAACGAGACAGGCCAGAAGGGGCAGGGCATGATCCAGCTGTCCAGACTGGCGACGACCCAGTGGAGTAATCGTCTGAAGGAGACGCTGCACACACTGGATGAGGGGGAACTGAGTCAGCTCAACCAAGCCATGATGCTCAACGAGGAGCTGACCGGCAAGCTCGGACAGGCACAGAAACGCCTACGCACCGTGTTGGCTGAGGTACACAAGTACCAGACCGATGCGGGGGTGGATATAAAGTTCCGCGAAGACTACTTCCCAATGATCTGGAACCCGGAGAAGGTGGCGGCAGACCCCACTGGCTTCCTCGCCATGCTGAATAAGCCAGAGTATGCCGGGGAGATGGCTGAGACAAACCAGACAGCTGACGAGATTTTCAAATCGATCGCCTCCTTCGAATCACGTGGGCATGAGTTCCAAGGCGTCTTCGGCAAGGACGGTGAGCCTGTGGCTGACTCCGCGAACCGGCGGTCTCTGGGCTTCATCACCAATGCAGACCGTGCAGAGTTCATGGAAGACGATATCATCACTACCATGGCGCACTACCTGAACCAAGCGGTGCGTCACACTGAGTATGTGAGGGCCTACGGAGCGAACGGCGCGAAGCTGAAGGCGCTTATGGGTGAGATTACCGGCACGTACGGGGGCACACAGACCGATGTGAAGCTCGTCAAGGACTACATCGATGGCCTGCTGGGTAACAAGGAAGTGGGCATGAGCCGGGAGTTGAAGGACCTGTACGGCGCAGCGACCGTGTACCAGAAC
>Ga0307379_10012528_pt1 | contig 11048 bp, 8 predicted proteins | sample UN2MG_FD_202237 | JGI IMG/M metagenome (GOLD analysis project Ga0307379, IMG submission 202237) | Soil microbial communities from Risofladan, Vaasa, Finland - UN-2 | ecosystem: Environmental > Terrestrial > Soil > Coastal area > Acid sulfate soil | place: Finland: Risofladan, Vaasa | collected... | reverse complement strand
AAAATATACCTGTTAGCGATATATTAGCTTCTTTCCAACAAGCAGTAATCGATGTCTTGGTAGAAAAGACCATAAAAGCAGCTTTAAAATTTGAAACTAAACAGATTATATTAGCTGGTGGAGTTGCCGCCAATGGCCTTCTAAGAAAAGAGATAAAGAAAAAAGCAAATTTATTAAATATAAAGGTTTTTTATCCTTCAACTTTTCTATGTACTGATAATGCAGCCATGGTAGCTTCAGCTGGATATTATAAATTTAAAGAAAATAAAAAATCATCTTTAAGCTTAGATGCGGTTTCAAGATTACCATTAGAGAGAAATAACTAGTAAATAGAAGCAAAAAATCAATAAATAACTTATAATCATAAAATGATGCGTTAAATAGCTAAATATGGCCGATAACGAGGTTTGCTTTTCCTAAGAAGTTTATATACTATATATAAGGTATTTTTAGCACTCTTACTATGAGAGTGCTAATTAATTTTAAAAATATTAAAGGAGGTTATAGAAAATGAAAATCAAAGGATTAAAGCCACTAGGAGACCGGGTATTAATAAAGCCTATGGTTGAAGAAGAGAAGAGCAAAGGAGGGATTGTTCTTCCGGATACCATTTCTAAAGAAAAACCCCAAGTTGGCGAAGTATTATCAGTAGGACCTGGCGGCACTAATAAAGAAGGAAAATTAGTTCCTATGACAGTTAAAAAGGGGGATAATGTAGTATACGCAAAATATTCAGGAACAGATATCAAAGATGATGATGATGAAGATTATCTCCTTTTAAGCGAAAAAGATATTTTAGCTATTGTGGAAAAATAAAATATAATATTTTAATCTAAAAATATTAAAAAATATTTTCGAATTTTTAAGTGAAAAATGTGATAAATTAGATATAAATGGAGGATAAATAAATGGCAAAACAATTTTTGTTTGATGAAGAGGCGAGAAGAGCTTTAGAAAAAGGAGCAAATACTTTAGCTGATGCGGTTAGAATCACCTTAGGTCCTAAGGGAAGAAATGTAGTTTTAGATAAAAAATATGGTTCCCCTACTATTACTAATGACGGGGTTACTATTGCTCGAGAGATTGACGTTGAGAACCCTTTTGAAAATATGGGGGCTCAGTTTGTTAAAGAAGTAGCAACCAAAACTAATGATATTGCTGGAGATGGGACAACTACTGCCACTGTATTAGCTCAGGCGATTATTCATGAAGGCCTACGAAATGTAGCAGCAGGGGCAAATCCTATTATGGTAAAGAGGGGAATAGATAAAGCTGTAGAAAAAGCAGTTAGCGAAATTAAAAAGTTGAGCAAAGAAGTAAGCGATAAAGAATCTGTGTCTAATGTAGCTTCAATTTCAGCTGCAGATAGGGAAATAGGAGATATTATTGCTGATGCTATGGAAAAAGTAGGAAAAGATGGAGTAATAACTGTAGAAGAATCCAAAACCTTAGGAACTACTTTAGAGGTAGTAGAAGGAATGCAGTTTGATAAAGGATATATTTCTCCCTATATGGTAACAGACGCAGAAAGGATGGAAGCCATTTTAGACGATCCCTATATCTTGATAACTGATTCTAAGGTAAGCAATATGAAAGGATTATTACCTATTTTAGAAAAAGTTGCCCAGTCCGGTAAACCTTTATTAATTATTGCTGAGGATGTCGAAGGAGAAGCTTTAGCTACTTTAGTAGTGAATAAAATAAGAGGAACCTTAAATTGTGTTTCTGTGAAGGCACCCGGCTTCGGGGACAGAAGAAAAGAGATGTTAGCTGATATTGCCACGGTTACCGGTGGACAGCTAATTTCTGAAGAATTAGGACTTAAATTAGAAAATACAGAAATAAAAATGTTAGGGTCTGCTCATCAAGTGAAGATAAATAAAGAAGAAACCATCATAGTCGGAGGAAAAGGAGATACAAAAACGATAAAGAAAAGAGAAGCTCAAATTCGAATCCAGATAGATGACACTACCTCTGATTATGACCGAGAGAAATTACAGGAAAGATTAGGGAAATTAGTTGGCGGAGTAGCTGTTATTAAAGTAGGTGCCGCCACTGAAACTGAGCTTAAAGAGAGGAAGCATCGAGTTGAAGATGCCTTATCTGCAACTAAAGCAGCGGTAGAAGAAGGTATTGTTGCTGGCGGTGGAACTGTTCTGATAAACATTATTTCAGCTTTGGAAGATATGAAATTAGAAGGTGATCAGAAGATCGGAGCAGATATTATCATAAAATCTTTAGAAGCTCCAACAAAACAGATTGCTCAGAATGCTGGTTATGAAGGTTCAGTGATAGTAGAGAAATTAAAGGGCAAAGAAAAAGGAATCGGTTTTGATGCTACAACCGGAGAATTTACCGACATGATAAAAGCTGGTATTGTTGACCCGGTTAAGGTTACCAGATCTGCTTTACAAAATGCAGCCAGTATAGGTGGAATGATTCTTACTACCGAATGTTTAGTTGCCGATAAACCCGAAGAAAAGAAAGATATGCCGGCCATGCCTCCAGGTGGAATGGGTGGAATGTACTAAGTAAGCAAAACAAATTAATATATATAAAAAGCCTCTATGCCAGAAGAGATAAAAGGCATAGAGGCTTTTTCTTTAGTATGATTAAATAAATTAAAGGTTGTGTATCTACTTACTCCTCCTGTAAGTGTTTATCCTAAAAGTTCTGGATTGGAGAAGTATTCTTTTACTTCTTTAACCATTACGCCACTTAAGAATAGTAAGCCAATCAAGTTAGGAATAGCCATAGCTCCATTAAGGGCATCAGTAAGCAACCAGACAAAAGGAACTTTTACTACAGCGCCAGCGAAGGCTAAAATAACAAAGATCCATGCATATGGTTTAACTATGGCAGGACCGACGATAAAACGAGCACATTGTTGACCATAATAACACCAGGTAATAAGAGTTGAGTAACCAAACAGTAAAGAACCAATAGCCACAATAGGTCCACCTATTCCTTTTAAAACAGTAGTAAAGGCATGAGCAGTAAGAGCGGTACTGGTTAGGCCTGTTTCCAAAGAATTGGTAAGAAGAATAACCATAGCCGTCATAGAACAGATAATTAAAGTATCAACCATAACATCGACCAAACCAAACATTCCCTGACGAACAGGATATTTGGTTTGAGCTACGGCATGACAAATACTTGCACTTCCTAAGCCAGCTTCATTAGAAAATATTCCTCTGGCTACACCATATCTCATTGCCTGAGCAACAGTAGCACCAGCAAAACCACCAAAAGCAGCCTTTCCGGTAAAGGCGGATCTAAATATTTCTCCAATAGCCCAGGGGAGTAGATTAATTTTGGAAATGATAATAATTAATGCTGCTACAAAATAGAAGATACACATAAAAGGTACTAACTTTTCGGCTACTTCCCCAATTCTTTTAATTCCTCCTACTACAACTATCCAGGTTAAAAAGGCCATTACAATACCTGTAACTATAACTGGTATTTTAAATACACTATTACCCACTAGAGCCATAGAGTTAGTTTGGACCATATCTCCGATACCAAAGGCGGCAATTGCTCCAAAAAAGGCGAAGAGCCAACCCAACCATTTTTGTCCTAAACCTTTTTCGATAAAATACATCGAACCACCTGCATAAGCACCATCTTTGTCTATAATTCTGTATTTTACACCGAGTGTTGCTTCACACATTTTAGTACACATTCCCACTAGAGCACTAATCCACATCCAAACTACTGCACCAGGTCCACCAGTAGCGATGGCAGTAGCTACTCCTGCAATATTACCATTTCCTACCGTAGCTGCTAATGTAGCGGAAAAAGCCTGGAAAGGGGTAATTTCTCCTTCTCCTAGTTTAGCTACATCTTTCCTAAAAGCACCTTTAAAGATTAGTTTCCAGGCATAAGTGGTATACTTAAATTGAGGGAAACCTATTCTGATAGTTAAAAATATGCCAGTTCCTATTAGCAGTATCATCATAGGTGGTCCCCAGACAAAGTCATCGATAATTGTTAAAAAATCCATTATAGCCGTCATAAACAAACCCCCTTTATATTATATTTATTAATACTTGAAATATATTCTAAATATTAGCTTATAAAACGAGTTAATCATAAAATTAATTATTTTATTATAAAAGACTATGTAGGATGGTTATTGAATATATTATCACCTCCTTAAAGGATTAATAGAATACTGTTTTTTCATTATATCACCTCACCGTCTATAAAAATATTTTTGTAAGCATCATTTTAATATTTTGAGTAATAATAATGTATTCGACAAAAAAATTCAAAATCCTTCTTTTATTGAGAAAAAAAATTGCATTTAAGTGTTTTTTTCTTATCTTTTATTAAATGGTGGGAAAAAAGGTGTTTCTACAATTTCCGCTTCAACCTCATTATTTCTGATAGCTATATCTACTTTACCACCTTTTTTCGTATAAGGAAGGTCCAGGATAGCCCATGCATACACCTTTTTCAAAGAAGGACAATAATTTCCGGAAGTAACATATCCGATCTTTTTATCATCTTTTTTTACTTCCATTTTGCTTCTGGGAATACCACCTTGGGGGATATAAAGTCCTACTAATTTTCTGCTAATTCCTTTTTCTTTTATTTTAAGTAATGCATTTTTTCCTATAAAATTCCCTTTATCAAACTTTACTGTCCAACCTTGACCGCTCTCTAAGGGGTTTACGGTTTCATCAATATCATTACCATAAAGCCAGTAACATACTTCGAATCTGGTGGTGTCTCTTGCTCCCAATCCACATGGTTTTATCCCGAACTTTTTGCCTTCCTTGAGAATGCCTTGCCAGATGTCTATGATATCTTCAGATTTAAAGGAATAAATTTCAAATCCATCTTCTCCGGTATAACCAGTTCGGGAAATAAGAATTTTTTTACCGAATAATTCTCCAATTAAAAACTTAAAACGTTTCAACTCATTAAGAGAAACTTCTCCTTTTACTAAAGGTTCTAAAAGTTTTATTGCATCAGGACCTTGAACTGTCACTTCTCCATAATCTCTACTTTTATTGGAAATATCAACTTCAAAATTACCTTTATTTTTTACAATCCAATCATAATCTTTAATTGAATAATTAGGTGAGGCATTTACTACTAAAAGTACAAAATCATCCTTTACTTTATAGACAAAGAGATCATCAACCTGGCCGCCATGAGGATAACATAAAGGTGAATATTTTATATCTCCATCTTTCATTTTTATTAGCGAATTGGTTACCAGATAATCAGCAAAGGGGAGGGCATCTTTTCCACGCAATTCTATTTCTCCCATATGAGATACATCAAAGATACCCACTCTTTCTCTTACTGCAAAATGTTCCTCTATAATACCTGCGTATTGAACAGGCATATCAAAGCCATCAAATGGTATCATCCGTGCCTTTAATTTTAAATGTTCCTCGTGGAGAGGAGTTAATAATAGTTCTTGTTCTTCCATTTTTCAAACCTCCTGATTAAAAATCAATATCTTTCTCTTGGTATTTTAATTCATCTTTTAGTTTTAATTCATCATCATAAGTCAAAATTGCTCTCTTTACAGCTAAGGCATCATTAGTCCTTCTAATGGGAGTAATATGAGGAGCAGTGGTTAATAATTCAGGATTTGTCCTGGCTTCATCAGAAATTTTTATCATAATATCAATAAATTTGTCGAGCATCTCTTTGCTTTCTGATTCAGTTGGTTCCACCATGATAGTTTCCTCGGCATAAGGTTCAAAATGAGGGAAATAAATGGTGGGCGGATGCATGCCGTAGTCCATTATTCTTTTTGCAATATCTAAGGTTTTTACTCCATACTTTTTGTATTCTTTTCCGGTAATTGTACATTCATGGCCACAATAACGGTCATAAGCTGGTTTATAATATCTTTTTAATTTAGCTAAAACATAATTCGCATTGATTATACTCGTTTCTGAAGCATTATAAAGACCATCCGGTCCCATACTAAGAATCCAGGCATAAGTTTTAACCAAAACCGAGAAATTAGACCAGAATGCCCTTACCATACCAATACTCTTACTCCCAACATCCAATAGATAATATTTTTTATTTGTAGAATCAAAAGCGACATTGGGAGTAGGAAGGTAAGGAATAAGGTCTTTCTTTACTCCGATTACTCCAGCACCGGGTCCACCCCCTCCATGGGGAGTAGAAAAAGTTTTATGCAGGTTAAGATGCACTACATCGAAACCGGCATCTCCGGGTCTGATGATTCCCAAGGAAGCATTAAGATTAGCTCCATCATAATAGAGCAGGCCGCCTTTATCATGGACAATCTTTTCAATTTCTTCTATTCCTTCATCGTATAATCCTACGGTATTGGGATTAGTCAACATCAATCCTGCAGTATCTTCATCCATTAATTCGACCAATTCTTTTAGGTTAATTGTTCCTTTTTCATTTGATTTTACTTCTACCACCTGAAAACCTCCCATAGCAGCTGAAGCAGGATTTGTACCATGAGCGGAATCGGGGATGAGCATCTTGTGCCGAATGTTCCCGCGATCTACAAAATATTTTCTCATAATAAGAATACCGGTGAGTTCTCCGTGTGCTCCGGCGGCAGGAGCCATAGTATATTCGTCCATGCCGGTTATTTCACAGAGTAATTTATTTAAGTTATAGGTAATCTCCAAAGAGCCCTGTACTGTTTCTTCGGGGGCGAAAGGGTGGGCATAGACAAAATTGCCCAAAGAGGCTAACTTTTCATTAATTTTGGGATTATATTTCATGGTGCACGAACCTAAGGGGTAGAAACCATCATCAAGTCCGTAATTTAATTTAGAAAGTTTTGTAAAGTGCCTTACAACATCCACTTCCGATACTTCACTAAGTATTTTTTTATTTTTACTAATAACATATTCAGGTAAACATTCTTCAATCTTAATATCGTCAAATAAATCTTGAGGCAGCGAATAACCATCTCTACCTTTTACGCTTTTTTCAAATATTAATTTCATATTTGCTCCTCCTTATTCCGAAAGAATCTTAGCAGCTTTATTTAAGTTGTCCCTACTTAATGTTTCAGTTACTGCAAAGAGTAAAACATTTTTTAGATTATCCGCCCGATAAAATTCACAAATTTTAAGAGGAGGAATAAAATTATTTTCTAATAATTTTTTGTTTACGGTAGATATATCTTCTTTGCTCTTCAGTAAAAATTCATTATAAAAGGGATAATTAAATACTTTTTCAAATTTACCGGATTTTAATAGTAAATTTTCTAAATAATGAGCAGATTTAGCATTAAGAAGAGAAATTTGATAAAGACCCTCAGTGCCCATTAAAGAAAGGAAAATATTAGCAGCCAGAACATTTAGATTGTGGTTAGTACAGATATTAGAAGTTGCTTTTTCCCTCCTTATATCTTGTTCTCGAGCTCGCAAAGTCATTACAAAAACTCGTTTCCCATCAACATCTACTGTTTCTCCAACAATTCTTCCAGGAATCTGTCTGATGTACTGTTTCCTGGTTCCTAAATAAGCATTATAAGGACCGCCATAATTCAAATCCATTCCAAATGATTGGGCATTACCAGCCACGATATCAGCCCCTGTATCTCCGGGAGCTTTTAAAATTCCCAAAGACATACTTTCCACAATGACGTTAATTAACAGTACACTTTTAGAATGCACTATTTCGGAAATTTTTGCCATATCCTCTATGCCGCCAAAGAAATTAGGGCTTTGAATAATTATCGAGGCTACATCTTCCTCGATTAAGATTTTTAATTTTTCCATATCAACTAAACCGTTTTTATAAGGTAAATCAATAATTTCTGTTTCATGAGGAGCTAAATAGGTTTTGACTGTTTCTCGATAATGAGGATGAAGCAAATTCGATACAATAATTTTATTTTTATGAGTTAATCTTAGAGACATCAAAGCTGCTTCAGCAGTTGCTGAGGCACCATCATAGATAGAGGGGATTATTACCTCCATCCTGGTAAGCCGAGAAATATAGCTCTGGTATTCGAATATAGATTGCAAGGTGCCTTGACTCAATTCAGGTTGATAAGGGGTGTAACAGGTCCAGAACTCTTCTCTCTGTAAAAGAAAATTTACCGTTTCCGGGATGAAGTGTCGGTAGGAACCAGCGCCTATCAAAGGTTTTATCGAGTAGAAATCAGCATTCTTCTTAGCTATACGGTAAATTTTATCTTCTAATTCACTTTCTGATATAGCTTCTGGAATATTTAATTTATCTTTTAATCGGAGGTTTTGAGGAATACTTTCAATTAAGTCTTCAAAAGAAGAAGCCCCAATCTCTTTCAGCATCTCCTTTTTCTGTTCTTCAGTATTGGGAATGTATCTCATATTTATTACACCTCTATTCTTTTCTGTATTCAGAATATTCTTGGGCACTCATCAGGTTTTTTAATTCATCTTTATTTTCTATCTTTATTTTGGCAATCCAGCCTTCAATATAGGGTTCTTTATTGATAATGGAAGCGTCTTCAATCACTTTTATGTTTACCTCGGTTACTTCACCGGTTACCGGAGTTTTTATATCAGATACGGCTTTTACTGATTCAATAGTAGTAAGGGTTTCATCTTGTTTCAATTTTTTCCCTTTTTCAATTTTTTCCAGGTAAACAATATCTCCTAACTGATCCTGAGCATAATCAGTAATTCCTATTGTTCCAATGCTATCTTCTACCTTTAACCATTCGTCACTTTTTGTATAATATAAATTTTCAATAACTTTGTTACTCATTTGATATCTTTCCTCCATGTTATTTTATTATTTAATAATTTTGCTTATAAATTTTATTATTAATTCTGTTTTTTAATTACTTTTAATTATCACCTCCATATTAAATAGTTGTTAGTTTTAAAAACAAGTTTTTAGTTTTCAGTTATCGGTTTACAGTTTTTATAATTTTAAAGAGGCACAATAAATTGTGCCTTCTTTATTTTATTGCCTTTCGTTTAGTCTGAGCCCGATGCATTTTGCCCCAACTACAGACTTCTGATTTCTAATCTCTATCTTATTAGCTCTTTACTATATACTCAATACTGAATACTATATACTATTTTAGAACAATCCCACTGTATTCCCTTCTTTGTCGATATCTACTTTCATAGCCGCAGGTACCGAAGGTAATCCTGGCATAGTCATCATAGTTCCCAAAAGAGGATAGAGAAAACCTGCTCCTACTGAAGCCCTAACATCTCTTACCGGTATACGGAAATTACGGGGTCTACCTTTAACTAATGGGTCATGAGATAAAGAAAGGTGAGTCTTAGCCATACACATGGGAAGTTTATCGAAACCTATTTCGCTAAATAATTTAATCTTCTTTTCGGCTAGGATAGTATAATCAACTCCTTCTGCCCCGTAGATCTTGGTGGCGATGGTCTCAATCTTTTCTTTGATAGATAAATCTAGGGGATAGAGGTAATGGAAATGGTTGGTTTTTTTAGCAGCCTCCACTACAGCTTGGGCTAATTCGATTCCACCTGCTCCCCCTTTGGCCCAGACTTCATGGGTCACCGCAGCAGTTGCTCCAGCAGCCAGGGCCTTCTCTTTAACCAGTTCGATCTCAGCTGGGGTATCGGTAGTAAATCGATTAATGACTACGACGGGAGGAACTCCGTGCAGGAGAACATTTTCTACCTGTTTTTCTAAGTTCTCACACCCTTTAGTCACTGATTCTAAATCTTCTTTAGCCAAAATTTCCTGGTCTAGAGGTTTACCAGCCACTACCTTAATAGCCCCTCCGTGCATCTTTAAAGCGCGGATAGAACAGACTACGACTGCCGCATCTACCTTAAGGCCACTGGTTCGACATTTTATATTGCACATCTTCTCAAAACCCATATCAGCACCAAAACCGGATTCGGTGACTACATAGTCAGCTAATTTGCAGGCAATTAGATCAGCCAAAACTGAGTTATTACCATGGGCGATATTGGCAAAAGGTCCACAGTGCATCAAACAGGGACCATGTTCTAAAGTCTGGATTAGATTAGGCTTTAAGGCATCTTTTAAAAGGACGGTCATAGCTCCCGCGGCTTTTAAGTCTTCGGCAGTTACTGGTTTATCATCTGTAGTATAGGCTGCCGTCATTCGGCCCAATCTCTCTCTAAGATCGAAGATATCAGTAGCCAAAGAAAGGATAGCCATCACCTCAGAAGCAACGGTAATATCATAGCCAGTCTCGCGGGGGATACCGTTGACCTTTCCTCCTAAGCCGATGATGATTTGACGCAGGGCTCGGTCAGAGATATCCACCACTCGATTAATATTGATATTGTGGATATCTATTCCTAATTTATTGCCTTTTTGTAAATGAGTATCTAACATAGCACAGAGCAGGTTATTGGCTGCTCCTACCGCATGGATATCTCCGGTAAAGTGCAGATTTAAGTCTTCCATGGGAACGACTTGCGAATATCCTCCTCCTGCTGCTCCACCCTTTATTCCGAAGACCGGTCCCATCGAGGGTTCGCGCAGGGTATTTATTACTTTTTTACCTACCTTAGCTAAACTTTGGCCTAAGCCGATAGAGGTTACCGTCTTACCTTCTCCTAAAGGGGTAGGAGTGATGGCAGTTACTACGATGTATTTTGCTTGAGGACGGTCTTGCAGTCTCTTTAGAATATCCGGAGTGACCTTGGCTTTGTATTTACCATAGAGGTCTAATTCGTCTTCTCCTATTCCGATAGATAGAGCGATTTCGGTGATCGGTTTTAGTTCTGCTTCTTGAGCAATCTGTAAGTCTGATTTCATTTTGGTGCCTCCTTAGTTTTTTGTTATTTATTTTAGTTAAAATAATAAAAGACAGAAAAAGAATATTTAAAGATTATTTCTGCTCTGTCTTTTTACCTGAGAGATTTTTTTCGTTATCAATAGATAACAAAAAATTGCCCCTTCGGTGTTTATTAAAAAACTTTCCAGAGTTCTGTCCAGTAAGGGTCCTTTTGCCTGAGAGTTTAAATGTATCATACATCGTGCCCCTTCGGCTCCTTTTCTATAAAAGAAAAGACTTCTCCCCCTACTTTCATACAGATTACTGTATTTAATTAGGAGAA
>Ga0307379_10012527_pt1 | contig 11049 bp, 12 predicted proteins | sample UN2MG_FD_202237 | JGI IMG/M metagenome (GOLD analysis project Ga0307379, IMG submission 202237) | Soil microbial communities from Risofladan, Vaasa, Finland - UN-2 | ecosystem: Environmental > Terrestrial > Soil > Coastal area > Acid sulfate soil | place: Finland: Risofladan, Vaasa | collected... | reverse complement strand
ATCCCACGATCCTCGACCCTGCATCCGCGGTCCGTCCGCCGCCCGTTGCCGCGGGTCTCCCGAAGGCCTTGACCGAGGACGAGGTCGAGCGCTTGCTCGATTCGCTCGTCGGCGACGAGCCCGTCACCCGTCGCGACCGAGCACTCCTCGAGCTCCTCTACGGAACCGGCATCCGGATCTCCGAGGCCGTGGCGGTCTCGCTCGGTGACCTCGACCTCGTCGAACTGCTGCTGCGAGTGACTGGCAAGGGCGACAAGGAACGCATCGTGCCCCTCGGCAGCATGGCCAGCGATGCCCTCGTCGCCTGGCTCGAGCCGGGCGGCCGTGAACGACTCGCCCCGGCCCAGTGGAGGCGACGCGGAGATGCCGAGGCGCTGTTCCTCAACCAGCGCGGTGGGCGACTGAGCCGTCAGGGTGGTTGGCTGGTGGTCAAACAGCACGCGAAGCGCGTCGGGCTCGACGACCGACTCAGCCCGCACGTCCTGCGGCACTCGTGCGCCACACACATGCTCGATCACGGCGCCGACATCCGTGCCGTGCAGGAGTTGTTGGGGCACGCGTCGATCTCCACCACGCAGGTGTACACGAAGGTGTCCGACGAGCGGCTGGTCGAGGCGTATCGCGCCGCGCATCCCCGGGCCATCGCCTGAGCCCTGCGGCACCCTTGCAGGGGTTTCCCGATCCGACTGGCCGCACCGTCCGCTGTACGCTGCCGCACCATGACCGACAAGGCGGCAAAGACGCGTGCGGCGCTCGAGGAAGAGCGGACCCACCTGGTCCACCAGATCGACGAGTTGACCGCCGGCGGCGAGATCGAACTCGACTTCGACGGCAACTTCGCAGATTCGGGTCAGGTCGCGGCCGAGCAGGGCGAGAACAAGGTGCTGGCCGAATCGCTCCAGGATCAACTCGACGACGTGCAGAGCGCGCTCTCGAAGATCGACGAGGGCACCTATGGGCTGTGCGTGAAGTGTGGCAACCAGATCGGTGAGGCGCGGCTCGAAGCCATGCCCGCGACCCCGTACTGCATCGACCACGCCTGAGGGTCGCGACGTGGGCTGGGGGCACCTCGCGCGCCGGTTCTTCGGCTCCCTGTGGCCATCGGGTCCTCCGGCCCCCGAGGGTGCTTGGGCCGAGTCTCAGATGTCCGATCGCGAGGTGCTGCTGTGGCGCCGCATGTCCGGTCCCGACCGTCGTCACGCTGTCGGCGTCGCTCGCGAGGTCGAACGCGTCCTCGGTGACGAGGCGACTCGGCCGATCCTCGTTGCCGCGCTTCTGCACGACGTCGGCAAGATCGAGTCGGGGCTCGGCACGTTCGGGCGGGTCGTGGCCACGCTCGCGGGCAAGGCGGCCGGGCGGGAGATGGCGCGAGAGTGGCAGCGAGGCAAGGGGTTCACTCGCCGAACCGGCCTCTACCTTCGACACGACGCGCTCGGAGCGGACCTGCTCACCATGGCGGGCAGCGACCCGCTGGTCATCGCATGGGCGGGTCAGCACCATCGCGACCGGTCCGACTGGACCGTCGACCAGCCGACGGCCGATGTGCTCAAGGCAGCGGACGGCGACTGAAGGTTCGCTTCAGCGGAGGCCGATCGCTCGGTGCGCCTTGGCGAGGGTCAGGTGGGCTCGCTCGCGGGCACGGTCGGCGCCGACCGCCATCAGGCGACGAGTCTCCGCCGGGTCGGCCTCGAGCTCGGCATAGCGCCGCTGCACGGGACGCAGGAGCTCGATCACCGCTTCGGCAGTCGCGGCCTTGAGAGGGCCGTAGAGATCGAACTGGTCGGCCAGCAACTCGGGGTCGGTGGCCGTTGATGCTCCGAGCACGGAGAGCAGGTTCGAGACGCCGGGCTTGGACTCGACGTCGAAGCGGACCTCGTTGTCGGTATCGGTCACGGCTCGCTTGATCTTCCTCTCGATGGTCTCGGGTGCGTCGAGCAGGTCGATGCGGCCGGCGGTCGACGCTTCCTCCGAGCCCGACATCTTGTCGGTGGGGGATTGGAGGTCCATCACGCGAGCGCCGACCGGCGGGACCACGCCTTCGGGAACGACGAACGTCGCGCCGTAGCGGTGGTTGAACCGTTCGGCCACGGTGCGGGTCAGTTCGATGTGTTGACGCTGGTCGTCGCCGACCGGCACCTGGGTGGTGTCGTACAGCAGGATGTCGGCCGCCATGAGTGCCGGGTAGCTGAACAACCCACCTGACACGAAGTCGGTCCGATCCGACTTGTCCTTGAACTGGGTCATCCGGCTGAGTTCGCCGTAACTCGCCGTACAGTCGAGCAGCCAGGCCAACTCGGCGTGTTCGTGGACGTGGGACTGGACGAACAGCGTGCAGACGCTCGGATCGAGACCGATGGCCAGCAGGATCTGGCAGAGGCGGTGGGTGCGCTCACGCAGCAGGTCAGGATCCTGCGGGACCGTGAGGGCATGAAGGTCGACGACGCAGTAGTAGGACAGCTCGGATCGGTGTTGCTGCTCGACCCACTGTCGCAGTGCCCCGAGGTAGTTGCCGAGGTGGACCTCGCCAGTGGGCTTGATACCTGAGAACACGACTCCCATGGCGGCCAAGGCTGACAGGCCCGGGACGGTCGGTGCCACCGCGATCGAAAGATGGCTCGGCGCCCGCGCCGGTTGCCCTAGAATCACATCGATGTCATATGAGGTGCACACCGAGACCTTCGCAGGTCCGTTCGACCTGCTCCTGCATCTCATTCTGCGCGAGCAGGTCGAGCTCTACGACGTCTCGCTGAGCGACATCGTCGGCGCGTACCTGGCGCACCTCGAGACCCTCGAAGACCTCGATCTCGAGGTCGCGACCGAGTTCCTGCTCATCGCGGCGACACTCGTCGAGCTCAAGAGCCGCCGGCTGCTCCCCGGTGACCACAACGTGGATCTCGACGACGAGCTGGGCCTCTGGGAGGAGCGCGATCTCCTGCTGTCCCGACTGGTCGAGTGCAAGACGTTCAAAGACGCCGCTGCGGCACTCCGGCTGATCAGCCGCGACGCGCAGTTGAGCTACCCCCGTACCGCCGGGCTCGAGGACGAGTTCCTGGACCTCGCACCGGATCTGCTCGCAGGTGTCAGCCCGGCCGATCTGCGTCGTGCGTTCCTCAAGGCGTCGCAGCCCAGGCCGGTCCCGATGGTGGATCTCGATCACGTGGCACCGATCCGAGCGTCGGTCACCGATGCGGTGGCCGAACTCCTCGATGAGCTGCCACGGGCCGGGCGCCTCACGTTCCGGGCACTCACCGCCACCCTGGTCGAGCGTCTCGAGATCGTCGTGCGTTTCCTCGCCGTGCTCGAGATGTACAAGCAGGGCTACATCGACCTGCACCAGACCGACCGATTCGGTGATCTGACCATCGTCTGGCTCGGCACCGACGGCGTCGCCGCCGGCGACCTGTCGTTCGTCGACGTCTACGACGGTTGAGCACAGCGATGAGCGCCGACGCACAGGCACGCGCGACCCAAGAACACCGCCGGGCCCTCGAGGCGATCCTGATGGTTGCCGACGAGCCCGTCCCGGTGGGCCTGCTCGCACAGCTCCTCGAACTCGGCGTTGACGAGCTCGAGGCACTGTGCACCGAGTTGGCCAGCGAATACGACGCCACCGATCGGGGTTTCGTCCTGGTCCGGGTCGGGGGCGGCTACCGATTCCAGAGCCATCCGGCCTGTGCCCCGTACGTCGAACGCTTCGTGCTCGAGGGCCAACACGCCCGGTTGTCTGCCGCAGCGCTCGAGACGCTGGCGATCGTCGCGTACAAGCAGCCCGTGTCCCGCGGCCAGATCGCCTCGGTGCGAGGGGTGAACGTCGACGGCGTCATGAGGACGCTCAGCCAGCGAGGGTATGTCGAAGAGGTCGCGCGCGACTCCGGGCCAGGCCAGGCGGTGCTGTGGGGCACCACCCAGTTGTTCCTCGAGCGACTCGGCCTCGACACGCTCGACGAGCTGCCCGCACTCGGTGGCTTCGTGCCGGGCGCCGATGTCTTCGAGCAGCTCGAGGCCGGACTTCGCGTCGAGGCCGACATGATCCTCGACGACGACGACGGGGACGGAACGGCCGCCGCGTCAGCCGACGACGGGGCCTGACCCGTCCGTGGCCGCTGAGCGGCTCCAGAAGGTGCTCAGTCGAGCGGGGATCGCGTCGAGGCGAGCCGCTGAGATCCTGATCGCCGATGGCAAGGTCACGGTGAACGGTGCCGTGGCGATCCTCGGCGATCGTGCCGACCCCGAGACAGACCTCGTCGAGGTCGACGGCGCCCCGGTGACGGTGAACCTCGATCTCGTGCACTACCTGCTCAACAAGCCGGTGGGCACCGTGTCGACGGTCGACGACCCTCAGGGCCGACCGACCGTCGTCGAACTCGTACCAGCCGACCCGCCGGTCTACCCGGTGGGTCGCCTCGACCGCGACACCGAGGGGCTGATCCTGCTCACCAACAACGGTGAGCTCACCCACCGCCTCACTCACCCGTCGTTCGGCGTCGACAAGGAGTACCTCGCGCACGTCGAGGGCGAACCCTCGCCGGCCGCGCTGCGCCGGCTGCGCGAAGGGATCGAACTCGATGACGGGTCGACCGCTCCTGCCAGGGCATCGTCGCCGCAGCCCGGATTGATACGGATCACGATCCATGAGGGTCGGAACCGGCAGGTGCGCCGAATGTGTGAGGCCATCGGGCATCCGGTGATCCGGCTCGTCCGCACCCGCATCGGCCCCGTTGCCGATCGTTCATTGAAGCCGGGTCAGAGCCGCCCGCTCACCGACGGTGAACTGCGTGCCCTCGAGGTCGCGTGCTCGACCCCTGCAGGCCAGCGTCGACCGCCCACCGACCCCGCCGCCTGACGACCCCCTCGAATCGGGCATTCCGCCCGAAGTGCGACTCGGTACGCTCCCCAGGTGCCAACCCGAGCGCTCCGCGGAGCCACGACCGTCGACACCGACACCGAGCAGCACATCCACGATCGGGTGATCGTGCTGCTGGCGACGCTCTTCGAGCGCAATCGGATCGAACACGACGATCTCATCAGCATCATCTTCACGGCGACCGACGACATCCACTCGACGTTCCCGGCAGCCGCCGCCCGGAGGTTCGGCCTGGGTGATGTGCCCCTCCTGTGTGCGCGCGAGCTCGAGATCGAGGGCGGCACGCCGCGCTGTGTCCGTGTCCTGATGCACCTCGAGTCATCCGCAGCGAGGTCCGACCTCCACCACGTGTACCTCGAGGGCGCACGGGGCCTGCGGGACGACCTTCCCGGATGAGCTCGCCCCTCCGCCGGGCGGCGGTCGTGGGCACGGGGCTGATCGGCGGATCGATCGGCCTCGGCCTCCGTCGCGTCGGCTGGCACGTCTCGGGCACCGACCGCGATCCGTCGACCGCCGGCCGGGCGGTCGACCTCGGAGCGATCGACACCATCGGCATCGACGAGGCCGCCGAGGTGACGTTCGTGGCGACGCCTGTCGGAGCCGTACCCGCCGCCGCACGTGGGGCACTCGCCCAGACTGCAGGAATCGTCACCGACGTCGGGAGTGTCAAGGACGCGATCGTGCGTGCGGTCGACTCGCCGCGATTCATCGGAGGACATCCGATGGCCGGCTCTGAGCTCGACGGTATCGAGGGGGCTGATCCCGATCTGTTCGAAGGGGCCGTGTGGGTCCTGACGCCGACGGTCAGCACCGACGATGCGGCCTACAGCGTGCTGCAGTCGGCCGTCAGCTCGCTGGGTGCCGACGTCGTGGCCCTGCCACCAGCCGACCACGACGCACTCGTTGCCGTGGTGTCGCACGTGCCCCACCTCACCGCCGCAGCGCTCATGCAGTTGGCCGAAGGCCGGGCGACCGAGCACCAGGCGCTGTTGCGCCTGGCCGCCGGCGGGTTCCGCGACATGACACGCATTGCGTCGGGGCACCCCGGCATCTGGCCCGACATCTGCGGCGAGAACCGCGACGCGATCGTCGGCGTCCTCGACGACCTGGTCACGGCGCTCGGTGACCTCCGAGAGATCGTCGCAACCGACGATCGTGGGCGCCTACTCGAAACGCTCGAGGCGGCACGTCTCGCGCGACAAAACCTCCCGCAGCGAGCATTGCGGCCGGCCGAACTGGTCGAGATGCGGGTGCCGGTTCCCGACCGTCCCGGCGTTCTCGCCGAGGTCACCACCCTGGCATCGGAGATCGACGTCAACATCTTCGACCTGGAGATCGCGCACTCGAGCGAGGGTGAGCGAGGGGTGCTGATCCTGGTCGTCGACGCCGCCCTCGCCGACGAGTTCGTCCACCACCTCCACGATCGTGGCTACCGACCCGCAGTCGAGGGGATGTCGTGACGGCACCCCGGGCGGTGTCGCCACTCGCCGGACCCCTCGACACGACCATCACGGTCCCCGGCTCGAAGAGCCACACCAACCGAGCTCTCGCCTGCGCCGGCCTCGCGTCCGGGACCTCGACGCTTCGCGGCGCCCTCGAAGCCGACGACACGGTCGTCATGCGGCGGGCGGTCGAGCGACTCGGGGCCACGATCGAGATCCTGGAAGCAGGAACGACGCTGGTCGTCGGTGGGACGAACGGTCGGCCGGCGCCGGTTCCGACCGAGATCGATGCGCATCTGTCGGGAACGACGTCGCGATTCGTCCTCGGGATGGCTGCGGCGGGATCCGCTCCGGTCCTCGTCGACGGTCTCGATCCCCTCAGGGCGCGCCCGATGGGGCCGAGCCTCGACGCACTACGCGAGCTCGGGGCATCGGTCGCCGAGCACGGCACGCCCGGACATCTTCCGGTCGAGGTCACCGGACCGGTCAGGAGTCGGGCGGTCGCCGTCGATGCATCGGCATCGAGCCAGTTCGTGTCCGGCCTCCTCCTCGCCGCCCCTGCCTTCCCGGCGGGGATCGACCTGACCCTCACGGGCGAGGTGGTGTCGTGGCCCTACCTCGAGTTCACGGTGTCGGTGATGGCGGCATTCGGCGCCGAGGTCGAGAGACCCGAACGCCGTCGGTTCGTGGTGCCATCTCAGCACTACGTGGGACGCGACCTGCGGATCGAAGGTGATGCCAGCTCGGCGTCGTACTTCTTCGCGGCCGCCGCTGCGTCCGGCGGTCGGATCACCGTCGAGGGAATCGGCTCGGACTGCCAACAGGGCGACGTCGGGTTCCTCGACGTGCTTTCGGCCATGGGGGCAACGGTCGAGCGGGGCCCGAGCCACGTGACCGTGCAGGGTCCAGACAAACTGCGGGGGATCGAGGTCGACATGGCTGACATCAGCGACACGGCCCAGACGCTCGCCGCGATCGCTCCGCTCGCCGACGGGCCGACCCGGATCACCGGCATCGGCTTCATCCGCCGCAAGGAGACCGATCGGATCGCCGCGGTGGTGAGCGAACTCCGGCGGTGTGGTGTCGATGCATCCGAAGAGGACGACGGCTGGATGATCCGACCAGGCCCGGTGGGCCCGGCGGTCGTGCAGACCTATGACGACCACCGGATGGCGATGAGTTTCGCCGTGCTCGGGCTGCTCGCTTCGGGAATCGAGATCGCTGACCCCGACTGCGTGAACAAGACGTTCCCTGCCTTCTGGGCCGTACTCGACCAGCTGCGCTGAGCAGTCGGACGGCGGCTCCCTTCGTTCCATTACTCTCTGCCAGCGTGCTCGTCATTGCGATCGATGGACCCGCCGGCTCAGGGAAGTCGACGGTGGCGCGTGCGCTCGCCGACCGACTGGGCCTCGCGTATCTCGACACGGGTGCCATGTACCGCGCCGTGACGTTCGCGGCGATGCGCCGCGGTGTCGACCCGGGCGACGCTGAGCCGACCGTTCACGTTGCTCAGCAGATGGGACTCGAGATGCCCCCCGACGGCACCGTCGTGGTCGACGGCGTGGATGCGACGATAGAGATCCGTGGCCCCGAGGTGACCCGGGCCGTGTCGCTGGTCGCTGCGAACCCCGGCGTTCGTGAAGAGATGGTGAGTCGCCAGCGGGAGTGGGCCCGGGCCAACGACGGTGGCGTGATCGAAGGTCGCGACATCGGCAGCGTGGTCTTTCCCGACGCGGCCTTGAAGGTGTACTTGACGGCCTCGCCGGATGTCCGGGCCGATCGCCGGTCGAAAGAGGTGACCGACCTCGACTACGAGACGGTCGCCGCCGACCTGGCACGGCGCGACGCACTCGACCAGACGCGGCAGCACTCGCCGCTCACCCGTTCGGGCGATGCGGTCGAGGTCGACACGTCGTACCTGGGCATCGACGAGATCGTCGACCTCATCGCCGGGCAATTGCCGTGAGCGGAGCGGAACTGGCGCTCCGGGCCCAGACGCTGTGGGACAGGATCATGTTCCTCGTGACCCGAAACGTCGTCATCGGTTTCGCACGCGTGTATTTTCGGCTGACGGTGATGGGCACCGAGAAGCTTCCGGACGGTCCGTTCATCCTGTCGCCGATCCACCGGAGCAATCTCGATTCGCCGCTTGCGACGGCCATCACACGGAAGCGGATGCGGTTCATGGGGAAGGACTCATTGTGGCGTCCCAAGGCCACCCGCCGGTTCCTCTACGCGATCGGCGGCTTTCCGGTCGCGCGGGGCAGCGCTGACCGCGAATCGATGCGGACGGTCATGGCGATGTTGGCGAACGGCGAGACGGTGGTGATGTTCCCCGAGGGCACTCGGTGTTCGGGACCTGACGTCTGGCCGCTGTTCGACGGACCCGCCTACGTCTCGTGCCGAACCGGTCTGCCGATCGTCCCTCTCGGCATCGGTGGCAGCGAACGGGCGATGCGGCGAGGGAGCAAGATCCTGTGGCCGGTGAAGATCGCCATGATCGTGGGCGATCCGATCCCGGCTCCGGTCCTCGAGCGCGGCAAGCGGGCACCTCGGAGCGCCGTCAAGGCCACGACCGAGCGCCTCGCCGAGGAACTCCAGGTGGTGTTCGACCGCGCCCAGGCCTACGTGGGCCGTCCGAATCCTCCCCATCACGCTGACCGCATGGCCGAGGCCGTCGCGTCAGGTGAGTGAGGTGAGCACGTCGCTGGCGTGCAGCTGACGGTCGGGCACGAGCGGTCGGGTCGCGGGGTCTGCGCCGAAGCCGAGCGTCGCGGCGATGTCGACCGCGGTCAGCAGATCGCGGAGACTCCGCGGCGGTGGGAAGTATTCGTCCTCGTCGGTGATCCGGACCTCCTCGACGCCGCGCGCAGGAGCGAGACGGGCGATGACCGCGTCGACGAGCTCGTCGGGAGCTGACGCCCCCGCAGTGACTCCGACGGTGCCGCGGAGGTCTTCGGGAAGCTCGTCGGCATGGTTGACGCGGAAGACCCGTTCGCAGCCCGATTCGAGGGCGAGCTTCTCGAGCGCTCGGGTGTTCGAGCTGTTGGCCGACCCGATGACCACGACCACATCGCACCGCTCTGCGATCGCAGCCAGCGCCTGCTGTCGATTGGTGGTGGCGAAGCAGAGGTCGCTGCGGCCCGGCGTCCAGAGGTCGGGGAACCGTTCTCGGGTGCGATCGAGGACGTCGGACCAGTCGCGATGCGACAGGGTCGTCTGGGCCAGGAGTGCGACCGGGGTGTCGAATTCCGGCAACGCGTCGACTTCGTCGACCGATTCGACCCGATCGATCGCCGACGGAGCGACTGCCATCGTGCCGACGGCCTCTTCGTGGCCCTCGTGGCCGACGTAGACGATCCGGTAGCCCTTGTTGGCTCGCACCTTCACCTCGTGGTGAACCTTGGTCACGAGGGGGCACACTGCGTCGACGACGTAGCCACCGGTGGCTTCGGCCGCCGCGACGACCTCGGGGGCAGAACCGTGGGCCGACAGCATGAGTGGGCGTCCGGAAGGGACGTCCGCGATGTCGTCGACGAACACGACGCCCTGGTCGCGGAAGCGGTCGACGACGAGCTGGTTGTGGACGATCTCGTGATAGCAGTACACCGGCGGTTCGAAGGCCCGGACCATCCATGCCAGCGCCTTGATCGCCATCTCGACGCCGGCGCAGAAACCGCGAGGTGCCGCGAGCAGGACCTGGTCGACCTCCATGCGCGGCACCCTATCGGCGCCTCCGATCAGAAGAAGATCGGGAGGGTGGCTCGGGTCGCGAACGCACCGGCGAGTTGGTCGAGTTGGGGCGATGTGATGCCCTCGAGGCGCCCGTCGCTGTGGAGCAAGCGTGGATCGGCGCCGGCATAGATTCGGGCGAGGTCGGCGATGTCGACCGACACCGTGGCGTCGCCGCCGCGGACGACACTACCGACGCCCTCGTCGACCCGAAGCGTCCACGCGCCGAGGTTGTGGTCGATGACGTGGTCGGTCACGTCGAGATCGATCGTCACGGCGCCGCTCGGGTAACCCCGCGCGGCGATCGCCCCTTCGAGATCGATGATCCTGAGCATCCACGGCCAGTCACTCTCCACCTTGGCGAGTTCGGGGCGAGCGAGCGTGATGTCGAGGATCGGGCCGGGCACCGTGGTGTCGAGGGACTCGGCGGTCGATCCGTTGGACGCGAGGAACGACAACGCCGAGCGCACGGCTGGGGCGTCCACGCCGGCGAGGAGCTGGACACGCAGGTCGTACAGGGTGCGCTCGTCCTCCCCATAGGTGTAGACGACGACCGCAACCGGTTCGTCGTCGCGCCGACCGAGCCACGAGAAGACCCGGTCGGAGGGCGGGCCGGATCGTCGCCATGTCTGGTGGTCCCACCATGACGAGCTCGGCAGCACCCACCCGTCGCGACGTGCGGCCTCGGATCGCTGGATCTCACGCATCTCGTGGCAGCCGAAGTCGCACTCGGACCACGCGAGGGGCTGCGCCGGCCCGATGGCTCCGAGCGGGACCCGGCGATGGGCGAACTCGCCGGCGACGCCGTACCCGAGTCCGCCGTACAACAGCGAGGTCGTCGGGTAGAGCGAGCTCACGACCTCACCGCGATCCCGCATGCGAACGAAGGACTCCGCGAGCATCCGCCGTGCGAGGTCGCGCCCTCGTGCATCGGGGGCCACGGTGACGCCTGCGACCCCGCCACAGGGGACCTCGCGGCCTCCGAAGACCTGCGAGAACTCGTAGGTCATG
>Ga0307379_10012526_pt1 | contig 11049 bp, 4 predicted proteins | sample UN2MG_FD_202237 | JGI IMG/M metagenome (GOLD analysis project Ga0307379, IMG submission 202237) | Soil microbial communities from Risofladan, Vaasa, Finland - UN-2 | ecosystem: Environmental > Terrestrial > Soil > Coastal area > Acid sulfate soil | place: Finland: Risofladan, Vaasa | collected... | reverse complement strand
TTGGGCCACACGACCGAAAACCGCTTCGACAACCAAGGGCACCTGCCGGAGCGATATGCTATGCTTTATTGAATAGTCTTGCACCCTTCGCATGAACGACACCCATGAAACCTTCTGCACCAGAGATCCATCATGCGTATCGGGAGTAGCCTTTCCGGGGTCGACCTGACGACCCAACACAATCTTCTTCGGGCATTCAACCAACTGAACCAAAGCAGCGTGCGGCTGGCCACGATGAACCGGATCAATTCCGGCTCGGACGATCCGGCCGGGTTGATCGCGGCGGAGAACCTGCGGGCAGAGCTGACGGCCATCGAAGAGGCCAGCGCCAACGCCGCGCGGGCCCGTGGCGTCGTGCGGACGGCCGACGCGGCGATGAGCGAGGTCAGCAGCCTGCTGAACACCATCCGCGGAAACGTCGTGTCGGCAGCCAGCAGCGGATACAGCGACGCCGAACTTCAGGCCATGCAAATCGAAACCGACGCCGCGCTGGACGCCATCGACCGCATCGGCGACATCACGTCTTTCGGCGGGAATCATCTTCTCGACGGCAGCGGCACCACGTTCGTCTTCTCGCCTGACGCCGGCGATACGGTCTCGCTGGCGCTGCCGAACATCAACACCTCGGCCCTGGGCGGGGCGGCCGGACGGCTGAGCGATCTGGCCGGCGGGGGCAGCGCCAGCCTGACCAGCGGCAACCTTGCCGAGGCCATGTCGATCCTCGACTCGGCCGGCGGGCAGGTCCTGGAAGCCCGAGTGCGCGCCGGGGCGTTCGAGAAGTACACCATCGACTCGTCTCAGAGAGTCCTGGACAGCATGGCGGAGAACATCAGCTCGGCCTTCAGTCAGATCCAAGACACCGACGTAGCCGCCGAGACCTCCCGGTCGATGCGATCGGAGATCCTCGTCCAGGCCGCCACGTCCGCGGTGATGCAGGCCGGCCGGAGTCGCAGCCTGCTCGGCGGACTGTTCGGCTTCTGAGACCACCCATTCTATTGCTCTTGACCTCAGCAAAGGCCGAAGTGCCGCAAGATGCCATAATCTTGGCCGCTCGGCGGGAAGCGGTTCATCGCAGAACTGGAAAAGCTCCTCGATCGCCCCCTGTTTCCCAAAAAGGGCGGCCGTCCTCCCAAGGCCAAAAACTAGTATGGTGTCCCCGGGATATCTGTCCGTAGGGTGGGCACCGCCCACCAACTCTCTGAAACGCAGGAAGGCTCATTCGGATAATCGACGGTGTGGCGCAACCACCCGAGGATTGCGGCAAATGGGGTCGTGTGGCGATCGGACGGATGTTCGGAATTCCTCTTGTTGCCCGGCAACACCGGCGATCTTGCGAATGAGTCGAACGGCATGGTATGATCTGTTCCGCAAGATCGACGGTGCCACCCGCGTGCTTCGAAGCGGTGGGGAACTTCTTGGCCCTTTCGGTCGTCTGATTAGCCGGCGGCCCTGCCGTTTGGGGTTCCGGTCGCGCCGAAGATGGCGGCACCCGACGACGGAAATGATCCGCGTCCTCCCGGACGGAAAGGCGACATCAACGGGGATCGTGGGAGGATGAACCTTCGAACCATTGCTTCCACCGGACGGGTTGAAGCCGCGCCGGTGGATCACACGTTCGATGAGAGAGGAGTATAGGCATGGCAAGTCGGCCGTTGATTGCTTGGGCCGTATTGTGCGCCATGGCAACGACCGCGGCCGCAAAACCTCGTCCGGCGCTGGACCGCTACGGCGATCCGTTGCCGGCCGGTGCGGTGGCGCGGTTGGGGCAGGTGCGGGTGTGCGACTATAGCTACATCGAGGGTGCCAAGTTTTCGGCCGACGGGAAGCGCCTGATCTGCTTTCGCGGCTACGGCCGTGTGGGCATCTGGGACGCGCGGGGCGGCCAACTGATCCACGAGTTCAATCTCGGAGATTCCAACCCGGAGAAAAGGGCCGTCTCGGCCGACGGTTCGACGACCGCCTGGTTCTGCGGCGACTACGTCGTCAGGACCTGGGACCTGACGCACGGCAAGATGTTGGGCCAGCGCGAGTTCCGCCGACACCTGGACCAGTTGGCCCTATCGAGTGATGGAAAACTGTTGCTGACCGTGTCGGCCGAGAAAACATTCTGCTTATGGGACGCGGCCACCTTCGAGAAGAAGCACGAGATCCTCGACCGGGACTACGTGCGGGCAAAGCTCCTGACGCTGTCTGCCGACGGCAAGCTCTTTGCCGTGGCCGGGGAAGATAAGCACATCGGCGTGTGGCAGTTAGATACGGGCAAGCGGACCTTTCGATTCGGGCCGTTGGCAACGAAACCTACAGCTTTGCTCTTCAGCCCCGGCGGCAAAACGCTCATTGCCGGACTTGAGGACAGCACCGTCCATCGCTTCGACCTCGGGACCGGAGAGGCCGCCAAGCCACTGGTCGGCGAGCAGGGCGAGACGACGCCCGATCACGTGGACATCGGGCACTCGCAGCAACCGATGATGGAAACGGTGTACCGGGCACCGATCCGCGCCCTGGCCTATTCGCCGGACGGACACACGTTGTGGGTCGGCCATCCCACGATTGCCCGGGCTTGGGACCCGGCCGCCGGCAAGGTGCTCAAGTCCGTCTCGCTTTCGCCGCAGCGCGAAATGTCGACGGCCGGGCTGAAGTACCTGCTATTCGAGGAGCGGCTCATGGGTAATCGCGACCTTGCCGCCTTCTCGCCCGATTGCCGAACGGTGGTTACCGGCGGGCGGCCCTATTTGCATTTCTGGGACCTGACCGGGGGCGTCGAATTGCGAACCGGCGAAGGCCACGGCAGCCCGATTTTCGCCATGGCGGTCGGCCCCGCCGGCAAGTTGCTGGCCACCGGTTCGGACGGCGGCGTGATTCGGCTGTGGCAGTTGCCCGGCGGTGAGCCGCTGGGGGTCCTCGGAACACACGATGACAAGGTGCGATCCCTGGCGTTCTGCCAGGGCGGTAAGGCCCTGGTTTCCGGCGGACTCGACCGGCGGCTGCGGTTTTGGGACGTTGCCACGAGGAAACCACTCCGCGAACAGCCGGCGGACGCCTACCCGTGGTTCATGGCCGCCAGCCGTGACGGACACACGTTGGCAGTAACCGGGTCGGAGTCGATCGCGCTCTACGACGCGGTGACCGGCAAGCGGACCGGCGCCGCTGCCGGGCGCTTCGGCCGCCCGAGGTTCAGCAGCGACGGCAAGCTCTTGGCGATCGGCACCCGACAACAGCTTTGCCTATGGGACGTGATCGACGGGAAGATGCAAACGAGCGTCGACTTGCCGGAAGAGCCCATATTCAGCGGCGCGTTTTCGTCGGATTTGCGGCTGGCCGTCGTTGCCCGGTCCGCCGGGCCGGTCGTGTGGGACCTCAATGCCGGGAAAGCGGTCCTGAGCCTGGAGAAGCATGACGCCTACATCACGGCGGCCGCCTTTTCGCCCGACGATCGGCTGCTTGCGACCGCGTCGTACGACGGCCACGTGCGACTTTGGGAAATGCCGTCGGGCAAGCGGCTGGCCACCTTCACAGGTCATACGGCTTCGGTCAATGCACTGGCGTGGCTTCCGGACGGGAAGACGCTCGCCAGCGGCTCCGCAGACGCCTCGATACTATTGTGGGACGCCGGCCGACATGTTGCTGCCCCGGCGCCGGAAAGATGATGCGAGCGCACAAAAGGGGGCAGGCCAGTTCTTTGGGTCTTCCAGGGCAGATGGCCGAGGTGATCAGCTACGACCCGCACCACAGGTCCGTCGCGCACAACCGCGCTACGAACGGCTCAAGAACCCTTCGACCCCTGATTCTTCAGCGCCTCGACGCGCCAGGCGGCGTCGGCGGCTTGTTTGATGAGCGTGGTGCTGCGGGCTCCGCGGGCGGCGTTGGTGGCGACGGTCGCCAGGCGGGCGGCCTGATCGAAACGTTTCTGGCCAAGCGCCTCCTGCAATAACCCCAACGCGGCCAGCGCCACTTCCCGATGGCTGTTCAAGCTGCGGGCGGCCCCGCCGAGCGTTTCCAGCGCGGCCACTTTCGCGTCCAAGGCGTCGATCGCGTAGTGCTTCGCCATCGCGTCGATCGCCTCGCCGGCCAGGTCCAGGTCGCCCGCCTCGACGGCCAGGTCCCGCGCCTCGCGGAAGATCACGAAGCGGGCGTCGGGATCGTCGCTGGTGGCGGCAGCGCGGGCCAGCAGTGCCCCGGCGAGTTGGAGCTTCTTCGTGGCGGTGTCTGCCGAGGCGTACTCCGCTTGGAATTGCCCGCGGATCAATTGCTCGGCCTGTTGAAGCCGCCCGGGGTCGGTCACCGGCGGCAGCCGCTCGATCGGACCGCCGGCTCCGCTTTCCCCGCCGAAAGAGCCCAGTTCCAGCATCAAGTCGCCCAGGTCGAATCCCTTTTGGGCCGCTTCGCGCCACAACTGGCGGGCGTAGGCCCGATCGCCGTCCGGATCGACCGCCAGGAACGTGCCCAGGAGGACCTTCGACGTGGCGTCTTTGGGAAACGACTTGTTGACGATGGCCATGGTGATCGACATGGGCATGTTTTCGATTCGCCACGCCCGATTCTGGCCGGCTGCCCGGACCACCAGTTCCTCGCGGCTGGAATCGATGACGGCAACGCGGGTGGTCTTCAGCACCAGTTCTTCCGCGGCCCCGAGTTGGGCCACGCTTTGTCGCATCCCTTCCCAGAACTCCCCGAGATACCCGAGCATCGTCTGCAAACGGGCCGCCTGCTGCCGTTCCTCCGGCGTCTGGGCATTGGCGGCGGCCGACTCGATATGTTGACCGGCCGTGGCCAAATCGTGCTCGGACATGGAAAGACGGGCTGCCGAAACCGCCTGGGTGAACGTCGCCTGTTTCTGGGCGTCCGCGGCCGGCTCGGGATTCGCCGGTTCCGGCGGGTTCGGGTCCGTCGTCGGCGGGTCTGCCGGTTCCGGTGGATTGGAGTCCGGCGGCTGAGGATCGACCGGTTCGGGCGGATCGACGGCGGGGTCCGTCGGCGACTTCACCGGCGGTTCATCGGGTGGAGCGGTCTTCAGGGGCTGATCGATCGAATCGGCCGGCGTTTTCGTCGGGTCCGAAGCGGGCGAGTCCCGGCCGTCTTGGTCCGTGCCCGACATCTGCACCAGCACCGGCTCGGGATCGGGACTCAAGGCGATGTTCTTGAAGACGACCGCCAAGCCCGCGATGGCGACCAACAACACGGCGATGACAACCAGGGTCGGCACGATTTTCTTGGGAGCGGTGGGCGCCGAGGAATCGAACGCCACGGCCGTTGGCGCTGCTGCGGCAGCGGGCCGGCCAAAGGCGGCGTCCGGCCGGGGGGGCGCATCCGTCGGCATCGGCGCTGCCGGACCGGCCGGCGAAACCCACGCGCCGGCCGGTTGTCCGAACTGGCCGGGTGTCGGGATCGGAATCCCCGAGGGCGGCTGCATGGACATCCACGAGGGCGCCGGCGGCGTGGTTCCCGATGGTGGTGGATTGAAGGGCGACGGCGCCGGTTGGTGTGGCTGCGGCGTAGAAGTCGGGGGCATATCGGGGAAGAACGACGACGGTTGCCCGGCCGGAGGTGCCGGCGAAGGGGTCGAAGGCGGATTGCCGGCCGTCGGCGAGGTACCCCACCAGCTACCCCCCATCGTGGGCGGAGTCGCCAAGGTCGGCGCTTGTGGGCCGGCCGGAGTTGGCGTTTGGGGAGCAGCCGGTCGAGCGGGCGTCTGCGTCGTCAGGCTCGCGTCGTAGGCCGCCTTGCTGTGGGGGTCCAGCAGGCAGATCTTCGCCGCCTGAAGCTGATCGAGCAGCCGCCCCCAGTCGGGCAAATGGGCCCCGGGGCGAATCTTCCGGATTCGGGCCATCCGCACATCGGCCGCGTTGGCAATGGCCTGCGGATCGCTCTCCAGCGGCTTCAGCCCCAGCAGGGCGTAAAGATCCGGCGGCCGCCCACCGCCCTGGATGTCGAGCCATTCGAGATAAGGGTCAAAGGGTTCCGGCACCTTGGCTCCTGACGGCTTGCGAAATGTCGGCGGGGGGGGATCCTGAGCGAGTAGTCTATCTTATTCGGGCGCAGACGCTCATCGCAAGAGAATTCGTCGAACAGGGGGGTGGTTTATTGCCTCGAAGCCTGCCGGAACGTGATAAAGAGTCTTACGTCGCAACTTGTTCGCAGGGTGCGCGCATGTTTGACGTAACCAATTGTGACAGAAATGTTTAGCGGGCGGGCTCGCCCGCCGTTTGGTTGCGGCTCTGCCGCGTTGGGGGAATCGCGGGCGCGGGCCGAAAAGATGCACTTTCGAGAGTCTCGGTCACCTGCGGTGGCGGGTCGCCACCGTACATCGAACACGCTATCCTTACACGGGGAACTTTGCGGCGCGGAAAACCGTCTCAAAAACCGGGCGCCAGCGAACCTCCGCGCTGCCGCTGTGCGCCGACCGAGCGGAGAGATCACCATGAGCATGACACTTTGCGTGGTTTGGATGATGGTTGCCGGTCCGGCGGCGGGTGCCGATCAGGTTGCCGACAACGCCGGGATCAGCGCCGGCAGTATGAAGGACTATTTCGACGAGGTTCGCTCGAAGTACGAAAGCCGTACCGAGTGGTTCGACCTCGATTTGCCTTGGGCGAAGCGCGACGCGATGGAAGTTTCCGTCGTTCCGAAGTGACAATTACCAAGTCGACAAAGGAGACCGAACGATGAAATCCCTCCGACTGTTTTTCGTCACCACTCTTGCCGGCGCCGTGCTGTTCGCTTCGGCACCGCCCGCCGACGCCGACAACCAGCCCGAGCGGGATCGGATGCTCAAGACCATGAAGGACGGCAACTACAACGACGCCTACCAGGGTTTTCAGAAGCTGGCACTCGATCCTAACGACGAGCCGCGCAAGGTGGGCGAAGACCTCAACAGCGCCACCGATTGCCTCCAGCGGCTCAATCGGGTGGAGGAGATCGACGCCTTCCGCGAAGCGGTCATCGAAGTCCACCAGCAGAACTGGCGCCTGCTCCAGGCGGCCGCGGAAAACTACATGAACGTTCCGCACCACGGATTCATCGTGGCCGGCGAGTTCCAACGCGGGAACAAGCGAGGCGGCACCGGGCAGATCGTCAACGCCGTGCAACGCGACCGCATCCGGGCCCTGCAACTGATGCAACAGGCCCTTCCCTTGGCCAAACAGGACGACGACCACGCCGCGGCGGGCAACTATCTCCTGGCGTTCGCACGCATCATGCTCAACAACCGCGGCTACGACGAGGCCTGGCGGTTGCAATACCTCAGCGACCTCGGCGAACTGCCCGACTACGATCCCGGCTGGGGATACTACCGCCAGTCGGCCGGCGCCCCGGTCGATGAGGAGGGCAACCCGGTCTATCACTACGCGCCGAAGACGTTCGAGGACTCCGAGACGGACGGCCAGCGCTGGCGGTGGTGCCTCGAGCAGGCCATCGAGTTCAACCCCGCGCAGAAGAACGCCGTGCGGATGCAGTTCGCCGAGTTCCTCCACAACCAGTTCGGCGTGCAGACGATGGCCTACTACGGCTGGCGTTTCGGCCGGGTGGAAACCGACGACACCAAGGAGGACGAGAGCGGCACCTACGCCCTGCACACGCTGGGCGAGAACGAAACCATCGCCCGGCTGGCCACCGGCATCAAGCGGTTCGAGCTGCCCGACGAGTTCAACTTCGTGAAGATCTATCAGGCCATCGCCGACGACGCCGAGACCGGCTACGGCCTGCAGTCGCTCGAGCAGTTGGCCGGGATCTTCGAGAACCGCCGGCAGTATCCCACGGCGGCCGACTACTGGCGGCGGTTACTGAAAGAGTATCCCGGAAACAATGCTCAACGGCAGAACTGGCAGCGACGGCTCGACCAGATCGTCAAGAACTGGGGCCGTTTCGAGCCCATCTCCAGCCAGCCGGCCGGCAAAGGGGCCACCGTCGAGTTCCGCTTCCGCAACGGGACCGAGGTCGACTTCACCGCCCACGAAATCAACGTTCGCAAGCTGCTCGACGACGTGAAGGCCTATCTGAAGTCCAACCCGGGCCAGCTCGACGGCCGCAAGGTCAACATCGGCAACATCGGCTATCTGCTGGTCCAGGAGAACCAGAAGCAGTACGTCGGCGATCAGGTGGCCGACTGGAAGCTGGAACTCGAGCCCCGCGAAAATCACTTCGACAAGCGGATCACGGTGACCACGGAGCTTCAGAAAGCGGGCGCCTACCTGCTGACGGCCAAGATGCCCGGCGGCAACACCAACTACATCATCATCTGGGTGAGCGACACGGCCATCGTCAAGAAGCGGCTTTCGGAAAAGAACTACTACTTCGTGGCCGACGCGATCGACGGCAAGCCGCTCGACGGGGCCAACGTCGAGTTCTTCGGCTTCAAGTCGAACTATCAGAACAGCCCCCGCAAGTACGAGGTGATTACCAAACAGTTCGCCGAACACACCGACCCGGACGGCCAGGTGATCCTCGACCCGCAGCAGCAGCCGAGAGATTTCCAGTGGCTGATCATCGCCACGACCGAGGAGGGCCGCATGGCCTATCTCGGCTTCACCAACGTCTGGTACTCGCAGCGCTACGACGCCGAGTACAACCAGGTGAAGTGTTTCGCCATCACCGACCGCCCGGTCTATCGGCCGGAGCAGACGGTCCACTACAAGTTCTGGGTCCGTCGCGCCCAGTACGACCAGGAGGACGTCTCGCAGTTCGCCGGGCGGACGTTCGGCCTGGAGATCCGCAATCCCAAGGGCGAGCGGATCGTCCAGAAGGAGATCAAGGCCGACGCCTACGGCGGCTTCGAGGGCGAGCTGGAACTGCCGGCCGACACGCCGCTGGGCGTCTACCAGATGGTCGTGGGCGAATTCAGAGAAACGGAGCCGCGTCCGGTTCCCGCCCCGGCCATGAATCGAGGCGCCCCCGGTGCCGCTCCGATCGTCCGCGGCGGACCGCTGGGGATCAACGAACCGGATGTCGGCAACCGCCGGCTGACTAACGTCTACGGCAGCGGCAATTTCCGCGTGGAAGAGTACAAGAAGCCCGAGTTCGAGGTGACCGTCGACGCGCCCCAAGAGCCGGTCATGCTCGGCGAGACGATCACCGCCACGATCAACGCCAAGTACTATTTCGGCTCGCCGGTGACCCACGCCACGGTGAAGTACAAGGTCATGCGGACCAGCTTCTCGAAGCCCTGGTATCCGATCTGCCCCTGGGACTGGTTCTACGGGCCGGGCTATTGGTGGTTCGCGTACGACTACGACTGGTACCCGGGCTTCGCGGTCTGGGGCTGCCGGCGTCCCTTCCCGATCTGGTGGCCGCAGCGCGAGGGCCCGCCCGAGGTGGTCGCCGACCGTGAAGTCGAGATCGGGCCCGACGGCACGGTGAAGGTCGAGATCGACACCGGCGTGGCCAAGGCGATCCATCCCGATCAGGACCACAAGTACTCGATCACCGCCGAGGTGGTCGACCAGTCGCGGCGCACCATCGTGGGCACCGGCGACGTGCTGGTCGCCCGCAAGCCGTTCAAGGTCTATGCCTGGGTCGATCGGGGCTACTATCGCGTGGGCGACGTGATCCAGTCGCACTACAACGCCCGCACGCTCGACGGCAAGCCGGTCCAGGGCAAGGGCCGGGTCTCGATGCTGCAAATCACCTACAAGGACGGCGAACCGGTCGAAACCGAGATGGGCTTCCGGAATCTCGACACCAACGAAGAAGGCCGGGCCGATATCAAGCTGAAGGCCGTCGCCGCCGGGCAGTACCGCTTGCAGTACAAGCTGACCGACGCCAAGGACCACACCATCGAGGGCGGCTACCTGTTCACCGTCATGGGCGAAGGCTTCACCGGCTCGGACGTCCGCTACAACGCCATCGAACTCATCCCCGACAAGCGGGAATACGCCGACGGCGAAAAGGTCAAGCTCCAGATCAACACCGATCGCGCCGGCAGCACGGTCCTGTTGTTCAGCCGGCCGACCAACGGGGTGTACCTCGAACCGAAGGTGCTCCACCTGACCGGCAAGAGCACGGTCGAGGAGATCGCGGTGAGCAAGAAGGACATGCCCAACTTCTTCGTCGAGGCGGTCACCATCGCCGACGGGAAGGTCCACACCGAGAGCAAGGAGATCGTCGTCCCGCCGGAGAAACGGGTCTTGAGCGTCGACCTGGAGCCTTCCTCCGAGGCGTACAAGCCGGGCGAGAAGGCCAAGGTGCAGATCAAGCTCACGGACTTCTTCGGCGAGCCGTTCGTCGGCTCGACCGTGGTGGCCATCTACGACAAGTCGGTCGAGTACGTCTCCGGCGGCTCGAACGTGCAGGATATCAAGGAGTTTTTCTGGAAGTGGCGCCGCCACCATAACCCCCAGACCGAGAGCAGCCTGGCCCGCTTCTTCGGCAACCTCATCCCGCCGAACACGATCGGCATGGGCGACCTGGGCGTCTTCGGGGGCACCGTCGTCGATGATCTCAACGCGATGGATGAAGGTCCCGGCATGGAAGTCAATCGAGCCCGAGGCGGCGGGATGGGCGGCATGGGCGGCGGGGCGCCGGGCATGATGATGCAGCAGCGCGCCGCGAAGGGTATGGCCATGAACGGGGCCCCGATGGAAGCGGCCGGCGCACCCATGGCCGACATGGCCTTCGGCGCGGCGCCATCCGCAGCAATGGCCAAAGGAGGCGAGGCCGGCGGAGGAGACGCCGGCGCCGTCGTCCAACCCACCGTCCGTACGCAGTTCGCCGACACGGCCCTCTGGGTCGGCGCGCTGGAAACCAAGAAAGACGGCACCGCCGAGGTCGAACTCGACATGCCCGAGAACCTGACCACCTGGCGGATCAAGGTCTGGGGCATGGGTCACGGCACCAAGGTCGGCGAAGGCGTGACCGACGTCGTCACCCGCAAGGACCTGATCGTGCGGTTGCAGGCGCCGCGGTTCTTCGTCGAGAAGGACGAGGTGGTGCTCTCGGCCAACGTGCACAACTACTTGAAGACGAAAAAGACAGTCAGGGTCGAGTTGGAATTGGAGGGCGACTGTCTGCAAGTGCTCGAGAAGGTCCAGGGGCCGAATCCTGAGGCGGGGGTAATCA
>Ga0307379_10012524_pt1 | contig 11050 bp, 7 predicted proteins | sample UN2MG_FD_202237 | JGI IMG/M metagenome (GOLD analysis project Ga0307379, IMG submission 202237) | Soil microbial communities from Risofladan, Vaasa, Finland - UN-2 | ecosystem: Environmental > Terrestrial > Soil > Coastal area > Acid sulfate soil | place: Finland: Risofladan, Vaasa | collected... | reverse complement strand
TGCAGCAGGAGGATGCATGCCTGGGCGGCTATGGTGATCCGGATCTCATCGGTCAGACGGAGACCGCCGCACCCCTCGAATTGCTTCTCGGCGAGAAAGACCTGGATCAGTCCCTGGAGCTCCCGCCGGTCGTCCGGTGGGAGGTGCCGGTAGTACGGAACGTTTCGTTCGATGAACCCGAGCCAATCCGGCGGAAACGGCCGCCCCATGAGCCGCCGGCGCCTTTTCTTCTTGAAAAATCCGAACATACGCACCTCGAACCGTTTCTTCACGGTATAATCTACACCGCATCGTCCCCGGGCGGTATCGATATTTTCTTTGACATTCGATCAGGCTTATGGTACAAATAAAAACAGAGTCTAACTCTCTCATTGGGCATACTCTCGATTCTTCGAGTGGGGGGTATGCTCCTTTTTTATTGCCCGGTCCATGAACCCGCGAACGTGCATGCGGGCCCCGCCCCTTCCGGCGCGATGTAGCCCCTTGAGGAAAGATGTCCCGAAGGGTTATACTGGGACGTGTTCACGGCGGGACCGGATTTATCTCGATACGTTCCGCGGCGGTACGGATTCGGCACAGGGAGCATGTTCATGACGAGGGTGAGTCTTACCGGCGATCAGCTCGTCGTCTTTATTCTATTTTTCAAGATGGGGATCATGGCGGCGGTGGCCGTCGTGCTCGTGACGTCGAGTTTTTTCAAACGGCTCCTCCTTCGCGACCGGCGGACGGAGCGGGAGAGCTGGCAGTTCTCGCTGATCTTCGGCATCCTGCTGCTGGCCGGTACGGCGGTGCGTGTCCTGGCCGGCTACGAGGGACTCGATCTCTCGCTCTCGGGGACGTTTCTCGTGGGGCTCCTGGCGGGTATGGCGCAGGGCTCGTCGATCGGCGCCCTGGTGAGCCTTCCCGCCGTGCTCAGGGGCGAATGGGCGGCGCTCCCCTTCACGGTCCTCTGCGGCCTCGCGGGAGGAATCATACGGAGGGTCACCGCGCGTCGTGAGGAATTCTGGGATTTCTCCCCCCTGCCTCCCAACAACGTCTTGCGGTCATTCAAAACGTTCAGGGCGGAGCGGCGCATCGACGCACGCGCCCTGATCATCGTCTCGATATTGATTCTGGAGCTGGTCAGGACCGGTGTTGCGCGGTGGACCACGCCCTCCGCTCTGTTCGCCCTTCGAATGGATCATTCCTGGATGGTACTCGTCGTATGGCTCTCGACCCTCGCCTGCGTCGGCATCCCGCTCAAGATTTGGCACAACACGCGTGTCGAGGAGATGCTCGAAGAGCAGCGGATGGCCACGGTGCGCGCCCGGTTCGAGGCGCTCCGCAGCCAGATCAACCCGCACTTTCTCTTCAATACGTTGAACGCCGCCACGTCCTGTATATGGACGGAGCCCGACAAGGCGCGCTGGATCCTCGTCAAGCTCTCGCAGATACTCCGGCGGCTGCTGCACGGCACCGAGGATTTCGTGCCCCTCAGCAAGGAGCTCGAGTTCATCGATGACTACCTGAGTCTCGAGGAGGCGCGATTCGGCAAGGACAAGATCCGGTTCGAGAAGGAGGTCGATCCCCGTGCATTCGATGTCCCCGTGCCGGCGATGATCCTGCAGCCCCTCGTCGAGAACGCCGTCAAGCACGGCATATCGCGCAAGAGGGAGGGCGGAACGATCAGGATCGATGCGGTGCGCGAGGGGGATTGGCTGCGCGTGTCGATCAGTGATGACGGCATGGGATTCAACGGTGCGGAGCGGACGGGGATCGGGCTCAGCAACGTACGCGAGCGCTTGCAGGTGGCCTACGGGGTGCAGGGCTCGCTGGAGATCGCCTCCGCCTCCGGCGGGGGGGCCTGCGTTTCGGTGCGGATTCCCGTCGAGAGGGGATCGGAGCATGCGAAAAGGCCCTGACGCCGCGGGTAGGCGGGACCGTTCGGGAGGGGACGGAACATGATCGAAAACGATTCGCTGCGTGTTCTCATCGTCGACGACGAAGCGCCGGCCCGCTGGGACATACGGCGCATGCTCGGCAAGATCGCGCGTATCGAGATCGCCGGTGAGGCGGCGGACGGCCTCGAAGCGGTCGAGATGATCCGGAAGGCGCGTCCCGACGTGGTGCTGCTCGACATTCAGATGCCGGGCCTCGATGGATTCCAGGTCATCGAGAAGCTCGGGGACATGGACGGTATACCCGCGGTCATTTTCATCACGGCCTACGATCAGTACGCGGTGCGCGCATTCGAGGTCCATGCCGTCGACTACCTCCTCAAGCCGGTGGAGGAGGAGCGGCTCGTCGAGGCGATCGAGCGGATGCGGCGCATACGGCAGGGGCTCGAGCAGCGCTCCGATCTGGCGGCGCTGGTGCGCACGATCAGCAGCGGGCCGAAACGGATTCCCATCAGGCAGGGCAGCGGGCACCTGGTGGTCAGTGAGGATGACATCCTCTACGCCACGCTCGCCTCGGGAGAGGTCGTGGCCGCAACGGGCAGGATCGAGGGCGCGACGAACTTCCGTTCGCTCGAAGGTTTGATGCAGGAGCTTACGCCGGGCAAGTTCGCCCGCGCGCACCGTTCGTACATCGTGAACCTCCAGAGGATACACGAGATCACGCCGTGGCTCAGCGGCAGCTACCGGCTGCGTCTCGGGAATGCGGAAGGCCCCGTGATACCGCTCAGCCGCGCACAGGCGCGCGAGCTCCGCAAGTTATTAAAATTTTAAAAGTTGTTTAACCACTGTTTCCGACCGTTCGGCCGTGAATTTCGACCGAACGCTGTATATTTCTTGCGCCATCCACCGCCTATTGTAGAATTTTAACGAATTATGAAAATAGTAACGGCTCATGTAGTTTTTTGACGTTCCGGATATAACCGGCTGATGAAGCTGCATGGCGCCGAAAAGTACATACATGTGAGGAGTGAAATCGTGAGGAAACTCAGCCTGGGAATCGATGTCGGAACGGTGAGCGCCAAGTGGGCGCTCATCGGACCGCGGGATCGCATCGAGAAGCTGGGGGCCGCGGCCGGTGGCGCCGTCGACCGCATTCACCCGTTTCCATCCGATCCGGACCGGGCGATCGCCGTGTCGCGGTACCACCGTGTGCAGGGGCGGCCGCTCGATGTGGTGGTCCGGCAGGTCGGGGAGCTTCTCGATCACATCACGCCGGAGGAACTGGGCGGCGTCATGATTACCGGTTCGGCGGGAAAACTCGTTGGCAATTCCCTCTGCCTCCCGGTCGAGAACGAGTTCAAGGCCGCCGCAACCGGCGTCGGCACGATACACCCGGACGTTGAAAATATCTTTGAAATGGGCGGCGAGAACTCCAAGTTCATCCGGATATCGAACGAGGGCGGCGTTATCGGCATCGTCGACTACGAGACGAACGGCGACTGCGCGGCGGGGACTGGTTCTTTCATGGACCAGCAGGCGAGCAGGCTGCGGTTCCGGATCGAGGAGGTGGGCGATCTCGTCTGTACCACGGAGCGCGCCCCCAAGATCGCCGGGCGGTGCAGCGTCTTCGCCAAGTCCGACATGATCCATGCGCAGCAGAAGGGGTACCAGCCGCAGGAGGTCCTCAAGGGGCTCTGCGAGGCTGTCGCCCGGAACTTCAAGAGCAACATCGCGAAGGGGAAGGATGTTCACGGGAGAACCGCATTCATCGGGGGAGTCGCGTTGAACCGCGGCGTTGCCGAGGCGGTGCGGGGGATATTCGAGCTGGACGAGAATGATTTCTTCATCCCCGAGGCGTGCGTGCATCTCGGCGCGATCGGCGCGGCGATCCTCGCCTCGAAGAACGGCGATGGATTCGACGTGGCGTGCTTCACGGATAATCTGAAGAGTCTCTCCGGGAGCGGCAAACGGGAGTTTCCTTCCTGGCGGCGCCTGACGAGAGAAAATGTCCTCTTCCTCCGCGACCGCATCGAGACGTACTCGTTCGAGGGGCGCACGCTTCCCGTCGACGCCTACCTCGGTATCGACGTCGGGTCGGTCAGCACGAACCTCGCCCTGATCGACAACGACGGCCGGGTTATCAAGGAAATCTACCTCCGCACGCAGGCGCGGCCGATAGAGGTCGTGCACAGCGGGCTCCAGGAGATACAGCATGAGATCGGTGACCGTGTGCGTGTCCGTGGTGTCGGCACGACCGGATCGGGCCGCGAGCTGATCGGTGAGCTGATCGGCGCCGATACGATCAACGATGAGATCACCGCGCACAAGACGGGTGCGTCGTTTATCGGCGGGCGCCTGATACAGAAGAAAGTCGACACGATCTTCGAGATCGGCGGACAGGATTCAAAATACATCCGCATCGACGAGGGGGTTGTGGTCGATTTCACGATGAACGAGGCGTGCGCGGCCGGCACGGGATCGTTCCTCGAGGAGCAGGCGGAGAAGCTCGACGTGAATATCGTGAATGAGTTCGCCGAGCGCGCCTTTTCCTCCGAGGCGCCGATCCGCCTCGGTGAACGGTGCACCGTCTACATGGAGCAGGACGTTTCGGCCTACATGAAGCGCGGGGCCACGAAGAACGACATCATCGGGGGGCTCGCCTACTCGGTCGTGCAGAACTACCTCAACCGCGTCGTTCGCGGGCGGAGGATCGGAAGCGTGATCTTTTTCCAGGGCGGGACGGCGTACAACGACGCGGTGGCCGCCGCATTCAGCGAGGTTCTCGGCACCGAGATCATCGTGCCGCCCCACAACGGGGTGATCGGTGCGATCGGCTCGGCGCTCCTTGCGCGGGAGAAGGTGCAGGCGCTGGAACTGTCGACGACCTTCCGCGGGTACGACCTCACGGTGATCGACTACAAGATTCGCGAGTTCACCTGCAAGGGGTGCACGAACTACTGTGACATCAAGGAATTCAATGTCGAGGGCGAGAAGACGTACTGGGGCGACAAGTGCAGTGAACGCTACCGAAAAAAGGCCAAGGTTCCGAAGAAGCCCGTGATCGATGATCTCGTCGCCCGCTACGGGGAGCTGCTCGAGCGGGATGCGATCCCATTTGTCGAGGAGCGGCTCGGCACGCGAATCGATTGTTCGCCGCAGTCCGGCACCGGTGCACCGCGTATCGGGATTCCCCGCGCGATGTACTACTACGACCGGTTCCCCTTCTGGAGCACCTACTTCCGGGCGATGGGGATGGAAGTGGTCGTGAGCCCGCGCACCAATAAAGAAATCATACATCTCGGTCTCGAGTCGATCGTCGCCGAGCCGTGCTTCCCGATACAGGTCGCGCACGGGCACGTGGCCTATCTCCTCGAGAAGGAGAAGCTCGATAGTATATTTATTCCCAATCTCGTCGACGCGGAGACCGACATCCCCGAGATCAATTCGTACATGTGCCCCTGGGGCCAGACGCTGCCGTTCGTGATCCGGCGGACCCCGCTGTTCGAGGGCCGCGAGGAATTCATTGCGGCCCCCACGATACACTTCCGGCAGAACGAGCGGTTCGTCGAACGCGAGATGTGGGCGTTCGCGAAGCCGTACGGCATAAAGCGCCGCCGGCACAAGCTCGCCGTGCGGGCCGCCTACGCGGCGCAGCGCCTCTTCCGCGAGGAGCTGGAGCGGGCCGGGCGCGCGGCGCTCGCCACGCTCGAAGAGACGGGCGAATGCGGCGTGATCCTCGTCGGGCGGCCGTACAACGTCATGGACCGCGAGGCGAACCTCGACGTTCTCAGCAAGCTCAGAGATAATTACGGATCGAACGTCGTTCCGATCTTCTTTCTCCCGCTAGAGGGTATCGGTATCAGGGACATCGGGAGCAACATGTTCTGGAACTTCGGCAAGAAGATTCTCCAGGCGGCGCGGCTCGCCGCTCAGAAGGAAAACCTGCACATGATCTATGTGACGAACTTCAAGTGCGGCCCGGACTCGTACGTGAAGCATTACACGATCAAGGCGGCGCTCAGGCCGTACCTCACGCTTCAGTTCGACGCGCACGGCAACGACGCCGGCATCATGACACGGTGCGAGGCGTACCTCGACAGTAAAGGAGTGCTCAGATGGTGGAAGCAACCGCTGGAACCCTTCAAGGGCGAAATCTCTACATCCCCCGCATGTCGTACGGGGGAGCCAGAGCCTTCGCCTCGGCCTTCCGTTACCTCGGGGTAAACGCGCAGGTCGTGCCGGAGGGGGACGCGCGGACGTACGAGCTGGCGGGCCCCTACACATCGGGCGATGAATGCCTGCCGGCGCGCGTGACGGTGGGGAATTTCCTGAAGGCGATGGAGATCCCCGGCTTCGATCCGGCAAAGACGGCCTTCTTCATGCCGACGGCCGGCGGTCCCTGCCGCTTCGGCCAGTACGCCCCGTTCCTCAGGCAGGTGCTGGGGGAGATGGGGGTCGATGAGATCATCGTGGTCTCCCCGACGAGCGCCGACGGCTATTCGGGGCTTGGGAGTTTGGCCGGGCCGCTCCTGAGGCTCGGCTGGTGGGGGCTCGTGGGGAGCGACGCACTCCGGAAGATGCTTCACATATACCGCCCGCACGAGACCGAGCCCGGCGCGGCCGACCGCGCGCATGAAGAGGCTTTGGAACTCTTCTGCACCGCGCTCGGGGATCAGTCGGTCCCCCTGAAGGGGAAGGTCAACCGCCTCGCGGGAGCGTTGGAAGCGGGACGCGACGCCTTCCGGCGCGTGCCGGTCGATTTCGAGAAGGATACGATGCTGATCGGCGTGGTGGGGGAGATCTTCTGCCGGCTCAGCACATTCAGCAACGAGGACCTCATCCGGCGCCTCGAGCCGTTCGGCGCACAGGCGTGGCTGTCCGATATCAGCGAGTGGGTCTGGTACACCGACGAGGAGAACGTGAAGAATCTCAAGATGTACGGAAAAACCTTCTCCCGGGCGATGCTCGCCGCGGTGATCAAGAAACGCATCCAGCACGGGTACGAGAAGAAGCTCCTCGCCCCGCTCAAAGAGGAGTTCGTCGGCGTCGAGGAGCCGCACAGCATAATGGATGTCCTCGATCTGAGCGATCCCTACCTCCCCCGCGAGGGGGCGCTGGGCGAGATGGTCCTATCGACCGGCAAGGCGATCTACCTGTACGGGAAGGGCGCCGACGGGATCGTCGACATCAGCCCCTTCACCTGCATGAACGGTATCGTCAGCGAGGCGATCTACCCCAAGGTCAGCAAGGACCACGAGGGGATCCCGATCAGAACGTTCTACTTCGACGGCACCCAGACCGACCTCGAGAACGACCTCGGGATATTCATGGAGCTGGTGAAGAACTACCACCGCAAGAAGACGCGCAGGTGGGTGCGGCGGCGGGCGGCATAAGACTTTATCACCGAACCGATTGTATTCTTTAAAGAACCGCGTACGTGGTGACGGGCGACGTAGCGGGTGGTGCTGGTTCGGGTCGTATGGATTAATGCGGTATGAGACGCCCGCCTCGAATATCGCATCGGAGCGGCGACGCCAATCACGGTCAACATCCTTCGGAATTATCTAACTGATTATCAAATAGTCGATTGCAACGCGCCGGTGCCGCAGCCGTTTATGGCACGGTTTTTTCTAAGGCATTGGGAATATAGCTTCATATGGACGATGGCAGGAACTTCCGGTGGAGGGCAATAGGCAATCATGCGCATTCGGACGATGTCAAGAGGCTTCACGGTCATCGAGCTGATGATCGTCGTTATAGTCTCATCGGGATCATTGCTGCGATCGCGATTCCCAATTATATAAAGTTCGCGAAACGGGCCAAGGAAGCCGTTGTCCTGGAGAATACGCATACCATGCAATTGGCGATTGAGGACTTCTCTGTCGACCGGCTCGGCACCTATCCCCAAGCCGCCGACGAAGCGGAGCTATTGATTCTGTTGCCCAACGGCCGCTACCCCGAGAATCCCTTCACGAATGCGGAGACCGCCGTCCACTGGAATGCGGATCCGGTAGTGCCGGGCGAAATCAGCATCTTCAACCTTCCCGGCGGTGGCTATATGCTGAGGCCACGTGGCGCGAATGCGCTGCTGAACGATTTCGTCGTAGGCGATTAGAGCCGCGGAAAAACGAGGTATGTTGATGAAAAAAGAGAATAGATGGAGAATTTACAATAGAAGATCCCTCGTTGATCCCTTCCAGCTGCGGATTGTAGGGGTTGCCGTATGCCATTTTATGCTCGTCATCCTGATTTTTGTGAGCGCGCTTTTTCTGCCCATTATTATCGAGCTTCAAAGCGGCGATATCTCATCTCCCCACGTGCAGGCGGCGGCGCGCGGGTTCCTCTTTTTGCATAACAGACTGTGGGCGCCGTTGCTCGGGGCGCTTGTGCTTCTCGTTCTACATAATATCATAGTAACCCACAGGATCGCAGGGCCGCTGTACCGGTTTCGCCGTTACCTCAAGAGTGTCGGCGACGGCGATCTCTCATCTCCGATAAAATTCCGCAAGAAAGACTACCTGAAAAAAGAAGCGCAAGTCGCGAGCTGCATGGTGGAGTCATTGCGCGACAAGGTTGCCAGTGTGGAGCGGCAGCTCGAACAGGTAAGCTGGGCCTGGACGGAAATGAGAAGCGCATTGGCTGACGAAACAGGACATGATCTGCAACTGAAGATCGACGCGATGGATGACCACATCGAAGAATGCAGGGCCGGGCTGGAGGTTTTTAAAACAACGGAGTGGCAGGCTCCCACAGCCGCGTGGGATCAGCACGCTCCCTCCGCCAGAAGCGCGGCTATAACGTCCGATTCCGAGGAGCTTGTCGAGATCGAGGTCTAGCCGCCCGGATACCTTTTCGGATGGTTCGATCTAGTTCATCTTATCGGTAGAATCTATCAAGAAAATCATCCATCCAGGATTTACACCCGCCGCTCTGCCCCGCCATGTAGTCCTGGGCGATCATCTGGCGACCCCGATGATGAGCAAGCCAGCTATTTCAGAACCACGACCTTCTTGCTCTGCGAGCATCCCTTCACGGCGAGCCGGCAAAAGTAAACGCCGCTCGCGACTTCACGTCCTGCGTCATTCATGCCGTTCCAGGTGACGCAGAATCCCCCGGCGCGCGGCGTCTGCTCCTCATCCACGAGAGTCCGCACAAGTTGTCCCGCAGCGTTGTAAATAGTCAACCTCACACGGTCCGGCTCTGAGATCGAATACTTGATAGTCGTCACGGGATTGAAGGGATTCGGGACATTCTGTTCGAGTGCGAACGTGGCGGGAAACTCGGGGCGGTCTGTGGCCACAACGATTGACAGTTCGTTCAGTGGTGCGAGCGGATCGCCGAAAAAGCACATCATTCGAGCGACGAACCTTGTAGCCATATCGAGCTCCGGATCCTCGAGCATCCGCCGCTGGGCGGCAAGGAAACTCGCGGCCATCGAGCGCGCGGGATCGGCATAGAGCTCCTCGATGAAGTACTTCCCGAATAGTAAGTTTGCATGCTGCCATGTGCCGGCCGACGGCCCGACCCAGGCGAAGGCTCCGCGATCGTACGCAGCGAGGAACTCCTCGAAGACCGGCGCACCGTACACGGGATCTTCCGTTCGAGCCCAGTCGGCCCCGCTACAGGAGTTGGCTATGACGAGGGGGTAGTAGTTCATGTAGGGGGCGATCATCTCCATGTGCCAGGGATTCGTGCTGTTCGCCTTGTCGAAGAAGTCCGCGGGTTTGTAGCGGTTGCTGAACGATCCCATCAGGACATGGATGCCCGCGTTCGATCCGTTCCAGAGGTTCGCCGCCGCGGTGTTCCGCTGCGCATTGTCCGGGACGTCCGTTAAGAACAAGTGATGTCGGCTTGCCCAGGGAGGCAGTGCGGCTTCGACTGCCCCGGCCGCCGCGCGCGCGATCGCGCCGTCCCCCGCGTACTCGTAATCCCGATCGCATACGTAGAATGCGACGGCGGTGGCTCCGGAGTCGGACGGAGAGATCGCCCACAGCTTGCAGGCATACCCGGCGACCTGCTCCGGGTTAGTAAACGGCAGGCATCCCCAGGGAACATCGGGAATATCGTCGCCGTCCACGTCCGCGTACCGGCCGAGATATGGAACGTAGGGAAGGGTGAAGGCGGTGTTCTGCCGGCGGGGGAGCGTATCGGGCTCGTACCACGCCGGGATCAGGTCGTGAGCGGGCTGGCCGCCGGTTGGAAATCCGGTCGCGAGGTAGTCGGCATGGATATCTTCCCATGACGCCGGCCACCACTCGGCGCCTTCCTTGTCCATATCGAACTGAACGTAATCATTGGCGTCTCCGACGAGGAGCAGGCAGTTCACCCCATTGTCGATAGAATCCACAATCGAGGCGTGGAGCTGCGTCCGCCGTAGATTGGGATCAGGATCGAATCCATCGACAGTAAGGAGAGAGACCTCTGCGCCGTGGATGCTCCAGTAGTCCGCGATGCCGTCCGAGCACTCGCCGGCGAGCGCCTCCGTGGTGACGATGAGAAGCGTATCGGTTGAATTGGTGTGCTCTCCCGGCTGCAGCGATGCGAGAAGATCTACCCGGCACCCGGCGATTATGGAATGCAGGGCTTCGAGTGACGGTGGCTCCGCAGCAACGGGGGAGGCGGGGGGAGCATCCACGGCGAAGCCGTGAATGAGCGCCCCGCCGTCCTTCTCGATTTCGACAAGCCGGTAGAGTGCATACGGGCCGACCCTAACGGCGTGGTCGCCGACCGACGGCGGCGCCTCAGCCGCCGTTTGCCAGTGAACGCCGAGTTGGGGAGCTCCCTCCACGACGTAGCGCTCCGTCTCGTACCGGCTCGTGACGCGCCATCGTGCAACGCCGCCGGAGACGGAGAAGCCGTAGACGGTCGCCGCCGGATTGCCGAAGTCGAACAGCTGCCAGTCCCCGTTCGTGACGGTGAATACCCAGTTAGTATTCGTAGCCTGGCATTGGACGGCGGCCAGATCGATCGTCCTGTAGTTCGGATTCTCGAGCCATGATATGAGGCAGTTGAAGCTCGTTATGAGCTGCGCATTCGTCACGCCTCCGGAGCCCGCGACCTTGCAGCTCGCGTTGAAATCACCCGCCGCATCACCGTAGCAGGTGGAGATGAAGGCAACGCTGCATTCGCTCGGCGAGTTGTCGGTATACACCGGCGTCAAACCGAGTGAATAG
>Ga0307379_10012523_pt1 | contig 11050 bp, 8 predicted proteins | sample UN2MG_FD_202237 | JGI IMG/M metagenome (GOLD analysis project Ga0307379, IMG submission 202237) | Soil microbial communities from Risofladan, Vaasa, Finland - UN-2 | ecosystem: Environmental > Terrestrial > Soil > Coastal area > Acid sulfate soil | place: Finland: Risofladan, Vaasa | collected... | reverse complement strand
CAGAACTGCGAACATTCCGTGGCCTGGTCGATCTGGCATATTGCACGCATAGAGGATGTGACCATGAATATATTGGTCGCCGGCCGATCCCAAATCGTGCAAGGGGATAAGTGGCTTGAACGGATGAAGATAGACATTCCCCATACCGGTAATGCGATGTCTGAAGCGGCCGTAGCCCATCTCAGTGCGACAATTGATGTTGAAGCATTGCGGGCCTATCGCCTGGCCGTCGGCCGGGGCACCCGCGAAATAGCCCGCCAGCTACAACCCAAGGAAATAAGCCAGAAAGTTGATCCACAACGTCTGGAGCAGCTAATGGTCGAAGGGGCGGTGGTCGAGGAAGCCAGGGACCTTATTGATTACTGGGGCAAACGGAATATCGCCGGCTTGCTGCTGATGCCGGCCACCCGGCATAACCTCGTCCATCTTAATAAAGCGCTACGACTCAAACAGAAAACCAAATGATCTGCCCGCCAGCCATGCGCCGGGTAGATCTGTGGATCAACCGTCGTGGTAGACCTCCGGATTGGCCGGGTGGGGCAGGCGCTCTCCGGCCAGGCCGGACAGCAGATTCTCGCAAGCCAATTCCGCCATTCGCCGGCGCGTATTGACAGTGGCCGAGCCGATGTGGGGCACAATCAGGCAGTTGGGCAAGGTGTATAAAGGATCGCCGGCCGGCAATGGTTCTGGATCGGTGACATCCAGCCCGGCCGCGGCGATTCGTTTTTCGTATAGCGCTGAATATAACGCTTTCGAGTCAACTACTGGCCCGCGGGCCACGTTAATCAAGATCGCCGTCGGCTTCATCAGTCGCAAAGCGGGCTCGTCAACCAGGTAGTGGGTTTCCGGGGTTAAAGGCACATGCAAGCTGACAAAGTCGCTCTGGCGCAACAACTCCTCGAGGGGTAGGGGTGTGGCCCCTAATGCTCCCTCGACCTCTGGTTTGCGGCTGCGGTTTGTGTAGACCAGGCGCATGCCAAAAGCCCTGGCCCGTTCGGCTACGGCCGTGCCGATTTTGCCCATGCCGACAATGCCTAATGTGGCTCCGGGCAAATCAACACCTAACCAGCCGGCTGGCTCCCAGTTTGTCCAGCGGCCGGATCGGGCATAACTGCTGGCTTCGTATAGCCGACGGGCGGTGGCCAATATCAAGGCCAGGGTCAGATCAGCCGTGCCTTCGGTGAGTACGCCGGGCGTATGGCCCACGGGTATTCCCCGGCGGGAACAGGCCTGCAGATCAATGTTATCGACACCGACCGCCATATTGCTCACCACCCGGAGCTTTGGCGCCCGGCTTAACAACGATTCACCCACGGGCACGGTCAGCAAGGTTAATAACCCTTCGGCCGTGGTCAACCGCTGCTCTAATTCAGGCGCCAGGCCGCTATTGATCTTCGTCTCTGGCCCAACGAATAACTGGCATCGACCCCGGAGAAGTTCCAACCACGCTTCGGGTAATTGGTGGCTTACGATGACGAGTGGCCTGGCCATAATACTATCCTTGTTCCAGTGCCAACACGGTCTTACCGCGCTGACTTAACCTGGGCGTTTACTTCCATTTGCTAAGGGGCTTGCTATTAGGAAGGCAAGAAGAAAAAGGCCAGGGCAATGATGATATAGACGCCAAGCAATTGAACGCCCTCAAGCCAGTTACTCTCTCCATCTAGCGCGATTAGAGCGGCGATCAACGATGCCCCAAACATGGCTGCGATTTCAAACTGGTCGAAGGTCAACTGCAACGGGTTGCTGCTATCAATCAAAAGGCTGGCGAAAACCAGAATCGGGGTGACGAACAGGGCGATCTGCAGACTGGAGCCGAGGGAAATGGATAGTGATAACTCCATTTTGTTTTTCAGGGCCACCTGGACGGCCACGACATGTTCGGCCACGTTCCCGACCAGAGGGATGAGGATGATGCCCAGGAAAAATTCGCTGATACCCAACTCTTCGACCACGGGTTCGACTGCGCCGACCAGGATCTCGCTGAGCACGACGATGGCCAATGTCGCGCCAACCAGCACGCCGATAGCCAACTGTTTACTCCACGATGGCTGGTGGTCGTGGGCCTGGACCAGCTCATCCTGGGTGCTGGTTCCCCTGAATGAAAAGAGGATGCTCAAGGCATAGACTATGATCATAACCACGGCCACACCCAGGCTCAGGTACTCTACGCCACTCTCGTTGACGTCGGCGATCCGGAAATTGAAGAATGAGGGGATGGCCAGGGCAATCAGGGCCAGGATGAGCATAGTTGAGTTAACCCCGGCCTGGGTTCGATCAAATTTTTGGCGTCCATGCTTTAAACCGCCTAACAACATGCTAAAGCCAAGGATAAGCAGGATGTTCCCCAAGATAGAGCCGGTAATCGAAGCTAAGACCAGGGTCAACAGGCCTTCGCGGATGGCCACGATGGTGATAATTAACTCGGCCGCATTGCCCAGGGTCGCATTCAGCAAGCCACCCACCTTAGGGCCGGTATAGATAGCCAATTCCTCGGTGGCCTTACCCATCAAGCCGGCCATGGGCACCACTCCGAAGGCGGCCGCAAAAAAGATCAACACAGGTGGCCAATCAAGAAGCTCCCCAACCACGGCTAAGATAGCAAAGAGAAATAAAGCGTACTTCACATATTTCACGAACAAACCCTCCTGAGTGAGCTTATGGCTAACCTGTTTCACCATTATTGTAATATATGGCTTCCCAGATGCTAAATTTGCCCGGCCTTAATTCCTGGCCGGTGCGCGGCTCTGCGTGTGAGAGAAGAAATCTCTCCTGGTAGCAATCTCCAGGATAGTCGGAAATGAGTGGGTGGCCTAGATAGGGCAATGAGCCAGGTATCAATTTGTGGCGTCCTGGCCACCAAGTTCGCCAGGGTGGGGGTAGTTCGGCATCTGGCGGCAAATTCATTATGATATGGGGTGTCAGCGTATTGTTTCAGGTCGTGTCCGGCTGGCGACAGCCTGGAGCATACCCGGTGTAAGGAGATCAGCGATGAGCGATACAGCGCCCCAATCTGTCTCTACCAGGCGGGCTGAGCAGTGGATACCTGGATTGCGTGCACTGCGCACCTATCAGATGGCCTGGTTGCCTCGCGACCTGGTGGCTGGGGCTGTGCTTTGCGCGCTGCTGATCCCCCAGGGAATGGCCTATGCCGAATTGGCCGGTCTACCGGCCATCACCGGCCTTTATACCACGGTTGTTTGCCTGGTTGCCTACGCCACCTTTGGCCCATCGCCTTACCTGGTTCTTGGTCCAGATTCTTCCCTGGGTCCCATGATCGCGGCCGTTATCTTGCCCATCGCGGCCGGTGATCCCACTTATGCCATTGCCCTGGCCGGTATGATGGCCCTGATGGTCGGCCTAATCACCGTTGGGGCAGGGATTGCCAAGCTGGGTTTTGTTTCCGATCTGCTGTCGAAGCCCGTCCGACTGGGCTACATGGCCGGACTGGCCATCACCATCTTTGTTGGTCAGCTGCCTCAACTATTCGGCTTTTCTGCGGATGGGGGAAATGTTGTTCAGGACGTCGTGGGCTTCCTACAAAACCTTGACCAGATAAATTTTTGGGCGCTGGGCGTCGGCCTGCTTTCTTTACTCATCATATTGGGTTTGCGGCGCTGGTCGACTCAAATTCCCGGGATTCTGGTGGCCGTAGTTGTCGCCATCTTCGTTTCAACCATCTTCAACCTCGCTGCCAAAGGCGTAGACGTTGTCGGTTTATTGCCCCAAGGCTTTCCACGGCCATCCTTTCCTTCAGTCGACTGGGCGGATTTGGGCGCTCTGGCGGCCGGCGCTGTCGCCATCAGCCTCGTGGCCATCGGCGACACCATCTCTACTTCGGCCGGATTTGCTTCCAAGCGCGGCTACGATGTGGACTCTGATCAGGAACTGGTTGGCATAGGTGCGGCCAACCTTTTGGCCGGCCTATTTCAAGGGTTTCCGGTCAGCACAAGCGGCTCACGCACGGCCGTGGCCGAGCAATCAGGCGCCAAGACTCAGCTAACCGGGGTTGTGGCGGCCGGGCTGGTGCTTCTGATGCTCCTGTTCGTTCCTGGTTTGGTGAGCAACCTGCCCATGTCTGTCCTGGCGGCCATTGTCATCGTGGCCTCAATCAGCCTTTTGGACCTCGTGGCCCTGCGTCACCTTTGGGCCGATCAGCGGAGCGAGTTTGCCGTAGCCATGATTTGCGTGCTGGGGGTAGCCCTGGTCGGCGTGCTGGAAGGTATCCTCATCGCCGTGGGTGTCTCAATCTTGCAGATCTTCGTCCGAGCCTGGCGGCCCCATTCGGCGGTATTGGGTAAGACCCACGATGTAGCCGGTTACCATGACACCAAACGTTATCCCGATGCGATCCTTATCCCCGGGTTGTTAATGATCCGTTGGGATGCGCCCTTGTTCTTTGCCAATGCCAACCTGTTCCATCGCCTGGTAGTGGATCAAATCGGCCAGACAGAGCCGACCCCTAAATGGGTGCTGGTCGCGGCCGAACCGATTACCGATGTGGACATCACCGCGGCCGATATGTTGGTCGATCTGGATCTGGAGCTGAACGAGCGCGGCATCCACCTCGTCCTTGCCGAACTCAAAGATCCGGTCAAAGAAAAGATCGAGCGCTATGGACTTTACGACACCATAGACCGCCGCCACTTCTATCCGACCATAAAGCAGGCCATTAAGGCCTTCCATAAAGAGATGGACTCTTGATAGCACAGCCTGCCGTTGTTGCTTTATCAAACGGCCAACCTGCCTGATCTTCTTTCTTCATCTTCAGGTTGGCCGGATGCGCCTGGAGGGCCGAGCGGAAAAATCTGTCAGGAAGGTCACCAGGTCTAAAAATCGGCGTAGGAGATAGATTATCATGATGATGACCGGCAATATTATTTACGTCCAATTCGAAAGCAGCGTTTTGAAAAAAAACCCCCTGGGCGATCCTCACATCCGGCGCTTTCCCGTCTATGTGCCTCCAGGCTATGATGCCCAGCGGTCAACCAGGTATCCTGTTATTTTTGGCATCCCTGGCTTTACCGGCTATGGCGATCTTTACCTGCAAGCGCGTATGTTTAGCCAGCCTTTTAATGAGTTGCTGGATGAATTAATTGCGGCTGGGAAGATGCCGCCTATCATCTATGTGATGCCCAACTGCCTTACCAATTACGGCGGCAGCCAGTATGTCAATTCTTCAGCGGTGGGGGATTACGAAGATTACATTATTCAGGAATTGGTTCCTTATATCGATGCCAACTTTACCACTTCTGGCGCGAGAGGGATTATGGGCGGCTCAAGCGGCGGGATTGGCTCTTTTACTTTAGCGGCCAAGCACCCTGACGTCTTCAGCGCTTTTGCCGATCACAGCGGTGATAGCGCCTTTGAGTATTGTTATTTGACGGATGTGCCGCCTTTTATCACCGCCATGGAGAAATATGACTACGATCTGGAAAAGTTCAATGCCATCATCCATGATCGTTCGGTGCAAAAAGATAAAGCCTTTATGATTACTCTTAATCTAATCGCGATGTCCGCCTGTTATTCTCCCAATCCGGCCGTCGAGCCGCTGGGTTTTGAACTGCCCTTTGATATACGCACGGGGGAAATCCGGCCCGATCTATGGCGGCGTTGGTTAACATTTGACCCGGTACACATGGTTGAGCCTTATTTAGCCAACCTGCGCCGGCTCAAGCTGCTCTATGTTGATTGTGGCAAGAGGGACCAGTTCAATCTTCTGTTAGGCGCCCGGCAACTCCATGCGAAGCTAGACCAGTTTGGCATCGATCACATTTATGAGGAATATGATTCGGACCATTTTTTATTGCGTCGCGAGCAAAAGCGCAAGAGCATCCCGCTCCTGGCCGAAGCTTTATCCGATTAGGGGCGAACGCCCAAGCTGGTTTCAGTTCCAGCCTATTAGTTGATTGTTCATGTTGTTAAGTTCTGGGGAGAGAAGGAGGTGGGTGTTAATCTTGACGTGTTACGGACGATCGCACTATACTTAATATAACCTACATTAGCGTAACTATATATTCTTGGACAAGTAGGGTGCTAGGTGCGATCATCTGTAACCTAAGTGGAGGGAGGCCGTGATAGAGGCAAATGACCTTGGTCTGCAAATTCCAGAGACCAGGAGAACCGCTAATCATCAATCTTGCTTCATGTCTAGAGGCAAGATTTCCACGTGTAATTGTTCAATGAAAGTGTCACTATCTAATGTTTCAAAGGTAATAGTTCTTTAAGGCAACGGATCTTCGTCTGCGACCTCCAACTTTAGCATCATGTCTAAAAAACCCCGGATGTGCCCGTCTTCGCCGGTAGACTCAAGATCGTGCCGGCGATTCAGCGAATAGTTCGCCTCTTATCCTTCAGAGATACGGGTGGCTGCCGGCCGGTTCGAGGGGCTGAGAGCCAGATGGTTACCCCCTCCGGCTGCATCGTCTCCTGCACAATATGGGCTAACTCGGCCGTTAGGGCTTCCAGAGACACTTCGTCGCGGGCGTTTTGAGCGAACAAGGCCAACACTTGCTGTGTATCGTACTTCTTGCGAAAGAAACGGCGGTCGATGAGAGACTGTACCCGCTGTCGCAACGGCGTAAATAAGGCGGCAATCATCAAGGTAGATATGACGATGGCCACGGGGGATACCTGGCCGCTGGCGGACTCCAATACGCTTTGCAGTAAAACAACCGTGCCTAAATAAACCAACGCCAACAGCGCCGTAAGCACTGAATAGACCAGCGTCTTACGAATGATAACGTCAATGTCAAAAAGCTTCGACCGCAGGATGGCCAGGCCAATAGATAAAAAAACAACCTCGAAGCCCAGGCTGAGCACAGCGAGAAAAACGAAGCGCCCCAGCAAATCGGTATCGTCAGGATTAGGACCCATTGTGTCACCGGTAATAGCGGCGAAAGCCAACAGGCTTAAAATGACCATAGCCATCACGGCCATTCCGAACAATACCCAGCGCGTCTGTTGCCGTTCAACTGGGGTCGACACGCGACGGTAGCGATAAATTTGTGCGACTACACCGCCTATCAACACGCTCGCCCACCCGGTCCATGTCCAGATGGCACCGATAGGGCCGTCGGCAAGACCGAGTGTGGCTTCCAGTAAGTAGCCGAGACTGAAATAGGCCACGACGCCCCAATACAGATGGGGAACCATACGGCCGTTGGGGAAAAGGCCAAAAAACAGGGGCAAGGAGACGATGCCAAGCCATCCAATGATCTGGGTGAAGATATTGAATATGGGATATGCATCTGCCAGCACACTTTGGGAGGTGCCGCTGGTGGTGAAGGAGGCCAGGAAGAAAGAAACTAAAAGGGCCATTGGCTCATCCCGCCGGCGGGCAAAAATCAGAATCGCCAGGGAAATTGGAATCAAGTTCAGGATGGATCGAAATCCCACTACCAGTAGCGCATATGCATCCAATGAGAAGCCGTGGGCGCCAAGTTGGGCAGCCTCCGCGGCCGTCGCATAATCGAACTGGGCACATTGCTCGGCCGTTACTGTACACACCTGCCGCATCTGGCCGAAGTTCACAACGGATCCGGCCGCGTACATCAACAGTGAGGCCGTAACCAGCACTATCCAGGCGATCTGCGCCCAGAGCAACCATCTTGGCCTCTTCGATTCTTGTTGTCTCATTTGTCAGGGTCCCACGTGTCTTTAACCACGCACTCTAATCTTACTAATCTTTACCCCCAACTATACTCTTCTTGCGTCTCCTAATCGTTACGAAAAAATCAATCTGCCTGAATCCGGCATCATATGTTCATCTTGTCCTGCCGAACTCTTGCTCGAGTTGTTCTTTGGACCTTCGCAGCCATCCTGATGCTCCGTGGGCAAGCGATAAGGCGATTTGTTGGCGCTGGCGAACATCCTACTGCATCATGCGGACACCTCATTTCTGGACTCGCCGCAGGGCCTGAGAACTGTTGGCCACATAGGCGTACAGAACGCCATCGCCATCGATATTAAAACGCTTGGAACCTGGTCTTCCAGGGTATTGGAAGCTGATTCAGGGGGTTCTGGCGGTTAAGGTGACGGTTTGCGGTATCCAGGGCGCCTCATCCAGTGAAGTTCGATAACCTGTTTCGTCTTGAAAGGAATTCTTTGCCAGGAGACGGGTCTGGACCGACAGCGTGATAGCCGGCTTCTTATAGGGCCAGGGGTCTAACAGTAACTGGTAAGGCGCAGGGCGTTCATAAAAGATGCTGGTGAGATTGCCTTTGCTTTTTGCCGGCACGTCCTCAATCACACCAGATAAGGGCAGGTCGTCGCTGCATAAGATCAAGGAGAAAATATCGCATACCCGCAGCCAACGATAGGCCATCTTCAAATGGTCAACCTCGACGGCCGGTCCATACAGCGGATGCTCGGCCAGCCGGGTTCGGAACTGTTCTTGAATCGCCTCTTGCTCGGCCAACATGAGCCCCAGTTCAGAAAGCGCTTCTGGTGGATCGACTCCACGCTCGTGGCGCAGGTGATAAATGGTCGAGGCATGTTTGCTTACCAGGAGTGCGGCATAGGGATCCATCAGCGAAATCCGGCCGACAGCCCGCCGCCAGATGGGGATTGTTTCCGCCAGGTTTGTATCCACAAAATTGACCGGCCGGCGGTCTTCTCCCAAACGTGGCAAGGCATCCCAATCCAACCAACCCATGTCGTGCAGCCGGGTGGCCATGACCACCGCTTCGAATGGCGACGGAGAGATGAAAGAATCGTTTCCCCAGGCGGCCGCCAACTTTCCTGCTAGCCAGGCGTGAGCCGGTTGGGTGATGAAAGTCCAACTGTTCTCTACGCGGCGAACGATCATTGATTGGCCTTCCTGGTTGCTACGTATGAAAAGGGCGGTAGCGATCTCATTCTGGAATCAGGGAGATTTTCCCGTTTTGCACGGCTTTTTTAAAATGGTCGACGGTGAATTGAACCCCTTCAGCCAGCGGGGTGTCCGGTACATCACCCAGGAACTTAGCCAGCATTTTGCCATCCAACCCGTCCGGCAAAGCAAGAGCCGTCTCTTCAAAAGTGATCTTTCCCCTGGACCCCGGTTCCGCCTCTTCAATGGCCGCTACGATCTCGTTCATATGGGCGACCGAGCCCCTCAGATTAAACACTTCTGCGCCTTCGAATGGCCGCCGGGCAGCCTGGATAAAGATCTTGGCCACGTCACCGGCCAGTTGAAAACCATTATAGCCGCCATAAGAGATATGGTAGGGTTGGCCCATGGCTGCCGCCTGCATCGCCTTAGTCGGTGTAGAAGTCATTCCCTGATCACGGCCGGACCCATAAAGCGTGTACGGCCGCAAGCCAATGCTGGCTACGCCCTCATCCTGCCAGTATACGCGGGCGGTGCCCTCGTTGGCTTGCTTATAGACGCCAGTTAGATTTTTAGGGTTGAGAGGCGCGCCATCGGGCAATAATCGCTGGTGATATTCAGATTTGGGGCCGTAGACAGCAACACTACTGGCGTAAGTAATCTGCCTGATGCCCGCTTGCCTGGCCGCTTCAAACATATTTACCGTCCCGACGACGTTGACCTGGGCCCCCAGAACCGGATCCGCTTTGCAAAAGGGTACCTGCAGCGCGGCAAGGTGGATGAGCTGTGTCGCGCCGCTTTCCCGGACGGCGTTGATCACCTCTTCGGCGTTGGTAATATCGCCCTGGATGAATTGAACCCGGTTGATCTCCGCCTCATTCATTATCAGCTCAAGCCGCTGTTTGTTTGTGCTAAGATCATACCCGGTCACGGGGATACCCTGGAGAACCAGGGTTCGAGCTACCCAGACCCCCAGGCAGCCCATCACTCCGGTTACGAAAAAATGTTCTATGTCCAAAACCCTATTGTCCATAACTAATTCCTTATAGGCTATTTAAGGCAAAGGCTCCCGGGCTGCCTGCTCTCTGATTCGTGGCGCTAAATCCACATGGGTTAAATCAGAACTCCAGGGCCTTCAAATTTCCAGATATCAATTACGGTAACAAATCCGAACTGCTACCCGGCTCCTGAGGAATTTTGTATACACCGCCATCGACCTCGGCCGGGTGGACAAAATGTTGGTGCAAGTGGGGGATATACTCCAAAAACAGGGCTTCTTGACCCAGGGCGATGTGATTGAATAGAACCAGGTGCTGGTGTATCTTGCCCATATCGCCCACGTGGGGGACGACCGGAATACCGAACTTTCGGGCCAACAGGCTGACCGTGATGAACTCACTAATTCCCCCCACCCTGGTGCAATCTACCTGGACGAAACTGGTGGCCCCGGCTTGCAGAAAATTCTTAAACAGGATCCGGTTGGGCACGTGTTCGCCTAAAGCTAACTTCATGGGCGCTTTGGCCCGAGCTAGCGTTTGGTGGGCGCCGACATCGTCTGGATGGGTTGGCTCCTCAATCCAATATGGGGACATACCAGCCAGGTCGGAACATAAACGAATGGCCTCGGGTAATGACCAGCTCTGATTGGCATCCAACATCACCCCGGCCTGATCGCCGGCCGCTTCCCGGACCATATAAGCCCGGCGGATATCCCGACTACTATCCCTGGAGCCGACCTTCAATTTCATGGCGGTGAAACCGGCAGCGACGGCCCTCTTTACATTTTCTCTCACTTGCTCGTCCGTATAATTGAACAGCCAATCGAGGTGTCGTAGCCGGGGTAGCCCTTTTCCAGTATGGCGGTCCGCTCCTGCCGTCCCGGCCGGTTGTGATCCAGGATGGCCAGGGCTTCCTCCTGTCTGAGAACATCCTCGAGATAACTCAGATCGAGCAGATTTACAATTTGTTCCGCTGAGAGGTCGAGCAGCAAGCGCCACAGCGGCAGACCGCGTGACTTGGCCCAAAGATCAAAACAGGCATTGGTGATGGAAGCCAACGCCAGGTGAACCAGGCCCTTGTGCGGGCCGAGCCAGCGAAAGCGTGGATGATCAGCCATATCCTTAAAAATTAGACCGAATTCAGCCATGATCTGCTCGATATCCCGGCCGGCCAAAGGCTCGGCCAGGGTTTCAATAAGCTGGCATATCTGACTATTGCCTTCGCCCAAGGTGAAAGCAA
>Ga0307379_10012522_pt1 | contig 11051 bp, 9 predicted proteins | sample UN2MG_FD_202237 | JGI IMG/M metagenome (GOLD analysis project Ga0307379, IMG submission 202237) | Soil microbial communities from Risofladan, Vaasa, Finland - UN-2 | ecosystem: Environmental > Terrestrial > Soil > Coastal area > Acid sulfate soil | place: Finland: Risofladan, Vaasa | collected... | reverse complement strand
CACGTCTTCGCCGTCAACTACCGCGGTACCGGACATGCGTAGTATGACGACACGGCTTCGCCTGGACCCCGAGACAGGTTCTTGGAGGAACAGGAGTGGGAGCGGCCCGTCATCGTCGTCGTAGCCTCTATTCTCTATACGGATCGCCCTCACAGTGTGCTCCATGCTGCGCTTCACCGAGGCCACTTGGTGGTACCCGGCAGAGGTTGTATAATAAGAACCTCGATGAACGGACCGGAACCTTCGTTCCAGTTAATACGTATCAATCTCATGGCCCCATTAGCTTTATTTAGGTAATACCAACATGTTAAAACTAAGAAACGGTTTTTCAGGCTACACTAATGTGGAGGGCGGAGTTATGAACCCGTTAACCTGTACGGTCCGCGTCCAGCTTGACGATCCGCCCCGTCTTGCCCGCGCTGAGCTGGGTGATCCCGCGGTAGCCGCCCACGAACCCGTTCTCAACCCTAACCCTGTCGCCCACCTGGATCATCTTTATCTGTTGGTTCCAGAGGGTGAGAACCACCCTACCCGACTCGTCCCCCAGGCCCGCCTCCGTGACGCTGAGGGACTCCCCGGGCCTGCGCCCCCGCACCGCCCTGGCGTGCGCCTTCTCGAGGATGACGCCCTCCACCAGGACGTTCTTCGTACCCTCTCTGAGAGAACCAACGGATGACAGTGTCAGAGGCGCACCAGTTTTATGGTACCAGCTCAGCGTCGAGCCGTCGTTCTCCGCTACCTGGCCCACCCTCACGTAGCCGATACCTTCGACGAGCGGCGTAGCAGCCTCGTCACCATCGGGGACGCCCAGCGCCCACAGGCCCGCGTCAGGGTAGAGCCCCTCGGCCTGCCTGAGGGCGGCCGAGGCCACGCCCTTCCTCCAGTGGTCCGGGTCCACGTAGACGTTGACCACCTCCACCATGGTGGGCCCCCTGGAGGCGACCATGAGGCCTCCCACAGTGAAGCCGTCCAGGGTGACCCTGTAGTAGTCGAAGTACTCCATGAATTTGAGGTGGCTCCGGGGGCTGTCCACGCGGGACAGGCCGCCTGGGATGTACACGCTGCGCTCCATTTGGCCAGCGTAGGCCCTGGAGCATATCTCGGCCAGCCAGTGGGCGTCCTCCTCGGTGGCTCTCTGGAGGGCCACCCTCTCACCCGTTGACATGGGTACCGTATGGGGGGCGACCGTGATGAAGGTATCGGAGGGGGCTTAGAGGAGCTCGCCCCTGGCCACCGTGGCGCACCTGCCGCCCACGTTCACCTCTATCTTCTCTGGGCCCTTCTCCTCCGCCCTCAGGTAGATGAGACTGGGTCGGCCAACCTCGGCACCCTGCTCCACCCTGACATCTATCACAGGTTTTCCAAAGTACCTGTGCTTCACCAGATACCCCGCCAGGCAGCCGTTGGCGCTGCCCGTGGCAGGGTCCTCCGTGAAGGTGGTGATCATCCGCACCTTCAGGTGGTTGCGCCCGTCCTCGGGCTCCCTGCAGAAGACCAGGGGCCACTTAGCCTCCGTGTCGGCGGTGTAGGCCCTCAGCTTCTCCACGTTGAGCCTGACCCGCTTGACGGCGTCACTGCTCATCAGGGGGATCATGAAGAAGGGGACCCCCGTGGACACCTCCTGGACCGGGTACTCGGAGTCTATGTCGCCGGCCTTGAGACCCAGGAACTCGGCGACGGGACCCGATTCGTGGATCGCCCCGAAGACCGGGTTCAGCTGCCTCATCCAGAGTATGTCGGGCTCCCCGCCTCTGTACGTGAAGGAGACGGGGATCATGCCCGCCTTGAGGTCCAGGGTCAGCTTCTCCACCTGCCTCCTCAGGATGGTCTGCTGGATGACGTAGGCGGTGCCCAGGGTGGGGTGACCCGCGAAGGGCAGCTCCGACTCCGGAGTGAATATCCTGACCTTGAAGACGAGCTTCTCCGGGTCGACAGCCGTTATGAAGGTAGTCTCACTGAAGTTGATCTCCTTGGCGATCCTCTGCATCTGCTCTGATGGGACTCCACGCTCGTCCCTCACCACAGCCAGCTGGTTGCCTTGGAGCTTGGCCTCGGCGAACACGTCCACCATGTGAAAGGGGAGACTCATGGGGATCAGTTCCGCCGCACCTTGTTTATGTCTTCCCCCGGCCGCCGCGGTGGAAAAAGGTTTACCGTGGTTCACCCTATTCCTCTCCATGACAGAAGAGTATGATGTTCTGGTAAGGAACGCGTTGATCGTCGACGGCACTGGTGCTCAAGCCGTGAAAGGTTCCGTGGCCGTGAAGAACGAGAAGATCATGGGCGTGGGAAGCGTCAAGGGAGACGCTGTGAAAACCATAGACGCCGAAGGCAAAGTAGTTTCCCCCGGCTTCATAGACGTCCACAACCACGGCGACCTCAGCATCATCTACTATCCCAAGGCCGAGGGCTTCATAATGCAGGGCATTACCACCTTCGTGGGCGGCCAATGCGGCACCAGCCCAGGCCCCTACGGCGAATACATAGGGCAGCCCTGGGTCCTCAGCGACCTCTACGCCGACGTGGCCCCCAGCATGTACGTCCGGGAGTGGCTCATACCCAGGGACACACTGAACCTCCGCCACAAGGAGGTCTACGGGTGGGAGATAGACTGGCACACCATGGGCGAGTTCTTCGACAGGCTGGAGAAGAAGGGGCTCAGCCCCAACTATGTGCCCCTGGTGGGCCACGGCGACATCAGGAGCCTGGTCATGGGCCCCGACTTCATGCGCCACGCCACCGACGACGAGGTGGAGGAGATGGTCAGGCTCACGGAGGCGGCCATGCTGGACGGGTGCCGAGGCATAACAGTGGGCAGGGACTACGACCCAGGCATATGGGCCGACTTCGAGGAGATACTTGCCTGCGCTAAGGCAGCCGCCAAGTACGGAGGAGTCTACGGCAGCCACAGCCTCCGCACAGGCCACAGGAAGCCCAGGAGGCCTGGGGAGTTCTCGCCCGTCAAGACCAAGGGCGTCCTGGAGGCCATCGATGTGGGCCGACAGGCCAAGATGCCCGTCCAGGTGAGCCACCTGGGTGTCCTCTACGACGTCCGCCCCGGCGACGCTAGGCCCCTGCAGCAGGCGGCCGTCGACGCGACCCTGAAGATCATCGACGACGCCCGTGCCGAGGGCATAGACGTGAACTTCGACGAGATACCTCACCACCTCACCGGCGGCATAAGCACCACACCGTGGCTGGTGCACAGCCTGAGCCCCTGGCTCCACGTGGCTGGCTCACCGGAGCAGCTGGCCAAGGCCCTGCGCATGGCCGAGTTCAGAGACGAGATCAAGGACAAGATATGGGCGGGCAGGCACTACGGGTTGAACCCCAACATCGACCCCGGGTGGGCCGGGGCCAGGGTCATAGTGGACTGCAAGGTGGAGGAGTACAGGGAGAAGACGGTGGCCCAGGTAGCCAAGGATAAAGGCGTGGACGAGCTGGACGCCCTCTTCAGGGTAATCATGGACGACCCCTACACCAGGGTGGAGCGCCGAGGAGGCGACGACTGGGAGAAGCTGGAGTTCTACAAGCACCCGGAGATGATGATCGGCATCGACACCTTCGCCGTGGACGAGAAACGGGAGAGCTGGCACAAGCCCCCCAGCTACCCCAACCAGAACAGCTTCGGCGGGTTCCCCTGCTACCTTCGTAGGGCCGTCCGTGAAGCCAAGGTGCTGAGCCTCGAGGAGGCGGTCCGGAAGATCACGGGCAGCCCTGCCAGGAAGTTCAAGCTCACAGGCAGGGGCGTAGTTAAGCCCGGAGCATACGCCGACCTCGTTATCTGGGACCCGGAGACGATAACCGACAGGGGGACGCAGCTGGAGCCCCGCCAGTACCCTGAGGGCATCAGCCACGTCGTGGTGAACGGCGAGCTAGTGGTGAGCAAGGCCAAGCACACGGGTGCCCTGCCCGGCAAGGTCCTGGTCCGCGAGTAGCGGCTAGGACCCACCCCGGGCTCTATCTATTCTCTCTATGCTTCTGGCAGCCTTGTGAAGGTACTCGTAGGGTGACTCGTAGAGGTCTTTGCGCCCATACATGCCCCTGGCCTGGTTGATCCTCTTCTGGACCTCCTTCTCCAGGTCGCTGAAGGTCTTCTTCCACTTCTCCAGCTTCTTCCTCAGCTCATCCATCTCCTCCTGAAGGTAGTCAGGCACCTTGCATGTCACGCACTTGAAGTCCTTGACGGCGTCCTCGAAGCTCTTCAACGCGTCGTCCAAAGCGTTCAACATGGCCTCAGCCTCCTTTATCATACTGGGGAGGGTGTCTGGGGGCCTTCTCCCCAGGTTCCAGGCCTCGCTGTGGTCCACCCAGGAGAGGAGCTGGGTGAGGAGTATCTCCGAGTTCTGCCTCAGCTTGACGGCGTTGCCCTTGGGGTCGATGCCTGTGAGGCCCTTCGCTATCCCCAGGCCTATCTCCCTGATGGCCCAGTCCTCCATGTCCAGGAGGGTGCCCACGGTGTCGCTGAGCTCGCCGGCTATGCCCTTGGCCATGTCCTTGGCGATGTCCTTGCCCAGCTCCTTCATGACGGCCTCCCCGCCCTCCTTGAACGCCGTCTTGGCTGCGCCCCCTGCGCTGGTGACCAGGTTCGCCACCTTCTGCACCTTCTCCGCGTCCGCCTGGAGGGCCTTCTCGGACTTGGTCCAGTGGGCTATCAGGCTGATGACGCCGTCCCACTGCACGAGCAGGCGGGCTACCTCGTTGGCGTTGCTCCGCCACCTGGGCTCAGCCTCGTCGAAGTTGTCCTGGACGTCGCCTATGGCGGATTCCAGGTCGATGAGGGCGTCGTCGCATTTGTGGGTCTCTTCCTCCACCACCTCGGGGTGCTCCTCGCAGAAGTCCTTCTCCTTCTCCTCATCCTTCTTGGGGGGCTCCTCCTTCTTTCTGCCCTTGATCATGTTGTAGATGATTACGCCCCCTATTCCGAGGAGAAGGATCAAGACTACCAGCAACGGGTCGATGGGCGGGGTCCCCGCGCCTCCGCCGTTGTCCGTGGGCTGGGTTACCGCGGGTGCCACATCAACGTTGAAAACTGTAGTGACCTCTGCTCCGGCGTCGTCCCTCACGGTCACCATGACTATGTGGAAACCGGTCCCGGTGTAGGCGTGACTGACCTCAGCCCCCTCGCCGGTAGAGTCGTCACCGAAGTCCCACTCATATGTGAGGGAATCGCCGCCCGGGTCAGTGGCGGCGGCCGTGAAGGTCAGCTCCTCGTCCACCTTGGGATCGCCTGTGTAGCCGGCCTCAAGGCCGGTAGGGGGCAGGTTCAATACGGTAACTGTCTGTATATGGGTGGAGGTGAAGCCCTCAGTGTCGGTCACCCTCACGGTGACAGGGTACACGCCGTCCTTCTGGTAGAGGGCGGTGAAAGTGGGGGCGTCGCTAGACTCGTCGTAGACGCCGTCCCCGTCCAAGTCCCACTCGTAGAGACTGAAACCATCATACTTGGTGTACGAGCCCGACGCGTCTAGAAGGCACTCCGACCCCTCACCCAGCTGAGGCACCTCTGAGAGCAAGGCCTCAGGCGTGTAGTGGAAATGGCCACCCAAGCCAGACGCGATGTCAAGACCCTCACCCTGGATGAAGAATACTGCTCCAACGAAGTCCAGTGGGTGAGGGATCAGGTCCAGGGGAAGGCCCAGCCAGATAGTTTCCCCGATGAGCTGGCATGTGGTCTCCCCGAGCCTAACCCAGGAGCCGTCCTCGTACCTGTCAACCCACGTGGAGGTGACTGTACCCACGTAGACCTCGACGCCCACGTCGTAGTCTACCCCCATGCCGCCGTAGTACACGGCGGGCTGGGACGCCCCTGTGGTGGGATCCCGGTCCACGTCCAAGCCGAACTCTATGGTGTAGGACATGTAGGGTAGTGGAGGCTTGTTCAGAGTGACGTCAAGGAATAGCCGCACGTCTCCTGTGCCTAGGTCTTCCACAGCGAAAACATCCACCTTCTTGATGTCCATCTCCATTGGAGAGAACTCTAGTTTGCCCTCATAGAAGCACCTCTCGAAGTTTAACGTGTCCCCGGAGTCGTCCTCAACATGGTTGGACTCGAAGAAGTGCCCCGCGTACACGGGTAACGGATTTAAAAGGATAATGAACAGAAGGAACGCGGTAGCGCCCTGCCTCAGCTTCATAGAACCCCCGACATTTACAAGCCATTTAATCGTAAAAGATTATTGTTAGGAGGGCGTGTCCCAGGCCAACCAGAGGAGCGCCAGGCCGTTCTCCGTCCTCACCTTGCGGACCCCCCGGAAGCACACAGTAGGCGTTGCCCGGCTCCAGCGTCAAACCCTCCCCAAACCCGAGGGTGGCCTCCTCCCCTGTGTCCGTCAACCGGAGCCCTATCCGCACAGGCTCCTCTGGGGTCAGCTGATCCCTGTAGAGCTCTACGTCTCTCAGCAGCCTACCAAGCTCCTCGACCAACATACGTGTAAACCACTATTGGCCGGGGGTTTAAGATTACTTTGAGCCATCAGGTTGGGACAGACTCGCCTCTAGTAGATGTGGAACACGTACCCCGGCTTCTTCGGAAACAGGGCTTCCATGAGGGCCCTGTGGCTGTCCCTAACCCTGACGTCAGGGTAAGCGTCCATGATCTCCCCGAGGCTCCTGTGGCCCAGAAGCATCTGCGGGAACACGTAGGGGTTGAGACCTATCGTCCTGTCCCCGGTCTCACTGTTCTGCTCGACGCCGACGATCTTGCCGTGCTCCACGCTCACCTTGACGTTGAACTTCCTGAAGTTGAGGTTCAGGGCCTCCGTCAGGTCCCCGTAGCCTGAATCGCGTAGCCTAGACTCCAGGAGGGGCGCCAGCTTCCTCAGGAGCCGGGGGATGTCCAAGGCCTTCACCTGCCAGGCGTAGGGCCTCACGCTCTCGCCTCCGAGGCTGATGAGGGCCCTGGTGGGCTCGTCGCCATAGAACTGTTTTGAGACCACCTTGCTCAGCCCATGTGTTCGACAGGTCTCCTTGATGAATGTGAGGATATGCTCCGCGTATGCGGGGGACTCCAGGTCTGCCTCCTTCAGCAGGAAGGCGCCGTCTCCCTGTTTCACGTTGTACCTCAGATAGGCCTTCATCTCGCAGTCTTCTGTGAGGACCACCGAGTTGAAGGGCTCGCCGTTGTAGTGGCCCGTCCTGTGCTGCATCAGCCAGACGTTCCGGGTGCGGGGGCAGCGCACATGGTATCGGCTCTGCGCCTCGTCGAGCATCCTGGACGCCGCGTCTATGTCGGGTTCGCTGAATGGCCGTGCCTCGAGGCTGGAAGAGTGCTCCGGGACCTTATCCGCATCAATGCTAGTGGAGTGGTCCAGGTCCACGGCGTACTCGTAGCCGAACTGCCTGTAGAAGTAGGGTATCCCGGCGAGGGCGCACAGGTCGAAGCCGTTGTCCCCGGCGTACACGTCAAACCTGTCGTTGAGTATCCTCTGGAGCCCCCGCCCCCTGTGGTCCGGGTGGGTGGCCACGCACCCCATCTCGGCCACCCTGAGCTCCAGGCCGTCCACCGCCCAGGTCTGGGGTATCAGGATGAGGGCCGCCACCGTCTCCTCTCCACACTCCACGGCCATGACGTGGTCCAGGCTCATCTCCGGGTAGTGGTCCAGGAGACGCTGGATGATCATGTCTACACCCTCTACCCTGAATACGGTGTGCATCAACTTGTACACCGCCTCCATGTCGCCCCGTGACCTGGGTTTACTGAACCTGTACCCATCCATCGCCATGTTTCAGGTAGGAATAGTAGCCCAGGGTTAAATGTTGCCGTTGATAGACCTGAACCTGCCCGAGGTGATAGTGCTCAAGATCAGGCTCCCCCACACCACATGCTACAGAAGGGAGTAGTGGTCGCTATCCACACTCCATAAAATGAAATATACTTCAGTGTTTTTACTCTGTCTGAGGCCTTGGGCTTGGCGTGTGAGGGCAAGAAGGATAGCTTAGGTAGCGGTGAGTTTGAGCGGAGGCTCATAGAGGAGATGGGCCAGATATCGTCGGGGCTGGCTCACGACCTGAGGAGCCCCCTCCAGACCATCCAGAACGCCCTCTTCCTGCTGGAGAGGAGCCCCGAGAACCCGCTGTTCTACGAGATGATTAAGCTGAGCCTGAGGCAGGCCACCGACATCCTGGACAACTTCAGGGACTACTACAAGGGGCACCAGTTGAAGCCGGTGGAGGCTGACCTGGTGAAGCCCTACGAGATGGCCGCCGCCGAGCTGCAGGTGCCGGAGAACGTGAAGATGGTCGCCCAGATAGAGGAACTGCCAAGCTTCATCATGGACCCCAGTAAGGTGGCCCTAGTCTTCAAGAAGCTCATGCAGAACGCCCTGGACGCCATGCCCGACGGCGGAGAGCTCGGCGTCCGGATAAGGGACGCGGGAGATTTTATCGAGGTCCAGATCAGTGACACCGGCTGCGGCATCCGGGAGGACCTGAGAGATGTGATCTACGTCCCCTTCATGTCCAGGTTGAAGAACGGTAAAGGGCTGGGCCTCCCGGCCGTCAAGAGGATCGTGGAGGCCCACGGGGGAACCATATGCTACGTGACGGAGCTGGGTAAGGGCACCACGTTCACCTTCACGCTGCCCAAACGCAACTGATTATATGACGCGGCCCCCAAAATAGACAGGATAACATTGGTCGCAGTCAACAACCGGCTCATCCATAGACACCTCTCCGACCCCAAAATCTCAAGGGTGTACAGCCTCCTGGAGAACGACGTCGAGGTCCAGAGCCTTCTGAGGATGGCCAACGTGATGGCCGTCGAGAGGTTGAGCTACAACGACCACGGCCCCACCCACGCCAGGATAACAGCGGGGAGCGCCCTGGAGATATTTGACCTGATAACCAGGGCCGTGGAGCCGTCCAGCGTGGCCCAGAGCGGCCTCGGGTACGAGGATGCGAGGTTGGCCGTGCTATGCGGCGCCTACCTCCACGACGTAGGCAACGCCGTGCACAGGGTGGGACACGAGGCAATCAGCGTGCACCTATCTGCGCCCATACTGGACAGGCTGCTCCCCTCCCTATACAGCGAGGACCCGGCGCTAATGTACAGAGTGAAGTCGGAGACGCTGCACACCATATACGCCAGCGACGATAAGGTGCCCTGCCTCAGCGTCGAGGCGGGCATAGTCACCGTGGCGGACGGCACGGACATGGCTGAGGGCCGCTCCAGGGAGCCCTTCAAGGGGGGAAAGAACGACATCCACAGCGTCTCCGCCCTCGCCATAAAGAAGGTGGAGCTGGTGAGAGGCGACTTGAAGCCCGTGGGCATCAGGGTCCACATGGAGAACCCTGCGGGCATATTCCAGATCGAGGAGGTCATAGGCAGGAAGCTGGCATCCAGCGGGCTCAGGGACCTCATAGAGGTCTCCGCTCTGATGAACGGCGAGGAGATCAAGACCCCGCTGTAGGTGCCGGCCATGCGCATCTGGTCCATCCACCCCAGGTACCTGGACTGGAAGGGGCTGGGCGCCCTCTGGAGGGAGACTCTCCTGGCTCAGAGGGTGCTCCTGGGTGGAACCAGGGGGTGGAGGAACCACCCCCAGCTGGACAGGTTCAAGGGCCACGTGGAGCCCCTGAAGGCTGTGGGCTTCTACCTGGTTGAGGTTCACAGGGAGGGCCGCAGGAGGGGCTACAGGTACGACTTTTCCAAGATTCTGGAGCCGGTGGACGCCGTGGAGCAGGTATGCTTGACGCGGGGTCAGCTGGAGTACGAGTTCAAGATACTCAACGAGAGGCTTGCGAGGCGTGACCCGGCCAAGCTGGAGGAGAACCAGAAGGCTGAAACATTGGAGCCTCACCCCATGTTCCGCGTTGTGGAGGGGCCGCCTGAGCCTTGGGAGAAGTCTTACTGGCGCGGTACCAAAGGGCAGTGAGCAACAACAGTTATGGAATGTGGGGCTGCTTGGGTTCGTGAGGGAACTCCAGCACCTTCTCGCACCACGCCGCCACCCTGAAGAGGCCGATATCATCGTAGGGCCGGCCTACGAGCTGGAGGCCCAGAGGCAGCCCCTCTCCGCTCAGGCCCGAGGGCACCGTGACCGTGGGCAGCCCCGTGAGGCTCCAGGGGAAGTTGAAGGCCGGGCTTCCGGTCCACTGGAGCCCCTGGGGGGCCGTGTCCACGGTGGAGGGACATATGAGGCAGTCGTAGCCCTCCAGCAGCCTAACCACGTCGCTTATGATCTGTCCCCTGATCCGTTGGGCCCGCAGGTATGCGGTGGCTGGGATCAGGAGGCCGCTGGATATGAAGCCCTTCAGGTAGTCCCGGTACTCGTCGGCCCTCTCCCTGAACATGTCCTCGTGGGCCGCGGCCGTCTCCACAGCCATGATGACCCTGTGGACGCTGGGCACCATCTTGAAGCTATCAGGCAGCTTCACGTCCACCACCTGGGCTCCTTCGCCCCAGAGCTTGCCCACGGCTTTCTCGAAGCCAGGCCAAACCTCCTCGGACGCGTTCTCCTTGAAGTAGCCACTCAGGAGGCCCAGCCTCGGCGGCTTACCCGTCTGAGGCCCATCGGAGAGGTCGGGGCGTAAGGTCCTCAGGGTAATCAAGGCGTCCTCCACGGTCCGCGTCATGAAGCCTACGTGGTCCAGGCTCCAGCTGAGGGGGTAGACGCCTCCCCTGCTGAGGAGGTCGTAGGTGCACTTGTACCCCACGATGCCGCAGTAGCTGGCGGGGCGCACCACGCTGCCCCCCGTCTGGCTCCCGAAGGCCAGGGGCGCCATGCCGCAGGAGACGGCGGCCGCTGAGCCGCTGCTGCTTCCCCCGGGGGTGTGCCCCGTGTTCCAGGGGTTCCTCGTCGGCGCGGGATCGTGTAACGCGAACTCGGTGGTCTCCGTCTTGCCCAGGACGATGGCCCCCGCCCTCTTCAGGGCCTTCACCATGTCGGCGTCGTGGTCCGGGACGAACCCCGCGAACAGCGGTGACCCCATGGTGGTGAGGGTGCCCTCCGTGTAGTAGATGTCCTTCACCCCCACGGGGATGCCGTGGAGGGGGCTCCTGAAAACTCCCTCGGCGGCCTCCTTGGTGGCCTCCTCGGCCGCCTCCATGA
>Ga0307379_10012520_pt1 | contig 11051 bp, 8 predicted proteins | sample UN2MG_FD_202237 | JGI IMG/M metagenome (GOLD analysis project Ga0307379, IMG submission 202237) | Soil microbial communities from Risofladan, Vaasa, Finland - UN-2 | ecosystem: Environmental > Terrestrial > Soil > Coastal area > Acid sulfate soil | place: Finland: Risofladan, Vaasa | collected... | reverse complement strand
GCAGCCGGCGCCTATGTCCAGCCCTCTTCTCTGACGTAGCGTGCAAGGGATGTGGAGGCGTTTGAGTTCTCGTTGGAAATTAAGAATCGTGCCCCTGGTTGGCGGTCGAAATTTCTGGTCTGCGGTGCTATTGGCGGGGATGAGATTCACATGACAGTTCAAACCCCTCAACAGTCGCGCCAGTGAGTATGCACACTCAATAGAGTCGTTTATACCCTCAAACAGGACATATTCGAAGCTGGGACGGCGTCCCGTCAACTCGAAATATTCCTGACAGGCCGGAACCAGCTCCTCAAGGGGGTATCTTTTGTTGATGGGTACGAGCCTGTCTCTCAATGCGTTATCGCCGGCATGCAGGGAGATTGCCAGCCCCACCTGGAGTTTTTCCTGGCTCAAGCGCCTTATCTGTGGCACCAGCCCGGCCGTGGAGATAACCATGCTACGGGCACCAAGCCCGAAGCCTTGCGGCGAGTTGAGCATCTCTACAGCTTGCCAAAGTGCGTCGTAGTTAGCCAGTGGCTCTCCCATGCCCATGAAAACCAAGTTAGTGATATGGCTTGCGTAATGGGCAGAGTACGCCCCTTCGTTGCCCTGCTCTCTAAGCCGGCGAGCGAAGTGTAGTACCTGGTCAATTATCTCACCAGGGGTGAGGTTGCGTTCAAAGCCCTGCTGGCCAGTGGCACAAAAGGGACAACCAACGGCACAGCCCACCTGAGTGGAGAGGCATACCGTATAGCGTCGCCTATCTCTGGCGCTGGGATAAGGCATGAGCGTGGACTCAATACTCTTGCCGTCAGCAAGGGTAAAAAGGGTCTTGACTGTGCCATCGCTTCCGACCACTTCGTGCCTCGGGGCTAGACTATGGAGCCGCGCCTTCCCAGCCAGTCTCTGACGGAAATGTTTTGGTAGGTCAGCCATCTCATCAAAGGTTTTGGCCAGCCCTCGGTATAGCCATCGCTGAAGCTGCATAGCCCTGTAGCTGGGCTCGCCCAGATTGGCTACCAACTCTTGCACCTGAGTATTTCTCAGGTCAGTGACACAGAGAAACGGTACTGTCATTTCACATTATCTTCCTTTGACATGATATGGCCACGGCTATTGCCAGGGATAGTCACTGGGCCTCTGTTGTCCATCATGGCTAACTCGCTAAAGGTTGTTCATGAGTCAATTCCAGCAGCTTTTCCCATAACTCAGCTATGTTTTTACCTGAAGGTATGTCTATAGCCAAAATTAAGCGCTCAGGTATTCTTTTCGCTTTGCTGAGCAAGCACCTCCAGCAAATTCCCTAGCAGGACATGCCGCGTGGTCTGATGCCGCAGCCCGCGGTCCAGATTAACGTGGTAAACGTTGTTCCTGCCCACCCTTTGCCGACTGACGTACCCCACTTGCTCAAGGTCAGCAATTATCTGGCGCACCGTCCATTCCGTGACACCTATGGCAGAAGCTATCTGCCTAGCCGTGCTCTTCGGATGATGGTGGATATAGGTAAGCACCAGCCCATGCTTGGATACAATAGTCCATTCAGACATACTCTTAACCAGAAACAGTCGCTAGTTGACAACGCAAATAGATATTGCTATAATTTTAATGAAATATAATTCATTAGATTTTTCTATTGTAATAAGATGATAGCAGAAAAGCTAAGAAAAAGCAAGCTGTTGAGTGGGTTCAAATCTATGGCACAAATCAAACGAAAGAAATCGCGAGGTCTGGTAATCACCCGCATATGTGGCTCGATCATACTTGCGATAGCCACTTGTGTTGTTTTAGCTAGTTTCGCCGGATTCGACCACAGCAAAGTGCCCAGCTTTAACCTCTTTCGAGAAATGCCTCCCCGCGATGTGGGAGAAAACCCCACTCCAGGCCATCTCTGGCAAGGTGACCAGACCAGTTTGAACTTCACCGTCGCGGCAATGCTGACAATGGGAAACAGATTGCCTGCCACATACGTGCGCAACGGACGAAACACACATACCTCTCATCCTCTTTCCCTAAACGCCAAGTTTTTCGATATTACACCTTCTTCCATTGTTGGCGGTGCCGGCATCACCCCCACAACCGCCGACGTCTGTATCTGCCTGTTTATTGACATCCCTCCGCCATGTCCCAAAGCCTAGCTGCAAAGATAAGCAAGACTATTAGTTTTCCTCTCTGTTTCTTGATTACCAAAGCTTGCAGGAACGGCTTACACCGTGGATTCTCCGCAACGAGGCGAACTGCCACATTTCTTTCTGTTAATATCACCCTTTGTGCTAAGAGAGCCATTACTTTAAGAGAGTGGCAGTGACTCTGCAAAAACTTGCTGCTTCGGGAGTGGCCACCTGTCCCTTAGGAAAGGAGGTACAAAATGGAAAACAATGCAATGTATATTCCGCTATGGATCAAAATCATCATTGCGGTTATTTGTTTCGGCATGATAGTTCTGGTTGCGGCGTGGTCGTTTGTTTCGGATTGGATAGTGGAGCGTAGCAAAGCTCTGTCGAACAGAATGCTATCTGCTGCTACAAGATGCGGCCCCAGGTTTACGTTTGCGGTCACAAAGAATGCCGCCAAACTTGGGCAGTACATGAATAGACATCTCGGTAGCCGACCCAGACATGCATAGATGCGCTAAGAGAAACAAATGGAACAAGGATAGCGTGACCATAACATCAGTCTACAAGCTAGACAGGTGGCACTTCCGGAGTGTGATAGAGAAATAGATTCAAAGGAGCAATGAGCAGAGCCTCGCTCATGAAACTAAAAGGATGTACAAAAAATTTCTTGGGAAAAAAGCAAAGGCAGGAGTTGTTGGCGTAAGTACGACGAGTGGTGTCACCAGTGAAGTAAAACTTCCAGCGACCAAACCAGAGTTGCTACCGAAACCAAAAAATGAAAAGCTCGCCGGATCAGAAGAATCACCCTTCCCGTTGGGAAGAGAAATCGTACTACAGCTGTACAAGGATCCAGACCGGGTATGTTCCCTTAAGGCTGTAGTTCGTAAGAATCCGAGGGGGAAGAAGGTGTTTGATGTTCGGGTTTTCAGCGACCACACGGCGGCAGCGAAGAAGGTAAAAGTTAGGGGCTATGCCTCTCTTGATGAGCACCCGGAGCTGATACTATTTGAGGGGTGGTTTGATAAAGCCTCAATGAGGCATACATAGTAATGCCTGCCGATGAGTCTCCCGAGCCAGAGCCTTCTGAGTCTACAGAGCCAGTAGCCAAGTAAGCCGAAAATTCAACTCGTCGTTTTCTTACCCCCTTTGAACGAAAGTCCTTTTTGTATGATATTAAGGAGGGTGGTAGAATTTGCCAGTGACCTGCTCCCCGAAAACTGTACCACCCAAAGTGAGACTTTTATGGGATAATCACACGTTAAGAGGAGGGTTATACCATGAAGAGTTCAAGGTGCCGATTATGGTCAAATCCGGTACGGATGCTGACTTTGAGCTTAGGTTGGAGAACCGCACCGGCCGCGGCGGGTGGATTAATTTCACCTACGGCAAGTCAAACACATACACCGAGCTTATCAGGTATGAAGGTAGTACCAGCAATGAATGGCTGCTCGTTCCCGTGGAAGTCACTAATAGACTGAGTATCAGGGGGGTTGGAGACTGAAAATGGATGCGATGAAAGAGAAAAAACGCTGGCCTTTCACCCTCGTTATCATTGCTGCTGTTATTATCGCTTCGGCAGCGATAATTTATAACTATCGCGATGCCCCGGGCAGGCTGCCGGTGAGTGTCGTCAGTGATGGAGCCAACGGTGTTATCGCCGCCTGGCAGAAGGACGGGGGCATCTATGCCCAGCGTGTTGGTTCTTCAGGGCAGGTAAAATGGCCAGGGGGCGGGATTCTTATCTGCCAGTGTCCGCCCGGCAGCGGCTTTGACCTGCAATCCGATGGCCTGGGGGGCACCATCATCACCTGGAATGACCGGAGCGATATATCCGATGACCACGACGACCCAACCTACTTTGACCCCGTTCCTTTCCACTCTCAGCGGATAAGCGCCGGGGGTGAGCTTTTATGGAGCAACACCATGGTATCTGCCGGCAGGAAATGGCAGGTTGTCCCAGATGGCGCGGGAGGCGCCATCTTTGCCTGGGACGACTATAAGACCTACTATAAGGGCCTGCATGACGACTATCTCCGTCTCCAGAGGATTGCCCCCAACGGCACTCGCCTCTGGGGAGATGAGGGCAGGCTCATCGTCGCCTCCTCTCCTTTTCGGCCGGTAACGCCGGAAGAAGAGGACAGCGGCGTCAAGGGTACGAGTACCCGCTCCCGCCCGACCTATGAAGGCATACACTATATCGTTACCGACGGTGCCGGAGGCGTTATCGTCCTGTGGGAGGAGGATACCGAAGGCGAAGATAACAAAGTCTATGCGCAGCGTCTGGATGGAGAGGGCAACTATGTCTGGCCGGAAAAGGTCGCCACGGCGGCGACGGACTTGGTATCAGCGGAAAGCGATGGCAAGGGCGGGGTGAAAATTGGCACGCCTCAAGTCACCAGTACACCAGCGGGGACGGTAAGAGTCTACGCACATATCAGCGGCGATGGTGAGGTATTACCGACCTCGTCGTGGCAGCCTGGCATTACCAGGACCGTCGATGACGGGCTCGGCGGCAGTTTCCATATTCGTGTGGAGGAGTGCACTACTTACCCGCCGCGGACATTGCACTATACACACTATATCCAGAGATTCGATGGGGCAGGCCAGGCCATGTGGCCGGAAAAGCTGCTTTTCTCCGAGGATATGAATGTCCAGGCGGCAGAATATATCGCCGACGGCACCGGCGGTGTTATTATAGTCTGGCAGCAACAGAAAAGCTCCCTGCCTCATGAGATACTGGCTCTTAGGCTGGATGCTGATGGTTCTGTCAGGTGGGGCGAAGAAGGGACGCCTGTTTTCAACCTCCCTGATATCGAATACCAGGCAATCACGGCCACGTTCAGCGATGGCTCCGGAGGGGCTATCGTTGTAGCTATATTAGGCAGAGGTGCCTTGAGCGGTGACATGATCTACGCGCAGCATCTGGATATAGATGGCAGCCGTATCTGGGGGGACGGTGTCAGGATTGAACGATAAGGGAGAGCAGATATGGAAGACAGCAAAAAATCAATAGTGCTTTACGATGTCGGCGGAGTGATTATCGCCGTCCTTTTCTTCGGCATACCCTTCGGCAGCGTCCTTGATTATTTCTGGAATTTGCTCGTGCTCTCCGTAGCCCTACCGCGCATGCCCGGAGATAAAAAAATAGAAATCAGCAAAAGTAAAAGGCTGGCCTACTGCTTCTTCATTACGGTACTCGGAATAATTATCGACTGGGCTTATTTCGAGTTTACTTGGGACACGGACTTCGGCAAGTCTGCGGTGTGGGCGCCGGCCATGTCCCAGGCTCTCCAGTTTGTCTGGATGCTCCTGCCGATGGTTATGATATTCTTGTGCAATGCTGCCCTGTCTTATTCTTACTTGAAGCTGGAGCGAAGGCAGGCGATTATCTTCGGAGCCGTCATGGGCTTCTTTACCGCGCCGTGGCTGCTGCCCATAGTTCCGTATGTCTTTGGCTGGGTGGTGTAACATAATTTCATCTGTTAGGAAAATGTGTCTAGTTTCAGTTGGTTTTCTCCTTGTTGCACAAACACTCAGAATGTGACCTATAGTTTCTAAAGTCTTCGATGTCGATTAGTTCCATCTTCGTCTGTCACCGGATGTGGGGATATAAAAAGGTGCTAAACGGAACGATCTGTAAGAATGTTACGGTATTAACCCGGTAGCTGGTGGTATAACAACTGAGAACGCGTTGGCGCTGAAACTGGCGTGGCCACCTCCAAAGAAAAAATCCCCTCCCCCAGTTACAGCCAGGGGAGGGGATTGAGAATGGAAATAGCCATAAACTAGTGCACCGTCACCGCCGTGCCCAGTGTTTCTCCCTTGATATCCGGTCTGTAGTAGGAATAGGCCGTTGAGGTTACACCCTTTGCTTTCACCGGATAAAGTGCTCTGACCTGAAATTCGAAGGCAATCTGCTGGCCCGGCTTCATGTTCTCCACGTAGAAGATGACCTTCCGCCCCGCCACTTCATAGCGCTTGATATTTGCCATCTTCTGCGTTATTACCACGATGGAATCCGTCACCGGCGCAAAACCCGTAGGCACCGAAACATCAAGCACGATCATGCCGGCTTCAGCGATGTTCAACTCAGGTAGTGGATTGAAGTCCAGCGACACCGACACCTTGACCAGGTCATTGACAGCAACCTCAGCGGTATCATATTTGACGTCAATCTTAAGCATCTGCGCCGCCGGTGTGGTATCTGCCGCAGGCAGATTGAAGCGCCGCACCACCTGCCCGATGGCATCGCCCTTGCCGGTCACCGTCATTTCAATCTCGGTGTTTACCGGCACCTGGACAAGCTGGAGCACATCGAAGTTATCCTTGTTTATTGTTAACCGCTTGTCAACGCCCTCACCCTTCAGCATTACCGTCATGTCAACATCCGACCGCGAATCAGTGGCATACTCAGTGAGAGCCTGGAGAGTAACCACCGTGTCCTGTGTGGAGCCATAGCCACCGTTAGCATTCCGCTTTGAGACAAGCCATTTTGAAGCTTTAGAGGCATTAAAGGCATCGCCGTGCTTGACAAGCGCCAGGGTAGCGTAAGCTGTAGTTTCGATTTCCGCGCTCTTGTTGATATCAGGACGGAACGGCGCCATCATGGCTGGTCCGCCGGCTTTCTGTTGCACTTCCGGCACAGGCACCGGTAAGTCCCCGCTGCCCCAGTGCAGACCGCTCTCGTCCTCTTTTGCCAGCGACATTAGCTTATTGTAGGCTTCGTCTTTCTTCGGGCTCTTAGCAAACTCAAGGGCGTAGGTAGTAATGGCAATCGCATACGGGTCGGTCATCTCGCTCAGCTTACCCTCAAGGTACTTGATTGCCTTGCTGCTACCATCCTTCTCGCCCGCCTCCATCAGGGCAATCGCCGTATATGCGGTCAGGGCTTCCTTACCCTTCAGTCCACCGAGCATCTCCTGGTGATGGACAAATCCGACCACATCAAAAGAGCCATCGGCATTCTGATGCGACGTTATCCAGTTCGTCGCAGTATCCAGCACGGTATCATCAATATACAGCAGACCCTTTGCCTGCGAGAAGCACTTGAGCACGAAGGCAGTGAGCCACAGACTGCCGGACTCGTCGTTCATCCCGAAAGCGCTGAAACTTCCGTCTGTTCGGCGGTAAGTCAATTCTCTCTGGTAGCCGGTAATCATCAGCTTTTCCGCTTTTGCCATGATTTCAGGTTTAAGCTGGCCACTCCCCTGCAGATACTTGGTGATATAAACATCCGGCGCGAAGACGATCATGTTCTGCTCGCCGCACCCGAAGGGCATTTGCAGAAGAGCATCCAGCCCGTCAATGGTCTGCGTGAGAAAGCTGGATGTCACAGCGATGTATGCCCTGCCCGAATCCAGGACGACAACATCCGGGATTGTGGTATCGATTGTCTTGGTAACGCCGCCAGCCAGGGTAAGGTTGTCAATGATTTCTCTCGGCACGCCCTCAGGCTCAATGATGATAGTTTTAATAACGGCATCCGCCGCCTGGGGACTGCGTGCGGTTATCTTGACGTCCTTGATACCGAGCTTAGCAGGCTTTATCTTGAACTGCACCCCGCCGATATCATTGGCGGCAATAGTAACTGTCTTTGTTGAGTCATCGAGAAGCTCAAACCAGTCGCTCTTCTCAATATCCACCTGCACATTCTGAGCAGTATCGAGGTAGTTATAGATGGCAACGCTTACGGGGAATTCCTCGCCCCTGATTGCCGAGTATGGCAGGTCAATGGTAAGGAAGAAGGGCTGGAAAACCAGCAGGGAGTCTTCAGCCACACCAAGTCCCTTTTCCTTTGAAATAGCCACGGCACGCAGCATCCAGGTGGTGATGGAATCAGGTACGGTCACCTGCTGGGTGGCTTTGCCGCTGGCATCAGTGATGAAATCAATCCACAGCCAGGTTTCCGGGAAGAACTGCCGGACCCTCTGGACTTCGGCTAACCCGCCTGTCGCGGCAGGTGCCTGAGGCGCCGGAGCGGGGGCCGGGGAGGGGGCCATGGCAGGTACAGGTCCGTTCTGCCCCTTCATCATGCCACCAAAGAACCTGGCGATTTTGCTCGTGATGCCGCCACTCGTCTCTGCCTTATAATCCTTGCTCTGCGGCACTGTCTTGTTCGTCATCACTACCACCCCGGCATCCTTGAAGATATCCTGCGTTCCCGGAACCGTATAGGTAGGATAGAAAGAGACTTCGTGAATTTCCGCCTGTGGCCCCATGTAAAGCCGCTCCAGCTCATCAAAGACCTGCTGGAGATTGAGCCGGTTTTCAGCCAGAATAAACACTGATTTGTCTACTGCGGCGATGCCCACCTTTGCCCGGCCATCTGTCTTGATGTTCAACTGAATATCTTCGGCGGGCTTCGCTTCCTCTTTGCTGAACTGTGCGGTCACTTGCAGCGGATATGCCGCCTCCACCTGAAACGGCAGGTAGTCGGCCGCTACTTCAGCGTTGGGCAGTATCTGATAGACCAGCAGTTTCGAAGTGGGCGCCATCAATGGCGTGGTGCTAAAGGTGATATCACTACTGGTCGTGTAGTCAGAGAATACGACTGTACCACGGGAGAGCACTTCATAGTAGAAGTTCACCGCTCGGTCGGTTGAATAGACCTTAAAGGAAATCTTCTGCCCGACCTCTGGCGTTCCTTCCGTAGTCTGTCCCAGGTGGATAAAGTTTCCGGAAGGAGAATATGAAGATTGCAGGACTATAGAAGCCTGAGCGGGTTGTACCGAAGACACCGGTGTCAGTTCAAAGGCTTCGATTGACAGGGCAATTGCTTCCGCTGGCGGAGCGAGCTCAAGGAGCGCCATACCTTTGGAAGTGCTGATGTCTTTCTGCTCTGTTTTAAAATCCTCGAACTTATCGTTCATATAGGTAATCGTCACACTCACCTTGCTATCGATGGGCTGATTGTCCGGTGTCTCTGTAAGCACCAGGACATTAAAAGGCAAGTCCGGTTTGAAGACCGAGCCTTCTGGGATGAGCTGCAGGTTTACCGATGATTGGGCCACCGTAAGCAGTCGGCTTGTCTTTTCGACATAACCGGTTGATTTCTCAGTCACCGTAATATCGAGCTGGACGTTGCCCTGCCCGCCTGACGCCGGTGTACCCGCCACATACTGCGCGGCTGGCAATTCAAAGTCGATTTGACCATCGATTTCTTTAGTCAGGGTAGCGTACTGCTGCCATTGCCCGACATACTTGGTAGCGACAATCTTCACCTCGCCTTTGACCGGCTTGCCGAAGGTGTACTCCGCGCCGATTTTGCCTTTGATTGGCTCACTGACCAGGAACCACTCCTTGGGCAGGTCAACCGTGACCTCGTACTTCGGAAGTACATATTCCTCAACACGCACGTCGAGCTGGTTCTTCGCCTTCTCGGTAATTACATTAATTTTCCACACGCCGAGATTAGGCTCCTCGGAGAGAGGCAGGTCTACGCCTGCCATGCCGTAGTCGTCGGTGGTCATGCCGGTGTGGAAAATCTTGATGCCCTTGGCATCCATTACATCGACCGTGACCGGTTCGGTGGTCGGCTTCAGTTCGGAGTCGAGCGTGAGCACACGCATGTGGATGGTCTGGCCCGGCTTGTAGATAGGCTTGTCGGTTTCTACGAATGCGAGAAAGCTCTTCTCAACACTGATGCTAGCTTTATCAGTAAAAGCGCCGCCCTTCACCTGAATCTCATATTTACCATCTGCCACATTCGGGATGTCGAGGGAGACAGTGCCCTTGCCATCCACCGCCTGTTTGGCGCTGGCCACCTTTTTACCATCTTTCAGGAGAGTGACCTCAATGTTGTCTTTTACCAGCTTATCACCGGTAAAGAGCGCCATCGAAATAGCTTCCGTGCGGCCGCTGTGCAGGACTTCGGGAAGAATCGCGACATAACTGCTTGCCGCCTGCGGAGCTTGACACGCCGGCAAAAGCCCGACGACAAACGCCAGTACCATAAGGATCCCCACTACCTTGAAAAGTCTGTGTTTCATAGCTTGACCTCCTTGCCCGTTTTCTCTAACCCAAACATTGTATATAACGCCGTCCTGTGACAAAAGTTATTCTTATAGCTCTCTTCACGCTGTTATTACCTTACCCGTGGCGATTCGAGACCAGCCTACTCGCCCGGATTCATCACACGCCCAATAAACAGGATGGTGCCAGTTTTAATATCACGAATCAGGAAAACGAAGGGACGGTCAAGAGTAACTGTCACCGGTTCTGCCGGCATGGATGTTGTTCCCACGATCACTGCGCTAGCTGCTGCTGCCTCAGTACCAGCTTCATCTACAGAAACAAAGGCCTTATGCACAACATCGTCAATATGCAGATCACTTTGGCTGGACATACCAGAAAAATCGGCGCTATCTCGGAATGGTTCTGCCATCCCCATTCCCATCAGTGTCTCTTTAAGCCCAAACTCTGATTCAAATTCAAACTTGGGCATCGTGAGAGCAACCTGCCGGTTGTTATTCTTTTGCGCCATGATATTGCTGGCCAGTTGATAGGTCATCGCTTCTTCAAAGGCTTTGAACTGTCCCGGCGCGGGCAGGAAGATGACCATAGAGAGTTCTTGTCCGTCATAAGGCAGTTCTATAGCCTGATAATTATCATCCTCAAGATATTTAAAGGAGCTGGTTTGCTTCATCATCGCCACCGTTACGTCGGTGCCGCTTATCAGATGGAAGGGACCATTAGTTGTGGCTTCCGGTTGGAAAGGGAGCTTCCATGCCGCATTGAAGTAGATGGCGTTGGTCAAAACCAGACGGGTCAATGAATCAATACTGCCTTCTGGAATCAAGTCCTTGATACGACTTCCCGTCTGGTCGCTGACCCATTGGTTGATCACTTCTCGGGATTGATTCGGGTTTTTAATGAAATCAAGAACCCTTAATCCGGCTCCGTAGTTCTCGGCTAGCAGGTCAAGATACGTTGACAGGAACTTATAATCCTTCTGTC
>Ga0307379_10012516_pt1 | contig 11053 bp, 8 predicted proteins | sample UN2MG_FD_202237 | JGI IMG/M metagenome (GOLD analysis project Ga0307379, IMG submission 202237) | Soil microbial communities from Risofladan, Vaasa, Finland - UN-2 | ecosystem: Environmental > Terrestrial > Soil > Coastal area > Acid sulfate soil | place: Finland: Risofladan, Vaasa | collected... | reverse complement strand
CTGTATGCCACTGACGACCGTCTATAGCTATCTCTTGAAAACTCAGTAACCCCAGGGAATCCGCCGGGAATTGCTCTGCACTATCTTTCCTTCTGGCATATCCCAATTTCGTCTTTTCCAAAATGAAAGTCCCAAATGTGTGGTAAGTAACAGTCTGGCTTTTTGTTAGCCCACATGGGGTGAAATATTATTGCCCTGTCCTTTGGCTAGTATCGGGGACACTACTATTCATTTGATTCTGCGCACTTTTGCGCTGAGGACAAAGAGTTCTAGGTTTTGATTAAGGGTCCCCACTCTCCTCAAGATTGCCTTTCTACCTGCTATTTCAACGGTTCTCTCTTTGGGTAAGCCAAGCACGGAAGAGCCCCATGCATCTACTACTTGGCCGTCAACCAAAAGTTCGCCGCTGCCACTAGCGACAATAGTTCCATACCTAGCCTCTACCTCGTATTCTTTTCCTTCGATCTCTACTACCCATCGTCTCCCCATGATACACCTCCGTGGAACAGCTAACGAGCTAAATACAGAGTCAAAAACGGTATCTTGCGCAGTATATCATGTCCCTCCTTCAGCAGACAAAGTGACGAAACGTTCAATTGCCATTGGCATAGTCGAATTCATTATCTGCCAGAATCCAACTGTTTTACTAGCTGCCACTTTCATTCACGCTACAATGCTGATAATGCAGAGCAGATGGAGCGCTTCTAACAAGAGATGGTATAATGGTTTAGCAGTTATATTGCTAAATCAGATAGACATACACAATCTGTGTATGTAGGAAGGTATCTAGCTAATAATGCGAAAGATCACAGCCCATCAACAGGCACCTTTCCCAGACCTGATTACTAGATTTCCCTCCACTCGCTATCAGGGCAGTAAAGTGAAGCTTGTCGATTGGATTTGGGAACAAATTGGAAATTTGGATTTTAACACCTGTTTAGATGTCTTCGGGGGTACAGGCACGGTTGCCTATCGCTTAAAGCAGGAGGGCAAAACGGTCACGTACAATGACTTGCTGCGCTTTAACTATTATAACGGATTGGCTCTGATAGAAAACTGTCGTGTCTGCCTTAATCCCGAAGAGGTGGGTTGGCTCCTCCAGAGGCATCCAAGTCTTACATACCCGCGTTTTGTCCAAGACACCTTTCCTGATATTTATTTTACTGATGAAGAGAATATATGGGTTGACCAGACGATTACTAATATTCGTCAGTTTACTGACCCCTACAAATTTGCTATTGCCTTCTTCAGTTTATGCCAGGCTTGCATAATCAAACGACCTTATAATCTATTCCATCGAAAGAATCTCTACATACGTTTCGCAGAGGTTGAACGCTCTTTTGGAAACAAAACCACTTGGGACAAACCCTTTGATGAGTGGTTCTGCATCTTTGTAGAAGAAGCGAACCGGGCTATCTTTGATAATGGTCAGACAAATCATGCTATGAATCTTGACGCTGTTGATGTGCCTGGCGAATATGACTTAGTATATGTGGATACACCTTATATCTCCAATCGTGGTATAGCTGTTGACTACTTAGGGTTTTACCACTTCTTGGAGGGATTGACAATGTACGACGAGTGGGGCGAGCACATAGATTATAGGTCAAAACACCGACGTTTGAAGCTTCGGCCGAACGAATGGACAGACAGAAATCGGATTCTCGGTGCTTTCGATCATTTGTTCCATCGATACCAGCGGAGCACCATCGTAGTGTCATACCGAAGTGATGGCATCCCTTCTGAAGCAGAACTAGCATCTTTACTTAAGCGCTATAAGCAGAATATAAGGATCGAGCACTTCGGTCAGTACAAATACGTTCTATCCACCAATTCTGAGTCTAAGGAAATCTTATTGATCGGCACATAATTTCTAACGAATGGAGTAACAATGGATGTAGGCGATTTCAGAGAGAAACTGCTGGCACACTTTGATAAATTCGCATGCACCCTTGCGACGGATAGCGGTGACTGGATAGTTAAAGGTTTTATTGATGTATATCGGAACATCTACACTATCTCGGTTGATACAAAAGTTGTCTCTAAGATCATTGAGTTAATGCTGTTTCCAGTTATCTCACAGTTCGCCGCAGAATATGGCTATAGAATGGTGCTCAGTGAATACCAGAACCACTATCCAGATATCAGTTTCATAGCACCAGATGAGACAAAAATTGCACTCGATCTCAAAAGTACGTATCGAACAGGCACGAAGACGGTGAATGGTTTCACACTGGGTGCCTTCACTGGCTATTTCCGGCAGCGGCAGTCAAGCAAGAATATCACATTTCCGTATGAGCAATATGCTGCGCACTTTGTTCTAGGCATCATCTACAGCCACCACAATGAGGTTATTGATGAGCGTCGAATTTACACATTGGATGAACTGCAGGACATTGTTTCAGTAGTCAAGGATTTCACCTTTTTACTTCAGGAAAAGTGGCGAATTGCTGGCGAGAGGCCCGGAAGCGGAAATACAAAGAATATCGGTTCAGTTAGAGATATTCACGCGTTGATCAACGGCAATGGTGTTTTTGCTTCTTATGGCGAAGAGGTGTTCGATGACTATTGGATGAATTACCTGACTGGAGATATGGCGAGAGCAATTGATTCACATGTCCCTTACAGTAATCTTGAGGAATATAGAAAGTGGTGTGGCCGTCTTAGTCGAAACGGCTAAGATGCGGCACTGGTTAAACCAGAGCATGTTACCATATAAATACTAACTGCCATAAATACTCAGACCTTGCTGAACAACTAGGCAAAAGACAGCGCCCCCCCCCTTAATGTATTTTGCACTTTTTAGTGGTTTGTTCAGTTGGCGCTTTAGGTAACAAAACTGACAAATGTTACTTTGGTGCCTCGTGTTTTTTGCATTGCATAAGGTTATCTCCACTCTCTTCAGGATGGCATAATGCGAATTTTTAAAGACGTTGTCTCCCTATCCAAAAACGAATACAATGAGACCGCGTCGTGTTAATTCAGAGAGGAAAACCACCAACTTTTACGCAGTGAGGAGGCTGGCATGCGATTTGCAGGGGATCCGCTCATAAACGCCATCTACCAAGGCATCAAGCGAGGCATCCAGGTTACATATGACAACGAGTGTTATGGTGCTTGTTTGCTCCTAATCTATTGCGGCATCGATGCTATGTCATATTTAGACATGCCACCCGGCCAAGCAGAAGTTCACGCTAACGACTTCATTCAATGGGCAGAGCGATATTTGAGCCCGAATCTGAAGAACCGGGCTACTCAGATAACTGGCGAAGAGTTATATAGTGCCAGGTGTGCCGTGGTACACACCTACACAGTTGAGTCTCGAAAAACGAAGAGTGGCAGTACTAGAGCAATAGGATATGCGATTGGCGGAGGTCAATCAATAGTATGGGATGCAAAAGTAGCCCCGAATCTGGTATTACTACGGTTAGAAACTCTTCGTGACGCTTTCTTCACTGCTATAGATAGATTCCTAACAGAAGGTTACGCAGACAAGCAGAAGCAGCCAATACTAGAAACCAGATTGAGAAATCTACTAAACACGATACCTTATGAGAAAGATGTCTGAGAGTAAGCACTGAGGTGCACGCCTAACAGAACCTGGTTTCTGCCTAGAGAAGGTAGGTGCCGGGTTGTCTAAGCAATTCTCGATTTTGTTAGCCTAAGCGTTGCTACTTTCTAGTAGGAAATTGAGTAATTCCGAACTATTGACAAGAGAAGTTCAGTTGTCTACCATAGCTCCATAGGCCTGCAATAAATTGAAAGGCCAGATTCATGAAGCCTATTAAATTTATTCATTGTGCTGACCTGCACATCGACACCCCGTTTAAAGGCATTTCAGAAATACAGCCAGAGTTAAAAGAACTGCTGTGTCAATCAACCTATAAATCATTCAATAATATTGTTGAACTCGCGATAAATGAAAAGGTTGACTGCGTCATAATAGCTGGGGACATATACGACAGCGAAGATAAGAGTGTTCCAGCGCAATTAAAATTCAGAAACAACATAAATCGTCTATCTGAAAAAGGTATACCTACATTTATCGCATATGGAAACCATGACCCTTTGAACGGCTGGTCAGCTACTCTGAAATGGCCTAAAGATGTTTTCGTTTTCCCAGGTGATAAAGTAGAATGCTACCCTTTGGTGAAGAATGGTGAGACTGTCACATTAATTTATGGAATCAGTTTCGCAAAGCAGGTTGTAACTGAAAACTTGGCATCAAGATTTCCACGAGCAGAGAAGGGCCTCCTCACTATTGGCGTACTGCATACCAATATAGGAACCAACACAGGTCACGCAAATTATGCACCTTGCAGTGTCGGAGATTTGTCCAAGGCAGGTATAGATTATTGGGCATTGGGACATGTTCACAAACATAGTATCCTTAGTAGCTCTAACCCTGCGGTCGTCTATTCTGGTTGCTCACAGGGCACAAACACCCGCGAAATCGGCCCCAGAGGATGTTGCCTAGTTACACTAGAATCACGGAAGGACCCGGTAATTCAATTTAAGCCCACAGACACTATCCGTTATGGGGCCGATTCAATTGATATTTCTAATTGCCAAGATGTCGATGATGTCATTTATTCTATTAACGACAAATGCCAAGCCGTCTTGGACGGAATAGATGGTCGTAATTCTGTACTTCGCTTGACGCTTACAGGTAGAACCGACCTCCATAAAGATCTCCAAAAAGGAAAAAGTGTGCCAGGAATTCTAGAAAACGTTAGAGAGCATTTTGCGGGTAATGACCCTCGCATATGGCTGGATAAGTTGATGCTTAACACTACTGGAACCTATGACTTGAATTTATTACGTCAAGGAAATGATTTTATTTCAGATATCATATCCATATTCGATGAATTCGAGAATGCCCAAAGTCAAAATTTAGAGGAGTTTCGTGAGTTTATTGAACCTCTTTTCAAAAGATGGCAAGGCAGTAACTATTTAGAGGAATTGACGGATGAGCAATTATTAGGACTTGCCAATGAGGCTAGGAGCCAGTTGCTAGACAAGCTAATCACGGATTGAACACGATGCAATTACGTGAAATTCACATAGACAGCTTTGGGATCTTACGCGATAGGCACGCTAAAGGATTATCATCCGGCATAAACGTAATCCACGGCCCTAACGAATTCGGTAAGACCACACTTCTAAATTTTATACGACGCATCTTATTTGGTTTTCCAGACCGGCGGTTCAAAGGTAATCCCTATCGTGTTCATGGTGGGGCTGCTCATTTTGGGAGACTGGTCTGCCAGCTTGCTGATGGCAAGACGGTCATCATATCACGCAGGGAAGGCATAGACGGAGGCCCCCTAAAAATTCTTATGGATAACACAGAACTTTCCGACCAGAAGGAGTTGAATAGAATTCTGGATGGTGTCGGAGGAGCATTCTACCAGAATGTGTATGCTATCGATCTGGACGTACTGGGGAAAAAAGAATCCCTGGAAGAGGACGAGGTAAAAAGCCATATTTATGGCGCAGGACTCGGGTTGGGAAACATTTCTCTGAAAGATATAAGGGATGAATTCACCGGCCGAGCCGAGGAATTCTTTAAGCCAGCTGGTCGTAATCAAAAAATACCTGAGCTACACAGAGAGATTTTAACATTGGAACAGGAAATCAGGCAAATAAAAACAGATTTATCAAAGTACGATGCACTGGTCAATCAACGTGATAAACTCACGGACACAGTTGTGTTGTTGAATAGCCAGATCCGCACCCTAGAAAAAGAACAGCGCAAATTGGAAAATCAAAGGAACCTTTTCCCTGAGTTTGTTGCTCTTGTGTGTGCCGAAAAAAGGTTATCTGAATTGGAGGTATTGCCACTTTTTACGGAGGGCGCTCCTTCAGAACTAGAAAAGTTGAAGAGCAAAATTACTATTCTGGATGGTCAGATTGAAGAGGAAACTGGAGAGGTAAGAAAATTGCAATCTGAAAGGGATAACCTTGTTTATGACGAGATAATAATTGAAAAAGAAGCGGCCATAACCTCTCTTCAGAGAAATAGCGAGAAGTATATTAGCGCTTCCAATGATATCGGAGGAGTAAAACAGGAAAGAGACAGGCTGAAAGAACGAACACGAGAAAGAATTCAGAAACTTGGTCAAGGGTGGGCAGAGGACAGCGTAAGGATATTTAATTTGAGTCTTCTGCAAGAAGATAAGATACGCTTGACAAGGGATAAATTGGGTGATGCCAATAGGACAATCGATGGTGCCAAGAACAAGTTGGAACTGCACAGGGATAGAAAACGCCAAGAATCATCTAAAAGGTTTGCCGCTCCAGCTTTACTGAAGTATGCAATCTACTCAATGGCCGCGTTAGGGCTTATTAGTGCAGTATTGGGATTCAATGCCAACCAGACATGGCTAGCGGTGTTATCCACTACGGTTTCTGTTATCGGCGTAGGATTTATCATTTTCATGTTATTCTCAAAGACGTCTTCATTGCCTGACAGTCTGGAGCATTTGTACGAAGAAGAGTTATCCAAAGCTGAGAAAGATTTTGATGAACTTAACAACGAATGGAGCAATTTTCTTGAGAGCATAAACCTTGACAGAGATTCGTCGCCGGACGCGGCCGACCAGGCAGTGGTTGAAATAAAGGGCATCAAAAATGACTTGGAATCGCTGGACAGAGAGCAAAGAAGGATCCAAGAAATGCATACTGCAATCAAATCGGTTGAGGAATTGCACAACAACGTGGCCACAAGCTTTCCTAAATCCAAGGTCAGCGACGATGTTGCCACCAACATTGAAATCTTCAACCAAATTCTGAAAGAAGCGAAGGAAGCGGAGACCAAGAAAAAAGGCATAGAAGGCCAAATTAGGCGGTTGACCACAAAAGTAGGCGGTATTAAAGAGAAAAAACGCCAGGCCGAAGAGGAGCTTCAAAGATATATTTCCTCTACGGGTGCCAAAGATGAGGATGATTTCAAGATCAAATGTGGCATATTTAATGAAACCGAGGAACAGAAAGGAATAATCAAAAGATCTGGAGAAATCATTCAGAAAACGATTGGCATGGGCGAGCACTTTGATAGCTTCATCCAATCCGTTTCCTCAACAACCCCGGATGAAATTGTGTCCAAGTTGAGCGAAATTGAGCCTCAGTTGCAGGAATTGGAGCGAAAACGCGCATATGCTGACCAGGAGATTGGTGAGAAACGAAATGAAATCAATCGGCTGTCTTCCAATGAGGACCTGTTGGAGAAACAAAGCGAACTGGAGTTTAAGAAACAGCGACTCCGGGATTATGCCACCGACTGGGTTATACCAGAGATTGCCTTGTTTGTGCGGGATAAAGCAATTTGCCAGAATGAGACAATCAGACAACCTGAGGTAATCAAAGCTGCCAAAGATATTTTTACGAATATTACCAATCAGGCATATTCTATGATTATAAAATCGGCAGAGACTAACGAAATTAAAATACAGGATGCCATGGGCAGAGGCAAAAGTATACCTGAGATGAGCAGGGGAACGAAAGAACAATTGTATTTTGCGATGCGCCTCGGACTAATCAAAGACTATGAAGCTAAAAAAGAGCCAATGCCCATCGTAATGGACGATATTCTAGTAAACTTCGATGATGATAGAGGGCCATTTGCCATAAAGGAATTAGCAAAGTTTGCACGCGATAGACAGGTTGTTGTCTTGACATGTCACAAGAACGCTCTAGACTTGTACAAAAGTCTGGGTGCCAAGGAAATCACCTTCGACTGAATTTTATACACGTAAGATAGAACATGACAATAAGGCCAGCCTAAACATTTGGGCGTAGTGTTCAATATCGTAGATACTATAATTCCAGCCTAAACAACGGATTAGGCGAACCCAGAGTTCGTCTATATGGCTGTTATACGAAACCAGCCAGTAAGATAATAAATATAAATGGAGGTTGAATCATATGATCATAAAGAGTGTTGAGGTGAAGAACTTTAGGTCAATTCGAGAAGCGCGTTTAGATTGTGATAATCTCACAGCCATTGTAGGACGGAATGGTGCTGGAAAATCTTCTTTTCTTTATGCTATAGATACTTTTTGTGACATTGCGGCGCCGATAACAGAAGAAGATTTCTTTGATCGAGATATGAGCTCTCCTATAGAAATTCGCGTAACTTATGGTGATCTTCGTGAGGATGAAAAAGAAGAGTTCAGTCCATACATAAGGGACGATATATTGATCGTTACAAAGCGCATTTCAAGTGAAAATGGTCGAATAATGCAGCATTATTATGCTGCGGCTTTACAGATACTACAGTTCGCAGAGATAAGAGCGAAACTTGGTAAAAGGGACCGCGTTAATGCTTGGAATGAGTTAGTGGACAAAGGTGAGCTTACTGATTTAGGTGCAAGAGCTCGAAGTGCAGATGAAGTTGAGCGACTTATGTGTGAATATGAAGCTAATCATCCAGAACTCAGGAAACCAATTGAGCGAGAAGAGCAATTCTTTGGAGCCAAGACTTTTGGCGGTGGTAAACTCGACAAATTCACGAAATACGTTTTAGTTCCCGCAGTGCACGAGGCTTCCGACGAAGTAACTGGTAAAAAAGGAGCAATTTATCAGATTTTAGATATGATCGTTTTGAGAAAGATCAATGCTAGGAAAGACATACAAGATTTTAAGTCCGAATTTGAAGAAAGGGTTAAAACACTGTATAGCTCGGAAAATCTCACAGAGCTACCTGAACTTGGGGCTTCAATTTCCAAAACACTTGAAAAATTCGCTCCCGGCTCTGAGCTAAACTTAAGATGGGATGAGGTCGAGCCTCCTGAAGTTCCACTTCCTGCAGCGAGGGCAACTTTAGTTGAAGATAATTTTGAGGGCGAAATAAGCCGTAAAGGCCATGGGCTCCAAAGGGCGTTAATTGTCACCTTACTTCAACATTTAGCTACGATAGTTCCTGTAGAGCTAACCGCCGAGGGATCGATTGAAGAAGAAACTCTTGTTTCGAAACCTAAAGGTCTTGAATCATCACGGGGACCTGACCTCATTTTAGCTATTGAAGAGCCAGAGTTATATCTTCATCCATCACGATGCCGTTACTTAGCTGATCTTCTGCTTCAACTTGCTGAGAGGCCAGGAGTGGGCCTTGGTGCCAGCAACCAAATTATCTATACAAGCCACTCTCCATACTTCGTAGATCTCCACCGTTTTGACCAAATTCGATTGGTTAGAAAAGTGACCGCACAAGATTCACCTGTGCCGCAGAGCGTTGTTACACGTTTTTCTTTAAGCCAGGCAGCAGAGGAATTAGCAAAAGTGTGTAATGCTGATCCTGCCAATTTTACAAGGGATAGCTTTAGAGCGCGTGCAATGCCTGTTATGAACACTATTGTGAACGAGGGCTTTTTTGCAGATGTAGTTGTAGTAACGGAAGGGCTATCGGAAGTGGGCATGCTATGGAAGCTCCAAGAGATCATGAAAAGGAATTGGTCTGAACTTGGAAGAGTTGTAGTCCCAGCAGGTGGAAAGAACAATATAGACCGTCCTACAGTGATTTTCCGAGGACTTTCTATCCCTACATATTTCATCTTTGATGCAGATTCACAACTTATTGGTAAAGGAAGAAAGGAAGAAGAAGCAAAAAATCTCAATCATAGATACCTTAGCTTAGCTGGTGCATCAATAGAGGATTTCCCAGACACTCAGGTTCACGAAACTTGGGCAGTATTTAAGGAGAATCCCGAAGGACTATTGAAAGAAACATTAGGCAATGAGACTTTTGAAGCTATTCAAGAGGAAGTAGCGTCTGAATTAGGATATGATGACCCAGAACGTGTAAGCAAAAACATTGAAGGTGCTGCACGCCTTGTAGAACTCGTCTACGAAAAGAAACATCGAATACCAATTCTTGAGGAAATCATTGAAAAAGTCACTCAATTACGTGGTGATGGAAAACGAAATGAGGCTGGCTTCGTATAACACAGCATTTACGGCTCACTTCGTTCGCTAAAATTTCGGCTTCGCCGAAACTTCGTATATGCCGAAGACGTTAGGCGAAATGCCAAATATTTATGTAGGGGGGTAGATTGTGATTCCATTATGGTTACAAATTCTTGGCGTGGCTGTAGGAATAATCGGTTCGCTTGTAGGAGCAATTAGTCTCGTTAGAACAATTCGTATTAACAGAAGGTTAAACGATGAACCCTACTTTAAGAATATGCTGACTGATATTGAAAAGAGCCTATCTTCTATAATAAAGGAGTTTGCCTGCCATTCAAGCGGAGTAAATGAATATATAAACAAGGATATTAGTAATATTTTTAAGGACGCTCAGCGTCTACATTTTGATAAAAATAGTTTAAATGGTATTAGGAATTTTTTAGACAAATACAATTATACACAGAAATATGACAGAAAATTTCAAAAGAGAATTTTGCAAATTTACAATAATGGCACAAAGCTTCAAAGTGCTATACAGAATTTTAATAGCTTGATCCTTCCTATAATTGGGAAGGATGAGGTTCTTCGGTTTATTCTCAGTGACGGAATGGGGAAGAGGGACGATAAACTTGTTGAATCAGTCAAAAAAACTGCCCAGAAATATCTCAAGCATGAGCCAGAACCTAATGCTGATGAAGAACTCAAGAATAACAAAAGGTATAGAAGAGATCTTAGAAAAGTTAAAGAAAAAATATTAAAACTAAGTAACTCGATAAAAAGGGATGCTGCTAGATTTGACAACAAACTGGCATTTTATTCATTAAAATTTGGCTCTTCACCTAACACGGTATAAAAGACTACACTTCGGTTCGTCCAAATTCGGCCTCGCCGAATTTCTTTTAGGCCGACGGCGTTAGTGGAAAGCCTGCACAAAAGTCCAGAATGTGCAATCTGAAAGAAAAAAGGCTAGGTACTTGTCAAAGATACCCAGCCTTCAGTAGTTCTGATACCTACAGTTTCAGCTCTTTCCTATCCTGAACATCTTAGTCCCGCAGTTGGGACACACACCCTGAGTCGCTGGTCTCCCGTTCTTCATGGTGATACTCTTAGCGTCCTTCATTTCCCTCTTGGTCCGGCACTTCATACA
>Ga0307379_10012514_pt1 | contig 11054 bp, 13 predicted proteins | sample UN2MG_FD_202237 | JGI IMG/M metagenome (GOLD analysis project Ga0307379, IMG submission 202237) | Soil microbial communities from Risofladan, Vaasa, Finland - UN-2 | ecosystem: Environmental > Terrestrial > Soil > Coastal area > Acid sulfate soil | place: Finland: Risofladan, Vaasa | collected... | reverse complement strand
CCCCCTGCAGCAACTCCTCGATCTGAGCAGAATCTGACAAGGAGAAGGGCCCCGGTTCCCCCGGACCCGGCATCGGCGGCAACTCCCCGGTCACCGCAACCACCGCGGACCCCGGGACGAGCATCCACTCGTTGGCGAAGACATCCTGCCAGCAGGCGAAGCCAATCCTGCCGCCGTCGCGCAAGGCAGTCCGCAGGTTCGCGAACGCCACCTGCGGATCGGCGAAGAACATCACCCCGAACTGCGAGAACGCGGCATCGAAGCTGCCGAGGTCGTCGCACGCAACGTCACCGAGTACGAACTCGACGTTGTCGACACTCTCACGCTCAGCCCTCATTCGTGCGGCCACGAGCATCGACGGGGCGATGTCGACCCCCCGAGCAGTTCCCCCGGGCGCCACTCGACGGGCCAACTCAATCGTCGTCGGCCCTGTGCCACATCCAACATCGAGGACGCGCTGGCCCGGCTCGAGCCCGAGGCCATCCATGGCCCGACGTCCAAAGGTCCCGGTGACCAGCGTTGTGAAATCCTCAGCCTCGATCCACGATGACGACCGCTCCTCCCAGTACTCGGCCTGACCTGCATTGCCTCGGGGGTCGCCCATGGGCCAGACAGTACGGGAGGTGAAGTTCGCTCGCACCCGAAGGTCGGCACATCTGGTTTCGTTGATGTCCCCGTCAGCCGAGCCGGCGGAAGGTGGAGCAGCGCTGCGAACGCGCGCAATCGAGCATTCGGCCTCGCCAAGTATGCAGCGCCAAGCACACCTCGCGGCCGCTCAGATGCGTCGGCGGCGACGTCGTCCGGGGGTCACGGCGGCACCGACAACTGCAGCCTTCGCCACGGGTGCCGGGCCAGGTGTGACGGCCCTGGTCACGACAGCCGCTTTCGCCACCGGCGCTCGGACCACTCCGCGTCGTCCTCGACGTCCTGGTCGAACCGGCATGTCAGGCTCCTTCTTCTTCGAGTTGTTCGTCCGCTTCGAGGGCGGCGATGATGGCTTGGGCGGGGATGCGCTCAAAGGCGATCAATTGACCGCCGGCTCGGCGAGCGGCCGACGCGAACGGTGCCGCCCACAGGTTCTCGAACACGATGACCGCGGCGACGGTGCCGGGGTCCATTGCTGCGGCGAGGTGGGCGACATCGTCCTCTGCCAGGAACTCGGCCAGCTCGGCCTCGGATGCCTGGAAGGGTCCGAGATCATCCAGGTCCGACAGTTCCATGGCTTCGACGTCGCCCTGGTGATCCTTCGCGAGGATCAGTACGTCGATGAGTCGAATCGTGCCTGCCTCCGCAAGGGAAGCGAGTTCGTCGGCCGCCTCTCCGGTGAAGTTGCGTTCACCTTCGGGGAACTCGACGATGATGAGGTCGACGGGGCCGAGTTCATCGAGTGCGTCGTCGGTCATGGGGTTGATCCTTCTCGGTCGGTTGGCTGATGTTCACGTCGCGGCATTGCCCGGCTCCGCGAATGTTCGGGCTAGCCCAGCCGGGTGCCCCCGGCTTCGAGTCCGCCACCGGCTGGGAGCTTGCTCCAGCTGCGACGCTCCCACTCCTCGGCGAGCACCTGGGTGGCTGCGTTCTCGAGGAACTCCGGTCGGGCCCACTCGTCGACGTCGAAGTCGTTCTCGATGTAGCCGTGGCTGACCATGAAGTCCTTGCCGATCTTGATGGTCTCCATGTTCTGTGCGCTCAGGCTGGGCACCATGTCGACGTGCTTGATGCCCTGGTAGGTGTCCTCGGCATCGAGGTAGAAGGTCTGGCGGTTGAGGATCGCGCCCGCCGCTCGCTTGTGTTCGTTGGCCCACCGGCCGACTTTCACCATCGCTCGCATGTATGCGAGGACGAGCTCGGGGTGCTCGTCGGCCATCTCCTGGGTGCACGTGATGACGGCGGGCGTGTTGGCGACTTGGAGGGTCCAATCGGCATACCGGGACAGGTCCTCGATCATCGTGATCCTGCCGGTCGCCTCCTGGAGGTGCTGGAAGGGCTTGCTCTGCGTGTAGATGGCGTCGATGGTGCCGTCGAGCAGCGCCGTCTCCAACGGGCGGAAGGCGAGATCATGTTTGTGGTCTCGCCGCATCCACAGCTCCGACGGGTTGTTCATCGGCGGGACGAGCATCTCGGGCTTGTCGTACCAGTCGTCGGCGTACGGAAACTCGACCAACTCGACGTCGTCCATTGTCATGCCGTTGAGCATGAGCATGTTCTCGATGCCCATGTGCTCTTGAATGCGCCACCAGTCGTTCTTGATGGTGTTCAGGCTCTTCGAGATACCCACCTTCTTGCCTCGCAGGTGCTCCATGCGGTGAATGCCGTCTCGGGCGCGCACCGCCATGCATCCGCCCTCGTGCACCCACGTCGCCCCGAGCAGGACGGTGCGACGGATGTCGGCGTGCACGTGGATCGGCGGGTAGAGGCCGCCGAAGCGGATCAGGTTGTCGAGGTTGTGGACGTAGTGCGGGTACCAGTTGTTCTCCGGAGCATGCCGGAAGTACGCGTATTCGACACCGATCTTCTTGAACTCCTCACGACACCACCCCAGCTCCTGATCGACGTTGTTCGCCGAGACCATCGGGCAGTTCGTGAACCAGACTTCGTTCCAATCCAACGGAACGGTGGTCGAGACCTTTTCTTCGGTCATGGAGTGCCTTCTCCTGGGGATCTGTGGGGATGGGTTGGGGGTTTTGGGTGCTAGGAGCGCAAGCGCGACGGATCGATGTCGTAGGTCCAGGGAAGCTCGGCGTTCCGCCAGCCGTTTCGTCGGCGCTTGCCGTGATCGGGGCTGGTCGGGTCGTCGACCTTGTCGCCCTCGAAGCCGTCGATGATGTTGTAGGTGTTCGTGTAGCCGGCTGCGGCCAGGGCGTTGACCGCCATCGCACTGCGGCCACCGGATCGACAGGTGACGAGGATCAGATCGTCCTTGTCTGCGAACTCCGCCACCTGATCGACGAAGTGCGGGTTCGGCAGCCAGGTCAGCGAACCGGAGGCCGGGTCGAATTCGTCGGCTGCGGTGGCGAGCGGGATGTTCACGGCGTTGGTGGCATGCCCCACGAACACGTACTCGTGTGGGGTCCGCACATCGAGCAGTTTGGCGGTGTCGTCGGCGACCAACAGGTCGTGGGCCTCCTGGGAAGTGACGTAGAGCTCCAAGGTCGTCGTGCGTGCCTCGGACACGTCGTGGGTGGTCATGCTCATCGCTCCTGGTGCGCCGACGCGCCGGGGATTGTTTACACGCGCGAACAACTGCTGCGACAATCCCACGAGACGGGAAGGCTCGACAGGGTCGAAAGGCCCTGTGACGTTCTAGGTGGTGATGATCGCCCGTCGAGCGAACCGTAAGCAGGTGGTCGGCGCCGGACTGCTGCTCGGTCTCGACCTGCTGATCGCCGCCGACATGATCCGCACCGTGACGCTCGATCCGACGCTCGAGAACGTCGCCGCTCTGGGTTTGCTGGTGATCGTGCGGACCTTCCTCTCCTGGTCGCTCATGGTCGAGTTGAACGGCCGCTGGCCGTGGCAGCGCCACGCTGCATCGCAGCCGGAATGACCCCTCCCACCCCGCACTGAGCGACGTGCCTCGACAAGGCCAACGAGCGGATGGACGATGCCGCAGACGCGCGTGCCGACGGCGAGCTCGACAAGGCCGATCGCAGGGAAGGAACCGCCATCCTCAGCCACTTGACGGCTCAGGTGAAGTCGTCAGCCTCGGATCGAGTGCTCGGATGTCGACGCAGCAAGGTGATGGCGACGAAGTACAGCACCGGGACCGAGAAGTAGAGCACGGCACTCAGCGCGGTGGACGCATCGGCAACGACCATGGCCACGGCGTACAGTGCGATCGGCGACGCCGTGAGGGCGAGCCCGAGGCGAGCCCGATGCGTCGTCATGTTCGGCCACAACAACGTCGGGCGCGTGACGGCATACCGGTAGAGCACGAATCGCATCAGGGTGGCCGTGATCAGCACGACGCCGTACAGGTGCATGGCGACCGGTTCGTCGGGGTACTGGCCGAGCACCGACGCTGCGAACGGGATCAGGCTCACCGGGAGCAGGAAGAGCAGGTTCAGCCACACGAGATCGCGGTTGACGACCCGGACGCGGGCGAAGACATCGCGATGGGCGACCCAGAACATGCCCGTGAGCAGGAAGCTGATCACCCAGGCGACGAAGGTGGGACGCAGATCTTCGAGCGCCTGCAACAACGACTGTTCCGGGAGATCCTCCGGGACGGCGATTTCGAGCACCAGGATCGTGATGATGATCGCGAAAACCCCGTCGCTCAACGCAACCACCCGATCGGGGCTGCGCAGCCGTTCCTTGATGCCGTCGGCCTCCACGTCCGGGGACTCCTCGTCACTCATACGGTCATCTTCCATACGGTCATCTTCCCAGACTCGTGGGTGTGCCAAATCGCTCGATTCGGGTGACCACCCACCGACTGGCAACTGCCAAAGTGGTTTCCGACACACCCGCGTGTGATCATCCGCACGCGGCCATGATCGTCGCGTCCGAACGAGACCCGAGGCACCAACATGACGACAGCGCTCCCCATCGACCGACCGTGGTACCGGCAACTGCTCGCCATCGCCGTCGCGATGGGACTCGTCATCGGCCTGCTCGGGCTCGTCTATCTCGGGATCACCGGCGGGTTGACCGACCGGATCTTCGGTGATCCACGGATCGACACCTGGTCCGGAGACTGGTGGTGGATCCCGTTCATCGCGGCCGGCGGGCTGGTGGCGGCGGCGGTGCGCAGCTCGCTGAGCATCACCGATGACGTGCCCGGTGGCGTCGCCGTCATCGAATCCGGCGCGGTCGACCACAAGGTTGCACCGTCGTGGGTCCTTCTCTCGGCCGTCTCAGCGATCGCGGGCGCCAGCCTCGGTCCGTCGTTTGCCCTGGTCATGCTCGGCGGCGGCCTCGGGTCGTGGATCGCCTCGAAGCGGTGGCCCGGAGACGAGACCGCCCGTCTCGACGCGACGATGATGGGCATCTCGGGCGGCTTCGGTGGCGCGTTCACCTCGCCGGGCCTCGGCACCCTGATCGTCAGCGAGCTGGCACCGACACCGAAGGACCGGTACATCGAGTCGATCCTGCCGCAACTGATCGCCGCGACCGTCGCCTTCGCCGTGTTCTTCGGCGTGGTCGGAACGACGTTCCTCAACAGCTTCGCGGTTCCCGTCGACGAATTCGCGAGCTGGCACCTCCTCGTTGGCGCAGGTCTCGGCATCGTGTCGAGCGCGATCATGATCGTGTTCGTCATCATCGTGAAGCTGATCAAGGCGGTCGCAGCGAAGTTGGCGAATCCGTATGTGCGCGGCGCCGTCGGTGGCGGGCTCGTCGGGCTGATCGCATTCGCACTCCCGTTGACCATCGGAGCCGGGAACGACCAACTCACCACGGTGATAGACGAGTCAGCATCGATCAGCATCTGGCTGCTCGTCGCGGTGCTCGTCGGCAAGATGCTGGCGATGGCGATCAGCCTCGCCACGGGCTTCATCGGCGGCAACGTGCTGCCGATGCTCTTCGTGGGCGGGTCCGCCGGCGTCATCGCACACCTCATGTTCCCCGACATCCCGTACGCGATCGCTGTCGGGTGCATGCTGGCGGCCGTCCCAGGGGCGACGATCAAAGCACCGATCGGGCTCACGTTCATCGCCGTGCTCGCCGTGGGCCTCGGTCCACTCACCGCCGCACCGGTCATCATCGCTGTCGCGACGGCATACCTGACGACCTCCACCGTCGTCGCGCTGATCAGGTCACGGCGCGTCGAGGTTCCCGAGCCGCACGCCTGAGCACCCGATGGTGAATGGTCGCGGCGTCGTCAGTCGCGGGGTGCGCTCGGGTGGAGCGTCTGATGCATGGCGACTGCGGCCTCGATGTTGTCGTGGATGTGGCTCCGGTCGGCGAGGTCGAAGAAGCCGTCTCGTTCGAGCACCTCGATCACCTGTGGCTTCACGCGGGCGAGGTGCAGATCGATGCTGTGGTCGATGCCGGCCCGGGCGATCGCGATCAGGACGTCAGCCCCTTCGGTGTCGATGAAGTTGATGCCCTCCATGCTCAGGATCACCCCGTCGAGCCCCGTCGGTTCCTCGACGCGGATCTGGCGGAGACGGTCAGCGAGCGCATCGGCATTGACGAAGAACAGCCCGCCGTCGAACCGGAGGATCTTCAGACCTGGGATCGTCTCACAGTCGTCGTGCTGCTCGAGGTCGTAGAACGCATCGGTCCCGGGCTTGCGCCCCAGCTCAGGGATGTACGGCAGCGCCGAAACCGCGATGAGCCAGATCATCGAGATCCCGACTCCGATGAAGACACCTTGCAGGATGCCGAAGGTCATCACGCCGAGCAGGGCGGCGAGCGCAGCGCCGAACTCGTAGCGTTTGACGGTGATCAGTCGCTTCATCTCGCCGACGTTCATCATGCCGAGCGTCACGGCCTCGATGATGATCGCTCCGAGCACCGCCTCGGGGAGCTTCGAGAAGATCGGCGCGAGGAAGAGCAGGGTCAGGATGACGAAGCCACCCTGGGCGAGGCTCGACACCTGTGACCGCGCCCCGGCCCCGTCGTTGACGGGGCTCTTGGAGAGGCTGCCGTTGTTGAAGATCCCCTGGAACACGCTCGACGCCACGTTCGACATGCCCTGGGCGAGCAGTTCCTGGTCGACGTCGATCCGGTAGTTGTGCTTGGTTGCGTACTGGCGCACCCCGGCGGTCGTCACCGAGAACCCGATGAGCACCAGCCCGACCGCTGCCCCGACCACCACCGACCAGTTGTCGAAGATGATCTGCAGATCGGGGAACGACGGATTCGGGAGACCGCGCGGCACATCGGCGATCAGTTCGACCCCGCGGTCGCCGAGATCGAAGACCACGGTTGCGAGAATGCCGAGGACCACTGCGACCAACTCGGCGGGTACCTTCGGAGCGAGGAACTTGAGGCCGAACAACACGACCAGCGCCACGACGCCGACGGCGACCGTGGTCCGGTTGGCATCGGACATGCTCGTCGCCCACTCCCAGAGCTTCTGCCATGTGTTCGAACCCGACTTCTCGGTCCCCGTGAGCTTGAAGATCTCACCGGACACGACGTTGATGGCGACGCCGAAGATGAACCCGGTCAGCACGGCCGCCGAGAGGAACTCGGCGATCCAGCCCATCTTGAGCACAGCCATGATCACGAACAGCAGCCCGGCGACCAGCACGATGGCCGTGGCGATCGCCACTGCGTCCTCGGAGCCCGCCGCTCCGATCGACACGACGGCCGCACCCAGCACCGGTGCGGTCGACGAACCCGGGCCCTGCACCAACTGCTTCGACGTGGTGAAGAGCGCGAACGCGATCATGCCGAACGCCGCGGCGTACAGCCCGTTCTGGACCGGAACGCCGCTCAGCGACGCGTAACCGAGCGAGGTGGGCACCATCAGCGCCCACACCGACAGCCCGGCGATCAGGTCCTTGGTGAGCCACGACCGCTGATACTGGGGGAGCCAGGCCAGGATCGGAACGAACCGCTTGATCGAACTCGTCGCGGGTGTCGACGTGGCCGCTGCCTGGCCGCCCTGTGTGCTCATCCTTCGTCAGCCTTGCGCTTCGGCGTCGTTCTGGATCTCGGCGGTGTCGGCCTCGAGTTGCTTCTCCTCATTGCCATGTCCTGCTCCTTCGATCGGTGAAGTGCCTGATACCGCCATCATGAGGTTTCCTCGCGATCAGTGTGTCGCGTCGGGTCGGCCACAGGAGTCACCGTCGCCAACAACTCCGGGACACTCCCATGCGACGGCGGCACTCAACAGGGCCATAGGACCCTCGGTCGTCCTCCCGTGGTGATCATCTACCGTGGAACGAACGGAGCCTTCCACGCCAGATTCGAACCCCAGCCGACCAGGTCCGAAACGATCGGGGTTGCGACCGGCCGGACCTGACGCGGTGCGCGAGGCCGTGCTCGAGGCCGCAGCGCGACTCTTCGCTGAGCGCGGGGTCGAGCGGGTGTCCTTGCGCAGCATCGCCGAGGCAGCTGATGTCAAGCTGCCGTTGATCGGGCGATACATCGGGCGTCGTAGCGAGCTCATCGATGCCGTGTTCGAGCGGTTGAGTGGGCAGGTCGTCGGCTACGTCGAGGCGAATCCGCTCGAGCCACTCGAGTACGGACGGGACTCGATGCTCGGGCGATGGATGACGATGGTGGCCCACTACACGCTGCATGAAGAGGTTCCTCAACTCGGCGCGATGAACCCCGTGCGATCGCTGGCGGGCGTCTTCGAGACCTCCTTCGACATCGACGCTCGGACGGCGCGACTCAGAGCCGCACAAGTGACGGCCATCAGCCTCGGCTGGCGGCTCTTCGAGGACTACCTCATCGCCTCCACCGAGTTGGACGACTTCAGCCTCGACGAACTCCGACGCGATCTCAATGCGATCCAGCAACTGATCGGGTCGGCTCTGCTCCCCACGCCCGGACGCGGCTGAGCGACTCAAGATCCGCGTTCTCGGGAACGACGCGTTGCGCCAGGGGGCGAGCGGGCGCTGTCTCGGCGGTCTCAGGGTGAGTCGGCCGACGACGGCAGGCGGTCGAACGCGATTCGGAGACCGGGAAGAGCGGCCTGGGCCCAGATCGAGTGCCCGGCCTCGGTGGGGTGGAACAGGTCAGCGGCGAACACGTTCGGGTCTCGGAACGCCTCGTTCGTCTCGGTGACGTCGAGCAGCACCGCGCGTTCGTGCGATGCAACGACGCGCTCGACGCGACGGCACAGCGCTCGGGACCTGAGTCGGAGCACGGTGTCGAGCGGGGGGCGGACCCGCGCCACGTTGCCGAGATCTCCGATGTTCGCTACGGCCACGACCGGTGCCGCAGCGAGGAGTCGGCGGAGGACTTCGTCGAGCCGTGCCTCGAACCGTTGTGCCGGTGTTGCATGGACGGCATCGTTCGACCCGACCGCCAGGACCACCAGATCGGGATCGAGACCGATGGCCTCGTCCAGTCTCTCCGCCACGTCAGCGATGCGAGAGCCGCTGACCGCCAACGAGATGACCTCCACTCTTCGAGGTGGATCGAGTCGAACAAGGGCTTGGTGCAGCCAGACGCCGGACCGATCGGCGACACCGGGTGCCGTGAGGGTGCTGTCGCCCAGCGCGACGAGACGGATGGGCGATCCTCGAAGGTCGCCGACCGCGCCGGATGCGTCGATCTCGTCGAGGGCGGGAAGCCTGCGGTGGGCGGTCCACACGACTTCGACAGCGAGTCCCCCCATCATCACGGCCACAGCGATCCCGACCCGTTCGGGCGTCGCGACCGCAGGGATCGCTCGGAGGGCATCCACGGGGATGCGGTCCGCGATCGAGCCGGGGGACCGCTGACTTCGGACCTGGCGGCCGAACACGGCGAGGCGGGTGTCAGGACTTCTCACCACGGGCCCTTGGTACGACGGTGAGCACCGTGAACGCAACCTGTTTGTCCGTCGACGGGCCTACCATCGGGAGATGTACGAGTTCGAGGCGGAACTCTGGCTGTGGGACGGCGATGCTGCGTGGCACTTCCTCACCGTTCCCGAAGGAGTGTCCGACGACCTCGAGGCCCGTACCGACGGTCGTCGGCGAGGATTCGGCTCGGTGCGGGTTCGGGTGACCGTGGGTTCGACGACCTGGTCGACCTCGGTCTTCCCTGACTCCAAACGTCAGGCTTACGTGCTCCCGGTGAAGCAGGCGGTGCGCACGGCCGAGTCGATCGGCCTGGGAGATGGGGTCGCGGTCAGCCTCGACCTGGTCGATTCCTGAACGGTCTCAACAACCCGGGGGTCAGAACTGGCGCTTGAGCTGGGTCCGGAGCTTGTCGTCGCGCCAGTACGAGCCGGCGTACGAGCCGACCGGCGTCCACTTGGGCTCGTGGGCGGCGGTGACCTCGTCGCCCATGACCGTGACTCGTTGGATGACCCGCTCGCCCTCGAAGTCGTTGAGGACGTAGTGCTGGGTGCAGCGGTTGTCCCACATGGCGATCGTGCCGGCGCTCCAGCGGTACCGAACCGTGAACTGCGGCTCCTGCACCCAGCGGGTCAGATGGGAGAGCAGCATCTCTGACTCGTCGTGGCTCAACTCGACGATGCGCCGAGTGAAGTGTTCGTTGACGAACAGCGACTTGCGGCCGGTCTCGGGATGCACCCGCACGACCGGGTGGATGTGCATCTTGTCGGGCACGAGGTGTGCGCTTGCGTCGTGGAGCGCCGAGAGTCCGTCGCACAGGTCCTTCATCGGGTCGCTCAACTCGTCGTACGCCTTGTAGGCGTTGGCCCAGAGCGTGTCGCCTCCGACCTCCGGGCACGTCACCATGTGGAGGATCGCGAACCGCGACGGATGGGGTTCGAAGGTGATGTCGCTGTGCCACTCGTCGGCGACGCCGCCGCGCCCGTCGGTCGCCCTGAGCTCGAAGAACTCGGGCCGCTCGGACTCGAGGTCGAGATTCGGGTGCGACTCGAGCTCGCCGAAGTGGCGCCCGAAGGCGATGTGCTCGTCGGGGCTGAGGTGCTGGTCGGGGAAGAACAGCACGAGGTGTTCCACGAGGAGGTCGTGGATCTCCTTGGCGCCCGCCTCGTCGACGTTCGCGAGCGACTTCCCGCGTAGCTCGGCACCGAGCGACCCGGACACCCGAGACACCTCCCAGCGGTCGAAGTTGGCGGCAGTCACCTCGTCTGTCTACACCTCCAGGTCTGGTGAACGCGGGGGGCAGCGACGGCATCGTGCACGAAGTCGTTCAGAGGAGCGCTTCGGCCTCGTCGGCGGTGGCCGTGACACCGTCTTCCTGAGCGATCCGAGCGGCGAACGATCGGGCCCGCTCTGCGTAGCCGTGCTCGACATCCATCACTGACCGCAACGCGCCGGCCAGGTCGTGCTGGCGCCGCACCCAGGTGCCGGTACCGAGCGCCACCTGGCTCTTCGCGTGACTGACCTGGTCGAAGATGCACGGAACGATCACCGATGGCACCCCGGCCAGGAGCGCAAGGCTGTTGGTCCCGTGTGCGCCCGAATGCACGATGGCCGCAGCATGTTCGAGCAGGGGAGCCAAGGCGA
>Ga0307379_10012513_pt1 | contig 11055 bp, 7 predicted proteins | sample UN2MG_FD_202237 | JGI IMG/M metagenome (GOLD analysis project Ga0307379, IMG submission 202237) | Soil microbial communities from Risofladan, Vaasa, Finland - UN-2 | ecosystem: Environmental > Terrestrial > Soil > Coastal area > Acid sulfate soil | place: Finland: Risofladan, Vaasa | collected... | reverse complement strand
AAATGGTACCTGGGCGTGAGCGCCGACTTCTTAGGCTTTGATTTTGAGCAGCCTTACAAAATACTTAAGATCAATTCCGACCTCGTAAATGATGCCCCCGCGTCCAATACGATTATCAGCGCATGGATCGAGCGCGAATACGGTCAGGATTCTCAAGCATGGAAACCCTTTGCTTTAGCCGGAATGGGATTCGGCATTGTCGACGTCGACGATATACAGGGAGATGTAGAAGGCGGAGGCACCTACGATATTACAACAGACGGCGGAACCGAGGTCATACCTTTTATAGGTGCAGGGCTTCGGAACCAGTTTAGCAAGAGTTTTGAGGCTGAGCTTGCGGTTCGCGCCCAATACCACATTGGCGGCTGGGACGTCAAGGATCGTATATCAGGTCTTAAAGGATCCGTCGATGACTATTTTGCGTACGGGGCTTATGCGGGGCTGATATTCAGATTCTAACTAACGAGAACACGAGAACAAATGAAGTGCTTTGGACCTGACATAGGGGACACTAAAGTTTAGTGCTCGAAAGGAACGAATATTCTGAGCCAAACAGCAAGGAAAGAAAAGACACTCTTTGGGTAGAGTTCTTTCTTCTTGCGGCAGCGGTATTTTTCTTGCTCTGGGGACTGGGTGTTCGCAGTCTATGGGCTTCAGAAGGACGTTGGGCTGAGATAACGCGGGAGATGTTTGTCAGTGGGGATTTCTTCCATCCAACCATCGGGGGCGAGCCTTATTTTGACAAGCCGCTTTTGACGTACTGGGTCATTGCAGCGTTTTCTGCCGTAACCGGCCGATTGGATGAGTTCATTCTCCGGCTGCCCAGCGCGCTGGCCGCACTCGTGACGCTGGCTTGTACCGTGTATCTGGGACGGCGTTTATGGTCTCGGCAGGCGGGCTGGCTGGCCGGTGGTCTTCTGCTGACGAGCTATGGCCTGCTGATGTACTCCCACGTGGCCAGTGCGGAGACCGAGAACCTGGCCGCGGTTATGCTTGCGGTAACCTGGTATTGGACCCGCCGGGACCGACCGGGTTTCGTGACGTTTCTGGTCTTTTACCTGATTATGTTCGTCGGTTCTCACATGAAGGGCTTGACCGCGTTTGTAGTACCTGTCTTGGCCATACTGCCGGACCTGTTGCGGCAACGGCGCTGGCGATGCTTATTGTGGCCATCGCACTGGCTGGCCCTCGGGATCGGCGTGGCCGTTTACTTGGCGCCCTTCGTGTATGCAACTCTGAGTCGACCGGCGAGCTACCAGCAGAGTGGGTTGGCCCTGGTGTTTCAGGAGAATATCGTGCGGTATCTCCGGCCTTTCGACCACAAAGGCCCGATTTACCTTTACCTGGGAGCTGTGCCTTTACTGACCCTGCCGTGGGTGCCGATCTTGATTGGTGCATTGGTCGTGTCGATTAGCAGTTGGAAAAAGCTTGATGACAATACTCGATGGCTGATACAGGCGATATTGATGATTTTTGCTTTCTTTACACTGTCCGGTTCCCGGCGGGTTTACTACATACTTCCCATCCTGCCGTTCTGCATGCTTCTAATGGCGGTGTTCCTGGCGGATTTCAGCAAAGAGGTTGTTGGAGCACATCGAGATCGGGGATTGCGGATTCAAAAGCAGGCCTTGATTACAGTGGCCATTTTGGAGGCGGTTTTCGCCCCTGTACTTGTTTGGATTCTCGTGAGCAGGATGGGTTGGGAATTGCCGAGTCTCCTAGGCTGGTCATTCCTGTTTCTCGGATTGGCGGCCCTGCTTGTGGGCGCAGTCGCATACAAGGCGGCTGCACGAACCCTACAAAGCGCTCAACTGCAAACCGTCTGGGCGCTGATCCTGATGGCAGCCGTCCTGCAGGGCGGTTTTTTTGCCTGGCAGTACAATATTCTGGACTCCCGTCGCACCGAACGGCCGTTTGCCATGCAAATAAAGGAGACTGTTAAGTCCCTACCGCATGAGCGGGTCGCGTTCGTGCATCGATGTGAAGACAAAGTGCTTTTTTACATGGAATGGGATCCGCCCATAACGCTCCTGACCGATGAAGACGCCTTGCGGGCATTCCTCGAAAGTAACGAACCGGGCATAGTGATTTCCCAGGGCAGATACATTAGCAAAACGGCTGCGTCCATGTTGCCCTCGCAGCCGGCATACGCGGAAACCTGCTACAAATGGGAACGTCCTGAGAGGCGGCAAAACAAATTGAAGGCGTGGCTTATCAATGCGGATATTTCGCAGATCGCCCAGGAGAGTAAGGAGGCGAATCGTGCGAAGTGATTTCTTACCTTTTTCCCGGCCCTCCATCAGTGAAAAGGATATCGCTGGTGTTTCGGAAGTTCTTCGTTCCGGCTGGCTGACAACCGGTTCAAAGACCTCTGAGTTTGAGCGGGCATTTTGTGACTATACGGGGTGCCTCGGGGCTGTGGCGCTGTCCTCAGCAACCGCCGGCATGCATGTGGCCCTCGAATCGCTGGGTATCGGCCCCGGAGACGAAGTCATAACACCATCCATGACGTGGGTATCCACCGTGAATTTGACTGTCCTTGCCGGCGCCACGCCTGTCTTCGTCGATGTGGACCGCGATACGCTCATGGCTTCGCCGGAGTCTGTGGAGGCGTGTTTGACTGCCAGGACCCGGCTTGTGGTTCCCGTGCACTTTGCCGGAACCGCGGCTGATATCGAGCCGATTCGTAAGCTGGCTGCAAGCCACAATGTCTTTCTTGTTGAGGATGCCGCCCACGCCCTGGGCACACAATACAAAGGCGAGATGATTGGTCGCAGGGGAACTTCAATCTTTTCATTTCATCCGATCAAGAATATCACCACCGGCGAAGGCGGGATGTTCTGCTCGGATGATCCGGAACTGGTGAATCGCGTTCGGCGGCTGAAGTTTCACGGCCTTGGGGTGGATGCATACGACCGTCAGACGCAGGGCAGATCCGCCCAAGCCGAGGTGCTGGAGCCGGGTTACAAGTATAACATGACGGATATATCGGCGGTTCTGGGGACAAGTCAACTGGCGCGCGTTGACGAGTTTAACAGCAAGCGAACCGAATTGGCTTTGAGGTACCGCGAGCGATTGCACGAGATTGATGAGATCCTGCCGCTTTGTGACCCGCCGTATCCGATGAAGCACGCCTGGCATCTCTTCATCGTCCGCCTGGATACGGACAAAGCCGGGTTGAGCCGGGATGATTTCATGGCAGAGCTCAAAGTGAGGAACATCGGAACCGGACTTCACTTCCGTGCCGTGCATCTTCAGAGGTATTACACCGAATCAATGGGTACACACCGCGGCATGTTGCCGAATACCGAATGGAATTCGGACCGTATTTTCTCTCTTCCTCTATTTCCGGATATGACTTTTGACGACGTGGATGATGTTGTGAATGCGATCAAGGAGGTGTTGAGCAAATGAATGAGACAGATTTGATATCCGTTGTTGTTCCTGTTTTCAACGAGCAGGAAAACCTCCATGAGCTGATTCGGCGATGCACGGAATCTTGCAGCAGGATGCAGTCGCCGTTCGAGCTTATTCTTGTGGACGACGGCAGCAAGGACTCCTCCCCCGACATTATCACGGGGGTAGCGGAGCAAAGCGGCGGCAACGTCGTCGGGGTGCTGCTGAATAGGAATTACGGACAGCACGCTGCAGTCATGGCAGGCTTTGCGGAGGCCCGGGGCGGTATTATTGTCACTCTCGACGCCGATTTGCAGAATCCGCCCGAGGAAATTCCAAGACTTGTCGATGCCATCGAAGCGGGATTCGACGCGGTGGGCAGCATCCGGGTACCGAGACGCGACAGTTTCTTTCGCAGGATAGCTTCCTTCGCTGTCAACAAGGTAGCTCAAAAAGCCACCGGCGTGATGATGCACGATTACGGCTGCATGTTGCGAGCGTATCGGCGATCCGTCGTGGATGCGATGCTCCAGTGTCACGAAAGGAGCACGTTCATCCCGATCCTGGCCAACAGCTTTGCCCGGCGTGCGACGGAGGTCGAAGTAAGTCATGCCGCCCGTAACGAAGGGGACTCCAAATACGGCTTGGGGGGCTTGATTAACCTGCAATTTGACCTGCTAACCAGTACGACGACGTTTCCACTGCGGGTCCTCAGTGTATTGGGCGCTGTGATATCTGTCACAGGGGTGGGATTCGGCGTTTTTCTGCTGATTATGAGAGTAATTTATGGGCCGGCCTGGGCGGCGGAGGGTATCTTTACACTGTTTGCCATTCTCTTCATTTTCGTGGGTGCCCAATTCGTCGGGATGGGTCTGCTCGGAGAGTATATCGGTCGAATCTATAACGACGTGAGGGCCCGGCCCCGCTATTTCGTACACAAGGTCGTCGGGCGAGACGAGGAGCAGGAAGAAACAGTACGCACTCGAATAGAATCGGAGTTTGTAATATGAAATCAATCGTTTTTGGCTATCACAATATCGGCTGTGCCGGCATCGAAGCCTTGTTGCGAAACGGCTTCCAGATCGCCGCGGTGTTTACCCACAAAGATGACCCGGGGGAGAATCTCTGGTTCGATTCCGTGGCGGAGCTTGCCGCATCCCGGGGAATTCCGGTTTTCGCTCCCGACGACATCAACCATCCTTTGTGGGTAAAGCGGATTAAAGAGCTCGCGCCGGACATCATCTTCTCCTTCTACTACAGAGACATGGTCAAGCAGCCCATTTTGGACATACCGCCCGCCGGATGTCTCAACCTGCACGGTTCGCTTCTGCCTAAATACCGGGGCAGATGCCCGATCAACTGGGTGCTGGTCAAGGGGGAGAAAGAAACGGGAGTGACCCTGCACTACATGACGGTAAAGCCGGATGACGGCGACATCGTCCATCAGAAGAAGATCGCGATCGCCGACGACGACACGGCCATGTCCCTGCACGAAAAAGCCGCCCAGGCAGCTTCTGTTTTGCTTGATGAGGTGCTTCCGCAGTTGAAGGATGGAACGGCGTCGCGAAAGGCTCAGGACCACTCAATGGCAACGTACTATGGCGGCCGCAGCGCAGCGGACGGTCAAATCGACTGGACCGCCGACGCCGAACAGGTCCGCAATCTCGTCCGCGCCGTTACCCGGCCATACCCGGGCGCTTTCAGTTACATCGCGAACGAGAAATGCCTGTTCTGGAGGGTTTCCACGGTCCCCCACTGTGCAGAGTCATTGGAACCCGGCACCGTCCTCTCCACAGATCCTCTGGTGATCGTATGTGGCCAGGGTGCGATCCGCGTGGATTTTGGCCAGACGGAAAAAGGCGTGTACGTGAACGGCGCTCAATTGGCCCGCGAGCTGAATTTGGTTGAAGGCATGAGATTCGGCGCCAGCTCAAGCAGCCGGATCGAAGTGATGAAGAAGAAGCACGTCCTGATCCTTGGAGCCAACGGCTTCATCGGCAGTGCCCTGAGCGAGCGCCTGCTGCGCAACGAAAGATATGAGGTCCACGGCATGGACCTTCGATCCAACTACATTGAACACCTGATTGGCAGGCCCGGATTTCATTTTGAGGAAGGCGACATCTCAATCCATCGCGAGTGGACGGAATACCACATCAGGAAATGCGATATTGTACTGCCCCTGGTCGCTATTGCGACGCCGATAGAATATACGCGCAATCCAATAGGCGTCTTTGAGCTCGACTTTGAAGAGAATCTCAAGGTCGTCCGCTATTGCGTCAAATACAAGAAGCGGATCGTCTTCCCATCTACCTCCGAAGTCTATGGAATGTGCGATGAGAAGGAATTTGACGAAGACAACTCCAAACTGGTTCTGGGACCGATCCGGATGCAGCGATGGATCTATTCGTGCTGCAAGCAATTGCTCGACAGGGTCATCTGGGCCTACGGGCAGAAGGAGGGGCTCCAGTTTACATTGTTCCGACCGTTCAACTGGATCGGGCCCAAGCTGGACAGCTTGACCTCCGCCCGAATCGGCAGCTCTCGTGCCATCACACAGCTCATCCTCAATCTCGTGGAGGGGGCCCCTATTCTGTTGATCGACGGCGGTAAACAGAAACGCTGCTTCACGGACGTCTGCGATGGAGTCGAGTGCCTGTACCGCATCATCGAGAACAAAGCCGGCATCTGCGACGGCAAGATCATTAACATAGGCGATCCCGACAACGAAGTGAGCATCCGGGGTCTTGCGGAACTGTTGTTGGCCAAATTCGAGCAGCACCCCCTTCGATCGAAGTTTCCTCCTTTTGCTGGTTTTCGGCTGGTTGAAAGCAGCTCCTACTACGGCAGCGGTTACCAGGATGTACAATACAGAAGACCAAGTATCCGCAATGCGAAGAAACTGCTCGGCTGGACACCCACTGTTGATCTGGAGCAGTCTGTGGAACAAACGCTCGATTTCTTCCTGCGGGCAAGCATAGAGGGCGGAGAGTTCCTGCCGCGTCCGGAATCGAAGCCGTCAGTTCCGCACAGAATAGTTGCCGTGTCCTATGGCGGCGACAAGAAGCCCCCGGAGTTGAAAGTTCATGAAAGTAGGCTTGAGGATTGACGTTGACACGCTCAGAGGGACCAAGTTCGGGGTGCCGAACTTGTGTAAGCTTCTTGCCGCCTGTTCCATGAACGCTTCATTCTTTTTCTCGGTCGGCCCGGACAATATGGGCCGGCACCTGTGGCGGCTGCTCCGGCCCGCGTTCCTCTGGAAGATGTTAAGGACAAGGGCTGCAAGCCTCTATGGCTGGGATATCCTTCTGCGAGGTACGTTCTGGCCGGGCCCCGTCATTGGCGAAAGGCTTGGCCCAGTCATACGCTCGACTTCCGACGCCGGCCATGAGGTTGGCTTGCATGCGTGGGACCACCATGCGTGGCAGGCCCGCATCAACACCATGGACGGCGATGCCCTCTACGGCGAGCTTAAGAAAGGCTACGATTTGCTCGCAAAAATTCTCGGAAAACCTCCGACTTGTTCGGCTGTGCCCGGATGGAAGTGCAATGAAGCGGTTCTTCTGGCCAAGAGTCGTTTTCCTTTCGATTACAACAGTGATTGCAGAGGTGACAGCATATTTCGACCTGTCGCAGGGGGCCGCGAGCGTCTCCAGCCCCAGGTCCCCGTTACTCTGCCGACCTACGATGAAGTCGTTGGCCGCAACGGCGTCACGGATAGCAACTACAATAACTACATGCTTTCCCTGCTCGACCCTGCGAAGCTTAATGTACTGACGGTGCACGCAGAGGTCGAGGGCATCGCCTGCCTGGAGATGTTTGAGCAATTCCTGAAGACAGCCTGCTCAAAAGGCGTCTGCTTTGTTCCTTTGAGAGTGCTGCTCGAAGAATACCCGCAAAGCGCTCCCGCCGCCATCATCGAAAAAGAAATCCCGGGGCGCCAGGGGTGGGTCTCTTGTCAGTCGAATTCATCAGGTATGGCTGTATCGTCGACGTAGTTCTTGAAGGAATGCAGGCTTTGGAAATCAAATCTTACTATCGGCTTCTGCTTGTTGCTTCGATGTGCCTGGCGATGAAAACCAGGCTCACGGCACAGGGTATCGCCGACCCGTGCGAGCGTTCTGGTTCCGCCCTTAGCGAGAGCTCGGAGAAACCCTATCCGGGTCTGGAGGAAGATGGCTCACTTTTCAATTCCCTGCGATCATTTAACGACTGGCCGCGAGAAAAGAAGGTATTCGCCTTAAACGCGGCCACGGTAGGTACTATCGCGATCGTGGGCGTCACCCGATGGCACTACGGCAGTCATGCATTCCGAACGGCCAACGAGGGCTGGTTCGACAGTGACACCCCTTACGGGGGTGCCGACAAACTCGGGCACGTCTTCACCTGTTATGCCCTGACGAGTGTTTACAACCAGCTTTACAAGGACTGGGGATATGCCGAGCACGACGCTATTCTGATGGGCGCGACGAACAGTTGGCTAACGATGACGCTGATCGAAATCGGTGACGGATTCAGCGTGAGCGAGGGGTTCAGTTGGCAGGACGAAGTCATGAATACCCTCGGTGTAAGTATGGCCTATCTCCACCATCGCGTCCCTGCTGTGCGGGAACGAGTGGATTTCCGCTGGGAATGGTTTCCCTCGCCGTCCGTTCGCGCCGGGGAGCGTTTTGATGTCCTCACCGATTATTCCGGGCAGAAGTTCCTGCTCGCCTTCAAGCTGGACGGCTGGCTCCGAACGGGCAATCCCCTCCTGAAGGCCACGGAGGTGCAGGTCGGTTACTACACGCGGGGCTATGTCTCCGGTGATGAACGCCACTTCAATGGACAGCATCGGTATGGCTATGTGGGCATCGGCCTGAATGTGACCTATCTCTTGGAAAGGCATACAGGCCATCGCGCACGCGGAATCTTCGATTACTATCAAGTACCCTACACATATCTTCCAGCGAGATGGGAATGCGACTGATACTACCATTGCTGCTTGTCGGGGTGTTCTTGGCCGTGTATATCGCGCCGCTGGGCGTTCGGCCCATGGTGATACCCGATGAAACTCGTTATGCCGAAGTGTCACGCGAAATGCTGGATACCGGCGACTGGATAGTCCCGAAGGTTGACGGTTTACGGTATTTTGAGAAGCCGATTCTCGGCCACTGGCTCAATGCCGCATCACAATACCTGTTTGGCCAGAATGCGTTTGCTGTGCGCCTTCCGTCTGCACTGGCCGCAGGATTTTCCGCCCTGGCCATATTCCTGTTAGTTCATCGCTTTGCCGGCGGAGCCGTGACGGGATTATTGGCCACAGCGACTTTTCTGACGTGTGTGGAAGTCTTTGCAGTAGGAATATTTTGTGTTCTGGATAGTGTGTTTTCTCTGTTCATAACAGCTACCCTGGTAACTTTCTATTTCGCATGGACGGAAACGGCATTTAGGAAGAAGTACGCCTTTCTGGTTCTTTCGGGCATATTTTGCGGGTTGGCGTTCCTGACCAAAGGATTTCTCGCATTCATGCTGCCGGCTCTGGTCATTGTCCCCTTCGCACTCTGGGAGCGTAGATGGACAAAGCTGCCGGCTCTGTGTTGGGTGCCTCTCACTACAGCCTTTCTGGTGATGCTGCCCTGGTCTGTCGCCATTCATTTTCGAGAAGCTGATTTCTGGCATTACTTTGTCCGGACCGAACACATAGATCGCTTCCTCTCTCCCCATGGCGGCCAACACCCGGAGGCGTTCTGGTTCTTCATTCCCGTATTAGCGGGCGGCGCGTTGCCATGGATTTCGGTCTTTCCCCTTGTCGTGGCGGGTTTCAAGAAGACGCAGCTCAAGGACCCATTTCTTCGGTTCCTGCTCTGTTGGCTGGTGTTTCCCTTTCTATTCCTTTCAGCCTGCCGGGGTAAGCTCGGCACGTACATCCTGCCCTGCTACCCTCCTCTGGCCATTTTGACGGCGGTCGGCCTTCTGAAATATCTTGCAGCAGGCAGAACACGGGGTCTTTCAAAAAACCTCCGCAATTCTGCGGCTGTATTGTTCATTATTGCGGCGGCGTTGATTCTGATCCAGACGGTCATACCCGGCGTGAGAATCTATGATCGCAGCGAAGTCTGGAAGTGCGCCGTTGTCGTGATTGCGATTTCGACATACGCGCTGCTGCTGCTGCACGCTCGTGACGCGGCAGATACCCAAAAAAAGCTCGCCCTATGGTACCTTGGCCCCGTCTTACTGATGTTCGGATCACATTTTGCCATGCCCAACCGGGTCGGGTACGGGAAGGCCCCTGACGAGTTTCTCCTGCGTTATTCGCTCAGAATTCATCCCGATACGGTGCTTATTTCTGACAACTATCTGACACCCGCCGTCTGCTGGTGTTACAGGCGTACCGATGTTTTCCTCATAGGCAGGGGCGGTGAACTTACGTATGGGTTGGGATACGATGATTCGAAACAACGCCTGCTCGATATCGGCCAGTTCAAAACATTGATTGAAAAAAGTTCGGAGAAAGGATGTATCACTTTGATCACCAGTACAAAACGGTACGCAGAATACAGGCAACTACTCCCCAAACCCGTTTTTGAGGACATCGACTGCGGCTTTGTGTTTGCCGAGTTTGCTGTGAGCAACGCCGGAGCCGCGGATATACGAGATCGTTCAAATTCAGAACCGTCACAAGGCTGCTGCCTACCTTAACGCTCGTTGACCGTCCGAACAATCCGAACTTTCCCACCTACTTCCACGTCCGCAACGACGGCCGGATGGGAGCTTCACTAACATTCGACGGCCCCAGAAAAACTGATCCCCAGGAGCCCTTCCGTCTAGGCTACGGGTTCTACATTCACAGCGGCATGCTGCCATCAGTAATCTTTGAAGTTCCTCATCCACTCAGGCCAGTCCCCATGCTGGACATTGCCGGCTATGGTCCAGGGGCCGGCCGTGTCAAACTGTCGATGCCACTTCAACGTCCACAGCTCTTTGATCCCTACTTTGCATACGGTGAAATCAACAAAAACAGCGTTGACGTGCCCCTCGTGGCGATTACAGCAGTATCGCTGCATCATTCCGCTCCCGCTTCCGTAAACCTCCTCAAACATCGAAGGTGTATCCGTGTGGTGTGGCATGCCGCCGAGCCACATCGCGTCGAGGAACATCGGGATACGACTGGCCCCTTTCACATCGGGTCTCTCCCAGTACCGCGAATGCCCGCCGATCACACCGCCAGGGTTTCTTGCATAGGCCGGATTGCCCACATAGTCATTGATGCCGTAGCTGCCGGCGAGGTTGGCATAGCCGTACCTGACATCGTCCGGGGCAAAAACACCATACGCTTCAAATGGCCCGCCAACTTCGCCATTATCAGCATTTGGCTTTGTAGCCGACGGGCAGAAATTGATGTCCTCATCCTGATAATAGGGCTTGAGCGCTCCGATCCACACATGTCCCTGCTGACCGGTGGACCAGGCCCCATAGAACTGGTGGTCGTTATCGTCTGTGTACATCTTGAAGATAAGACCCCACTGTTTGAGCAATGCCTGGCAGGCCACCGACCTGGCCTGCTTCCTGACGCGCGACAGCGCGGGCATCAATATCCCCATTAGCAGCGCAATGATGGCGATGACCACAAGAAGCTCAATAAGTGTGAATCCCCTTCGTCTGCACATCCTGTCTTCAGCC
>Ga0307379_10012512_pt1 | contig 11055 bp, 10 predicted proteins | sample UN2MG_FD_202237 | JGI IMG/M metagenome (GOLD analysis project Ga0307379, IMG submission 202237) | Soil microbial communities from Risofladan, Vaasa, Finland - UN-2 | ecosystem: Environmental > Terrestrial > Soil > Coastal area > Acid sulfate soil | place: Finland: Risofladan, Vaasa | collected... | reverse complement strand
GCCGGTACTTGGAATCGGCGAGGCCTTCATACAGCACCTGCATGATCGACAAGCAGGTATCGAGCCCGATGAAGTCGGCGAGCTGTAGCGGCCCCATCGGATGATGGGCGCCAAGCCGCATGGCGGTGTCGATGGCGTCGACCGAGCCCACGCCCTCATAGAGCGTATAGACCGCCTCGTTGATCATCGGCAGCAGGATGCGGTTGACCATGAAGGCCGGGAAGTCTTCCGAGACCGCGGTCGTCTTGTCCAGCGTCTCGACGAACTCCCGCGCCCGCGTGAAGGTGACGTCGTCCGTGGCGATGCCGCGGATCATCTCCACCAGCTCCATCACCGGCACCGGATTCATAAAGTGCATGCCGATGAACCGCTCGGGCCGGTCCGTGGTGGCAGCGAGCCGGGTGATCGAGATCGACGAGGTGTTGGTGGCGACGATGGCGTCGGGCTTCAGGAACGGACAGACCGCCACGAAGATCTTGCGCTTGACAGTTTCGTCTTCGGTGGCCGCTTCCACGATCAAGTCACAATCGGCGAACTCTTGGAACGACTCGGCGAAGCTGATGCGGGAGAGCGCCTTGTCGCGGTCTTCCTGGCTGATCTTCCCGGAGCTCACCTGGCGCGTCATGTTCTTATCGATGGCCGCGAGCGCAGCCTCGAAGCGATCCTTTTCCAGATCGTTGATCGCCACGTCGTAGCCGCCGAGCGCCACCACATGAGCAATGCCGCTTCCCATCTGGCCGCTGCCGACAATACCGACTTTGCTAATGGGCTCCACCTTAAGCTCCTGCTTCGAGGTTGGATCGGCGCGGAGATCCGAGCCTTGCACTATTTCGTCCATATCCGTTCCTCATCAACCAGCTACTCTCCGTACCCCAATTTTTTCAATTCGGCGTCGAGCTCGGGCAGGACGTCGAACAGGTCACCGACCAGCCCGTAATCCGCGACTTGAAAGATGGGCGCTTCGGCATCCTTGTTGATGGCGACGATCACCTTGGAATCCTTCATGCCCGCCAAATGCTGGATGGCTCCCGAGATGCCGATGGCGATATAGAGTTCCGGCGCCACCACCTTGCCCGTCTGGCCGACTTGATAGTCGTTCGGCATGTAGCCGGAATCCACCGCGGCGCGAGAGGCGCCGATCGCGGCGCCAAGACGGTCGGCAATCGGCGCGATGAGCTTCTCGAAATTCTCGCCAGAGGCCATGCCGCGGCCGCCGGAAATGACCACGCGCGCGGCGGTCAGCTCGGGGCGCTCGCTTTCGGTGATATCAGCGCCGACGAAGGTCGACTGGTCTACGGCACCCGCCGGCGTCACCGTCTCGACCTCGGCGGAGCCACCTTCGCCCGCGGCGGCGAACGCCGTGGTGCGCACGGTCGCAACAACGATCTTGTCGGAGGTTTGCACCGTCTCCATCGCGTTGCCCGCATAGATGGGGCGCACGAAGGTGTCGGGCGTCTTCACCGCGACGATGTCTGAAATCTGCCCCACGTCGAGCAGCGCGGCGACGCGCGGCAGCACGTTCTTGCCCATCGTCGTCGCCGGGGCGAGAAGCACTGCGTAATTCTCCATAAGGGGCACGATGGTAGCGGCGGCATCCTCGGCGAGCCGATGAGCCAGATGCCGTGCATCGGCCAGCAGCACCTTGCGCACGCCTTCGAGCTTCGCCGCTTCCTCGGCGACGGCCTTGCAGCCCTCACCGGCAACCAGAATATCCACGTCGCTGCCGAACTCGCCCGCTGCGGTCAGCGCCTTGGCCGTGGCGGGCGCCAGCGTGGCATTGTCGTGTTCCGCCAGCAGCAGCACCGCCATTACAGTACCCCCGCTTCGTTCTTGAGCTTGTCGACGAGCGTGGCCACGTCGTCCACGGTGATGCCAGCCTCGCGCGCCTTTGGCTCCTCGACGGAGAGCACTTTCAGGCGCGGCGTGATATCGACGCCGAGCGTCTCAGGGCTCGTCTCGTCGATCGGCTTCTTCTTCGCCTTCATGATGTTGGGGAGCGAGGCATAGCGCGGTTCGTTGAGGCGAAGGTCCGTCGTGATCACCGCGGGCGTCGTCAGTTCGACCGTCTCCAAGCCGCCATCCACTTCGCGGGTCACCTTCACCTTGTCGCCATCGAGCTCGATCTTCGAGGCAAAGGTCCCTTGGGGCAGGCCAAGCAGGCCTGCGAGCATTTGTCCGGTCTGATTGCAGTCGTCGTCGATCGCCTGCTTGCCGAGGATGATGAGGTCGGGTTTCTCGTCCTCGACCACGGCTTTCAGCACCTTGGCCACGCCCAGCGGCTCGACGGTTTCGTCGGTCTTGACCAGGATCGCGCGGTCGGCGCCCATGGCCAGCGCCGTGCGCAGCGTGTCCTGCGCCTTGGCGTTGCCAATGGACACGGCTACGACCTCGCTCGCCCCGCCCTGCTCCTTGATGCGGACGGCTTCCTCGACGGCGATCTCGCAGAACGGATTCATCGACATCTTCACGTTGGCAAGGTCGACCCCGCTGCCATCGGATTTGACGCGGACCTTCACGTTTGAATCGATGACCCGTTTGACGGGTACCATAATTTTCATGCGGCTCTTTTTGTTCCGCGCACGGTTGGACTAGCCCCCCAAAAGCCAGTATCTCGCAACTGCGAAATGGCGGCGACCGTACTGCCCGAAATGGCCAAAGTCAATGGTTCCCGGGGTTTCCCAGCGGGGTCTCAAGCCCCGCCCCTGGTCCGGTCGAACAGCACCGTACCGCGCCGCCGCATGAACAAGATCAACACCCCGCCGGCCACCAGCCCACCGACATGGGCCCACCAGGCGACGGCCTCCTCGCCCTGGAAGAGGAGATTGGCGAATTGGGCCAAAATCCAAATTCCGAGCGCCCAGGCGGCGGTGATCTTGATGGGAATACGCCACAGCGCCAGCACCCACACCTTCACCCTCGGGTGCAGGATCAGATAAGCGGCGATGACCCCCGCCACCGCCCCGGAGGCCCCGATCAGCGGTAGCTCCGAGTGGGGCAGCATGTAGGCGTGCAGGAGCGCGGCGAAGATCCCGCACATCAAATAGAACATGATGAAGCGCCAATGCCCCATGGCGTCTTCGATATTGTCGCCGAACACCCACAGGAACAGCATATTGCCGATGAGGTGGATCCAGCCTCCGTGCAGGAACATATAGGTGATGAGCGTCAGCCGCTCCGGCACCATCACCGCGCCGGTGGCGAAGAACGCGGTCTCCCCGCCTGCGACCGCCATCAGCTTGGCCGGGATGACCGCGAACTCGGTCACGTCCTCGTCGGCGAGCGGAATGACCCACCCCGTCTGGAAGATCGCGTAGATGGCGACGTTGAGGACGATCAGTCCCACCGTCACATATTGGAAGCGGATCTTCTTGAGAGGGTTGGTGTCATGGAGGGGAACGAACACAGGTGCACCGCCGATCTCATCAGCGATTTTCGCCGGGCACCCACAACACGTCGGCGCTGCCCTTGCCGTTGGCGTACCGCGCGGCGACGAACAAAAAATCCGATAACCGGTTGACGTAGCGGGCCGCCGGTTCGCTTACCGGCTCGTCGGGACGCGAGGCCAGGGCCACGATCAAGCGCTCGGCCCGGCGCGAAACGGTCCGTGCAAGATGCAGAAAGCTCGCGGCGGGCGTGCCCCCCGGAAGCACGAAGGAGCGCAGCGGTTCGAGCGCGCGGTTCATCTCATCGATTTCAGATTCGAGCCGCACGACCTGCGCGTCGCTCACTTGTAAGCCGGCACCGCCATCCTTTTCGGGCACGCAAAGATCGGCGCCGAGATCGAACAGATCGTTCTGAATGCGCGCGAGCATGACGTCGAGCTCGGGGTTCGCCTCGCCCGTATGCAGCCGAGCCAGCCCAATGACGGCATTGGTTTCGTCTACCGTGCCGTAGGCCTCGACGCGGAGGTCGTATTTGGCCACGCGCTCGCCCGAGCCAAGCGCGGTCGTGCCGTCATCGCCGGTTCGTGTGTAGATCTTGTTGAGGACAACCATGCCACCCGCCCTGCTTTCCAGGGCCCGCGGAGCGCAAACCCGCTTTAGAATCTAGCGTATCCCGGCCCTTGAGCGGGTCAAGCCTCGTGATCAGGGCCTGTGCCCGGCCAAATAGACGATCGCCATGACGATAATCAGCGCGGCAAGCTGCAAAAGCACACGCGCGCGCATCAGTTTTTGGCTGAGATTGGGATTTCCGCCACGCAGCATATTAAACAGGCCGAACACCAGCACGATGGCCACGGCGGCAACCGCGAACGGCAAGATCCAACGTAGAGCGTATTCCACATGCCCCTCCCGAGCCTTATTGGGACGTAGAAAAGCAACGTCCGCGCGGAACTTTAGTTCTTTGCCGCCACGACGTCGAGCGCAGCAGTCGGCAAGATCCGCCGCAAGAAGGCCACCGCATAGGTCGGGAAGGTCACGTAGTAGCGGGGCTTAGGACGCTTGGCCTCCAACGCATGGATCAGCCTTTTGACCACGGCCTCGGGCGGCAGCTTGAACGTCGTCTGGCCGCCCTGCTCCATCTGCGCCAGGCGCGCGCGATAGATCTCTCTGTGCGCTGAATTCTCCATGTCGATATTGCGCCGGTAGGCCTCAAGCGCGCGTTCGATGAAGCGCGTGGCGATCGGCCCCGGCTCGATGAGAGAGACATGGATACCGGTGCCGGCGAGCTCCATGCGCAGCGCATCGCCGAGCGCCTCGATAGCGAATTTCGAGGCGCAATAGGCGCCGCGATACGGCGCCGAAATGAGCCCCAGCACCGAGGAGCATTGGACAATGCGCCCCTGACGGCGCGCCCGCATGGCCGGGATCACGCGCGTGGTGAGATCGTGCCAGCCGATGACATTGGCCTCAAATTGGTCCCGCAGGACTTGCGGCGGCACATCCTCCACGGCACCCGGCTGGCCGTAGGCGCCGTTGTTGAACAGCGCATCGAGCGCGCCGTCCGTCGCCGCAAGCACGTGGTCCGCTGCCGCGGCAATCGAGTCCGGCTCCGTATAGTCGAGATAGAGGCTTTCGACGCCATGCTCGTCCTTGAGGCGGGCGAGATCATCCGGTCTGCGCGCCGTGGCGAACACGCGCCAGCCGCGATCCTTCATGGCACGCGCGGACGCGAGGCCGATGCCCGACGAGCAGCCGGTGATGAGGACGGAGCGTTCAGTCATGCGTTGCGTTTACGACGGGGCCTGGCCGAAATCGAAGCCGCTGTTCAGCACCCAGATGGTGAAGTTGAGTCCGGCGGCAAAGCCCACCCATAGCAGGTAAGGCACGAGCAACAAGGCGGCGTTGCGACTCACCTTGGCGAAGGTCACGATCGTAATGACGATGGCCACGATGAGCGCCATGATCACGCCGAAGCCGAAAGGCGGGCTGTGCATGAAGAAGAAGGCGAACGGCCACAGCACGTTCAACACAAGCTGAATGCCGAACCAGACCAGCGCGACCTTCTTGTCGCCCTCATCGCCCCGTGTTCGCCACACGAGCCAGGCGGCGACCGCCATCATGACAAAGAGAATGGTCCACACGACCGGAAAGACGCCGTCGGGCGGCGTGAAGCCGGGCTTTGTGAGCGTCGCGTACCACTCGAGGTTCGGTTGGGTGAACGCGTTCCCGACGAGCGAAGCCACAAAGCAAACAGCGAGCGCGACGCCCAGCCCGATTAGTGAACGCTTCGAGGTGACAGGCCCTGCCGCGGCGCTCATTGCTCGAGCAGGCGCCGCGCGATGACATGCGCCTGAATCTCGGCCGCACCCTCGAAGATCGACAGGATGCGCGCATCGCAGAGCACGCGGCTCACCACATATTCGAGCGCGAAGCCGTTGCCACCGTGGATTTGCAGTGCGTTGTCGGCCGCCGCCCAAGCAACCCGCGCGGCGAGCAGCTTGGCCATGCCCGCTTCCAGATCGCAGCGCTTGCCGTCGTCCTTCTGCCGTGCCGAGTAATAGGTGAGCTGGCGCGCGAACAGAATCTCCGCCGCCATCATGGCGAGCTTGTCGGAGACGCGCGGAAACTCGACGATCGGCTTGCCGAACTGCACGCGCTCCATGGCGTAGCGCAGACCGATATCGAGCGCGGATTGCGCCACGCCGATAGCGCGTGCCGCCGTTTGAATGCGCGCGGCTTCGAACGTCTGCATCAACTGCTTGAAGCCTTGACCCTCGACCCCGCCGAGCAGATTCGCCGCCGGTACCTCGAAGCCGTCGAAGGAAACGTCGAACTCCTTCATGCCGCGATAGCCGAGCACCTCGATCTCGCCACCGGAGATGTTGTCGTCCGGGAAGGGCTTGTCGTCGGTGCCGCGGGACTTCGGCGCCAGAAACATGGAAAGGCCCTTATAGCCTTTCTCTTTCGGATCGGTGCGCGCCAGCACTGTCATCAGGTCCGCGCGCGCCGCGTGCGTAATCCAAGTCTTCTGGCCGGTGATCTTGTAGACGTCGCCGTCCTTCACCGCGCGCGTCGTCAGCGAGGCGAGATCGGAGCCCGTATTCGGCTCGGTGAACACCGCCGTCGGCAAGATCTCGCCGCTTGCGATCTTCGGCAGCCACTCCTGCTTCTGCTCGTCGGTGCCGCCGTTGAGGATCAACTCCTCGGCGATCTCGGAGCGCGTGCCGAGCGAGCCCACGCCGATATAGCCGCGGCTCAACTCCTCGGAGACGACGCACATGGCCTCCTTGCCGAGGCCGAGCCCGCCATACTCTTCCGGCAGCGTCAGCGAGAACACGCCGAGTTCCGCCATCTTATTGATCAGCTCGATGGGGATGTAATCGTCTTTGAGGTGCCACTCCTGCGCATGCGGCACCACTTCGGCCTCCGAGAAGCGGCGCATCTCGTTGCGGATTTCCTCATAGGTCTCTTCCAGACCGGGATCGCCGAAATTGGCGGAGGCCGCGCCTTGCGCCTCCTGGATGAGCGACACGACGCGCGCGCGCATCTCAGGCGTCACGCCCTCGATCAGCGTGGTGACATCGTCGGTGAGGAAGTCTTGCCGCGCGGAATCCGGCACGCCGAACTCGTGCAGCCGGGCAACTTCGCCCTGGCTCATGGTCACGCCGCCCGCGAGCTGCGCCAGATACTCGCCGGCCGCGATCTGGCTGAGCAGAGCCTCCATCTCGCCGAACCGGCCTTCGCCCTCCATCCGCTTGGCGTAGTCGGCCAGCTGAGCGATTCCCTCCGCGTAGGTGGAGAACCAGGCGAGACCGTGGGCCACGTGCTGTTCCCGCTCCAACGCCGAGTTGTCGATCTTGCCGCCCGGAGCCAGTTTGGCCTTCACGGCCTCGGTCGCCTTGGCATTCAAGGCCGAGGCCGCCTTGGCGGCGCCCTCAAGCAGCGGGATCAGCTCGGTGGGGCTCGGGGCCCCCTGGTCGGAAAGGGTCTCGGCGGCGGTCAAGTTCGGCTCCTCGGAACGATTCTAGTCGGATTTTCGGGGCCCAACGAAGCCCGACCGGGGACGAGAGTCAAACCCCGATTGCGGCCACGGATAGCACAAAAAACGCCCGGGCGGTTGCAGCCCGGGGCGCCTTGAGGCCGCGACGCGGCCGAATTTGAATAGCGCGCTCTAAGAGGCCTTGCCGTACATTTCCTGGCTGGCTTCAAGCACGTCCTCGAAAGTCCGCAAGCCCGTGACCGGCGCGCTCACCAGCACGGACATGTTGCCCGGCCGATGCTCGTTATTCCACATTCTCATGTGGGCCTTGGGGATCTGCTCCCAGGGGAAGACTTCCGACATGCACGGATCGATGTGCCGCTCGATGACGAGCTTGTTGGCCTGGCTCGCTTGCAACAGATGCGCAAAGTGAGAGCCCTGGATGCGTTTTTGATGCATCCACACATAGCGGGCGTCCATGGTGAGGTTGTAGCCGGTGGTCCCGGCGCAGAACACGACCATGCCGCCGCGCTTCACGATGAAGCAGGAGACCGGGAAGGTCGCCTCGCCCGGATGCTCGAACACGCTGTCGACATTCACGCCCTTGCCGGTAATCTCCCAGATCGCCTTGCCGAACTTGCGCACCTCTTTGTTCCAGGCGTCATATTCCGGCGAGCCGACGGCGGGCATCTGGCCCCAGCAATTGAAGTCTTTGCGGTTGATCACGCCCTTGGCGCCGAGCGACATCACATAGTCGCGCTTATCGTCCTCGGAGACAACGCCGATGGCGTTGGCGCCGGCCGTGGCGCAGAGCTGGATGGCCATGGAACCGAGGCCGCCTGAAGCGCCCCACACCAAGACGTTATGACCGGGCTTCAGCGTGTGCGGACGATGGCCGAACAGCATGCGGTAAGAGGTGGCGAGCGTCAGCGTGTAGCAGGCGGCCTCTTCCCAGGTGAGGTGCTGCGGCCGCGGCAGAAGCTGGCGGTCCTGCACGCGAGCAAACTGCGCGAAAGAGCCATCCGGCGTCTCGTAGCCCCAGATGCGCTGGGACGGCGAGAACATCGGGTCGCCGCCGTTACATTCCTCGTCGTCGCCGTCGTCCTGGTTACAATGGATGACGACCTCGTCGCCGACCTTCCAGCGTTTGACCTTCGAGCCGACTGCCCAGACGATGCCGGACGCGTCGGAACCGGCGATATGATAGGGATTCTTGTGCACGTCGAGCATCGAGATCGGCTTGCCGAGCGACGCCCAAACGCCGTTGTAGTTCACGCCCGCGGCCATCACGAGCACGAGCACGTCATGGGAATCGAGTTCCCAAGTCGGCACTACCTCGACCTGCATTGCCTCGTCGGGTGGCCCCTGGCGCTCCTTGCGGATCGCCCAGGCGTACATGTTTTTCGGCACGTGACCGAGCGGCGGAATCTCGCCGATCTCGTAAAGATCTTTGATCTCGCCGTGCTGCTTAGGCGCGTCTGGAGAAACTTCAGTTAAAGACATTTCATTCATCCGGTTGTCCCCCCAGTCCTCTTTTCAGGCGCTTTTTTTGCAGTGCGGCAATTGTCTTCCATCCGTTTCGCGACTGCAACATGTTTGGGCCGCAGACTTAACACAAGCCCGCCCCAAAGCGCCGGGGCTATCATGGAATTACCCTATTTTCGGCAGGGCAGCCTCAATCGGGAAGGAGGGTTAGCAAAAACAGACGCCTCTGCCCAGGGGTTGATTCGCCCATTTCGCCGGAGAGGGCGCGGCACCCCGCCGCTGGCCAAGTGCGTTCAATCTCCGGCCGAATTGGCCTAAACCAAGCCGATCCCTCGAATCGGCCCATGAGACGCTGGGCGCAAGGCCTGAAGTGACCGGCAACCTCATCGTTTTCGCAACGCTCGCCGCCGCGACAGCGCTCCTGTTCTCGCCGCGGCTCACCGCATCCCCGGTGTGGCGCGCGACCGTGACGCCGCTCGCCTCCATCATCGGCTCGGGCTTCCTCGTCTCCTTTCCGCTCCTGACTCACGATCTAGGCTCGTATGCCGTGATCGCCATGGCAGGGCTCGTGTCGTTCGCCTATCTGCTCGGCGGCGCCATCCGCTTCAACATTCTCCATGGCGAGCCGCTGTTCAAAGCCGGTGGCCGCGGTTGGCTCCGCTCGCTCGAAAGCATTTCGCATCTGGCGCTTGCCCTCGCCTACTTCATCTCGGTCACCTACTACCTGACGCTGCTCTCGGCCTTCCTGCTCGAGGGGCTTGGGGTCTCGCACCCGCTCGCGGCCAAGGGTGTGACGACCGCCATCCTGATCGGCATCGGCGCCCAAGGCTTGCTGCGGGGCTTGCATGGCCTCGAAAGCATCGAGGAATACGCCGTCGGGCTGAAGCTCGCGGTGATCGCCGCTGCCATCGCGGCGCTTATCTGGCTCAACATCGACGTGGCCGTGGAAGGCACCTGGCATGTGGTGGAGCAGCCGAAGCCGATCGATTGGAACTCGGTCCGCGTGGTCCTCGGCCTGCTCGTCGTGGTCCAAGGCTTCGAGACCTCGCGCTTCCTGGCGGGCGCCTATGCGCCGGAGCTGCGCGTGCGCACGATGCGCTACGCCCAATGGCTATCCGGCGTCATCTACATCGCCTTCTTTCTGCTGGCGATGGCCGCAGTCGACGATCCGCGCACGCTGAACGGCGACGCCACCGGCATCATCGCCGTACTGGCGCCGGCCGCCTCGAGTCTGGTGGTCCTGATCGTTATCGGCGCGGTGTTCGCGCAACTCTCCGCGGCTGTGGCCGACTCCATCGGCGCGGGCGGCCTCATCGAACAGGTGACCGGCCAGCGCATCGACCATCGCCACGCCTATCCGGTGATCGCCCTGATCGGCATTCTGCTGACCTGGAGCCTCGACATTTTCGGCGTCATCACTCTGGCTTCGCGGGCTTTCGCTTTGTTCTACTTCCTGCAATGCCTGGTCGCCGCCGCCGTCGCGTCCAAGGCTCTCGACGTCAGCCACAGAGCGCTGCGTATCCTCGGATTTCTGGTGCTTGCCGGCCTTGCGCTCGCCGTCGTCGTGTTTGGCGTCCCCATGGAAGGGATCTGAGCGACACACGCCGCGCCACCGTATCGCCATCGGCACACCATAGCGCCGCCAGACTTGCCCCCGCCAACACAACAAACCTCGCGTTTCGATCACGGCTTAATGTGCTGTGCGGAACCCCTCTATGCGCCGGATGTTTATTCTGCAGTCCGGACATCGACGAAGCAAAACCGCATTCAAGGAGAGACCAAATGAAACCGATCAAGACAGCTCTACTCGCCACCGCGGCGACTGTCGCCTTTGGTATGGGCGCGGCGATTGCCGACGATGCGCCGGGCGCCACCAGCGACATCACGATCGTCAAGAACGAGAGTGATCCCGGCAGCAGCGTTTCCCCGTCGGGCGACGTGAAGAACGAGGGCGCTTTGACCGCGCCTGAGAAGGACACGATGGACGGCAACGAGGCCACCGGCGGCATGACCGACAAATCGGCGGCCAATGTTCCTGGTGCCGATGCCGAAGGCGACGGCTCCACCGAGAACCAAGGTGTTCTTTCAGCGCCCGAGAAGGACGCCATGGGCAACGACAAGCCGACCGGCGGCATGACCGATAACTCGGCGGCCAACGTTCCTGGTGCCGATGCCGAGGGTGACTCCAATATCCAGAACCAGGGTTCC
>Ga0307379_10012511_pt1 | contig 11056 bp, 10 predicted proteins | sample UN2MG_FD_202237 | JGI IMG/M metagenome (GOLD analysis project Ga0307379, IMG submission 202237) | Soil microbial communities from Risofladan, Vaasa, Finland - UN-2 | ecosystem: Environmental > Terrestrial > Soil > Coastal area > Acid sulfate soil | place: Finland: Risofladan, Vaasa | collected... | reverse complement strand
ACATACAGATGGTAAAATATATTTTAAAAATCGTTATGGTGCCGGTTGACCAAATTGGTCTGTTACATTACTCGGTGAGTAGAAATAATAATTTTAATACAAATGTATAAAAATAGAGTAAAATAGCAGATACTATATACTATAATCAACTTTAATGAAAGGATTTATTATGAAGTACAAACTCTTTAAACTTCTTGAGGTGTACGGAGAAATTGAAAAAGTCTTAAAGAACTCTACTGATTTTAAACTTAATATGCAACTCATGGAAAATCAAGATCTTATAGAGCCACATAAGAATAGGTTGTCTCGTCTAATAGGGGAGAACCCAGAATATCTACAATATGAAAAAGAAAGAATCACTTTATGTAATCAGTATTGCGATAAAGACAATGAAGGCAATTCTTTAGTAATAGACGGTGCCTTCATTGGACTTAATGTTAATGTAGAATTTCAGAATAAAGTAGAAGCTCTCAATGATCATTATAAAAATACTATCGAAGAGATGAGTCCCAAGATAACTGAATACAATAAGGTACTTTATACTACTGATATTGATATTGAATTCTTACCAATTACAGAGGATGTATCTAATGGAGTAATGACTGGTATGACACAGAAGATACTTAGACCATTATTCCAATCCAAGCCTAAAGACATAAAGGCTACTAAAGATCCTATAATTTCTGATGAAAACAAATAAACACGGTTACGTACCTGCTGCTCTTATGCTTAATAATATAATAAGAGATATGAGGGCTCATGTAGAGTTCGAAAAATTTCTTTGCAGAACTATTAAAGACAATGAGATAACACAGAAATTTAAATCTAATACAGAACAGCATGGTAATTCAATGTACCGATTCTGGTACAATAATGCAGCTGTAGAAGAACATACAATAGCAGGTAAAAAAAATAATGCCGGTAAATAACAAACGTCCTAATAGCGAATACGACATGAGAGAGCAATTAACCAGGTTCTCTGAGAGTCTGGATAATACATCATTCAGAGGAGTTAACGACTTGGTATCTGTCGTTAATAATGCAGAATTAGACGCAGTAGGACTACTAAGGAAACTTACTGAAGACATAGATCGCCCCCTTCTAAAGACGTTGGCTACTGACATGATAAACTTCTTAGGATCATTCTATGGAAGCGAAGAAGTGTTATGTTGCTTACTAAAGAATATACTAATTATGGCTGGAGCCGGTGAAAGTATTAATGAGTGGAGAGAGGCAGTTAAGAAGTTTAAAGAAGGTTTAACTGGAGAAGAAGAGGACCTGTCCAATGAGTATAGTATATCAGTTAGTGACCTAGCGTTTGTTAAAACTTTGGATGAGATGATATTCGTTATAGATACTATTATAGTATTCTTGGAGTTAGATGTTCAGGATATAGTATTCCCTATACTAGATTTTTCTCACTTGTTGTCTTCAGCTATCCTAGGTATGCTTATTATATCTATGCAAGAGATAATATTTACTATGAGAGATACTGCTATTGCTTGGGTAACTAATTCTCTTGTGCAGAATGTTGGTAATCAAGCTTGGTTAAAGTGCCTTCCATTCATGGATTTCGTTAAGATACTGCGAAGATATATTCATGATTATGGATTCCTGGATAGATTATTTAATCTAACTAATGGTTATGTAGGTGAAACATATAAAAAATTCGATAAATATCGGAAGTCAGACGTATTAGAAAATATCCGGATGTTAGAGTTCCTAAAGTGGTTAAGAGATATCCTTGTTAAGATGAAAAGGGCAGCTATTAACTGGGAGCTTTGTGTAGACTTGAACTTTGACACAGATAAAGATAAACATAAGACTAAAGTAGAAAGCGTATATGATGACTTTATATCTAATTATCTTACCGGAAAGGTACCACTTGGGTATCCAGGAGACAATTTAAATATAACATTAGGAGACGATAATACTATACTAAAGGATACAGATGATCCTATATTAAATAAGCAGGACATCGATAAAAACTATAGACCTCCCTCTAATAGTGAGATTAGAAATTTCTTAGTTGGTTCTATGGGAGTTCCTGCTGATGTAGCAGATCAAATGACTGGTCTAACTAATGCCACTGATAATGTGCAAGGAACTTTGAGTAGAGACCCCACTAAGAATAATAGTGATTGTGGATATACCCTCAATCCTTCTGATGTTAAAAAATTGTTAATAGATATAATAAACTCTAAAGGGCTATAATGAATAAATTCCAAAGATTCTTTACTCATACTGTACTAGGTATTCCTGCAGATAATAGTCAATCGGTGATTAACGAAGACATTAAGAAAACTTCAGATCCCACACAAAAGTTTCAAAAACCATACCACTTAAGGAGACATGAACCAGATAAAGTTCCGATGAATACTATATTCTATGAATCGGAATATGACCTTCATACTATAGCTAATGCCAGACAATTAGATGGCATAATTAATAGGGCTATCTCTGTATTTAAAGAACAGATACTTAAGAATGGTTTTGAATACGTATCTAAGAACGATAAGGCACAGCAGCACATAAGACGAAGATTAAGAGAGATTGAGTTATTCACTAATATTAAGCACACAGAGATAATGGCAAGTATAGCTGATCAATTAGTTACCTATGGTAATGCCTATATAATAAAAGTTCGTAAAGATATATCTAACTATGGCAAGCGGTATAAATTATTTAATAAGGTTGTCAAGCCTATAGTAGGAATATTTGTAGCAGAAGCTACTACAATGTCCATAGGTATAGACCCTGAGGAACAAGTACGTAAGTATAAACAATCAATTCATGGTATCGATAGGTACTTTAATATAGAGGACGTTATACATTATACTTATAATAAGTTACCTGGTACACTTACTGGTGTATCTAGTATAAATCAAGTACTGGATGATGTACGAGCTTTAAGAAAGCTTGAAGAGGAGATAGAGATACTAGGATTCCAGTATGCAATTCCATTGTATCTGTATAAAGTTGGCACTGACAGTCATCCTGCGGCCCCGGGAGAAGTAGAGACCGTTAGTAATGTGGTTAATAATGCACCTACATACGGACTTATGGTTGTCCCTCATACTCATGATATGAAAGCCGTTACTAGTGAAGGTGACAGTGTTGACGTAATGAAGTTTGTGCAGCACTTTAAAAGTAGGATATATGCTGGTTTAGGTGTCTCTCCTATAGCTATGAGTGAAGTAAGTACAAGTAATCGTAATACCAGTGAGATAGCAGACATCCAAATGCAGACCACTACTAAGTCATATCAACAGATAATCTCGAATAAGAATGAACAGGAACTAATAGATGAAATTATAAGAGATGGCGGTATGGACCCCCTGGATATAAATAGTGAGTTAAGATTTGGAGAGATAGATTTAGAAGCCCAAATAAAGAAAGAGAATCATATACTAGAGAAATACCAAGGTAATTTGATTAGTTTCGAGGAAGCTAGATTAGAGTCCGACCGAGAATTAGTTGTAGATGAAAAAAATATGTATCTTAATAAAGTACAGATACCTTTGTTAGAAGCTGAAGCTAAAGCTAAGGCAAGTGCGAATCCTAATCAAGCTTCTAGCAGTTCTACCTCTAAAGCACAGAAAACATTAAAAGCTAGTCAGAACAGAGTATCTAATAAGAATAGACCTACTAATCAACATGGAAAGTCATTAGGTAGGCCTAAGATAAAGAAAGATGGCTTTGAGGATGTTGCTGCTTATAGTACAAAGATTGGTAAATTACTATTTACTGATGGTGGAAATTCATCAGCACTTAATAGAGATAAGTACTTAATTCGACTATTACCTAAGATAAAAGATGAAATAACTAATTTCACGCAGTATACTATAAATAGTTACCGGAAATATTATCATAATGATAGTATCGGTGATGATTCAATTATAGAAGAAATTTATAACTTTGTCGCTGTAAAGATTAAAGATAAAGTTAGGACAATGGGTAATATTAAGGGAGACTTTGCGGATACTAAGATTAACTATTCGTTAGAGTGGATTGAAGATGTAATAGATATGCGAGATAAGATAGAGAACGCTATAAAGATTTTAACATTAAAGAGTAAAGGGTTTCCCAGTATTAGTTACCATTCCAGTAATTGTGATATACACTCAGATCTAGAAGTACATGAATCTGTTATAAATATGAATAATGTTCCACCTCTTTCATATAATTGTGAGTGTACAGTAGAGGATATTGAAGTATGGGCCGAAGTATAGATTCACTTGTTGATTCTCTTGATCATATAGATGTAGATATACATGCTAGTCATCTTAACTATATTAATGGCAATGATATGTACTACAGATTTGAAGCAGCAGCAAATGGTAGCACATCTTGGACTACACCATATCCTAAACCCCAGCTAACTCATCATGCCCATAAAGATGACGCAATAGGCAGGATCATAGCATATGATGTTCTTACTACTACAGATGATATAAACGAACCTAATAATGTTATAAAACTTACCTCTAGGATTGTTGCAAAAGATGCAATGAAGAAAATCCTTACCGGGATATACTACACCTGTTCAGTTGGTAGTAGAATCACTAAAATTAGATGCAGCGAATGTAATCAAGTCTTAACTGAAGAAGGTTTATGTGAGCACGAAAAAGGCGACATTCTAGAGAATGGTAATAAAGTCTACTGGATTGTAGATGAGATTACCTATACAGAGAATTCATTTGTTAATAAACCAGCAGATCCTTACGCAAGGATTGTAGCTATAGATATTGGTAATGGAGTAATTCCATATAAAGAGTTTCTCGATCATAGAGCAACTCTTATAAATGAACTGAACATGGAGGATTCCTTAATGGACCTTAATGACGGTAAATTGAGTGCCTCTGCGAGAAAAAAGCTTCCCGATTCAGCTTTCTGTGGCCCTGGTAGAAGTTTTCCAGCACATGATAAGTCTCATGTGATTGCTGGTAGTAGACTTCTTGATAAGTCTACTTTTTCTGATTCTACCAAAACCAAGATTAAGTCTTGCTTGTACAGAAAAGGTAAACCATATGGTATTACTCCCTCTAAAGATGAATTAGAGCAGTATCCAAACATGCTTACCTTTCGTATAGATGACGAGTTTTCTGATGAAGAAGTTAGTACAATCGCAGCGTACTTTGAAAAAAATCCGGATGCAGATCTGCCTGAAGTCGAAGACACCGATCAGGCTCCCTCAGAGGAACCAAATAATGTGGAATCCTTTGATGAAATTAAAAATAAAGATAAAGATGCAATCATAGCATATACGGAAAAGTTAATCAGTACACATACTGATGCAGTGTCAGAGCTCAAAAAGACGATAGCAGATAATTCTAAGAAAATAAATACCTTAGAAAAAACTATTACTGATAAAGATACTATAATTAATTCTAAGGATGATGAAGCATCTAAGTATCTAGATGAAGTAGCTAGAACTGAAGAGAAGTATAGACAATCTTTAATTGGTAATATAGTTGATCTTCAGACACTAAGCGAAGAGAAACTTAATGAAGATGAGCTCAAAGAAAAATATAATAAACGACAAATTCATAGTTTAGTCGATACTATTAGTGATCTCCATTCCGAGATCAATAATAAACTCAAAGAAACTAACAAAGTCGATGACCCGACTTTGCAAGATAATGAAGATAACAAGGAAAATAATAAGGTAACTAAAGATGGTAAGGAATTACCAGATGGAGTAGACCCTAAGTTAGCACCTTTTTATCATAAAAACTGGAGGAATGAATAATGGCTGTTGAAAATTTTTCACTACCGTTTAATGTACATAATGTACACCAAATGCCAATTCGTAACCGTCCTAGTAGGTTAGCTCAGACTCCGTTAGCTGAGAGATTTCGCTTCGAGGTTTCTGAAGGTGTTAGACCTGCGGAATATTTTGCTCCTTTTAAGTATCTTCCTGTATTACTGCAGGATACTACAACTGAGGACTTTATAGTTATTCCTAAGGGTCGTATAGTTAGTTCCGTCACCACTGAAGATGCACAACCTTCTGGTGGTATGATATATCCTTCTGGAGATGGCACTATTGATACGTTCAGAAGTCAGATCGATGACTCTTTCAAAACTTCGGATATTGATAATTCTTACTTTGGTTATGATGAGTATGTAACAAACCTACTTGTTCCGGCTAATGGTGGTACTATTTCTACTGTTTACTATACAGCTAATGATACCACTGCACTAACTCCTCATATCTCTGGCGGATACGCCGGTGCTGGTGAAGAGTTTTACTTACCTGTTAATTATCCTGTAGGTGTAGTTTATCATGATTGGTATCAGGATATTCGTGGTAAGTATCTAAATTACCGGATGTGGCCTGATGGTGGACATGTATTATGTGATTGGTATGTAGAAGTACCTTACGTTAAGACAACTGCTGGGGCTCAGTCTAGCACCCTTGGTTCTGGAGTAACTCCTGTAGCAACTAATGGTGACTATACTAGTTACCTTGCTAATTACCCTGTTAATAAGAAATTTACTTATCTCGAAGTTAATATGGACACGGATACTTTCAAACCTGGTGTTTGGATTAACTCAGATCTTGTAGGTAACTATAATATCGAAGGCGTTAGTACCAAGTCTATCCAGACTGTTGGTCGACTTATAGGTATTGATAACAGATTTTCAAAATCTGGACTTGGTGACGTTCAAACTTATCCTGGCTCTCGTATGCCTGGAACACAAACGGCCGGACTACCATCGTTCTTGTATGAGTTCGTGGTGGCCTGTCAAACACTTACCGGAACAGTTCCTACTGTTGAGGATGTAATCGGCTACGTAAGAGCTGGATTTTATGGTGTAGCTAGAATACAGCTCCACATATAATTTTAATTCTTAGGAGAATCAATAATGAATCCAATGTATATAAAAGACGACGTAGCTTTCAATATTAAAGACGAAAAAGAACGGAATTGCTTCTACAATGTCTATGATGCTTTCACTAACCGTGGACGTATCTTTGATAAGAAGGACGGTTCTATTAAAATTTTCGAATTTAAGGACCTCATGACTACTCAGGATCTGACAAGATTTATTCCCCAGACAGTTGAAACTGTTATCAGGGAAGCTCTTGAACCTAACTTGTTTATTGTTAATCGGCTGTTCCAGCTCATTAATATACCTCGTGGTTCCAGAGTTCAGATTGGAGCAGTAGGTGCAATGGAAGCTGGTCGTGTCGGGCAGGGTGGAGAATACCCTCAAAGATACTTAGACCTCGATGGTGGTGATATGGTAGCTCTCACAACCGATAAATATGGTCTTAAAATTTCTATGACTGAAGAAGTTGTCGAAGAGAACTTATTTGACGTAGCAGGGATCTGGCTTAGAGCAGCTGGTAAAGCCCTCGCTCGGCATAAAGAACGTTCTGCTGCCAAGCTTTTGAGCGAACAGGGGTTTGATGTCTTTGATAATATCAATCCAACTAACTCCTATATCGGTTCTACCAATGGTAGAAACATAGCCGGTACTCCTAATGGTTCTCTCACTGTTAACGATATATTTGAAATGTACGCATATCTTTTACATAGAGGTTTCTCTCCTGATGTAATTCTCATGCATCCACTTGCGTGGAAGACATTCATGTGTGATACTGAGATGAGAGAAGTCGTTCTTGCTAATGCTACTGTTGCCAGCTATAGACAACCTGCTGGTAGTGCCGCTCCTAATTGGGGCACTTCCCATGGAGGCTTTGGTCTAAGGACTACAGCTACTGGTAATAGAGAGACTAGCGGGAATACTATTAAAGGTGGCGATCCTTGGGTGCAGACTTTGAATCCGCTTGGTGCGACTTTCAATATAGCTCCTAGTTATTTGCCTACCCCGCTTGAAGTAATTGTTACTCAGTATGTCCCGTTTCAGTATGGTACTCGTACCACTGGAACTGCCAATGAAACCACTAAGGGTGCAACCACGAATATAGTAATGGTTGACTCTAGTGTTTGTGGTATTATAGGTCAAAGTTCTCCTGTTCAGACTGATACTTGGACTGACCCCGAAAGGGACATTCAGAACCTTAAAGTCAGAGAATCTTGGGGACTTGGTGTACTAGAGCAAGGTAAAGGTATTGCAACCGCTCGTAATATCAGTACCTCCCGTAACTATAACTTTGATAATGTTAATCAGGCGACACTTAGTGAAATTCCACAGGACAGTGGAATTCTTAGTGGAACTAGTCTCTAATATTTATCTAATCAATATTAAAAGGGAGCATCTAATTATAGATGTTCCCTTTTTTTGTTCTATATAAGTAAAAGATATTAATTTAACTATACTATAACTAACAGAGCAGGCTAATATTCAAATCTATACCTGTAATAATCTGTACAATATATATTTATTTCTTATAAGGAGCAATTATGAAGTCAAAAACTATGAAACTACCAAAGTATCTTAAATTAAATAAAGGTAATATGTGGTTAGATGATGATGCAGAGGATCAGAATGCCTCTGGTATTAGATTGATAGACACTGACATAGAGTTCATTGGAAGAGGATATCTATCCAGTAAAGATATGGATTACTACGAGAAAACCGGTATAACACCTAACAAACCTATCAAATTGGATATACATAAAAATCAAGATGCTACACATAACTCATACGGATACGTTGTTAGTGAAAAGGATCGCTCTTACTTTTGTACAGAAGATATACCAGAAGATAAGTTAGCCAATATTCTTACAGCATGGCAGAATAATATCCTTATACCTTACGATCCAAAAACCAAGAAAAAAAATATTCAAGAAAAGACAAAAGATAATAGAAGGGATTTTAGTTGTAACAAAGATGGAGATATGGTATTCTCCGGTAAGAATAAGGATATGTATAATAAACTTAATAATCTTGTCTTTAATGAACTTAAAAAGTTTGTAACAGGGCATAATAAAAGAGCTGATCTTCAAGATATGTTACAGTATGAAGTTAAAGGATATAATAAACTGAGCAGACCTAGGGGAGAAGTTATGGACCTTATAAGAACAAAAATAAATGAACTTGGTCCCGGCATCACTCCTATCAGAGTGAATGATATAGATGATCAGGATTAATAATGTCAGATTTTTATATAACTACTCATTATCCAGCTATTAATGCGAAGAATATACCAAGAAATGTAGAGATAAAGGTATACTTCACCAAAGAGATAACAGAAAGTTCGGTAGATTATAGGACAATAAGTATACACGATAAACTATATGCTACTGCACCTGGGGCAGTAGGATTGGACTATAGTGACGCTGGTACATCTAGTGGAATACCAGATATACTTACTTTTACTCCTTCAATTCTTCTAGATTCATATACTACATACTCCGTATTTGTTCATAAAAGTGCAAATAGTGTTGTATCCGTTGATGGTGATAATTTATCTGATACATATAAATTCAGTTTCACTACTGGAAGTGGTACAATAGAGAATGTTTCACCTTCAACTCTTGAACAACTAGAGATAGACCTACAACATGCAATAGATATAGAGGACTATGCAACAGCAAATGAAATTCAAGCTTTAATTGATAGTTATGTAAGCGGAGTCCTCCCATCTGGAGATATACCAGCTCCTGATACTATTAGCTACCTAGATGTATACTCTACGTATCCTATTAATGAACAAGCAAATGTTTCTATGAATGATCTCAACTTTATTAAAGTTCAGTTCAACGATGTGCCTGCTGTAAGTGGTGTAGCTATAGGGGATTACATTGATGTTATATACAAGCCGGTATTGGAGTAACCATGGACGAATTTACTAAACAAGTAAGTGGAGTCTATCAACTAGTATATAATTATGCCATAGACCTACCTGAAGGCGAGATAATAAAGTCGTATAATGTATACTTAGATAGCGTACTAGTTTCTGGAATTGAGAACGGAATAATCCATTCATATAGCCAGTATAATAAAGAAACAATACTAGTTGGAGTACAACATGGCGAACATGGTAGTGGATATGTTATAGGTACAGACGTAACTACTAATCGCGGGAATACATACGATAGGTCAGTATATCTAACTATAGATGAAGACGATCTCCCATATGCCTATGATACTTTACAGTATAGGTTCTATTCTTCTACGTATGATCGTGCCATTTATATACTTCCTGATATAAATGATGGATTTGAGTATAATAAAGAAGTTCATGTTACTGTTAATCCGGGAATATCCGGAATTTATAACTGGCCCATGGAGAATAGCAACTCATTCTGGTTCACTACTCAATACTGTCCATTATTCACAAACATAACTACTATTAAGTTAATGGCTGGTCCATCTATAGAAGGATTCGCCAATGATACTATATATAGGATGATATATAAAAACTCTTTAGATGTTATAGATATATATAATGCTTCTAATAGTTGTTCTTATAATTATACTTCTTGGGGATGTAATCCTTCTCAAGTACCCTATCAATTGCGTAGATATGTAGAATGTAAGACCGCTTATGATCTATTAACTCTTGTTGATATGATCACACAGGAAGGTACTGCACAATCCAAGCACCTAGGTGACATGAGTATCAAGTATGGTGGTAAGGCTGGTTCACAAGACCCGGGTTTAAAAGGTAGACTTTATGATTGCTTCACAGGTACACTTAACGTTGTAGGTAATAATATTAAGTCAGCTGTTAGAGGTATCTACGATAGCAGTAAGTCGTATCCGCATCCTTGTATGGGAACAAATAGCCGGTCAGTTAAATTCGTACCTTATAGACGTAATAATACTCCAGGTTCATCCGGTCCTTACACAGGGAATTACAGAAGAACTATATAGGGGATAATAATGCAATGGGAATCTAATAATAATAGTAGTCGGAAGTTATTCGATGTAACTATAGCTGATGGTATAGACCTTAGAAAAGAATTTCATTACATTATATATGGTTCATTAACTAAACAACCTCTTGGACATTGGGTAGTAATTAGGCACTTTGATTTGAATACTAAATCAAAGTACTGGAATAAATATTCAAAAGAAGGTATAGGAGGACCACCTAATACGTGGAAAGATACTATTCTTCGAACTAGGAGAG
>Ga0307379_10012507_pt1 | contig 11056 bp, 8 predicted proteins | sample UN2MG_FD_202237 | JGI IMG/M metagenome (GOLD analysis project Ga0307379, IMG submission 202237) | Soil microbial communities from Risofladan, Vaasa, Finland - UN-2 | ecosystem: Environmental > Terrestrial > Soil > Coastal area > Acid sulfate soil | place: Finland: Risofladan, Vaasa | collected... | reverse complement strand
AATATTTTTTGCTTCTTCCTGTCATGAGTTATCATCGGCTCTCCTGAAGAAACAATGATCTCTTGCTTACTGTGATCACAATCATAAATCACAGCATTTCTTGCGGTACAGCTCAGGAAGTTTTGTTCAATCATCAACACAACTTGTGTACCAGGCTTAAAAATATTTTTAATTTGATCGTTTTTTTCAGGAGCCATAACTTCTTATTTAACCTACTCTATATATTTTTTAGTATATCATGGAATGGGGATCGGGCCACGCTATACATCTGACATTTACGGGTTAACCTCCCAAACATAAGTGTTTTTAGCTCTTAAAACGCTATTTTCAATTGCAACCATCGGCCTCGATCTCCGGCAAATTTTAGCAAAAATTCTTTACAAAAATACCCTTTTAAGGCCTTATATGATACTATATTTAAATGATTTGTTCACAATATCAATATGTTCCTGTAGCCGACCCCCAGGGGGAAGGGTCTGGATATGAGATTTTTTAATCAATAGTTCCAATCCGCATGACTTACTGGTAGTTTGCTTAACTCTGTTTTCAATTGCTTCCAGTTTGGCAAGTATTTGTCCATGTAATAGAGAAATCTTTCATTGTGAAGCCTTTCCATTAAGTGGACCATTTCATGCACGATGATATATTCCAAACAATAATCCGGCTTCTTTGCCAGTTCAAGGTTTATCCAAATTCTTTTCTTTTCAATGTTGCATGAACCCCACTTGGTTTTCATTTGTTTTACTTGCCATTCGTTCACTTTAATATTCAATAATTTTTCCCACTTCTCAATCATTGCAGGAATTTGTTTTTTTAGTTCAACCCGATACCATTCAGTCAATATTTTATGTCGTTTTTCAACCTGTGTTTCAGGTCTGACATAAAGGTCAATATAAGTTTTGTTTTTCAAAATAACCTTGGGCGGCGCATCCGCTTCAATGATATTCAGCAGGTATCTTGTGCCTTGAAAATAATGGCTTTCTCTGTTTTTGAATTCTCTTGGAGAAATTCTTTCCTGTCCTTCAAATTTTCTTTGGTGTCGTTTTATCCAGCCTAATTTTGAAATGGCAAAAAGACGAACAGCATCTTCATTTACTGTTAATGGAACAGCAATGCGAACCCTGCCTGTTGGAGGGTAAACAGCCAGATGTATGTTCTTAATGTTTTTGCGAACCACATCAATTTTGATATTGCTGATTGTAATTTGTTCCATTAGTAATCTCTCTGATTTCTTACCAGATTCAGGATATATTCAGCATCTGGTTCCTTCACTTCGAATTCCCCCAATGTTTCCTGAATGACGTATTTAACTGCTTTGGTTTTCTGGATATTGTCTCTCCATCCATCTTTCTTTGTTGTCAGTATTTTAAGATCCATTTCATTTGCCAGTGCCTCATTCTTGTCAAGGTTATCAAACAAAGCACGTTTTGCATTAGTGTCCAGCGATGTCGGATATTCCGAAGATGTATCTGGTCTCTTCACTTTTCCTGAAAGGGCAATGATTTCAAGCAAATACCTTTCATATTCTAAAGTGGCTTCTTTTCGCAGCTTAATGAGTTCATCTAAAAGCACACTCATTTTCTCATAATACATCGGGTTGGTCGGGCTTTCTTCAATGATTAATTTACGCAGATTGTTTTCTATGGCTTCTGCCATTGCATCTTTATTGTCACGGATATTTTTTGGCAAATCCTTGATGGCGTCTTTTCCTTTTTCAACCAGCAATTCCACCAGGCTCATATCGTCAAAATTTGCAAGCATACGGCTTTCTTCTGCACCTATGTAGCTGTCAATCAAATGGCGCATGGCAGGCTCATACTGCTTCAGGTCTATATAATCACCACTGGCAAGCTGTATTTCTTTTCGCAGGTTTTCAAAGTGTTTGCTGTCGTTTTTGATTTGCTCTGTTTCTTTATCGGTATAACCCGCCTCTTTCATTTCACCGGCTATGTTGGCATAAGCCCGAATGAATGCAATGGTGAGTTTGTATAAGGAAACCCGTCTTGGTTCAGTGTCTTTAAGTTCATCAGGGTTTTCGGTATTTTTGCCACAGAAATATCGAATATGCGCTAATGTGTCTTTTGGTGGGTCAACGGCTTCACACAATGCCTTGATGGCTTCCAATGCTTCGTCTAATCTTTCTTTGCCTTTTTGCAATCGGTTTTTCAACAGGCCTTCAATATCCGATTTTTCATATCCGCTTAATGCTTCCGAAGTGTAATCATTAAACGCTTGCTCCAAACTCTTGAACAAATCCATGTAGTCAATGATGTAGCCATATTCCTTATCATCACCATCCAATCGGTTCACACGGCAAACCGCCTGAAAAAGCCCGTGATCTCTTAGCTTTTTATCTAAGTACAGGTAAGTAGCCGATGGTGCGTCAAAACCTGTGAGCAGTTTGTTTACAACAATCAGCAATTTCATTTGGGCAGGTTCTTCTACAAATTTTTTCTTTACCTCTTTTTCAAACTGTTCAACTTTATTGATAGCTGTATCAGGGTCTTCATTAAAATAGTCTGCCAGCATTTTCCGATAAATCTCAAAACGCTGCAATTTTTCGGTGTACCCTTCGCCTGTTTCTTCTCCTTTAATGTCGGTATGGGTGGGAACGAATGATGTTATAATAGCCGCTTTTTTTAACCCTGCATTTTGAAACAGTTCATAATAACGACAGGCGTTGTATATACTGTCTGAAACCAGCATGGCATTACCTCTGCCGTTTTGCAGGCGTTCCTTTTTCTCCATGTCTAACATCATGTCCATCACGATTTTCTCTAATCGCGATTTAGAACTGAATATTCTTTTTATCGTTCCCCATTTTTGTTTCAACTCGGCTTTGGCAAAATCAGTAAGTCCACGGGTTTTGAGTTCAAACCATTCGTCAATCTTTTCCAATGATGTGATTTTTTGCTCGATATCTCTGGCTTCATAGCGTAAATCCAACACCACCTTGTCGTTCACGGCTTCGTCAAATTTGTAGGTGTGAATGTATCTCCCGAAAACTTCCAGACTGGTTTGTTTGTCGGATTTTAATAAAGGGGTTCCGGTAAAACCAATAAATAAAGCATCGGGTATAAATTTTTTCATGGCCAGATGCAACTTACCCGTCTGTGTCCGGTGACATTCGTCCACAAATACATACAAATCGCCTTTGGCTTTAAAGTCTGACGGGATGCTGTTGCGTAAATCCTGTAAATAAGCATCCATATCTTTTTCGTCCACCTCTTCCTTGCCGCCAAATTTATGAATGAGTGAACACATCAGCAAAGGTGAATTGTCATTGAGTTTATTCAGCAAATCTTTTCCGCTTTTGGTGCGGTAAATGTCTTCCTGAACACCCTTACAAACTTTTTCTATCTGTTCATCCAGCTCCTCACGGTCGGTAATAATCAAAACCCTGGCGTTGTGATAGTGTTCTCTCAACCATTTGGTGAGCCATACCATCGTCAAACTCTTACCGCTGCCCTGTGTGTGCCAGATGATGCCGCCTTCTCTGCGTTTCACAAAATCCTGTGCGGCTTTAATACCGAAATATTGATTGGGTCTGGCCAGTTTCTTTTGCCCTCTGTCATACACAATAAAATCATGCAGTAATTCCAGAAATCTCTCTTTATGCAGCAATTCCACCACATTTTTATCCAACGGATAATCGTATTTGGCTGCTCTGTCACGGATGGGCTTGGTGAGTTGCAGCAAATATGGATAGTCTTTGTTGATTTCTTCGTTTACCTCTTTCCATTTCAGGAAATATTTTTCTTTAGTATCAATAGCTGCATGTGCAAGGCCTTCAATGTCATTCCCTGCCATTACATACTGAATGGTGCTGAAAAACGGCTTGATGAAAATATGTTTTTGATTATCCAGGTTTTGACGAATGCCTTCAGAAATAGATACTGTGCTGCGTTTCAGTTCAAGCACACCCAATGCAATACCGTTTACGTACAAAACAATATCAGGGCGTTTTTTGTGGATGCCTTTGATAGTTACTTCTTCGGCAATGGCAAAATCGTTTTCTAAAGGGTTTTTCCAGTCAATGAGCCAGACGGTTTCTTTGTTTTGTCCGATTTCGGGCTGAACATTCACGCCATAGCGAAGCATGGAATACACTTCCTTGTTTACATCATACAGCGATTTGCTTTGGTCATTGGCTGCTTTGCCAAATTCATACAGGGCTTTGCTTATCAGGTTGGGGCTATATCCTTTTCGGGTGAGATAAGCACTTAAGATTTCTTCCTCAATGTTGCTGTTTTCTTCCCGCACTTCCCAATGCCCAAGATAGCGGTATTTCAATTCTTTTTGAAACAAAGCCACCACACGGTTTTGAGTTTCCCGTTCTTTTTTTCCGATGTTACTCATGGTCTTTCGCTCTTATTTTTTGTTAGTCAATTCCAACTCAATTGTGAACGCAGTGCTTGCACAATTTCAATGTCGGGGAAAATCTCCGCAATGCGGATACAATGGTGCAGATGCCTTTTGCTCCACCCTTTGCCATATTCCAGCGTTAATTGTTTCGACAGACCGGCAATCAGTTTTTTTCCATATTCGGCTCTTTCATTCCTTAAGATTTCCGTTTTTATTCGTTTGCCGATATGCCAGTACAATAAAGTGATTTCTGCATTTACGGCTAATGCTACATTTTGCCTGCTCTGTTCAATCAGCTTTTTTATGTCGGCAGCAATGGGCTGAATACTGTTTATTTCCTGACTCATACCAGCCTTATTCTCCCCGTTAATAAATTTTGCATCATACCCTGCTTGAGCATTTTGTATTTATCCAATTTCTTTTCCAGTGCTTCTATTTCGACATCCATGTCGGAGAGGATTTGGGCGATTTTTTCTTGTTCAGGAACCGACGGAAAATGTATTTCAACCCATTTAACGTGAGCAGGTCCAAAATTGAGTTGTGCTGAGCCAGTTATTTGCTCACCTATTTGTTGTTTAAAAGAATTTGATTTCAGAAAATGAAAAAAGAAAGGCTTAATTATTCTCTTAGATAATATTTTAAACCGCATTGTGCTTGTATTCATACATAACGGCAAGTGCGACTTGTTGGCTTCGGTGACTTTTTCATGGAATTTATCTACAGATATTCCAGAACAAGCTATTAAAATATCACCGTCATCTACTAAAAAATGAGAGTACCATCCAAAGGCATCATGATTAGAAATAAATCTGTCTGTTTTATCTAAAAGCAGAATGCCATTTTCAATATTTGTCCCATTTAATAGTTTAACACCTGAGGTTGTGAACTGATACTTTCGAACACCTGGACCTTCTTGAAACCAAACTAACGCAGGTAGTTTTTCCACCGCCCACCCCGCTTTCGGTTTCAGCAACTCCTGCATCGCCCCTTGCTTGATGTCTCGCTTTTTGGCAATGAGTTTTTCTAATTGGGTAATGAGGGCATCGGCATCGTTTAAGGCGGTGGCTATGGCGGTTTGCTCGGCTTTGGTGGGAGGGAGGGGGATTTTTATAGAAGATAGAGTTTCTCTTGTAATGCCTTGAATTGAAGTGCCTTGATTTTGTGTTTTTAACTCTTTTTGGGCAAAGTCGAAATATCTAAAAAGATATACAGTATCTAACTCAGAACTTTTAACATAAATACCAGTAAAATCTTGACTTATTGCGATATCAAAGGGTGTAATTGCTATCTTACCGACACCAGTTCTTGAAACAAGCAAAAGATTGCCTTTTTCAATAATATTAGTCGAACTATTTTTAACTGCTTCTTTTGAAATGTATCTTCTTATTACAGCAACTTTTTGATTTAAAATATCAGCCCCTGTTATCCAGGGAATATTGCCATTCCAATATTCTGTAATTTGTGTTGATGGTGTTCCTCCATTGACAAATTTATCAACCAAATCAGCTAATTTCTTAACCTCCCAATCACTCGGAATAACACCGACTTCCGTTTGCTTAAACCCTGCTTTTATTTCCATCGCTTCTACCATACAAAACTCATTTTCTTTAAATGGTTCTCAACTTTAGAGGTCAGTTCATCCACCTCATTGCTCAGTTTTGGCAATGGTGTCTCATAGCGTTCTGCCAGTTCCTTTATGCGTTGGGTCAGGCGGTGGCTGATGTTGTCCATTTCAATGCGTATGCGCCCATCCATGCTGTGCATCCATTTTTTTTTCACCACTATGGTTTTTATTTCATCAATGCTCAGCCTGGGGTATTGGGCAATCACTTTCTTTTCCAGTTCGGCTTTGGCGGTTTTTATCTTGTCTTGCCCTTTCTTTTCATCCTCCATCAGTTTTTTATACTGTTGAAGCATGTCGTATTCTTCGGCATTTTCAGCATTTCGTTTGCCTAAATCTTTAATGGCTGCCTGTAAATTCTTTTTACTAATCTTTTGCTTAACGTCCATAGCATTAACCAGCAAACCGTCTTCGTCACCATGTTCTTCCCGCAGTTCGTCCATGCCGGCTGTCAGGGATTCGGCTTGTGCTTCCAAATCGTCAATGGCTTTTTGCTCTGCGGCAAAATATTCCTGTATCATCAGAGCAGGCGGTATCAGTCTGCCTTCCAGCCCTTCAATACCTGCCACCTGTTTCACCACTTCCTTATCGCCTTTTTTGGTTTTCTTTTCCATGCGTTTCAAATCGTTACCTGCTATCCAGCCATCTGCCGCCAGTTCATAAAAATCATCCTGCATGGTTTCAGCCCAATAGTCCATCAAGTGCTGATACATGGCATATTTGTCAGTGAGTTGCTTGTCGGCGTAATGCTTCAACAGGTTTTCAGATATGGTGTGTATCTCCTGTTTAGGCTTCAAACCTTTGTCCAATGCTTTGGTGCAGGCTGTGGTTGCGGTTTCCCATTTGTTATACACTGCATCCATCTTTTTACCGAAGGTGGTAAATTCAGGATGTTGAAAAATAGTGTTTTTGATTTCTTCGTTTTCAATGTTGAGTTGATAATATTCCGGACGCTTGTCAACGGCTTTAAATAACTCGCTTTTCAAAGAAGGATACACAGTCCAGTATTTTTGCAATGCTTCAATATCCCTTTTGGGTATGCCACCTAACAAATGGGCTTCAATGTCTTGTATGTCCTCCGCTTCCTGGCTGTCAATGTAGCGGGGAATGTTCAGGTTGTAATCGTTTTTGGGATCGGCAATTTCAGCAAGCGGAATAATCCGTGAAAACCTGGAAATTTCAATACGATTGTTGAAAGTGTCCACTATCTTATGAATGTCCTGCTCACGCAGACGGTTTTTGTTGCCGTCTTTAATAAATCCTTTGCCGGCATCAATCATAAAGATGTCTTTGCGCTCTGCGGCATTTTCTTTATCAATCACAATCAAACTGGCGGCAATGCCCGTTCCATAAAACAGGTTGGGCGGCAAGCCGATAATGCCTTTGATATACCCCTTTTGAATAATCTTTTTGCGGATGACGGCTTCGGAATTGCCTCGGAACAAAACACCCAAAGGCAAAACAATACACGCCTTGCCTTTTGATTTCAGCGATTTAATCAAGTGCAGCAGAAAAGCAAAGTCGCCATTCTTTTTGGGTGGAACAGCATCGTACCCTTCAAAGCGTTTGTAAATATCATTGGCAGGGTCTAAACCATTCATCCATGCCTTATAACTGAACGGCGGATTGGCAACCGCATAATCAAATTGTTTGAGTTCACCTGTGGTTTCGTTGGTGAACTGCGGTGAAGCAAGGGTGTTTCCCTGCACAATTTCAGCATCGGGGTTGCGATGCAGCCACATGTTCATCACGGCCAGGGCTCGTGTGGCATTGTCGTTTTCCTGTCCGTAAATGGTAATACCATGCGGTGCTTCGTCTGCCGCTTTGAGCAGCAAGGAGCCCGAACCGCTGGTAGGGTCATAAAGGGTTTCCGATTGGCTTTTAGATTTGCTGATGCCAATCACTTTTGCCATGATGCGGGAAACTTCGGCAGGTGTATAGAATTGTCCTTTGCTTTTCCCGCTTTCGGTAGCGAAGTGTCGCATAAGGTATTCATAGGCATCACCGAGCAGGTCATCGCCTTCTGCCCGGTTGCCGCTAAAATCCAATTCCGGCTTTTCAAAAATGGTAATTAGGTTAGTCAGTTTGTCAACTTTATCTTTGAATTTTCCGAGTTTTTCACTGTCATCAAAGTCAGCGACTGTAATTACACCCGTCAGCCCATTGGCCTTTGCAAACTCTCCGATAATTTTGTTGATTCTTTCGCCAATGTCAGGTTTGCCTTTGTGCTTTACCATGTCGTAGAAGCTGGCATCTGCCGGTATTTCAATCAGCGGGTCTTTTTTGTCGGATACGTATTTCATGAACAGCATCACCAATACATAGTCCTTGTATTGGCTGGCGTCCATACTGCCTCGTAGTTCGTCACAACTTGCCCAAAGTGAGCTGTATAATTCAGATTTCTTTATTGCCATTTATTTTCCTTCTTCTATCCATTATTTCGCATCCTATCTCCTATTCATCTGGGGGAATGGGGGTCGGGCCTTTACAAAAATACCCTTTTAAGGCCTTATATGACGCTATATTTAAATGATTTGCTCACAATATCAATATGTTCCTATGGCCCGACCCCCAGGGTATAGCAATTACGCATTATTTCAGCAAATTTCCTACTTTTTTTACCCGACCAACTAATAAATAATTTCATCCACAATAACCTCAAATTAAAAATCTATTTTATATTCCATTTTTCTCTAATCGGCATTATTGCCAATTGTTGCATGCTTTAGCCCGGCATCAGGGCCGCCATCGGCTTCGTACAGACAGAAATCAATAAAATGCTTATCAGTAAAGGCGTCTTTATATTCAATCCGACCAAATATATACAAAGCATGTGTTCCCGCTTTTAAGCCTTTAATTTGATCGGGAGTAAAAGGATTACTCCTACGTACAGGGTGTAGAGAATTGCACCCACTTCCTATAGCAGTGTCTGTAACAGATACACCTTTCATTGGTTTGAGTTCAGTAAGCAGCGGTAATTCATGGATTCCAACACCTCGCCAACTCTTTACGCTATAAGCAGGGGTTTGGCCAGTGTTCTTTACTTGAATCTGAAAGGCGGGGAGAGAGGGGTTTACGGTGTTTGGAATCCTGCCCGTGCCAACAATCGAAACATAAGCACGCAGTTGTCGTTTAGATGTTTCCTTTGTGTTAATTACAAGTTTTCTTGTTTGCCACCACAGAAAAGCGGTAAAACCAGCGAGTACAGTGGTTACGCCGGCAAGCCAGACAGTGGAATAAGCAACCCATTTATCATTTTTGTCTTTTTTTCCCCTGTAATTCTCTTGTTTTGAAGCCTCGGCTTTGCTCTGTTGGCTGGGGAGTATCTTTATAGAGATCGGTTTTTGATCTGCCGCGCTACTTATTGTTATGTGTTTTTTGGGATTAGAGGGCTCTGGTATTGGCTGACCTTCTGAATATGCGACCTCAGTAATCGAGACTACTATAAGGAATATAAGTAAGTACACAACGAACTTTATGATCTCTAACATTAGATATATACTTTCTTTATAAAAACCGAACACTGTAAGGAAATGGAAGTCGGGCCACGCTATACATCTGATATTTATGGGTTAATCTCCCAAACATAAGTGTTTTTAGCTCTTAAAACGGTTTTTTCAGGCGTAAAATTACTCCTAAAGGTAATATCTTAGGGACAACTCGCCTTGTTTTGTCTCTCCATCATTACATCCATTAGCAACTTATAATCTGAAGAATGTCCCCTATCTTTTTTGTCTTGAAGCCTTTATGAGAAGCCTTTATGGGACATCCTATATCCCTCCCGCAGCTCAACTCGGCATTTTCTCTTCATTCTGTGCTTCTCGTATAAGCCTATCGGTGACGGATTCCTCTTGAGGTGGTTTCAAGGGTGCCGCTTCCTGTGGCTTCTTGCTCCGGTGAGGATTGCTCTTTCGGTAGAATTTGTTCACCTTGGATAAGGCTGCATCGGCCTCCTCACCCTCGACGACCTCTCGTTTCAGGACTTCGGCCCGGACAATCTGCTCGACGTCTGAAACGTCAACCTTCACTCCCTCAGCCATCCTCTTGAGCTCACGGCGAAGTACCGTCAGGACTGGTTCGCTCAGAATGAGGCGCCCGATTACGTAACGGTTGACGCTCTGGACCTTCTCGTAGAAATCCTCACGAGCGTTCTTGCCCAAGCCTTCTTTTGACAACAGGAAAAGGCAGTCTTGGTCTTTCTGGTCTCGTGGGTTGAGCGCAGCAAAGTCAAACTTGCACACAAGATCGTAGTTTATGGGCTGTTCAAAACGGATGCGATATACCCTCCATTCCATCCCGTTTGTGAGAACAACCCACTGGACGCCACGATTTGCCCCGTAATCGACGGCTTGGCGCATGTGGGTTTCTTTTAACTCAATCCCGATTGCCTTTGCTTCAATCAGGAACTGTACCTTGTCCTCAACCTTGAGGGCAAGATCACAGTAGGTGCCCCGAATAGCCAATTCGCTCGTGACTTCAAGAAACTTGTCGTATCCGAACACCTCGCCAAACATGTCGTTCAGTACCGAGACTGTGTCGGACTCGTTCACGTCTCTGTCCTTGGCAAGCTGAAGGACCTTCTGGAATCGGGAAACAGCTTTGACAAAGCGTTCCTTCACTTTCTTTGGGATATTTGCCATCGGCTTATTCCTTTCTCTTCTTTAATCCAACCATTAAGTGTAAAAAAATAGATCAATGATATTAGCTAGTGCTGACTTATTTCTTAATTTTAATCATTTATTAATATTGTATTTCTGGTTCCCCAGTTTATAAGTTTGTATCGTCAAGAATAGAACAGCTAAATCCTTTTTTATTCATGGTTTGCTATTTTTGTATTCGCTCGCTATTGCGGTTCAGGTCCAAGCCTGCATAAGCAAAAAGCCCCATCCTTCATATGACTGAAGAAATGGGGCTTTATTTTTTTGTAATTCTTGGTCACCTGATCCTCCTGCTTCCACTAATGCGTCGATCAAAATTTGACACCAAGCCCTACAGTTGAAATTAGACCGGAATCTCCCTCGCTTTTGCAGTTTAAGACTTAACGAGTTTGCGACATTTGGGCAGTTTGGA
>Ga0307379_10012505_pt1 | contig 11057 bp, 9 predicted proteins | sample UN2MG_FD_202237 | JGI IMG/M metagenome (GOLD analysis project Ga0307379, IMG submission 202237) | Soil microbial communities from Risofladan, Vaasa, Finland - UN-2 | ecosystem: Environmental > Terrestrial > Soil > Coastal area > Acid sulfate soil | place: Finland: Risofladan, Vaasa | collected... | reverse complement strand
AAAATCAGAAAAATCTTCTGACTCCATGTTTTTAATGGTATCAATAACTCTTTGCTTATCGAGTACCTTTTCTTCACTCACTGCATCTAAACTAGACATTTTATGTCTCCTTTTCTACCGGGGTTCACACACGATGGTGTGTCCTGATCTTATTATTCTCAATCCCGTTTTAGGATCTGTTTTTAACAATCTTACTACCCAGAAAAAACCATGCTGTATAGCTTCTGAGCCAGCCAACATTAATTTATTTCTAGCGATATCACAAGCCCAAACAGCTCTTCCTGCTGCCGCAGGACCAATAGTTCTTATATGGGCATAACCATACTCATTATACTTGGCTATAATTGCACTCGCTAGTTTTTTTTGGTCTGTATCGGAACCAGCTCTTAGTTCTGCTGGATCGGGTGTTCTGTCTTCTTCGTTTACAATAGTGCCTGAAATTGTTCTTAAATCTTCTTCTACTACTTCAAAGCCTTCTACTGCCTCTAATGTTTCTACTGTCTTTACTTTGTCTTCTGTTTTGTCTTCCATTTTTTCTTCTCCTATATTAAACTGCCATCAAGTCTTTTTCAGAATTCTCCCTATAAAACCTGGAGAATCTTCTTTTAGATCTTTTTTGAGGCTTCTCTTCTTTTCCTAAGCCGTCACAATCAAACATACGACAATTTCTATTTTGTCTCGTAAATTCTAGAAGTTTTTCTGTAAACCCTCTTTTTACGACCTTAAATAAAGAGTCTATTTTTTTGTTTTCGGAATCCTCTAAGAAAAACCGTTTCAATAACAATACCTCACGAATTATTTCTTTTAATTTTCCCTTATTAAAAGATTCTTTAAAATATTCATCTAATTCATCATTCAAATTATTAAAAATAACATCTGTTAATATATTAATAGAGCTCTCAATTTCTATATTATTCGATGGACTTTGACATAAGCCCAAAACACTATCGTTTGATAAATCGATTAATTCTGTTTCGCTATCTTCTCCTATCTTAAGGTTTATAGACGAAACCCTATTTTTAAAAATAGACATTGGAAACATTTTAGCATACATTCCTAAACATTCTAATTCAAACATTTTTTTCTTTTCGATTTTATTTTTTTTATTAAAAGTAGACTTCCCGATATGTAAGGCTCTTTTCTTTCTTTTCTTGTCTCCTTCATTGATAAAATTGTAATAATAATTTTCACCAGAATCATCAAGAACTCTTTCGCCATAAATTATAAACATCTCTTTAAACAGCTTATCGTGACCTGGACTATAGAGATGTTTTATTGTTATTTGACCGACATCTTCACCACACAGCATGCATTTGGTTGTGGGGCATCTCTTGTTGTATGTATTGGTCTTTTGTAAATCGGCTATTTTATTCTGGATAGATCTCCAAAAAAAACTACTAAACCATTTATCGCTTTTAGATGATAGATCTTTATTTCTATCAAACTGTAAAACGATTTTAAGAAAAGAAGAAAATAGAACGGAATATACCTCATCTGAATGATCTATTAAATGACTCTTCTTGCTTTCCCATACTATTTTGTCCTGATATCTTGAAAACAATTCATCGAAATAATAAGAAGTAAAACCTTTTTTATCTTCTCTATGTAAATGCATTTTAGATTTACATTCTCTTGTCGTTTTGCCTTTGGATATTTCTCTCTGACATCTCATCTCATGAACATAAAATTTTCCCATCATAAGGAGAGATGTTCTATACTTAATTTCATAACCGCAATCAGTACAAACCCAATAGCAATCTTTTCTATAATCGTCAACATCTTTTTGAATTAGTTTTACAAGATCATAATCTTTATGTCCTATAAGTTCATCGTTTTTCTTTATTTTTATAACACTGAAATCATTATTATTAATCATATTTTTCCTCTGTTTTTTAATAACAAAATTTATAATATTCACATTTTTTATCTTGAAACAAAGTACACGGTTTTTTACTTTTATGATAGTCTTGAGGAATCTTTGGAATTTTTCCCGCTTCACATATTGTTTTTAGTTTAGAAGCCATTAATTTTATATCATCAATTATACTTTCATCGTGAATAATTTTAAACTCTCTTAGGGCATGTTTATTTTTATCTTCATAATAAATAATACCTTGCCTAATTCCCGTCAACCACATATATATTCTTATCTGAGTTATATATTTTTGATCGGGTTTTCTAAGATATGAAAAACCTCCTTCGTTTATTGTTTTAAAGTCTATAACATATCTCGTACTCGGCTCTCCTGGCTCAAACTCTAGAATCCCATCACAATTACCTTTAAAGTTATATTTCGGATCACTCTCAAGAAAAAGTTCAACATACTCGAAAAGTTTAATACCTCTTCTTTTATCTTTCTTTTTTTTCTCTATACAGGGACATGTATCTGGCAAAAATATGCCTATTGGGTTTTCCTTACCAAGAATTTCTCCACAAGACTTACATCTCCACAATCCTCGAAGAATTCCCATAATAGAAAGATCTCTCTGCATCCTATCATGAAAAGCATGCCCTGCATCACATATTCTTCTAAACCTCATATCAACTGGAGAATTGTTTTTAAACTTGTCATTTGCTTCGCTATGATATTGGAAAGAAGTATATCTTGGACAACCTCCAAAAGAAGACGGATGAAAATGTAAATAACCCCTCTTTGCTCTATCTTTAATTTCACGCTCTGCGAGAAATGTTTCATAATGCGGAATAAGGATTTCCGCAGATCCTCCCAAAAATTCTGAACTGATTTTATCCATGTTTTTTCTCCGATGGGTCTTTAGTTGACCTTTTGATTTTTTCCTTCAGACTATCCACTCCTAGATCGATTATATAAGAATCTGGATCATATTCTTTGTCTCCAACCATTAAATCTACAATGTGTAATTTGAGATTTCTTATTCTATTTGATTCTTTTCCAATTCTTTTATTGATAATATTGTCTCTGGATTTTATCCCAGCTTTATCTCCATCTAACATTAAAATAAAAACATTTGTAAATCTCATCAGTTTACTTATTTGATATGAATTAAGGTCATCGCTCATTAAACCGATAGCTGTATTTATTCCGTGTTTATGGCATGCAATAACATCGGTCTGTCCCTCAACTATTACTACTTTGTTTTCTTTAAGAATATTTGGTAAAGCAACATCTAAACCATATAAACAAAAGGTTTTATTATAAGACTCATTCATCCATCTTTTTTCGTCGCTTTTAATATCCTCTTTCCCCAAAAGTAGACGACCGGAAAAACCAATCACATCTCCATATTCGTCTACAGTTGGGAAAACGATGCGACCCTTTAGGAATTCGAGATCATGCCTAATGGGTGCTTTTGGAGGACACCAACCTATTTTGAACTTATCTACAATATCCCTGCGAAAACCTCTTGAATTAAGATATGCAATTGCCTTTTTTCTATCTTCCTCTTTAGAATTAAACAATGCATTGTGAAATTTTTCAGCAAGAACATTGTATTCTTTTTGTTTCACTTCGTTCAAATTCATATCTTAACCGATTCATTTGCAATTTAAGATCAAATATTCTTCGACTTGTTCTTGAGTTATTTCGCCTGACTCTATAAACTCATCAAAGTCATCAACTCCCATATCTGCCAAAAGAGAAATAAGAAGATTATTTTCTTTAAGCCAGAAATAAGTATGATAGGCATCATACTTAACTACTGGAGTTGTAGACTTGTCTTTATAGATAAGAGTCTTCCCATGAAGATTGCCTGTGGACGCTGCTCTTTGTCTTTCAATAACATCAGTTTCTATTGCTTCTTTAATTAAAAGAACTGTTCGGCTAGGTTTCTTGTACATTAGATCACATTCACATTTATGAAAGGGTTCATAAACCTTGTTTTTAACAGTCTTGCATTTTATGATGTGACCTATCTTTCGTCCGTTTTCAAACATCTCTGGCTTGGATTCTTTATCTGGAAAAGATCTACGGACATCTACTCGAATAGAAGCATAAAATTTAACAACTCTTCCACCTGGGGTCTTTTCAGGTTCCAGCCATCTTTTACCAGCAGCAGCAACATCGTCCCTTAACTGATTGATGAATATTAAAGCAGTCTTGCTTTTCTTTAAAGCACTGTTGACACGAGGATAACATCTAGAAAGAGAAGCTGCCAAATTCCCGTAATTCTCTTTACCCATGTCTCCTTCAGTTGTTCTTCTAGGAACTAAGGATGCAAGAGAATCCACCCCAATAACATCATAAATATTATCTAATAAAACTGCTTCTATATCGTCCATAACATCTTCACAACAATCTTTTTCAGAGATATGCATTTTGGAATTATCTACTCCATGTAACGCTGAAAACCCTAAATGATATGTTCCTTCAGCATCTATGTGAAGACATTTTAATCCAGATTGTAAACTTTTTGCATATGTTCTTACAAGAGCATATGTTTTTCCAGAACCTTCGGGGCCAAAAAGTTCAACCATTCTTCCACGAGGCCAACCCCAAATACCCATACTGCTCAACATCTTGTTAAATTCAGGCATACCTGTGTCTACCCATTCTATCTTTCCAGAAGAAAGTTCATCGACACTTACCAGATCTAATTTATATTTCTTATTAAAACCTTCAATTTCTTTTTGTGTTTTTTCTTTTTCTTTTTGTTCTTCTTGTTCTTTTTTGTTTCTTTGTTTTTGAAGCTTGGCTTGAGTCTTCTTTATTTCTGCCTCTTTATCTTCTTTCACATTAATTTCAACTAAATTCTCAGACTCTTCAAGTGGTTCTTCAAGTGGTTCTTCAAGTGGTTCTTCAGACCCTTTAAGTTCTTTTGTTTTTTCTTTTTTTGCCATAATAAAATTCCTCCTATTCATGCGAAGGGGGGATTTCTCCCCCCACGCATATTAGGCTAACAAAAAGCAAAAACTAGAATAAAAGGTTTTCTAGATCACTGTCGGTGTTTTGTTCTTCGTCTGTAGGTTCCGGTTCACCAGTTGGAATTTCGTCAAAATCGACCTCTGACTCCATATCAGAAACACTTTCAGGAAGATTTTCAGAATCGTTAGCATTACCTTGTTTCTCGGCAATCATCTTATCTAAAGCTTCGATGTATTTCTCTGGATTGTAAATGGCGTCAATGTCGATTAACCCCCGTTCTCCGATAGGAAGATCCTTGTATTTCTCGGGATCTTCTTTACGCTTAAGGAGTTCAATCTCCTCGGGTGTAAAGGGAATTCTGTCAAGATTTGACACGGTGTAATCCGTGTTCCTCGGATCAGCAGGAACAGTAACGACAATACGCCAATCTTCACCATTTGGTCCACCTGGGTGAATAGGCTTTTTCGTTTTCTTATCGAGAACTTCATTGTATCTCGTAAGAACGGGTCCATAAACTTTCGGTCCTTTTTCTAACAGCTTGAACCTAAGCTTGGCATCGTCTCTATCGATTACATTACTAATGACTTGTTTGCGTACTGGGAATCCCAGTTCAACCATTTTGTGATAGTAATTATCGGGAACGATGAATTTCTTGCCGCCAGTTTGCGGCCACCAGAGAATATTCTTCTCTTTTGCTTCACCTGCGAAGCGAACGGTAAATCTTCCACCGCCCTTTGTGGACATGAAAAGATCTCCACTTCCACCTTTCGAACTTGACTGCACTTTTTCACTACGCTCTCTCGCTCTTTCTGCAATGTTCTTCCAACTCATGATGTTTCTCCTTGGGAACCGTCTCATCGGCTCCTCTTGTGGTTTGGTATTGGGGCTATGCCCGGTAACGGTAAGGCTCTTGAACCTTACATCTTATATATACGATAAAAGTCTCGAAAAAACCTTCATCCTATAATATTTTTTTTAAAACGCTGATTTAATTGAACTTACTCTTCCTTAATTCCAGGCAGATCGTTATTTCCCTGCTTATTGCTTCTAATTTAGATCCCATTAAATTAAATTTGTTTTTCACCTTCTCATAAATTTCCTTTCTTTTTATTTTTTCAGGTAAAAGAAATATTAAGATTTCTGCTGCTTCTCCTATCCTTTTGTCTTGTGATTTTGCTTGAGACTTCGAAGCCCAGATTTTTTCAAGCTGTTCATACCATTTGTTTATTGTTTCGTAATCAGATTGAGAATCACATAATATATCAGACAGTCTTGATTTGAAACCGTCAGCCCTAGCGGTAATTCTCTGTAAAGTCAACAGATCTGTCTCACCGCCTCTGAAATCTTCCATGTCTATAGAGAGATTTTCTATCCTATCTATTTCTTCTTTTATTTTTTTTATATCTAAAAAGCTTCTTTTCTTAAGACAGTCAAAACCATACAATAATATTTCTTTATATGATTTATAATGATCTTGATTTAAAAGATCTTTTGCATATTGTGACTTTATAAAAAACAAATCATCTTTTTTTGTTTCTGTGTTTTCGCTCATTTGAACAGGTCTCCTGCACCTTCTTCGAAATCAAAAGAATCTAAATCTACTTCTTCAAATTCATCTTTTGAAGATTTTGTAGAATCTTTTTTAGTTTTTGTTACTACAATCTCTTCAGTTTCTTCTTCATCTAAAAAATCCAAACTCCCAATACCGTCATCGTCAGTATCTATGACTGTTTGTTTTACAGGCTCTGTGGCCTTTTGGGGCTTCTCTGCGATGACTTCTTTTGAAGACACTTCTTCACTGTCTCCGAATAGTAGACTATTAATATCATCAGAATCATCTTGATTGATATCGGGTTTTGGTTCAGGTTTTGGTTCAGGTTTTGGTTTTGGTTCAGGTTTTTTCTCAACCTTCTTTGTCTCTGCTTTCTTGATTTTCTCTTTCTTTTCTGGTTCAGGAAGAGCGTTAATAGGCTCGTTGTCATCATCTTTCATTAATATTAAAGCTTCTTTTTCAGTATAATTTAAAGATTTTCCCAAACCCAAAAGAACCTGATTATCTTGATCTTTAGCCATTTCCTTCAACACTATAATGTGATTTCTAATATCCCGTTCAACGGAATCTCTAGCCATCATCGCCAATTGATCAACTCCCCTTTGAAAATCTTCATCGTCGGTATAATCAATATCTGCCGTTATAAACGTACCCCATTCAATATTATCAAACTCGCTTGATAATCCTCTTAAATTTACTTTTCTTTTTGCACTTTTTGTAGATGCCCTTACATGTATCTCTGCCATTTTCATTCTCCTCTTTTTGTTTTAGAATTCAAAATTAGTCATCCTGCGTAGAATCGTAGGATCTGTAAAGCTTTTCCCTTTTCTTGGAGTTATCTTTTTTATTGCATTAAATTCCATCATTTCTTTTTTCATTTGATTCTTAGTCCCAAACTCTTCGAAAACACCAGATTCTATTAATAAAGTCCCAATAGAATTCGTTACGATTGATTTGCCACCAGAATTTACGGCAGCTAAAAATTCCCGCATACAAGAGAATGTTCCGCCCCGTTCCCGATCTCTTAAGGTCACTATGGAATCTGAAAGTTTTTTACCAACACCTTTCAATGAAAAGAATGGGGCTATTATCTGGCTGGTAGTTCTGCTTGCCCCTACAGGTACATACGATTTTCCACTGCCGTTAATGGTGGGTTTTAAAATATCCAGTTTTGGATACTCTTCTTGCAGCTTTGAAGATACGATATCCAGCTTATCGTCGCTTGTAGATGCGGCACTTGTTAAAAGAGAACTCATGAACTCGGCTGGATAGTATGTTTTAAGGTAGGCTGTTTGGTAACACATTGCTCCATAAGCTGTAGAGTGCGACCGGTTGAAAGCATATGATCCAAATTCTATAATTATCGAAAACATTTCTTCGATAACATCTTCTGGTATCTTATTTGCCTTACATCCTTTTCGAAATTTAGGTTCTATTACATCTAGCATTTCTTTCTTTTTCTTAGCACAAGCCTTTCGAAGTCCATCAGCCTCTGCAAAAGTAAAACCTGCTAGCTTCTGTGCCATAGATATGAGCTGTTCCTGATAACATAATTCGCCGTATGTTGGCTGTAAAATCTCAATCAGATCATCATGAGAATACTTTACTTTATCTGGATTTCGTTTACCTTCAGCATATTTTTTAGGCATATCTAAAGCCAAGGGACCTGGACGGCCAAGAGCATTTGCTGCAACAATATCATTAAAACAATCACAGCCAATAATCTCCATAACTCCTTTTGCATGAAAATACATTACATTACCGTCTTTATCTCTTAATGTATCTCCTGTTTTTTTATCTTTTCTTGGCCAGTCTTTTCCAGTAAACGCATCTCCTGAAATTTGAAATAATCCTTCTAATTTCATAGAATTTATAGTTCTAAAAACTCTAGGATCATTTGTTTCAAGAGTATCAATATCAAAATCAAGTTCTCCATATCTCTCTTTAATTAAGTCAAGAGTCAAAGATATTTGTCTCAATGTTTGCAGCTGAAGGAGATCAAACTTTAATAAACCAAGAGATTCAACTTCATCCATATCGTACTGAGTCGTCATTAAATTAATGGATATTTTAGAATCTCCACCATCCCAATTCCCATTAATCTCTGAAGATGTATCTTTTTGAACTTTAGCAACATGGAGGGGAACATCGTCAGTAATATCACGAGAAGAAATAACAATACCAGCTGGATGGGTCCCATATGCCCTGATTTTTCCTTCTAGTTTTTTTGCTATTTTAAAAAGCTTAGCATACCTTCCTCCTCTTTCCTTCTCTGCTTTTAATTGCTTTATGCATTCTGTAATTCTGGCGTTAGGTGGTTTAAAATCATTATCTTCACCTAACCACTGTTTTAATGAAAGTGGAAGATTAGTCATTATTTTTGACAATCTTTTACCCTCTTGGTCGTTCTCGGCACTAAATCTTCTTTCACGAGGATTGTTGTCGCTAACAATACCTATCGCTTTAGCTGTAAACTGAACAGCTGCTTTGGGTTTATAGGTGCCTGTCGTTCCGATAAGGGCAACTCTTTCTAAACCATACAACTCACATAGATGCTCAAGCAATCCGTCTCTTTCTTCAAAGTCAATATCAATATCTGGAGGGCTAATTCTTGACTGTTCTTTGTCTACTAAATAATTAAACCAAATATCCTTAGATAAATCTGCTTTTTTATTTGTAAAATTAAGAAGTTCAAGTAAATATGAATTTGGGCAATTTATATCACCAACTCCTTTTTCTTTTTTTACAATTGATGTTTCAAACAAATCATAAATCAAAGAGGTATTCCTAAAAAAGAATTTAAGTTCTTTAACTATTCTTTTCCTCTGCTCATCACTTGCTTCTGTTTCTATCAGTTTTTTCTTACATAATTCTCTAATAGAAGAAAATTTTCTAATATCCTCTTCTGTATTTTTACGATACCTATTCCCAAGTCCTTTCGGTTTCCATTCTCGGTTTTTCCCATCGCTGTAAATCTCCGCTGGCCCAAAATGATATTCAGATTCACAATAAAGAAATCTGTCCATTGAAAGATTGTATTTAATAGGATCTATTCCAGTAACTTTAAGACAATACAGAACAAGACTTCCGCAGCCTGACCCACGACCAAGCCCTATACGAACGCCCTTATTCCTCGTCCACGCACAATATTCTTCTACAATTAAAAAGTATCTATCAAATCCAGTAAACATAATTGTTTCTAATTCTGAATCTAATCTTTCTATATAATTTTGTTTTTCATCTAGTCCTTTTTCTTTTAATCCCTTAAAAGATAAATATCTAAGATATGATTGTTCTTCAGTCTTCCCTAAAAGGGGTTTTTTATATTCGTTAAATTCATCATTCTCCGGTATTTTAAATTCAGGTAAATCTAAATTTCCAAATTCTATTTCAACATTACATTTATCTGCAATATCAACAGTATTTTGTAACCAGTCTTTTCCTACTCTGGAAAATATTTTTGCCATCTCATCATATGATTTCAAGTAATATTCATGAGAATCTTCATGCTCTAAAGGTCTTCTGCTTGATATCGTTTTTTTAATTCTTTGAAATTCCGCATTTTCTTCTTTAACATAATGAGCGTCATTCGTAGCTATAACTTTAATTCCAAGTTTTTTAGAACACTCACGAATTACTTTAATTACCTCAATTTGATCCTTACCTAATTCACTGTCTGGTTTATCGGTAAACATTACTTCTAAATAAAAATCATCTCCCCAAACATCATGATATTTTTTAGCAAATTCATACGCACCGTCTATATCTCCGTCTTTTACTAATTGAGAAAATTCTCCTCCAATACATGCTGTTGAAACTATTAATCCTTCTTTATGTTGTTTTAAAATTTCAAAATCAATACGCGGAAAATTATAAGCTGTATGTTGATGCCCTATTGAACAAAGTTTATATATATTTCTAAGACCAATATTATTCTTAGCTAAAAGAAGAATATGAAATCTTTCTGTTTTCTTTATAGATAAATCTAGAGACATATAAAGTTCGACACCTAAAATGGGCTTTATGCTTTTTTCCCATTTAGGATTAAACTTCTTCAACTTCTTTGGATCTTCAGGTCTTTTTTCACCCTTACAAGCTTTGAAGAATTTTAAAAAACCACCTATTTTACCATGATCTGAAATTGCTACCGCTGGCATGTCTAGCTCTTTTGCTCTACGAGATAATTCTAGCGGAGACATAAAACCATCATATGTAGAATAATCTGTATGATTATGCAAATGGACAAAGGGTACTGTTTCTTCTTTTTCTTGTATATCCATTTATTTTTTCTTTCTTCTTGGAGTCAACACATGATCTACTATCCCAAATTTTCTTGCCTCAACCGCAGTAAGAAATTTGTCTTTCGGTCTATAAAATTCCTTCTTCATTATTAAACTTGAAAGACCCGTGTTTCGTGTAAAAATCCTATTAAATTTCTCTTGAACTCTTTTTGCCTCTTTGCCATAATATTCTAATTCAGATAATTTCATTTCCGAAACAGGTCCACTAACTTCGTGAAACATGAATTCTGAATTTCTTCCAGCATATCGTTTCCCAGGAGTTCCATTAGAAGCTATTAAACAAGCAGCTGATGCCGCCATACCTAATACGGTAACTTTAAAATCACACCTCGAAGCATCCATTGTATCTATTAATGCCAAACAG
>Ga0307379_10012503_pt1 | contig 11059 bp, 7 predicted proteins | sample UN2MG_FD_202237 | JGI IMG/M metagenome (GOLD analysis project Ga0307379, IMG submission 202237) | Soil microbial communities from Risofladan, Vaasa, Finland - UN-2 | ecosystem: Environmental > Terrestrial > Soil > Coastal area > Acid sulfate soil | place: Finland: Risofladan, Vaasa | collected... | reverse complement strand
GGGTTTGCCAGCAACTCGCCGGTTCGCCCGGCGGCGAGGGCCCCGGTCAGCCGGGCCCAGCCCTCGGCGCGGCCGGACATGACGGCGACATAGCAGCCCAGCCCCGCCAGCAGGCCAAGGCACATCGCCACGCCCCCCAGGTAGGCGACCGGGCGGCCGTGGGGCTTCAGCAGGTCGTCGGGCCGGTCCACGATCCGCAGGCGGTAGGCGACGGCGCGCAGGATGGGCGTGGCGACCAGGGAGACGGCGAACGCCACGGCGCCGATCCACCATCGGTCCTGAAGCACCTCGGTAAACGTGTATCGCGGACTCGCCATTCGGCGGCACCTGTTCCCCCCCCGGGGGTCGGGTTCCGGGGCCGTCGGGCCCTGTAGAGACATCGGATGATATCCCCGGCCGTCTGCAACTGCAAACAGCCCATCGAGCCCCGGAGGGAACCCGCGGCGGGGGCAAATCGTCGAAAGAATGGCAGGACCGTGAGCCGACAGATGCCGTATAATACCTGTAGAGTAGCACGAGAAAGCGGGTACGATAGAGATGGCACGACCACTTCAAAGAGGCCGACCGGTCCAGGCGCTGCTGGCCGGGGCTGTGCTGGCCCTCTCCGCCGCGGTGCAGCCCGCCGCCGGCCAGGGCCGGGGGAGTATCAGCCTGAGGAGTCCTGGTTCGCTTCAAACCATCGGCCAGGGGACATCAGTCAACCAGTTCGACCGGTACAGCTACGGTCTGGGCTCCCTGACCTCGGCCCCGACGGGCCCGCTGGCGCAGCAGACCGGCTTCGCGCTGCGGAGCACGATTACCCAGACGGGCATGGACATCTCCCGGCGCAACACGCTGAGCATGCCGTACTCGAACGACATGCTCGACCCGCCGCGGACCGGCAGCACGCGGATCGACCGCAGCCCGGCCACGCTGGCGATGCAGGCGTCGCTTCAGCCGAGGTCCTACCAGCTCGACCGCTCCGTGATGTCCCTGCCCACTGTGCCGGGGATCGGCAGCAACACGATGATCGGCCTGCCGGCGGGGCTGTCCTCGGGACTGTCGGGCGAGCTGCCGGTGGGCGTGCCCTCCGACCTGCCGGCGGCGGTGCGGGGCGCCGCGCTGGGGACCGGCGCGGCGGGGAGCATCTCCGAAGAGGCCGGGCCGGGCATCGGCTCGGTGCTGGCCCAGCAGGACGAGACGGCCCTCGGGGCGGCGCGGGCCTACGTCCAGGCCCTCGAGAAGGCCTTCGTCTCCCAGTTGAGCGACCGGAGCAAGCCGCTGACCTCGCTGGTCCCGGCCCGGCCGAGTGACTACCAACTGCACATGGCCCGAGGCGACCGCGCCTTCCGTTCGGGCAACTTCCACCTGGCCTACGTGGAGTTCCGGATCGCCAACGACCTGGGCAACCGCGACCCGGAGAGCTTCCTCTGCCTGACCCACGCCCAGTTCGCCCTGTCGCGGTACTCCTACGGCACGGCGTCATATTTTCTCCAGCAGTCGCTGCGGCGTATGCCGGAGCTGCCCCTGGCGAACCTGCACCCGCGGGGCTTCTACGGCGCTGCCGCCAAGTACGCCGAGCACATGGTCGCGCTTCAGGAGTACCTGGAGCGCAACCCCACCGACGGCGAAGCCCTGCTCCTGCTGGCGTACTTCCGCTGGTTCAGCGAGGCCCGAGACGCCGAGGCGACGGAGAAGGCCCTCGCGTCGGCCATCGCCTGGGCCGCACGCCGCAACGACCCCCACCTGGCCGAGGCCATCGAGACGTTCTGGCGAGGCATGGTCCAGACGGGCGTGGTCTCGGGGACGCTGAAGCCGGCCGGGCTCGCCGAGGACCAGCCACCCTCCCCGCCCGCCGGGAAGGCGTCCTGACCGGCGTCCATCTCCCGTCGCCCTGCCGACCGGTCGATCTCCGAGGCACGAGCGGGCCCGGGCCTGCCGTCTGGCGGACCGCCCCCCTTGTCCTGTTCGCTCGCATCGCGCCCCAGGACCAAGCATCTGCTCGCGCCCACAGGCCGGCCTGCGCGACCCCTCGTCTTCGTGCGCGCATGGCTTGACCGCAGGGCCGCTTGCGGGTATAGTGAAAGTGAGTCCTGAGGCATTCGTGCCGCCCATGCCGGAGGAGGCCCGCTTGCTGGTCCGTCGTGCGGTTCCGCCCCGCGGGAGCGAGGGAACGTGAATGCGTAGGCGCTGTTGGACATTCGCGGCCGCCTGTGTCATCGGCCTTCTGGCGGCCCCGCCGGCCTTCGCCATCATCCCCGGCCAGGAGAGCGACGCGCTCTTCGACCAGCCCGGCGAGTTCTGGTCCGGGATGAACTGGGACTATGTCTACACACTGGACAGCTACAACGGCGTGGGGATCCGCGACGGGACGTATGTCTCGATCGGCTACTTCTACCTGTTGACCGCGAGGCACTTCACCACCAGTCCGGGCGACAAGCTCCACGTGAACGGCGATGAGTTTGAGGTGGTCGGCATCTACTACGCCCCGGCCGATCCCAACCAGACGCTGCCGCCGGACCTTCGCGTGCTGAAGCTGCGGAACAACACCAACCCGTTCCGCCCGCTGCCGGGGTACTACCCGATCTACACCGGCTCCCTGTCCAGGCCCAACGATTACCTGGTCCTGGTCGGCACGGGCTACAGCGGCGTGGGGCGCTCGGCGGACTATATCCAGGACAAGGCCACGGGGCGGGTCAAACGGTGGGGCACGAACCAGTGGCGCAACAACGAGCGGATGCAACTGTTGGTCAACTTCAACACCAGCGTCTTCCGGATGACCTACGGACAGATCGACACGAAGTACGAAGTCGGCCTGGCCGAGGGGGACTCCGGCGGCGGGGCGTTCGTCCGGGCCCCTGGCCAGAGCGAGTGGATGCTGGCGGGGATTAACCTGTACCGCGAGGGGGGCCCGACATCCGGCAAGGACATGTGGGCGGCGAAGCTGTCGGACTACGCCGACTGGATCCACGCCCGGCTCGCCTACGACGTGCTGCCGGGCGACACGGACGGCGACGGCGACGTCGATGCCGAGGACTACCTCCAGGTCAAGCTGAACCTCGGCACCCCCGCCGGGGCGTCGTGGGCCATGGGCGACTTCGACGGCGACCACGACGTCGACGGCTACGACCTGTTCGCCATCGAGACGAACTTCGGGCTCACCACCACCCCTCATTCGTTCCTTGACCCGGCGGTCCTGTCCGCAGGCGCCGTGGGCATCGACGGCGCGGTGCCGGCCCCGGCCGGCGCGGCGCTGCTGGCGGCCGGGGCGCTGGGCCTCCTGCGCCGCCGCCGGCGCCGCCTCTGAAGCCCCGGGCCCGCCGCCGGGGAGCAGGCGGATGGACGACGCGCTCGAGGGGCGGTAGAATTCATGCAGCCGCGTCGAGCAGCCGATCTTGTTTCCAGGTCGCGGCGAACCCTCTGAGTGAACCGTCGAGCTATGGCCAAGGCGCACAACGCCCAATCGAGGTCCTCCGACAGCGGGAGGATTGTCTGGCTGCTGAGCCTGATGGAGGCCTTTGCGCAGCGGTACCGGACGCTGACCAACGTGGTGATCCACTCGGCGCTGTTCTCGCTGGCGCTGCTGCTGGCGTTCCTGGTGCGGTTCGATTCCGGCCTGGCCCGCGACGAGACCCGCGACTGGTTCCTGACCAAGTACCTGCCTTGGCTGCCGGTGTTCCTGGGCCTGAAGCTGCTGATCTTCGGCAAGATGAGGCTGTTCCGCAGCGGCTGGCGGTACGCGGGCATCCGCGACGTGGCCAGCATCCTGCTGGCGAGCTGGCTGTTCGTGCTGATCCTGTTCTGCGCGGTGATGCTCTTCCGCTACGTGCCCCAGCAGATCACCGAGTGGACCGGCCGGCGGGTGAACCTCCCCTTCGTCATCGACTACTTCCGCAGCTACTCCCAGGGCGTGCTCGTGCTGGACTTCCTGGGGACGGTGTTCCTGGTGTGCACGGCGCGGCTGAGCTTCCGGCTGTACCGGGAGGAGCTGCGCCCGGTCTCGGCCGAGGGCGCCCGCCGGGTGCTGATCGTGGGGGCGGGCAACGCCGCGGAGGCGATCATCCGCGAGATCCGCCGGATGAGCGTGGAGCGGTACCGGGTGGTGGGCCTGGTGGACGACGCGGCGACCAAGCGGGACATCGTCATCCACGGCGCGCCGGTCCTGGGGGGCACCGGCGACATCCGCCGGATCTGCGAAGAGCAGCGGATCGAGGAGATCATCATCGCGATGCCGTCGGCCAGCCAGAAGGAGCTGCGCCGCGTCATCGACATGTGCAGCGGCACGAAGCTGAAGTTCCAGTCGCTGCCCGGCGTGGGCGACCTGATCGACGGGCGGGTGACCGTCAGCCAGATCCGGCCGGTGGACATCGACGACCTCCTCGGGCGCGAGGCCGTCGAGCTGAACGAGGAGGCCATCGGGCGCTTCCTCAAGGACAAGCGGGTGCTGATCACCGGGGCCGGGGGCAGCATCGGCTCGGAGATGTGCCGCCAGGTCGCCAAGTACGCCCCGGCGGGCCTGATCCTCGTCGAGCAGGCCGAGACGCCCCTGTTCGACATCGAGAACGAGCTCCACGCCGAGCACGGGGAGATCCCGCTGTGCCCGGTCCTCTGCGACATCTACGACCGCCGGCGCGTCCTGGCCGTCTGGGAGCAGCACCGCCCCGAGGTCGTCATCCACGCCGCCGCCCACAAGCACGTGCCCATGATGGAGCGGAACCCCTGCGAGGCCCTCAAGAACAACGTCCTCGGCAGCCGCAACGTCTCCGACGCCTCCTGCCGCTACGGCACCGAGGAGTTCGTGACCATCTCGACGGACAAGGCCGTCAACCCCTCGTCCATCATGGGCGCCTCCAAGCGAATCGCCGAGATCTACACGCAGGCCCTCAACGGACGCGACGGCTGCGCCACCAAGTTCAAGGCCGTCCGGTTCGGCAACGTCCTGGGCTCCAGCGGCTCGGTCGTGCCGACCTTCCGCCGACAGATCGCCCGGGGCGGGCCGGTGACCGTGACCCACCCGGAGATGACGCGCTACTTCATGACCATCCCCGAGGCGGCGCAACTGGTCCTCCAGGCCGCCGCCACCGGAGAGGGCGGGCAGGTCTACCTGCTGGACATGGGTAAGCCCGTCCGGATCGTCGAGCTGGCGCGGAACATGATCACGCTGAGCGGCTTCCGCCCCGACGAGGACATCGACATCGTCTTCACGGGCATCCGCCCGGGCGAGAAGCTCTTCGAGGAGCTGCGGACCGAGGGCGAGGACATCGAGCCGACCGTCCACCCCAAGGTCCTCATCTGGAAAGACCGCCCCATCCCGTGGGAGCGGATCCAGACGACGCTGGTCGAGCTGGAGGCCCTCCAGAACTGCACCGACCGCCAGGAGATCATCGACGCCATTCGCAAGCTCGTGCCCGAGTACCAGCCGCTGAACCCGCCCGACGAGCCCGCCCGCCCGGCCGATGGGCAGACGGCCGCCGCCGAAGCCGCCGTCGCGGAGACGGCGTGAGCCCGCCGGCGAGCCCCGCGAGGCGACGGCGCCCGGCCTGGCGCAGCGGCCCCGCCCGGCGGCGCGGCGGCCTGGCTCGATCTTCCGCTACGCAGGAAACCGCCCCGTGAGCGATGAACCGATCAGCCTGTCCCGGCCCGATATCACCGACGCCGAGATCCAGGCCGTTACCGACGTCCTGCGGACCGACCGGTTGAGCATCGGCCCCCGGCTGGAGGCCTTCGAGGCCGCCTGCGCACGACGCGCCGGCCGGAAGTTCGCCGTCGGCGTCAACAGCGGCACCAGCGGCCTGCACCTGATCGTCAAGTCGCTCGGGCTCGGCGAGGGCGACGAGGTGATCACCACCCCGTTCAGCTTCATCGCCACCACGAACGCCGTCCTGTTCGAGCGCGCCCGGCCGGTCCTCGTCGACATCGACCCGGACAGCTACAACCTCGACCCCGCCGCCGCCGAGGCCGCCGTCACCGCACGCACGAAGGCCATCCTGCCGGTGGAGGTCTTCGGCAACACGGCGCACTTCGACGAGTACGAGGCCCTCGCCCGGCGGGCGGGCCTGGCGATGATCGAGGACTGCTGCGAGGCCCTCGGCGGGGTGCTGGGCGACCGCCCGGCCGGAAGCTTCGGCCAGGCCGGGTGCTTCGCCTTTTACCCCAACAAGCAGATCACCACCGGCGAGGGCGGCATGATCGTCGCCGACAACGAGCGTATCCGCGACCTGTGCGCCTCGCTCCGCAACCAGGGGCGGGCCACCGAGGCCTGGCTCAGCCACGCCCGCCTGGGGTATAACTACCGCATGAGCGAGATCGCCGCGGCGATCGGCGAGGTGCAGATGCGCCGCCTCGACGAGATCCTCGCGGCGCGCCGCCGGGCGGCCGGGCTGTACGACCAGGCCCTGGGCGACCTCGAGGACGTCCACCTCCCGCCGATGGCCGAGCGGGAACGCGCGAGCTGGTTCGTCTACGTGATCCGCCTGGCCGACCGGTTCGACCAGGCCGACCGCGACGCGATCATCGAGCGCCTCCGCCGGCGCGGCATCGGGTGCAGCAACTACTTCGTGCCCATCCACACCCAGCCGTTCATCTCGGAGATGCTGGGCACCAGGCCGGGCGACTTCCCCGTGACCGAGCGTGTGGCGGCGCGTACGATCGCCCTGCCGTTCTTCGCGGGCCTGGCCGCCGGGCAGGTCGCGCGCGTGTGCGACGCGCTGGCCGAGGCCATGCGAGCCGTCGGGAAGGCCTGATCCCCGGCCCGCCAGGCTGGGCGGCACAAGGCTGAACATGCGACTGGGGCTCTACCACGAACCGGTTCACACCGACGGCGTGGCCTTCGACACGTACGGGCCGTTCGCCCGCTACGCGCTGGCCTTCGCCCGCTGCTTCGAGCACGTGACGGTCTTCGCCCCCTGCACGGACCGGCCCACCTACTTCAGCGGCCAGCCACTCGACGCGTCCAACCTCACCGTCGCGCCCCTGCCGATGTTCCTGACCCACGCCCAGGCCTACGCCCGCTGGCGAGGCATCCGCCGCGTGTTCCGACAGCACGCCGACTCGCTGGATGCCGTCAATGCCCGCGGCACGGCCCCGCTGGCGTACCTGCTGGCCCGGGCGACCCGCGGGCGGCGCGTGCCGTTCGTTTATCACTTCGCCTCCGACCCGTTCGAGATGATCCGCACGCTGCCCAGGTACCGCGGTCCGCGAGGCTGGTTCGCCCGGGCCGCCTATGGCCTGGAATTCGCCGTACAGAAGGCGATCGTCCGGCGCAACTACGCCTTCGCCAGCGGCCGGTCCCTGGCCGACAGGCTCCGCCGCCGGATGCCCAACGTCGAGGAGGTCGTCGATTCCACGCTCGTCGAGTCCGACTACCACCTCCGCCAGGACTGCTGCCGCGGCGAGGTCGTCCGCGTGCTCTACGTCGGGGCGCTGCGGGCGGGCAAGGGGCTCGACCACGCCGTCGAGGCCGTGCGAATCCTCCGCGGCCGGCACCGCGCCGTCGAGCTGGACCTCGTCGGCGACGGCGACCTCCGCGAGGACCTCCAGGCCCAGGTGCGCCGGCTGGGCCTCGATGCGTGCGTACACTTCCGCGGGCCGGCCAGGATGGGCCCGCAACTCAACGCCTGGTATGACCGGGCGGACGTGTTCGCCCTGCCCTCGTTCAGCGAGGGCTCGCCCCGCGTCGTGCTGGAGGCCCTCGGCCACAGCCTGCCGGTGGTGGCCACCGACGTCGGCAACATCGCCGAGCAGCTCGGCGCGGGCCGGCGCGGCGTGCTCGTGCCGGCCGAGGCCCCCGCGGCCCTCGCCGACGGCATCGCGCGGGTCATCGACGACGCCGACCTCCGCGCCCGGTGCATCCGCGAGGGCTACCAGTTCGCCCGCAAGCACAGCCTCGACGCGTTCGTCGAGCAGATGGCCCGGAAGATCCGTCAGCTCGCCGACGAGCGCCGCCGGGAGGCGCGGCCATGAACGTCTGGCTGGTCAACCCGTTCGACCCCCTGCCGGGCGACCCCGAGCAGCAAGGCCGATACGCCACGCTGGCCCGGCTGCTCTGCGCCCGGGGGCACCGGGTCACGTGGTGGACCAGCAGCTTCTCCCACCGCTTCAAGCGCCCCGTCGACGCCGCGGCCATCGCGGCCACGTGCGAGACGATCGGCATCCACCCGGTGTTCCTCCAGGCTCCGCCGTACCCGACGAACGTCAGCGTGGCCCGCCTGCGGAACCACCGGGTCCTGGTCCGGCGCTTCGGGGCCGAGGCGCCCAAGCACCGGCCGGCGCCGGACGTGGTGATCGCCTCCACCCCCCCGCCGACGCTGGCCAGGCAGGCGATCCTTTTCGCCAGGCAGGCCGGGGTCCCGTCCGTCCTCGACGTGCAGGACCTCTGGCCGGACGCGTTCGACCGGCTGGCGCCCTGGTGGCTTCGGCCGGCCTTCGGCCTGGCGCTGCGGCCGATGCGGCGTGCGGCCGACGAGGCCTACCGACTGGCCGACGCGGTCGTCGGCGTCGCCGACGCCTACCGGGACGAGGCCCTGCGGCTCGGCGGGCCGGAGCGCCCGGCCGAGACGATCCCCCTGGGCGTGGACCTGGCCGACTTCGACGCCGCCGCCCGCCGCGGCGGCTGCGAGGAACTCACCAAGCCCCCGGGCGAGACCTGGCTGATCTACAGCGGCAGCCTCAATCGGAGCTACGACTGCCTGACGCTCACCGAGGCCTTCGCCGACGCCTCGGCCCGGCTCGACCGGCCGGTGCGGCTGTTCGTGACCGGGCGGGGGGAACTGAGCGGCGCTCTGGACGCCATCGTCCGCCGGCGCGGCCTGCGCAACGTCACGCGGACGGGCTTTCTGGAATTCGACCGCTGGGCCTGGCTCGTCACCCAGTGCGACGCCGGCTTCAACGCCAGCTTCCCCGAGGCGATGATCTACTTGCCCAACAAGATCTTCTACTACCTCGCCGGCGGCCTGGCCGTGCTGAACACCATCCCGGGCCAGTGCAGCCGGATCGTCGCCGAGGGCCGATGCGGTCTGGACTACCGCGCCGGCGACGCCGCCGACTGCGCCGCCGCCATCCAGCGCCTCCTGGGCGACCCCGCCGCCCTGGCCGAGATGCGCCGGGCCGCCCGCGCCCTGGCCGAAAGCACCTATGACCGCGCCGTCCTCTACCCCCGCTACGCGGCGTTCCTCGAACGGCTCGCGGGCCTCCGCCCGCCGGACGCCCCGCCGGGGAAGGACTCGGACCGCCCATGACCTATCACGTTCATCCCATGGAGAAACGCCACGCCCGCCAGGTGGCCGAGCTGCACAGAAGCGGCATTCCCACGGGCTTTCTCTCCAGCCTGGGCCCGTCGTTCCTGCGGCAACTCTACGCGGCCTTGCCGTCGTGCCCGGCGGCGTTCGGGTACGTGTGGGAGCGGCAGGACGGGGAGGTCCTGGGGTTCGTCGCCTGCGCCAGGAGCACCGGCGCCGTGTACAAGCAGAGCCTGGTCCGGCGGGGGCTGTGGATGGCGCTGCCGCTGGCGAGGTTCCTGCTGCGCCCGTCCGTAATCCGGCGGATGATCCAGACGCTGCGCTACCCGTGCCAGACGGCCGGCGACCTGCCGCCGGCGGAGGTGCTCAGCATCGTCGTGGGGGGCGCGGCCCAGGGCCAAGGGGTGGGCAAGGCCCTGATGGCCGCGGCGTTCGAGGAATTCCGCCGGCGCGGCGCTCCTCAGGTCAAGGTGGCCGTCGGGGCCGACAACGAGCAGGCCAATGCCTTCTATCGGAAGTGCGGATTCCGGCTGGCCGTCACTCGGGAGCACCACGGCCTGCCGATGAACATCTACGTCGCCCGCCTGGCCGACGGCACTTGACGGCCCGTCGGCTCAGTCCGCGGGGTCCGCATCGGGCAGCTTGACCTCCGGGCATCGCTGGGCCAGCAGCCTGCGGTACATGGCCAGCAGCTCCCGCCAGACGACCTCCGGGCGAAACCGTTCGAGCACCCGCTGGCGGGCCCGGCGCCCCATCTCCCGCCGAGCTTCGGGGTCGCCCAGCAGCCTGGCCAGGCCGGCCCGGAGCGACTCGGCGCTGTACGGCTCGACCAGCACGCCGTTGAAGCCATCCTCGATCACGTCCACGCACCCGGTGACCCGCGTGGCCACGCTGGGCAATCCCATGGCCCCGGCCTCCAGGAGGGTGTAGGGCAGCCCCTCGGAGTAGGTCGGCAGCACGAGAAGGTCCGCCGCGGCATAGATCGCGGGCATGTCCTTCACGAACCCGGTGAAGTGCACACGAGGGTCGGCCTTGAGCACTTCGATCCGGGCCGGCGAGGCCGGGTCGTGCGCCTCGGCGACGCCGACGATCACCAGGTACAGATTGGGGAACCGTGCCCGCAGGCGCGCCCACGCCTCGGCCAGCTCGTTGACCCCCTTGCTCCGCATGAGCCGCCCGACGTAGACCATCGCCGTCGCGTCGAGGGGGATGCCGTATTCCTGCCGGACGCGCCGGCGGGTGCCTGCCGGCAGGCGGTCGGGGTTGAAGTCGTTCTGGGCATCGATCCCGTTGACGCTGCCGTAGCCGGCCACGCGGATCTTGTCCGCCGGACACAGGCCTGCCTCGACCACCTTCCGCTTGAGGGAGTGGCTGCTGCACGGAACGGCGTGGGCGAGGCGAAGGCACAGCTTCATCCGTGGCCCTTCCACCCATCGGAGGAGCCGCCCCACAGGACCCATCCAGCCGTGCAGCGTGTAGAGCCGAATCGGCACGCCGGCCAGGACGCCCGCCAGCAGGCCCAGCAGGCCGGCCTTGGCGGTGTGCGTGTGGACGATGGTCGGCTGAAGGCGCCGCAGCAGCCTCGTCAGCCGGACCAGCGACACGAGATCCTGGACCGGTGTTACACGCCGGGTCATGGGGACCGTGTAGACCTCGACGCCCTCGCGCTGGGCGATGTCCTGCACGAGGTCCCCGCCCGAGCAGACGGCGGCCACGTCCAGGCCGTAGCGCCGCATGTACGCGAACTGCCCTCGGAAAAAGGACCACAGCGACCACGGCACCGTCGTCACGTGGACGATCAGCGGCCGGCCTCGAGTCGGGACCGGGCGCCTGCACCAGGCACG
>Ga0307379_10012502_pt1 | contig 11060 bp, 11 predicted proteins | sample UN2MG_FD_202237 | JGI IMG/M metagenome (GOLD analysis project Ga0307379, IMG submission 202237) | Soil microbial communities from Risofladan, Vaasa, Finland - UN-2 | ecosystem: Environmental > Terrestrial > Soil > Coastal area > Acid sulfate soil | place: Finland: Risofladan, Vaasa | collected... | reverse complement strand
TGCTCGACCTCGAAGGCGCCATGCGGGTGCGCACCGGGGAGATGGGCGCCGACGCACTGTGACCCGCGCGCCCCGGCGGCCCCATGAATTTTCGCTCTTACCTTGACCATATCTTCGAACGGCCCAGGGAGGAGATTGCCGCGGCCACGGTCGTGCGCAATTTTTCGATTTGGTTCTTCAATCTCTTGCGCAATTTCGTCCTGGTGGGGCTGCTGAAGTATTTCTACGAGAAGACCGGCAGTCCGGTGCTGTTCGGGATCCACCAGCTGGCTGTTTTCGTCATCTTCATCTACTGCGTCTCTTACCTCGATCAGTGGTACGTCAATCTGTTCGGCTTTCTTGACGATAAGCGGACGGCGCACCGGCTCAATCTCGCTTTGAACGTCCTGATCACCATCGCCCTTTTCATCCTGATCAATAAAGCGACGGGGATCGTGGTGGCGGAACTCTCGCAGGCCCATGCCAGCGTAAAGGGCTCGTAGGGCCGCTGAGCCTTTGGGGCCTAGGGGAACAAAGCGAAGGGGCGACGGTTATAAGACTCGCCCAGGCCACCTATATGAAGCGGGCGCCCCTGGTGACCTGATAGGATTGAGCTTGGACCACGAATATCATGGATGACATGCCGAGAGGTGATGGCACTGCCCTGATTGCTCGTCCCGAGGATGCCCTCGGCGGCGGCGTCATGGCGCGCGGAAAAAGCAAGCCGGCCAAGGCGGAGCCCAAGCCCCGCTGGTCGCGCGAGAAGATCGTCAAGCAGAGCGCGCTCGGCGCGTTGCTGCGGCCGATCGGCGTCTCGGTCGCGCTGGTGCTGTCGGCCTATGCGCTCGTCTCGCTCGGCACCACCTTCTATCGGAGCTATGAGCGGCATCTCGATCACACCGCGCCGACCCATGCCGATGGAAGCGTGTTCGATGTCTTGTTCGGCGATGCGAGCTTGCCGGCGGATGCCGTCGATCTCGTGGTCAAGGATGTAGACGGCACGCTGCATAAAATGGTGGCGAGCAAGTCCGAGGCGGACGAATTCGTCAATACCACCATCTTGATGCTCGACGACGAGCGCGCTCGGATCAAGCAGTCGGCGCATGAGGATCTCGACCGTGCCTTCGCGCTCGCCTTCCAGGACCGCGAGCAGGCCATCGACGGCTATGCCGACTGGTTCTTCGAGTGGAAGCGCTCATATGTGGTGCTGAAAGAGTCGCTTGCCTCGGCCATCACCCGCTTCTTCGAGGTCGGCAAATATGAATCGCTGACCGAGGCGATCGACGCCGACGTCAAGGAGTACTTCCTCAAAAATTATAAGGAGCAGGTGTTGAAGCCCGAGCTGCGCGACCGCACCATCACGCAAGGGGTGGAGCAGGCGGTACGCCACGCCCATGACAGCTATCGCCGGGTGATCGCCAATGGCGACATGCGGCTGCAATTGTTCCTGGCCAAGCACACCAGCAATCTTCAGGACATCCCCGCCTCGACGCCGGCGACCAACGTCAAGCTCGATTGGGATGCGCAAAAGTGGAAGGCGCCGGTCTATCTCATGGAGGACCGCGCCTTCGACGGCATCGCCGGTCTGGGCGCGGCCGCCGCGGGGGGCACCGTCGGCGCGCTGGCGCTCGGGCCCTCGCTCAACGTTCTGCTCGCGCAGAGTTTCGGCCAGCTGTCGCGGCGCTTCGTCACCTCGCTCGGGACGCGGCTTGCCTTCGCCCAGCAGGGCGCCGTCGCCGGCACCTTGGTTCAGCCTATGGGCGGACAGGTGATCGGCGCCGCGGTCGGCGTCATGATCGGCGCCGCCGTGGATTATCTCGGCAATGCCGCGAATGAGGCCTTCAACCGCGAGGAGTTCGTTGCGGCCAACAACCAGGCCCTCGATGCCACCATCGCCACCTGGAAAACGGGACTTGAGGCCAATATCGACGCGGCCATCGACACTTGGTTCGACGACGCGCGGGCGAGCGTCGTGCTCTCCGCCAAATAGCCCTCAAGCGGCCATTTTCCTTCGCAAATCACGACGCTCGCCGGGGGCGGACTCGATTTCCGTGGCAATTCCGGCTTGCGGCGATATGCTTGGCGCGGAACGTTTTCGAGGCCTTGCGGGGATGGACGACACGGTCAAAAGAATGGCGCGGCCGGCGGCGAGTCGGTCGCTGCACGAAGCGGTCCGCCGGGCCCGCGTCGAGGAAGCCTATGGCGTCGATGCGGCCGCTGACCGGCGCGACAGCGAGATCGCGCGGCTCGAGCTGTTGAAGGCGGAACTCGAGGCGGTTTTCGCCGAGGTCCCCAGCAATGACGATCGCTTCAGCCTCATGCTGATCCCGAGCCAGCCGGCGCGGCTCTGGATCGATCTTTTCACCTATGTCGCGATCGACGATACGGGCGGGGCCTATCTCTTCATCCGCAACAGCGAAGCCGGACGGCGGACCTTGTTCAGCTCGTCCGAGCTCGGAATGATGGCCGACCGCATTATGAGCTACATGGCGCGCGAGATCGTGCGCCGGGAACGGCAGGAGGCGGCCCTGCTCGAGCCGCTGACCAGGGAGGAGAAGCCCGCGGCACCGGTCCGCTCAAGCCGGCTTAGCCTGACCGTTGTCCTCTCGGCGTTCCTGATCGGGCTTTTGACCGGCGCCGCCGGTCTGTTCGCGGCGGCGTGGCTGACCACGCCTTGAGCCTCAACGGCGCCTGAGCACCCGCCGCTCGCATTCCCACACATGGGCGGCGGTGTCGGCCACGGCGCGTCCGACCATCTCGCAAGACCAGCCGCCATCGACCCGCTTGATGCGGTATTCATTGTAGCGCGCGGCGGGGATGCGTCCGGCCACGGCCTCCGAGGCTGAGGGCACGCCGACGACGAATGCGGGCCCGGCGGCGGTGTCGAGCTTGTGCACCGTCTGCGCGTGGTCGTGCCCGTGCAGGACGAGCTCCACGCCCTTCTGCTTGAAAATATCCTTCAGCGCCCTCGCATCGCGCAAACCCCGCCGCCAGCCAGCCTGGCCCGGGAGGGGCGGATGGTGGATGAGCACGACCCGAAACAGTCCCTGCCGCCCAAGTTCTTCCAAGGCAAGGCCGAGAAAAGCGCGCTGGGCCGAGCCCAACCGCCCTGCGGCGATGAAGGGCATGGTCGGGATCGCCGATGACAGGGCGACCAGCGCGACACCGCCGAAGCGGCGGACAAAGGGGAAGCCGCCCGGTGGCGTGCGCAGCAGCGCTTCGCCGGCATCATTCGACTGCATGTAGGGCCGCCAATGGCCGGTGCCGTGATCCGGGTGCAGCCGCACATAGGCATCATGGTTGCCCGGGATCGCCGTGACTTGATCCGGGGGGCCGAGGTGATGCAGCCATTCCGCCGCCAGCACGAACTCCTCGGGCAGGCCGATATTGACGAGGTCGCCGGTGACGGCGATGTGGTCAGGCTCCTGCTCGACCAGATCGCGCGTCAGCACGTTGAGGATATCGGGACGATGCACCAGCTTTCGCCCGCGATGCCAATTGACGTAGCCGAGCACGCGCTTGCCGAACAGGTCCCGCCGGCGCGCCCGCGGCATGGGGCCAAGATGGATGTCGGACAGATGGGCGAGTGTGAACAAAGCAACCTTCGGTGGCGGGGCGGTGGCGGGACTTTGAGAGTATGCAGCCGTGCGCCTTTCGTCACGTCCTACGGCACGCGCGCTTAGTCGCGCCCCCGATAGAGGCGGACGGATCACGCCTTCAGGGCTTGCGCTTCAGGTTCTCGAGCCCCGAGATGCTCATGCGCTGTCCGACCGGCGCGCCGACGGCCGTGGGCAGCGCAGTCTTAAGGGTCGCGGCGAAATCGCCAGTATAAAGCCGCTCGCCTTGATGCGACAGGTTGGAGAGCGCATCGACGAAGACCTCGCCGCCGATCTTCTCCCACAGCCGGCAGAAGCCGTAATCCTCGGATAGATAACGGCCCGACTCGGGATCGACCATCACGTCGAAGAAGCGGAAATGGACGCCGCCCTCAGGGTACGTGCCCTTGGGCCAATCGGGGACATAACGCAGTTCCGGATAGGCAGCGATCATGCGGTCGAACACGTGGCGCTTGATGCACATGAAGCCAGTCGGCGCCTCGCGTACCTGCATGAAGCCGTCGCCGTCGACGACGAGGCTCACTCCCTTCTCTCCTGGCTTACCTGTATTCACCGTGTAGCGCGCGTAGCGCGCCTCGAACTCCGCCCGCGTGGTGCCGTGAGGCACGCCGCCAGGCGGCCAGTCCTCGCGCTTCAGCGGATAGACGCCGGCGGCGACGTCGTGGTCAGCGAGCAGCAGGCGGAAGGCGGCCTCGGGCGCAAAGCCGATGTCCGAGTCGATGAAGAACAGATGGGTGAAGTGCGGATTGGCGAGGAAATAGGCGACGCAGTCGTTGCGGGCGCGGGTGATGAGGCTGTCGCCGCGGCGCAGGTGAAAATCGAGCGGCATGCCCGCCTCCGCCGCGGTGCGTTGCAGTTGCAGGAGGCTGAGCCCGTAATTGAGGCAAAGCATGCCGCCATAGCAGGGCGTGGCGATGAGCGGGCGAAAACTCTTAAAGGCGGAACGGTCGAGCACGAAGCTTTGCTCCAGAACCTTTGGCAGCGGCAGGGCCCCTCTGGCACGGACGGAGGCTCAAAGTAAAGTTGGAAAGCCTGGTTCTTCTAGCCCGCGACCGCTTAGAGGCCTGGAGAATCGGCGGGAACGGCGTCTTGGGCCTGTGACCGATGGGTCACAGGCCCAAGAAATTCCCGCGACATTTCGCGGTTATCTGCATCGTGACTGGGCGGCCGCGCTAAGCTTTCTCTGCGGGACTAACTGTGCGCGAGGGGGTGCGACTGAACGTCAGTTGGAGGGGGCGATGACCAAGAATAGCAGGCTTAGTGCGATATCTGAGACGCCGGTGAAATGTTTAGGCTGCGCGCCATCCTGGGGGATGACGGCGAAGCGGCATCTTCTCGTGGGCGCGAGCGCGCTTGCGCTGGCGGTGGCGTTCAACGCCACCGTCGCGCCACGTCCTGCCTGGGCGGTCATTTGTGCAGATGCCAGCTCAAATCCAGCGGCGAATTCAGGCGAGGACGGGGCAGTTCAAACCAATACAGCGTGCGGATTGAATGCCAATGCCAGCGGCACCAACAGCCAGAATTCTGCCTATGGCGATTTGGCCAACGCCACAGGCGATTCCAGTCAGAACAGCGCACTCGGTGTGGGCGCAAATGCCAGCGGGACCACTGCCTACAACACCGCGCTTGGCTCCTACGCTGATGCGAGCGGTACCTCCGGGCCGGAGGGGCGCCAGCCCAGAAATACCGCGGTCGGCAGCTCCGCCAACGCCAGCGGCAATGATAGCTTCAATACTGCCACCGGCTCCTTCGCCGACGCCAGCGGCGAGAACAGCGATAATACCGCTGCAGGGTTTCAAGCCAATGCCACCGGCGCGAACAGCTCCAACACCGCAACTGGCAATGAGGCCAACGCGAGCGGCGACGTGAGCGCTAATACCGCAACCGGCTTTGCCGCCGACGCCAGTGGTGACGTGGGCCAAAACACCGCGACTGGCCACTCTGCCAATGCAAGCGGTGACAGCGGCAGCAATGCCGCGTTCGGAGTTGGGGCCGACGCCAGTGGTGACTTCGGCAGTAACGTTGCCGTGGGCGACTTCAGCAACGCCAACGGTGAGGGCAGCCGCAATGTTGCGACCGGACGTTTTGCCAACGCTAGCGGCGATGGCAGTAGCAACTTCGCGGGTGGGTTCTCCGCCGAGGCCGAAGGCGCAAAGAGCGCCAACGTCGCCGTTGGCAACGCGTCTTTTGCCTTTGGTGACGGAAGCCAAAATACCGCGCTCGGAACCTTCGCCATTGCCGCGGGCGATAACAGCAGCAACACCGCCGTCGGCTTTCATTCCCAGGCCGAAGGCGACAACGGCGCCAATATCGCGACCGGCCACAATGCCAACGCCAGCGGCGACAACAGTGCTAACACCGCGAGCGGCCTTTCCGCCGACGCCAGCGGCGACAACGCCAACAACATCGCGACCGGCAATACCGCCGACGCCAGCGGCGACAACGCCCGCAACATCGCAAGCGGCGAGCTCGCCGACGCCAGCGGCGACAACAGCACTAACATCGCGCTCGGAGAGCGCGCCAATGCGCGCGGCGACGGTGCCAGCAACATGGCGCTCGGCGCGAATTCTGTGGCTAGCGGGGTGAATTCCATCGCCATCGGCACCGGCGCCGTGGCCACTGGATCCATCGCCGCGGGCACGGGGGCCTATGCCTCCAGCGGCGGCGCGGCGTTTGGCGATTTCGCCTCGGCGAGCGGCGCCAACAGTACCGCGGTCGGGCCGAATTCCTCTGCCGCCTATGCCAACTCCGCAGCCTTCGGCAATAGCGCTCAGGCAACCCGGGCGAACCAGCAGGTGTTCGGCACCGCGTCCAACACCTACACCATGGCGGGGCTCACCTCGAATGTGAGCAGGCAGGCACAAGGCAACCCGAAATACGTAGTCACGTCGAACAATGCCGGCGACCTTGCGGCCTACACGCCGGGCTCGCTCGGTCTCGCGTCGACCAGCGACATCAACCGGCTCGCACGGCGCGACGGCGAGCTGGCCGAAGGCATCGCCGCGTCAGCGGCGCTGGCGCAACCCATCATTCTCCCCGGCCAGCATTTTGCCATGCGCGCCGGGTGGGGCGGCTATGACGGATCGAATGCCTTTGGCTTCTCCGCCGCGGGGGTTCTCGCCAATAATCTGCTCCGCCCTGGCTTCGGCACGTTCGCGCTGGACGGCGGCTTCGGCGTCGGCACGGACGAAGGCGAGGTGGTCGGCAGGGCAGGCGCGAGCTTCGGCTGGTAAAGCCCTTTAGCCCTGGCGCGTAAGCATTTTTTGGCCCATAGACGGTCCAATGCGGACCCGTCATGATTGCGCATGCGTAGCCTAGCCGTCCTCGCGAGCCTCGTGCTGATCTTTGCCCCCGGCTCCCCTGCCATGGCCCAACGGGCCCCCGGGCCGAAGGCGCCGGCAGACGCGTCCCAGCCGAAATCAAAGTCGGTCGTAAAGGCAAAGCCGAAAGCGCCCGCGCAAGCGCAAGCGCCCGCAGCGCCGACCCCGCCCCAGGTCGTCATGCCCGATGCCGAGAAAATCGTGCTCCTCGTCCGCACCACGCTGTTGACGCTCAACGATGCGCTGCGGACGGGCAACTACACGGTGCTGCGCGACAAGGGCGCGCCAAGCTTTCGCGACGCGAATTCGGCGGCGCGGCTCGGCCAGATTTTCGCGAGCCTCGCCGCGAGCGGGCTGGATCTATCCGTGGTCAGCGTCATGACGCCGCAATTGAGCGAGACGCCGATCCTCGATCAGGCCCAAGGCACCTTGAACCTCAAGGGCTATTTTCCCACCAAGCCGACGCAGATCGATTTCGAGGTCTTGTACCAATCTGTGGGCGGTCACTGGCAGGTGTTCGGCCTCGCACTGCAGCCGGTGAAAGCGCCGGCAGCGCCGCAAGTCGGGAGCACGCAAGACGGCTCGGGCACCAAACCAGAGTGATGGCAGAATGGGGGCAACGCTGACGCCGGCGCGAAAACCTTCCCCGGTGATGGTCAGGGGGCTCACCAAACTGCTGCGCCCCTATTGGCGCCTGCGCCGCGGCATGACGCTTGGCGCGCAAGGCGTCATCATCGACGGCGACGACCGCGTGCTTTTGGTGCGCCACAGCTATCGGCCCGGCTGGTTCTTTCCCGGCGGTGGCGTCGAATGGGGCGAGACCATCGAGACCGCACTTCAGCGCGAGCTCGACGAAGAAGTTGGCGTGAGCCTGACCGCGCCGCCGCGCCTTCACGGTGTGTTTGCCAATTTCGCGAGCTTCCTCGGGGACCACATCGCTCTGTTCGTGGTGCGCGACTGGCGGCGGCGGGAGGGCTATCTGAAGCGCGGCGAAATCGCCGAAGCTGGAATGTTCGAGCGCGCGCGCCTACCCGATCAAACCGACGCCGGCACGCGCATGCGGCTCGCCGAGATCTTCGACGGCGCGTCGGTCAAGGCGACGTGGTGAGGGGCGTGCGAGCTCACGCCGCCTGGCTGATGCGGTCGCGGTCGTGTGGCTTGGTGAAATCGAGAAGAGGTCCAAGCGGCACGATGCCGGTCGGATTGATTGTCGGGTGGCTCCGATAGTAATGGATTTTGATCTGATCGAAGCGCACGGTCCCGGCGACGCCGGGCAATTGATAGAGCTCTCGCACGAAATTCGAGAGATTATGGTAGTCCCTGAGCTGGCGAAGATTGCATTTGAAGTGGCCGAAATAGACCGCATCGAAGCGGATCAGGGTGGTGAATAACCGCAAGTCCGCCTCGGTCATCCGGTCGCCGGCGAGGTAGCGCTGCGTGCCGAGATGCAGCTCGAGCTCATCGAGCGCCTCGAACAGCTCATGGAAGGCTTCCTCATAGGCGTCTTGTGCCGTGGCGAAGCCGCAGCGATAGACCCCGTTGTTGACGTTGCGATAGACTCGCCGATTGATGGCCTCGATCTCATCATGAAGCGCTTGCGGATAGAGGTCCGGCCCGGACGCTCCGGCCGCGGCAAAGGCCGCGTTCATCATCCTGATAATGTCCGATGACTCGTTGTTGACGATCACGCCGCGATGCTTGTCCCACAACACCGGTGTCGTCACGCGCCCGGTGTAGGCGGTATCGGATGTGAGATAGACCTCGTAGAGGCGCGCCTTGCCGTTGACGCGGTCGGGGGTCGAGCCGGGAAAGCTCGGGTCGAACACCCAGCCTTCCCGGCCCATGACGGGATGGACCGCATCAAAGCTGATGGCGTCCTGAAGTCCCTTCAACTCGCGCACGATCAAGGTGCGGTGCGCCCAAGGGCAGGCATAGGAGACGTAGAGGTGATAGCGGCCGGCCTCCGCCTTGAAGCCGCCTTCGCCGGTCGGGCCCGCAGCGCCGTCGGCGGTGACCCAATTGCGGATCATGGCCCGGTCGCGCACGAAGCGGCCGCCGGTCGACGACGTGTCGTACCAGTGGTCCTGCCATTTGCCGTCGACGAGAAGGCCCATGGCCCGAATCTCAGGTTAGATCTAGGTCAGGTCGTGGCGGCGAGCTTTTTTGCGATCTTGGCGACGTGATGCCCCTGGAAGCTCGCGAGGTTGAGCTCCTTCTGCGAGGGCAGCCGCGATCCGTCCGGCGCGGCGATGGTGCCGGCGCCATAGGGCGAGCCGCCCTTGAGCTCGCTGACATCGGCGAGGTCCGGCGCCGAATAGGGCAGGCCGACGATGACCATGCCGTGATGCAGAAGCGTCCAATGAACCGAAACGATGGTGGTCTCGTTGCCGCCGCCGGTCGAGGTTGAGGTGAACACGCTGCCGACCTTGCCGATCAACGCGCCCTCGACCCAGAGGGGTCCGGTCTGGTCGAGAAAATTCCGCATCTGCGAGCTCATATTACCGAAGCGCGTCGGCGTACCGAAAATGACGGCATCGTAATTGGCGAGCTCCTGCGGGTCAGCGACCGGCGCCGGCTGCTCCACCTTCATGCCGGCGTTGCGCATGATGTCTTCCGGCATCAGCTCCGGTACGCGCTTGATCGAGACTTGCACGCCGTCGACCGCGCGAGCGCCATGAGCTACCGCATAGGCCAGCGTTTCCACGTGGCCGTAGGAACTGTGATAGAGAATGAGCACTCTTGTCGTGTGGGCCATCAATCCTTGCTCCCCGCATCTCGCAAGGGGTACACCGAACTTCCCCTCCTCCTCAATAGAGTAGTCTAAAGGAATATCGCTCCGTGGGGCGACAAACAACCGCCGCGCGATCCCATATTGAGACAGGACCGAAAGACGCTGGACCAGGGGGCGGCCCCATGATATGGCAGCGCCGCCATGCGGTCAGGTCTTGAAACACTCCCGATCTTGCGACGACGAGGGCGCGCCCTTGCGCTTTCGTTTGCCCCTCGTCGCTGACGCCCCAGTCCTATCCGTTACGGTAGCGTCCGGTGTTCCCATCTGCGGCTGAGGGACCTTCACCACTCAGCCTTTCGGGATACGCTCGCATGCACGCCTCAAAGTTTGAAATCCAGCACGAAGAGTTAGGTGACGCGCCGGCGCTGGCGGCGCTCTCGGCCGAGGCCTTTGGACCAGGTCGCTTCGCCCGCGCGGCTTACCGCGTGCGTGAAGGCGTGGCGCCGGTCGCCTCGCTCAGTCTCACCGGATTGCTCGATACCCGGCTTGTTGCCGGCATCCGCTTTACCGCGGTCGGCATTGGCGAGGAGAGGGGAGCGCTATTGCTCGGGCCGCTCGTGGTCGACCCGGTCCACAAGGGCAAAGGCTATGGCAAGGCGCTGGTGGCGGAGGGGCTTGCGCGCGCGGGCGCCGAAAATTTCCGTCTCGTCGTGCTGGTCGGCGACATGCCCTATTACGGCCGCTTCGGCTTCGCGCCCGTCCCGCCTGGTCAAATCACGCTGCCGGGCCCGGTGGATCCCGCGCGACTGCTTGCGCTCGAGCTGGTGCCCGCGGCGCTCGCTGGCGCCAGGGGCCTGGTTCTGGCTCGGCCCGGCTAGTGGCCTTCGCGGAACCAGGTCACGGCAATCAGGCCGAGCAGCGCGGCTAGCGCCAGGAATCCGGTGAAGAGCGGAAACAGCCGCACGCCTTGCACGTGATAGGCCTCGCGCTTGTGCAGACCGAGCCAGTCGCCGCCATGCATCACATTGCTGCCGCGCAGCATGACGATGCGTGGGAGCGGCGCCGCATCCTCCGCCGTGCGCCCGAGCCAAAAGCTGCCGCCACCAGTCTCGGTGAGCAGCGGTGCCAGCACCTCGTCCGTGGCGGTGACGCTTGAGAGCTCCTTGGCGTTGGCGTTGCCGACGGTGACCACGCTCGCGAGTTTGTCCGACGATATGCGATAGACGCCCTGTTCCTGTGCCGTGATTGACTTCCGCCACAGGCCGGGCTCGCTTTCGTCGAGGGCGATCGTCTCCTCCTTGCCCGACGGTGCCGTCACGGTCACCGGCTCCACGCTGTCCTTGATTGACCGGCGCTCGAGCGTCAGCGTCTGGCCCCGGCTCGTCGCTTTCAGCATCTCCTCTTCAAGATCCG
>Ga0307379_10012501_pt1 | contig 11060 bp, 7 predicted proteins | sample UN2MG_FD_202237 | JGI IMG/M metagenome (GOLD analysis project Ga0307379, IMG submission 202237) | Soil microbial communities from Risofladan, Vaasa, Finland - UN-2 | ecosystem: Environmental > Terrestrial > Soil > Coastal area > Acid sulfate soil | place: Finland: Risofladan, Vaasa | collected... | reverse complement strand
ACTTCCCTCCCCACTCTTCCAGCTCCGACAATGAGAACCCTGCTGCTGGTGCGGGTCTTTCCTCCCTTGAGCGGGAGGACAAGGTGCATCAGCAGGCGGAGGACGACGAGCGCGGCCATATCGAGGATGAAGAAATAGATGAACAGCAATCGGGGTACATCGCGGAATGAAAGATACAGGGCTCCTGCGAAGACGAGAGTGGCCATGGTTGCGGCCACCAGAACCCTCTGGAGTTGGTCCAACAGCCTGAGGTTCGTGCGCAGATCATAGACGGAGAGGAGCGTGAAGACAACTAGCCACAGAAAGGCCACAGTGACGTGGATTTCCACAGGAAGGTAGGCGGTCTTCGCGAAGCCCAACTCCAGTCCGAAGGGCAGGTACCGCCGAGCCACGCTGGCCAGGTAGAGCGCGGCCTGCGTGAGACCAAGATCGAGCAACAGGAGCGTGATGGCGTAGTTGGTTCTTGATTTCGTGACCATCAGCTATCCTCGCTGCACCGGCCGATCACAGCGCTGTGGCGAAGCGTGGAGGAAATGTTTGACCAGGCGCAGGGGCGTGACGGGCGCACCAGTGCTCAGGCCTCGAGCAACCGGTAGAAAAGCCGTTCATAGTCATCGGTCACCCTTTGCCAACTGTAGTGCTCCTCCACTCGCTCCTTGGCTCGACGTCCATATTCTTGCATCAGATCGGGACGGTCGAGCAACTCTGCCAGGCGATCGCGGAGAGCATTTGCGCCTCTCTTGCCCTCGTAGCTGAAGCCGGCATCCGCTATGGTCTCCAGGTTCTCCATGGTATCGTTTACTATGACGCAATTGCCGAGGGCCATGGCCTCGAGGAGCGCTGGGTGTGTTCCCCCTACTTCCGATGTCTCCACGAATAGATAGGCGTTGGAGGCGAGTTCTCGGTATGCTTCTCCAAAGAGGTATCCTGTGAAGACAACGCTGGGATTCGTGACCTCTCTGAGAGAGCTTATGTACTCCTTCACGTAGGGGGCGTCTCCTACGACAACGCACTTGAAGCCAGGAGGTGGGTTAAGCCCGTCGAAGGCATCTATCAGATGGTGAGCACAGTTCTCCGGCACCAGTCTGCCCACAAAGAGCACATATCTGTGCCTCTGAAGGCCGTACTTTTCTAAGCATTCGCCGCCCGGCACGGCCTCAATGTCCCCGCCGTAGGCGATATAGGTGGAGGTTTTGCCGTACTTGCCCAGATAGTAGCTCTGGACCACCCTCGAATCCGTGACTATTTCGTGCGGAAAAACTGTCGCAAGGTACTCGGCGAAGCGAATGTATCTCTTGGCCAGGGCATTCCACTTCTGCCTCCTCCAATCCAGGCCGTCCACGTTCAACACGACTCTCTGCCGCGCCAGCCGGGGGATGAAGGAAACCAGGCTGTTCCCGGCTATGAAGATCAAAGCTATGTCGAAGTCGAGCCTGGATGCGTGAAGAGTGGAGAGAAAGGTGTGGACGATGGTGTCCAAGAACTTGTTCCGTATGGTGGGCAGCCTGACCAGTCGGATTCCCCTGTAGTACACATCTTTGAGTTTGATGTGATGGGAACGGCAGTAGACAGTGACCTCATGTCCTCGCTGAACGAGCCTGGTGCCAAGCTCCTCGACGCATGTCTCAAAGCCACTGTAGCTAGCAGGTATCCCGCGTGTGCCAAGCATGGCGATTCTCATGTGACCGCCAGAGCCTCTTGATGGACCTTGTGGTCAGGAAACGGGGCCATGTGCTACGGACGAGCAACGATACGCCGTCATGTTACTTCTTCCAGCCTACAACTGCAAATGGCAGGGACAGATCGTCGGGGAATGCTCCTCAAACCTGCTGCTGGACTTATCCACATTGACTGCGAAGCACAGCGAAGGAGTGTTTCGAAGCGTGAGAGCGCCCCAGGACGTTGGTAACAGACTTCCTTAGCCGCCCTTGAGGGGTTGGAGGCGGTTTGGGGGAGGACTAGAGCACTTTGTCTGGCGTTCTAGCGCAGACTGTACTTGCGGGAGGACATCCTTTGAAAGGGATCCTCTAGGTTTTCGGCATACTGTCGGGGGTCGAACAAGCGCTTCGCACGCTTGGCATGTGTCGCCGTGCCTCCGAGGGTGCCCTCAAGTGATCTAGGCGAGGGGTTCCATTGCGAGGCCAGCATTATCGGCGCATCCTCTCATTCTATTCGTTCTCCCACTGGAAATTGAAAGCCGCAAGGTGATTCTTTCAAGCGAAGCACAACCATCGTCAAGGTCTGAACGCACGCGGGACAGGTGGAGGAACCCGCAAAAGGGATCTTCAAGCGATAGATGTCGTAGTTCCTTTCGAACCACTGAAAGAGCCAGTTCTGGTATTTGGTATTGGAGCGCCTCGCATATACGATGACTGCTGGCTTGTCCTGGTCGAGGGATTCTATCAGACCTGCGAAACCAGCGGGTTCGTACCGCTCCGCATATGCATCCACATTGTTATAGAAATAGAGATACCTGAGCGCGTTTGCCCTCTCAGACAGAACCAATACTTCCGGAGCGCCAACGACTAGGATCTTTTCATCCGGCGCCACACACTGCATCAAATCGCGCACAAGTATCATCTGGTCCGGCAGGGTGAGCGCTGGCTGGTCATACTTCAAGGCATCCGCCGTGCCATACAAGAGAACGAAAGCAACACTGAGCAGCGATAGCCATAGTCTGCCCCTGTGCGCCAGTCGTCCGCTCGTCACCTCTTTCAGCAGTCGACCGGAGTACTCAACGCCAGTCACCATCAAGTATGCCGCCCAGATACTGATGTAGGGCAGAAGTGGAACGTAATCTGGAATGCCCTGGAAGTTACCCAAGGAGAGTAGAACCAAGGCATGCCAGGAAAGAAGAAACGGCGAAGTCTTTCGATCAAGACAGGTGCGTTGAAAGATCACCCGGGGCGAAAGGAGGTTTCTGCCCAGCCATAACGTCCAGCCAAGGAGTCCAAAGACAAAGAACCAAGATTCCGCCGCGTACCCACCCAACGCGGCACGTCGGAGATGTTCGAGACTGTCTACTAGGGATGTGGGCAGCTTGTCATGCATGTAGCCAAAGTTGAAGAGTATTGTCTGACGAAAGGCCTCTGTGAGTGCACCGTGGGAGTGAAAATAGGCGGCCATAGCGCCTAGGGGTATTAGCATCCCCAGGAAGCAGAACAGCAGGTTCCTGGCCCGGTCCCGTCCGTGTCGCACAGCAGGGACGGAGAGGGCCAACACCATGAACAACCCGCCGCCTTGCCAGGCGGAGAAGGAGAGTGCAGCCGTGAGACCGCTGAGCCACCAGGCCCGGCGGTGGATGGCGCAGATCGAAATCAAGCCAAGAAGAATCATGAGGATTTTTGGCTCAGCCCCAGCGACGGCAAGAATGGCAAAAGACGAGAAACTGAGCATGATCACCGCACTGAGGAGTCCTACTAGCCGACTTGCGAACACCGTGCGGGCCGCCAAATAGGTGAATGCGATGCACAACACAGCAGCTATTAGGAAGGTGTACCTCACCGCTAATATGTCTGGAACCCCTGCAATCCGGCCGACAAGAATGGCCAACGCACACACAAAGCTGGCTAGAGGGGTCTTGTGATCGAACGCCGTCGCATACGGTGCATGGCCCTGCAAGATCTGCTGACCCATGTACACGAAGTACCCTGGATCCAGAATCATCGGTTGCTGGAATATGTCGTATTGTAGGAAAACAGCGAGCGCCAGTAGACACAAAAGGACGCAGGCAAACAAGTCAGTTCTTGAGAAGTTCATTGTCCTGGCAGTCCAATTCCTGATGGGTTCTCGCACTTCACTGCTTCGTCAGTGTGGCTGCCTGCGTCCCCGGTGGTTGTTGCAGGGCAGAAGACCTGCTGGTGCCCAGCGACGCGCCGCTTGGCAAGCTCAGATCCCCTTGGCGAGGATAGGACCTGCGGCACTGGCAAGGATATGGCGTCATCTGGCGACCGGACTGTCTTGTGCCGTTGGCGGATCGATCAACAGAGTATGCCACAATGCGCGGGGAGCGGCCTTCGTCAGAGGCTCGAGTGTTTTGGGAAATGTCGACTTGGCTTTGGTGGTGACGTTCGAGGGCACGCGTTCCTCAACCTCCCCTCTTGTGGTCTACTCCCTGTAACTCCACTTTGGACCATTCTGCCAAGTGCACTACCAACGTGGACACTCAGTTATGCGATGCCAGCCGGGGCGGCGCAGCACGCGTACAAGACACGCGCGAGTTCTCTAGGGGAAGGCGCGGCGCACTCGAGAAGTGTGCTGTGGGCAGCCAGGGATCACGATTTCGATGCCAGAAGCGACTTGTGTTTGCGGTACGGTGCCCAGAACGACAACCGGGGGCCTTGTGGCCCCCGGCCCGGTCTGCCACTTAGAGCGCGGCTCACATGATCGGAAGTCTGAAGGGCGCTGCGCTGCCCGTTTAGATAAACTATGCCCCCGGTCCTCACGGGCAACCACGCCATGGATGGATGGCGAGCGGATTCGGTTGATCGTTTTCGCTCGTGGCTAGCCCCCCAAGGGTCTACTTGTTCACAGCCCCGTAGACGCTGAACCTGGCGCTTGGCCACCAAAGCGTTTCTGTGATGCCCGCGATGGGCTCAGTGGAGTGGATGTAGATGGAGCCTTGCCAGTTGTCTCCCAGTCCGGTGGCGAACTCAGTGTCAGTAGCCAAAGTGCCTCCGTTCTTGGTGTTGATGCTGGCAATCTCTCCCACTGCTATTGTCCTACCTGTTAGCTCAAGGTCCAAATCACCGTTGCGATCATAGAACTGAAGAGTCAGCGTGGCTTCTGACGAGCCGAAGTTTAGGATGCCCATACGGGTGAGTTGCTCCCAGCTCCCGCCCGGGCGGATTCGGTAGGCCGCCGGAACGTACATGTCCTGAGTCCCCGCCGCCGGCGCGAACAGATTGTAGACCCCGGCCACGCCAGTCCCCAAGACCCCTAGACCTGGTTGTATAACGGTCACAGCACCCAGAATCGGCTGAGTGGAAGTCACAACCGCATAGCCTACCCAGATCGCATCTGCGTCGGTGGTGTCAGTGTCGAGCACATCGAAAGTGCTCGCCGGCACCGCACCGCCCCCCTTCAGATTGAAACCGGCCGCGGAATGAGCAGGGATGGTGTGATCGAGTGTCAGGTCCAGGAGGCCGTCGCTGCGGTCATAGAAGTTGATAGTAACGTCGGTACTTACGGCATTTGGATTCTGCAGCGACAGAACGCTGAACTCGGCCCAGAAGTCCCCCGAGGGTCTCTGGTACCGTCTGCGGCTGATCGACGAGCTGGAGAGAGTGTCGCTTGGTGCGGTAGATCCTTCGTATGCGGACGACCACCCCCGCCAGTGATTGCTCTGTATCACCGCGATCTGTTGGGTGGAGGTGACAACCGCCGCTCCGGTCCAGTTTACGCCACTCGTGCTAAGGGCCACCAAATCCGGCACTTTGCCGCCCGGCGTGCCCAAGTCGTACATTATGGATTCGCTGGGCTCCAGAGTATCGTCGATCGTTGCGTCCGGGGTAACGTCGCCACGTTCGTAGTAGTCAATGTAAAAGGTGAGCGCTTCGGTATCCACGTTCTGCACAGTAATCTGTGACGCTTCGACCCCCGGATTCACGACCAAGGCAGGCACGTACCAAGTAGTGTCGCCACTCTCAAAACCCGTGTAAGCCGCGGCGCTCTTCCCGTCAGCGTATGGTCCTCCGTCCCACAGAAGCATAGCCACACTGGCCAGTTCCCGGTCCGAATAGAGAACCATGGAGCCAAGCCAGCCGCCAGGAAGGCCTGTCGCGCTGCTGAGGAACTCGCCTGCACTGAGCCTGGGTATGGCGGCCCCGAGACTGTCTTCTGGCACGCCGCCTGGCCCGACATAGCTTGCCACCACATTGGCGGTCTCCGTTTGATGCAGGTTCTGGACGACGATATTCGCACTCGCCTGCCCATTGCTCGGGGTCTGAGCTCTCGCAATGACCACGCTAACAAGGAGAAGAGCCAAGAGAAGAGTGTACACCGCTCCAACTCTAAGAACCTTTCTCATGATACGTCCCTCCAGTTCAACCCTAGGTGTATTTGGCGGTTCCATCACACAAGACCAAGACACCGCCTCATAGCTCCATTCACTACCCTAACACCAAAAAGACAATGAGTCAATAACCCCTTTGGGTTATTCTCGTGGAAACGAGGTGCCTCCCAGTGCCTGGCGATCGTGTTGAAGCTCGCCTGCTGAGAGTAGGGAGCGGTCTCGAGCGGTCTGCCTTGCGTCGCTACGGCCGCGTTCCCGCTGACCCCCCGGCCAGTTCCTCGTATAGGAGAAGAGTTCGGCGCGCTGTTGCCTCCCATGAAAAGAGCTTCGACCTAGCGAATCCCCGTGCTCTGAGGGCGCTGAGCCTGGTAGGCTCAGCAAGAAGACGGAGCATGGCGTCCGTTAGTGCCTCCACTCGGTTAGGGTCCACCAGGATCGCACCATCGCCGAGAATCTCGGGGAGCGAAGATACGTTGGACGCTATGACAGGTGTGCCGCACGCCATAGCCTCCAGAGGTGGGAATCCAAAGCCCTCATAAAGCGAAGGATACACGAAGAGAGTGGCAGCATTGTAGAGTAGGAGGAGATCGTCCGGGGGTACATAGCCAGCGAGGATCACGTGTTCTCGGAGCCCTTTGTCATCCAGCAGGCGCTGCGTTTCGCCCGCACGCCAGGACGGCTGACCCACGACCACGAGTTGGTATTCCGTGGGATGTCTCTCCCTCAGCCGATCCAGCGCCTTGATTAGCCGCGCGATGTTCTTTCTCGGCTGTAAGTTGCCTACCGTGAGGATGAACTCCCTAGTGATGCCGTACTTCTCTCGTATGGCAAGCAATTGGTCGCGGTTCGAAATCGGCTTGAAGCGCGGATCAGACGCGTAGTGGGTGACCACAACACTGTCACCGTCTATGCCGTATCTCTTCACGATGTCGTTCTTCGTATGCTCTGAGGGTGCGATGATCTTGGCTGCTCTCCTAACTGACAGCGGGACGAAGGTCGATAGCAGCCTGCGGTCCCAGGGAGAGAAGAAATCAGGGAAGATCTCATAGCTAACGTCGTGAACGGTTACGACGGTTGGCGCGGGGCAACAAGGAGGGGCCACGTAGCTCACATGCAGCAGATGGTAGCCGCGACGCCAGCAGAGGTAAGGCATGGTCAGCGCTATCCTGATGGGCGAGGCCGACGGGAAGACGCGATCGGCAGTAAAGTTGGGTTGCGCCAATAGATCTGTGGGTAGATAGCGCGGATGAGGGGTAAGCAGAAAGTACTCGTTGACCGTGTCCAGCCGGGCGAGAGCTCTCAAGAGGTTGAGCACATAGGTCTCATTGCCTGTCTCCCGGGTGCCAATCATGTGCGCATCTATGGCGATTCGCATTATCCCCCCCGCCACCCCAGAGCTAAGGACAGGCTCTTTCGTGCGTAGGCCAGCATCAGCCTCCCTTTGTTTTCCAGGCCCCCGCACTTGGTCAGCACCGAACCGGCTCCGTATAGCAGCGCGCGCATCAGGAAGCCCAAGGCCGCGATGAGGTGGAAAAGTGAGGTTTCCACTCGTCCGTGATGCAGGCGATAGTATGAATGCACGCTATCCATCCAGTCTGCGCTGGAATCCTGGGAGCCGCTTGCGCGGTAGTAGTGGATGACCCTTGCGAATGGTAAATAGAATACCTTCCATCCTTGCTGGCGCACGCGCCTGCACCATTCTACATCCTCCATGTACATGAAGTAGGAACTGTCCAGCCCACCTACGCTCGCAAACACCTCCGAACGCGTCATGAGAGATGCGCCTGACACCCACTCCACCTCTATCTCGCGTCTGAAGCTGTCTCTTTGCTGAAGCCACAGTGCTCTGAACAGCAGAGGAAAGAGTCTGGAGAAAAAGAAGTAGTGATTGAAGGCCGTGCCCAGCGAGAACTCGAAGCCGGCAGCGCCCACTTGATAGCTCCCGTCGGGCAGCACTAGTGCCGGACCCACGGCTCCTGCCTCCTTCCGCTCTTGCAGATAAGCCAGCATTTGCTCCACGGCACGCTCCTGTACCATAGCATCGGAGTTCAGCAAGAGTATGTACTCGCCCTTGGAGACTGCTGTTCCCTGATTCGTGGCCCTGGCGAATCCGACATTGGTGGTGTTGGAGATCAATCTGGCTCCGGGGAAGTCCTCTCTCAGCATTTCACGACTGCCATCAGTGGAAGCATTGTCTATGACGGTGATCTCGAACTTCACGCCGGTGACTGTGTCTTGAACCGACTGGAGGCATCGGCGCAGAAGTTGCTTTGTGTTCCAGTTGACCACTATGATGGATAGGTCCATTACTCCCTCTCGATCCTTTGTGCACAGGAAGCTTGGATGAGGACAGCCCCTCAGTTTCTGGACGCACACGACCTGGAGACCCAGTCACTTAGGTAGTGTTCAAAGTTGCTTGCTTTTGATCTCGTAAACAGTGGGATTTCTGTCTCTGTAGATGCTCAGTTCATAGTGACGAGACAGTACCTCGTAAGTATGCATGAAGCTCATGTGTTCGGGAACACGATCATCAATGTAGTACACCGGGATTTCGTTGCTAAGCAGAGTATCCACCGCGGCAATTAGTGCTGGTTCGAATCGTCTCTCGTCGTATCCTTCGCCACTGGCATCTGGAACCGCCACTCTCGTAGGGTTCAGGGCCGAGCGATGCCCATAGACTCTGACCCAGTCGTCATACTCAGAGGAGACAAAAACCGAGTTTGGGTCTGTACATGCAGTGAACTCCACGGTCCACTGGACTCTCCTCGCTGCCCACTCATTTCTCTTCCTTAAGCCTGCCAGAGCTGAGGGCAGCGGCGGTAGACTCAGCACCAGAGTGAGAGCCAAACCCAGAGCTAGGGCAAAGTGTTTCCCTCTGGGTGCCGATACTAGACTGATTGTGCGTTCGACGCCATAGGCGATCATGATGGCCACCGCAGGGAACACCGTCATGAGCAGACGAGAATTGATCCCGCGCGCCGGCGATCTATATACTGAGTATGGGGCAATGAAAGCGATGCAGATGCCAGCAAGAAACGCTCCCGTACGGCGCGGCATGAGCAGCAGACCCACAACCATGAGTGGCCAGGAATAGGCAAAAGCAGAGAGCAGCGTTTCCCCGGTCGCCAGCAGTGCTGTCCCGGCTCCCTTGGGCGTATCGCCCAGAAGGTATTCCAAACTGAAGGCGGCCCAGGGTGCCCAACCGTGCTTCGCGGTATAGCCCGTCGTCAGGAAGCCGCCATAGTAGACCCTGTTGAACAGAAGCACGGCCAGCATCGCCAGGCCAAGACCGAGGAGGAGACCTTGCACACCTTTGCTCTTAGCGGATTCGAGTCTATGCTCAAGGCACACGTACAGGCCCAGCGGTAACAGAACTACCACGTTGGGATAGCGAATGAGAAACGCATAGCCCAACAGGCAGCCGGCCATCAATCCCCACCCTAGCCTGTGGCGCCTGATTGAGATGATCATCGCGGTTGAGCCGAGTAACACGAAAGTCATAGCGGGAACATCAGACCAAGTCTCTGTGCCAAACTTCAGGTAAATCGGGCTGAAAGCCACAAGAATCGCTGAGAGGAGCCCTACCCTTGCGTTGACGAGAACGTTGCCCAGCGCGAATGTGGCAGCCACACCGATGACTCCCATGCAGGGCACCACATAGTATATCAGTGTGGGAACGGGGACCGACAAGAGGCCGGCCGCCAGCAAGAGGGGCAACCCTGGGGAGTAGTTGAGGTACGACACAGACTCATCCTGCCCAATCCGCACCTTGAACGCATTCAGGGAGAAATATGGACCCACGAGAGCGTCGTTGTCGTCCCTGTAGGTAGGTTGAGCACCTGCACGTATCCGCATGCCTGCATACACGTATCCCGTCGGGTCGTTGGGGCGCATCACGGTGATGGTGTGCGATATGTATAGGGGAGCGCAGACGGCGACCAAGATGAGGGCCAGCACGCGTTCAGGCTTCATTCTGGATCTCGCTGCAGTTCTTGATCGCTAGCATGGCAGTTGCGGCACCGAGGCCCATCTGGAGCCACACAAAACCCAGGAAGAAGTAGTTAGAGAACAGTAGCGACGCGAAGAGCCCGACAAAGCTGCACAGTGACGCGTTCAGGTAGGCACGCCAGGGGCCGTCCCTCACCTTTGACAAGGCCTTGAGGTGCGAGCCCACGTATACCAGAAATATGAGGGAGACGCTGAACAGGCCGGCCACTCCAGCATCGTAGTATGCGGTCACCGGCAGACTGGCCCCTCCCCGCGATAGAAGGACGTTGTTCTCCGGCCCGCCTTCCTCCCTCAGTTCCAGCGCCGCCTGTTCCCACGTCCCGAACCCCATTCCGAGAAGGGCACGACTGGGGCTCGAGCTTACCTGGCTGACCATGTGGCGGATGGTCAGAATCCGAGGCGACGTGGACGCGGGATTTGCCAGGCCGGTCATGGGATTGATGGACTGTGTAGCCAGCAGCCGTGTCGCTCGGTAGGCGAAGCTTCGGTAGACGCCAGGGCTCACCAGCGCCAGGAGCAGAACCGAGACGAGCACGAGGCCCAGTGCCTGCACCAGGCGGCGCAGCAGCACGGTTCTCCCCTCGATCCACAGAAGAAAGAGCAGCACACACAGCCCGCAGGCCAGGCCGACCAACGCGGCCCGGGTTTGGGAAAGCACGAGCGCCAGCCCCGACAGGGGAAGACCTGCCACCAAGAGGGCCCTGTGCCTGGTAAGCCTGGAGGCCAGCAACGATATCTGCAAGAGAACCAGGTAGGTCAGGAAGGCACCGAGGTCATCGGCCTCGTGAAACAGGGACGAGATCCTTGAGAGGTTCACCAACATCAACTCTTGGGAGGGCAATACAACAAACAGTCGGAGACCCGCAAACCGATAGAGAGCGAGTTGGAGGATGCCCAGGCCGCTGACGGCCATCCCCGCCAGCAGAATCAAGATCACGCACTGCTCGTAGAACTTCCTGTCGGTGACGAAGAATGATACAAGGAAGAAGATGAGAAGCAAGAAGGCGAAGAGCATCAGGTACTGTAGCGTATCGACTTT
>Ga0307379_10012499_pt1 | contig 11061 bp, 10 predicted proteins | sample UN2MG_FD_202237 | JGI IMG/M metagenome (GOLD analysis project Ga0307379, IMG submission 202237) | Soil microbial communities from Risofladan, Vaasa, Finland - UN-2 | ecosystem: Environmental > Terrestrial > Soil > Coastal area > Acid sulfate soil | place: Finland: Risofladan, Vaasa | collected... | reverse complement strand
GATGCCCTGTTTGTAACCGGGATTGAGCAGCGGCCCGTCACCAATCCAGTGGTACGATGACAGTTCCTCGGCAATCCCGATGATCAGGCCACCCGCCATTGCGCCATAGGGTTTGCCGACACCTCCCAGGATGGCAGCTGCAAACATCGGCAGCAGGATTTTGAAACCCATCATGGTGTCAACCTGGGTGTCCACAGCCAGAAATACTCCGGCTGCGCTGGCCAGACCTGCACCCATAACCCACGTAGCCATGACCACCTTTTCAGTGTTGATGCCGGTCAGACGGGCCAACTCCGGTGAGTCTGACATGGCCCGCATCGCCTTGCCGATTTTCGTGTAGGTGAGCACATAGTGAACTGCATACATCAGCAACAGTGCGCCGCCGACAATGCATATATGTTTGTATTGAAAACTGAAAAAATCCAGCAATTGCATGCGCGGCTGAATGCCGGGCAGGATGGTTTTCAACTGCACGCCCCAGGAAAACTGGGTTACGGAGCGGATCATCAGCATCAACCCGAATGATGCAATCACCAGTATGATCACCGGCGATGCCCGCAATGGCTTGTAGAACGCCCTGTCGATCAACAGTACGATCATGATCGTCAACATCATTGAAATCGGCATCAGGATAAGCAGGATCAGCGTAATCGAACTGATGCCGGTCAGTTGCACCAGCGACCAGGCGATGTAGACGCCCAGCGTCATGGTTTCGCCGTGCGCGAAGTTTGCAAACCGCAATATGCCGAACGTCATCGTGATGCCGATGGCTCCAAGCGCATAGATTGAACCAAGCACCAGGCCGGGAATAAGGTAGAAATTGATGAATTCAGCCATCGGCTAAGCCTTCCCGGTCACGGGTGGCTGCTTGCCGGCAGCAGGTGATTGTTCTGGCTGCCTGCCACCTCCGAGGAACATCTCGGCCACTTCAGCATCATTCAGCAGATCCCGCCCCGTTCCTTCAAACCGGTTCTTGCCATCGACCAGAACATACCCCCTGTTGGCTATTCCCAGCGCCTGCTTGGCATTCTGTTCAACCATCAGGATTGGCGTGCCGGTACGGTTGATTTTTTTGACGGTTTCAAAAATCTCGCCACGGAACTTGGGTGACAGGCCTGCGGTGGGTTCATCCAGCAGCAGTATTTTGGGTTCCAGCATCAGGGCTTTGCCCATGGCTACCATCTGCCTCTGCCCCCCCGAAAGGGTTCCCGCCGCCTGCTGGCGTTTTTCCAGCAGGGGTGGAAACATCTGGTAGATTTCATTCAGCCGCGGCCTGAAGTCATCCGTTCGCACAAATGCACCCATTTCGAGGTTTTCCTCGACCGTGAGGCTGGGGAATATGTTGCCGGTTTGCGGCACATAGCAAACCCCCTGGCGCACCACCTGTTCCGGCGGCGTGTTGGTAATGGCATTGCCATCCAGAAGCACAGAACCGTCTGTCAGTTTGAGCAGGCCGAACACGGCTTTCATGGCAGTGGATTTGCCGGCCCCGTTGGGACCGATGATGACGACTATTTCGCCGGCATCAACATGCATTGAAACACCGTGCAGAATTTGCGTGTCACCATACCCGCCCACAACATTGTCAAGTTCGAGTACACGCATCAGGCTGCTTCCTCGCCGCCGCCAAGGTAGGCGTCGAGCACATCCGGGTTGGAGCGGACCTCTTCCATTGTTCCCTGCATAAGCACGGTTCCTTCCGCCAGCACGATGATCGGATCACACAGGGCCGCGATCAGATCCATGTCGTGTTCTATGACGCAGAAAGTGTAACCGCGCTCTTCGCGCAGCCTGGTGATCATCTCGCGGATTTTCAGAAGCAGTGTCGGATTGACGCCGGCGCCGGGTTCATCCAGCAACACAAGCTTGGCGTCGGTCATCATGGTGCGTCCAAGCTCAAGCAGTTTTTTCTGACCGCCCGACAGGTTTCCGGCGAGATCATCCCGCAGATGGGATATCGACAGGAAGTCGAGTGCGCCTTCAGCCATGTGGCGAACCTGCTCTTCGCGTGCCCTGACAGCGCCCGGACTGAGCCAGTTGTTGAAGATGTGTTCGCCGGGTTGTGCAGACGGCACGACCATGAGGTTCTCCAGCACCGTCATTTTGGCAAATTCGTGCGGGATCTGGAATGTGCGCACGATACCGAGATGGAACATTTTATGGGTTGGCAGTCCGGCAATATTCTCGCCCTGAAACACAATCCTGCCGGCAGTTGGCTCCATTTCGCCGGCGATCATGTTGAAGGTTGTTGTCTTGCCCGCGCCGTTGGGGCCGATCAGTCCGGTGATTGATCCTTCCTCAATCGTGAAACTGCAGTCGCGCACGGCCTGCAGCCCGCCAAAGCTCTTGCTCAGCCCTTCGACACTTAACACAAGTTGCCCACCCTTTTATTCCACCTGCGAATTGGTCTTCCACCATGCATCGCAAATGCAATATGATCAGCCCGCGATGATAGTTGCAAGCCATCAAAACAACTTTCTTGCAGGATGCATGCAATGGCCTGACGTTTTCCGGGCCGGTAGAAAGACGAACAGGCAGGGCATGACGCAGCCGGAAGAACTTTATCCGGAACCCGTAATAGGGTTTCTGGAAATGTTGTGGGGAAAAGGCTGGTTGTCACCCGGCGGACCGGATGAACTTGCCAGACTGCTGCAGGGCGAAGACCTGCGTGACAAGCACGTACTGGATATCGGCTGCGGCGCGGGTGGCATTGATTGCCTGCTCATCAGTGAATACGGCGCAGCCAGGGTTACCGGTATCGATGTTGAAGCATCTGTGCTGGAGTCAGCCCGCGCCCGCACGCATGAGGCCGGTATCTCTGGCCAGGTGGAATTGATCCGGGTGGAGTCGGGTCCGCTGGACTTTGCCGGCGCCACTTTCGATGTGGTTTTTTCAAAAGACTCCATCGTTCACATTCCCGGTAAGCACGAACTTGCTAGGGATGTGTTTCGCGTCCTGAAGCCTGGCGGTCTTTTCGTGGCATCTGACTGGCTGATGTCACATGACGAAGAGCCTTCACCAGACATGCAGGCATATCTGGCCTCGGAAGATCTCGATTTCGGGATGGCCTCACCTGCGCTGTATACCGACGCCCTGAAACAGGCCGGGTTTGTTGATGTAGTCCTGACCAACCGCAATGCCTGGTATTGCGAGCAGGCAAAAAGCGAGCTTGCCATGTTGCAGAACGGGCTGGACGGCAGGCAGAAAGAGGAACTGGGCCGCGACATCGTCGAGCACAACATTGACACCTGGTCCTTGATGATCAGGGTGCTGGAAACCGGCGAGCACTGTCCGCATCATGTTCGCGGACAGAAACCGTGACCGTGTCTGAAAGAGCGAAACCCAGAAAAGCGGCACGCGATGTGCGCCGCAAACAGCTCATCGAGGCAACCATCGATGTTCTGGCCACCCGCGGCTATGCCAGTCTGACCATTGGCGATGTTTCGCGTGCTGCAGGCCTGTCACTGGGGATCGTCAACTTTCACTTCGAATCCAAGGCAGCGTTGCTGGCCGATACGCTGAAATACCTGGCCCTCCAGTATCGCGACAACTGGATGGCAGCTGTCGAAAAGGCCGGCGATGATCCCGCTGCCAGACTTTATGCCATGACCAGTGCAGACTTTGATGGTGGCATCTGCACTTCGCGCACCTTGCAGGCATGGGTGAGTTTCTGGGCCGAATCGCAGTCGAGGCCTGCCTATGACCGGATATATGGCGAGGAGGAAGCAGAATACCTGCAATCGCTGGAAATCATGTGCGCCGGCCTTTCCGGACACGGCAACTACAACAGACCGCAGTCAGGCAGGCTGGATGCGCGCGTGATCAACGCGCTGACAGACGGTTTGTGGGTGGCGCTTGCTCATACACCACCTAACATTACCCGACCGGAAGCCCTGAGCGCGCTGCACAATTGTCTTGCAGCGTTTTACCCTGCGCATTTTGACGCAAATGGACCAGTCAATTGACCCTGACCCACATTGGTTTATAAGACGCGGGAACTCATTCCATTCATCTTTCGGGTAAAGCCCGGACTTATCGGAGAACACCATGGCGGTACGCGTTGCTATCAACGGATTTGGTCGTATTGGGCGCAACATTTTGCGCGCCATTGCAGAGTCGGGGCGCAAGGACATAAAGGTTGTAGCGATCAATGATCTGGGTCCAGTGGAAACCAATGCACACTTGCTGCGTTTCGACAGCGTGCATGGCAAGTTCCCCGGCACGGTGAAGGTCAGGGGCGACCAGATCAACTGTGGAACGGGCTGGATCAGGGTAACCGCCGAACGGGACCCTTCCAGACTGCCGTGGAAGGAAATCGGCGTGGATGTGGCTTTGGAGTGTACCGGCTTCTTCACCTCGCGCGATGCCGCAGCAGCACACCTGACGGCAGGCGCCAGCGAAGTGTTGATTTCCGCACCCGGCGCCAATGCCGACATAACCGTGGTTTACGGTGTGAACCACGATCAGATTACCGGCAAGCACAAGGTTGTCTCCAATGCGTCTTGCACCACCAACTGCCTGGCGCCGGTGGCCAAGGTGCTGAACGACGAGTTCGGTATTGAACACGGTTTCATGACAACCATCCATTCCTACACCGGCGATCAGCCGACGCTGGATACCATGCACAAGGACCTCTATCGCGGCCGCGCCGCTGCCGTATCCATGATCCCGACTTCTACTGGCGCGGCCAAGGCTGTCGGTCTGGTTCTGCCGGAACTGAACGGCAAGCTTGACGGTGTGGCCATCCGCGTGCCAACGCCGAATGTATCGGTTGTTGATCTGAAATGTGTGATGTCGAGACCGGTTACGGTTGAACAGGTCAACCGGGCGATGATCAAGGCGTCCAGGGGTGCTCTGAAGGGTATTCTGGCTGTTACTGACCAGCCCAATGTGTCGATCGATTTCAACCATGATCCGCATTCGTCGACCATTCATCTTGATCAGACCAAGGTGATGGATGGCACTCTGGTCCGGGTGATGAGCTGGTACGACAACGAGTGGGGGTTCTCCAACCGCATGGCCGATACGGCCATCGCCCTGCACAAGGCGAAGTAATCCGCCATGGCGCGTCCCATTCTTGTTTCACCGTCCATCCTGTCGGCAGATTTTGCCCGGCTGGGAGACGAGGTGCGCGCCATTGATGAACAGGGCTGCGACTGGGTGCATGTCGATGTGATGGATGGGCACTTTGTACCCAACATCACCATCGGGCCCCTGATTGTCAAAGCCATAAGGCCGGTGACCGGCAAGGTGCTTGATGTACACCTTATGATTTCACCGGCCGATCCTTTCATAGAAGCGTTCGCCGGCGCCGGTTCCGACATTATTACGGTTCACGCCGAGGCCGGACCGCATCTTGACCGCACCCTGCAGCTGATCCGGTCGCTTGGAAAGAAAGCCGGAGTCTCCCTCAATCCGTCGACACCTGAGACCGTGATCGAGTATCTGCTCGACAAGCTCGATCTCATACTGGTGATGACGGTTAATCCCGGCTTTGGCGGGCAGGCCTTTATTCCGGAAATGGCGGCCAAGATAGCCCGCATCAGGGATATGGTCGGCGATCGTGACATTCACATTGAAGTGGACGGAGGCATCAGTGAGAAAACCGCCGGTATCGTTGCTGCAGCCGGTGCTGACGTGCTTGTGGCAGGTTCTGCGGTTTTCCAGAACAACGATCCGTCCAGGTATGGTGCCAATATGGATCTTATACGCAACGCTGCAGCTTCAGCACTAAAGGGCCTGCACCAATCCGCTGATTGAACACGCGGAGCTACCCGCAGAGAGTAGCTTAATTCCGCTCCCGCCGGCAGTCTTGCGGCTGCACTCCGCTGGGGCATGCTTCGCATGACGGCCAGTCGGCCTTGCCTCAGCACTGCGTGCTTCGGATTGGAGTTCATCACTACGGTAGTTCAGCCATGGAGAACGGCCTGAGCGAAGCGAAGAAAGCTGTTCGACCAAGAAAATGAACGGCCCGCCGCAGGCGGATAAGCTGTTCGTCCGGAAACCAGACATAAGGGCCGCTCTGTTGCCAGAGCGGCCCTTCGCCATCTGCAGCAGTCTCAGCTTGCAAAAGCCTGCAAATTTAGCCATCGGAACCGGGGGAAGCCCGACAACCACAGGATGCTGCCAGCCATGGCCACTGCGACAGTCGATTATTCGGGTGCAATTTCAAATGGTTCAGCAAACCCCCTGGACATGTTTTGCGAACAACGGATATCTATCCGGTATTGTTGTCCACAACTTGTCCGCAAGCAATGATATTGTGCAATAAAGCTGCTCTGAGCACGTAGAAACGGCTGTATCCGAGCAGTTTTGACCTGAACATTCAGATCGCCAGCTCGAGTCGATTTCTGAGATTTTGAACAACCGGCCGCGCCGCAATTGCCTGCCTGGCCGCCAGCACCGCTTCAGACTTCAGGATCAGGCCGTCGTCCAGTATCTTGAGCCGGTTGGCCTTCAGGGTTGAACCGGTGGTGGTAATGTCGACGATGATCTCGGCTGAACCGGAAGCAGGTGCGCCTTCCGTAGCGCCCAGGCTCTCGACAATGCGGTATCCGGTGACGCCATTCTCCGCAAAGAAGCGCCTTGTCAGTGCCAGGTATTTTGTCGCCACCCGGAGTCTGCGACCGTGGGTTTCATAAAATTCAGCCGCCACCTGATCAAGGTCACTGACAAAGGCAACATCCAGCCAGCTTTCCGGCACCGCTATGACTACGTCTGCCGGACCGAAGCCCAGCCGCAACACCACATCCGCCACGGGTTCGTCCGGGGCAATTGTCTCGCGCAGCAGATCCTCGCCGGTGACACCCAGGTCAACCGTTCCGTCGCGCAGAGCCTGCGCTATTTCCGAAGCTGACAGGAACGCCACGTCGACCCCGCTCAGGCCGTTGATTTCACCACGGTATCCGCGCGCTGATCCGGTTCGCACAATGTCAAATCCGGCGCGGGCAAACATCGCCTCGGCCATTTCCCGCAATCGTCCCTTGGAAGGCAGCGCAAGTGTAAGACTGCCGCTCATGATGCGACCCCGCTGCCCGGCAGCAGCCTGCTTGCATATATGGCACAGCCAACCGCCGGTATCATTGCGTCGGCACCGATATCCTTCAGCATCGTATCATAGCGCCCGCCGCCGGCGATGGTTTCGCTGGCACCGTCTGCCATCTGACGGTCAATCTGGAACACAAAGCCGGTATAATATTCCAGGCTGCGGCCAAACACGGCTGCAAATTCCATATCATCGTTCTCAAGGCCGGCGTTCCTGATTTCCTCGACGCGTGTCTCAAACAGGTCAACTGCCGCTGTAAACTCGCCATCGGTTTCTGAGCCCAGTTGCCTCAGTTTTTCAATCGCCTTCAATGGTGAGGTCCGGATCGACAGATAGTCGTCAATCAGCCTGGCATAATCACCGGACAATACAGGCTCGCTGCGATCCAGTAGTTTTTCGGATAACCGGCCGGCGACCTGCTCGATGCTGCGTCCTGCAATCATTTCCATGCCGCCGGCCTCGAGCTGTTGTTCCACAAACGCAACGGCATCCAGTTCGCTGGTTGCCATCTCATCAAGCAGATCGGAGATCGATGTTCGCGATTTCGGGCTTTTGCCGATCAGCTGGTTGAGCAAATCGCGAAATGCCCGTGGCCGCCAGAACTGACGCTTCAACCGTGTGCGCCAGCGTTCAGGCATGTCAATTGATGCAAGCAGTGCGGTAAACAGCCCGAGGTCACCAAGCTGGATGCTGTAGTCCGGCACCCTAGCAGCCTTCAGGGCCGACAGTGTCAGGGCAAGCGTTTCCGCATCGTCCCCGGCAATGTCAGTGCCACCGAAAAGCTCCAGGCCAACCTGGTCAAACTCGCCCAGTGACGTGTTGCCGGCATCAGTTGAATGCCGGAATGCCTTGCCGGCATAACAGTATCGTGCGGCCAGGCCCGGGTCGCCAGCCTGTTCAAGATGGTAGCGGCAGGCGGGCACGGTAAGATCCGGTCTCAGGCACAACTGTGCACCGGTCGGGTCGGTGAACACATAGGTACGTGAACGTATGTGTTCGCCCGAACGTTCCAGAAACACATCCGCCGGCTGTATGATGTCGGGTTCGATGAACTCCGCACCGGCAGCTTCGAACACCTGCGTCATGGAAGCGTTGAGCGCATCGATTGCGCGCCGTTCAGCTGAAGATTTACCGGTCATTGCCCGCTCAATCCGCGTAGCGCGCGAGAATGTTGCGGACTTCCGCCACAAGGTCGGTTTCCGCCACCGAAACCTGCGCCGGTTGCCGTTCAACCCATTCCTCGCGGCTTTCAATGGCTTTGGCTGCCTCTGCGCCTGCAATCAGGTCTTTCAGCTGCACCTGTCCGGCAGCGCGCTCATCACCGCCCTGGATGACAGCCACGGCTGATCCGCGCCGGTCGGCATATTGCAGTTGCTTGCCGAACTGTTTGGGATTGCCCTGGTAAAGCTCTGCCCGGATGCCGGCATCGCGAAGTGACTGGACCATTTTCTGATACCGCCCGAGACTGCCGGCATCGCGATCCATCACACAAACCACAACCGGTGCCTGGAGTTTTCCGGTTTGCAGTTTGCCGAGGTTCTTCAGGGCGGTCATCAGGCGCGAAACACCGATGGAAAACCCGGTTGCAGGTACCGGCTGGCCGGTAAAGCGCTGCACCAGCCCGTCATAGCGCCCACCGCCTGCGACCGAGCCGAACTGCACAGTTTCGCCCTTTTCGTTGGTCACATCGAAAGTCAGTTCGCACTCATAGACCGGGCCGGTATAGTATTCCAGGCCGCGCACAATGGATGGATCGATCCTGATGCGGGTCTCGTCATAACCGGCAGAGCGCACCAGGGTCTCAATCAGCTCAAGCTCGGCAATGCCGTCATTTCCGTCAATGGCAATGCCGGAGATGTAGTCGACTACCTTGCCTGCCTGTGCCTCATCCAGTCCGGCGCCTGTAGTGAAATCTCCGGCGCCTTCCCTGCCACCCTCCCAGCGGCCGGCTCCCAGCAGGAGCTTCACGCCTTCGGGTCCGAACTTGTCCAGTTTATCAATGGCACGCAGTACCGACAGCCTTGTGTCGGCATGGCCGTCGCCACTGATGCCGATTGCCTGCATGACACCGTCAAGCACCTTGCGGTTGTTGACGCGGATCACATAGTCACCGCGCGCAATGCCCAGCGCTTCCATTGTGTCGGCCATCATCATGCACATTTCTGCATCGGCACTGACCGATGGGGCACCGACCGTGTCGGCGTCAAACTGCATGAACTGGCGAAATCGGCCGGGCCCCGGCTTTTCATTGCGGAACACGTAACCTGCCCGGTACGTGCGGTAAGGCAGCTGGATGTCGTTTATGTTCTGCGCAACATGCCTGGCCAGCGGCGCCGTCAGGTCATAGCGCAGGCTCATCCATTGCTCGTCATCGTCCTTCAGCGAAAACACGCCCTCATTGGGCCGGTCGCTGTCCGGCAGGAACTTGCCCAGTGCATCGGTGTATTCGAACAGCGGCGTTTCCACCGGATCAAATCCATATAGTTCGAACACCGCCCTGATCCTGGCCACCATCTCCTCGGCGGCGCGAATATCGCTGGCAGAGCGGTCTGCAAAACCGCGTGGCTGCCGGGCTTTTGGCCGGTCTGGTTTTTTGCTTTTCGACATGGGCTGGTACGAAGCTTGTGAACTGTTCGATGAACATGAGACCTGCCTTCTAGAGCATTTCCTGCCAAGATAGAAGCATTTGATGCTTCAAGGTGGCAATGGATTCCAGCCTTCGCTGGAAAGACGATCTGGAGAAATGGTTCAGGCGCAGTTGAGCAGGTGAATTTAGGTCAGGAGTTACTTGGCAACGACACAAGCTTGAGGCAAACTGGCTTTGCCATGAGTGATTTGATGCACGATGAAGTTATTCTCGAAGCCAATAACGCGTTTTATGCGGCTTTCCGCCAGCGCGACTATCTGGCAATGGAGGAACTTTGGGCGCATCGCACGTCGGTGTGCTGCTACCATCCGGGCTGGCCGGGCATCACCGGCCGCGAAGAGGTGCTGGATAGCTGGTACTCGATCCTGGTTCTGGGCGATACGCCGGATATTAAGGTGAGCGATACCTGCATAATCCGCAACGGCAATACTGCGCTTGTGTTCTGTACCGAGCATCTTGGCCAGGTGTCGTTGATTGCCACCAATACATTTGTTGTCGAAGGTGATAACTGGCGCCTGGTGCATCACCAGGCCGCGCATTTACCGAACTGATTTCCCGGCCATACTCGGCGCGTCCGTAGTGAGACGGGAAACATATCCGAGGGAGACAGGTGATGAGCGATCCATATCCATACAATGCCGCGCCGGATCTGGTGGACCGTCATCTGGATGCAGGCCGTGCCGCCAAACCTGCCTTCATCGATGACACGCGCCAGATCACCTATGGCGAACTGGCCGCAGCAACGCAAAAAGTCGCCAATTTGCTTGACGGGCTTGGCGTGGCGCGCGAGGCCCGCATTGCGGTGCTCATGCATGACACGGTGGACTGGCCTTGCGTGTTTCTCGGCGCCTTACGCGCCGGCATAGTGCCGGTGGCGCTCAACACCCTGCTGACCACGGACCAGTACAGGTACATGCTGTCGGACAGCCGGTCGCAGGTCCTGCTGGTTTCTCAAGGGTTGCTGCAGGTGGTCGAACCGGTCCTGGCTGACCTGCCGTTCCTGAAGCACGTAGTTGTTGCCGGAGGTGAAGCGGGCAAACACAAATCCTTCGAAACCCTGATGGCCGCAGCCGGTGATGAGCATGCGGCAGCCGATACATCTTCCGACGAAGTGGCATTCTGGCTGTATTCGTCCGGCTCGACCGGCCAGCCCAAGGGTGTCATGCATGTACACTCCAGTCTGATGGATACGGCAGAAACCTATGGTGCCGGAACACTCGGAATTTCAGAAGACGACGTGTGCTTTTCTGCCGCCAAGTTCTTTTTCGCCTACGGGCTGGGAAATTCCCTGACCTTCCCCCTGTCCGTCGGGGCAACAACAATCCTGCTGCCGGGAAGGCCGACACCACAGGCCGTGCAGGAAAAACTG